>Ga0172373_10003724_pt1 | contig 21980 bp, 22 predicted proteins | sample Lak10m_2_FD_114546 | JGI IMG/M metagenome (GOLD analysis project Ga0172373, IMG submission 114546) | Freshwater microbial communities from Kabuno Bay, South-Kivu, Congo - kab_092012_10m | ecosystem: Environmental > Aquatic > Freshwater > Lake | place: Democratic Republic of the Congo...
TGGTTGAAACTTCTCAGGTATCTTCAAATTAGTGCCGATATTGCTGCCCGTCATGGCTTTGAAATTGTTCTTAAACCCATTCCCACTTAACGATTTTCGGAATGGTGCAAGATCTAAGTTAAATTAGCAACTTGGGTGGAATGGATAGAAATAGAACTCCATTACTAGTCCAAGGTTGTGTTTCAGGCAGCACTAACCCAATAATTCCAGCTTTTTTTAAAACTAATGCGCCTTTAGATTCTCCCCAAATCAACATTTCTGCCCAAGTAGTGAGATCAGGCTCATGTCCAATAATTCCCAAAGAAGCTCTGGTAGGTTGTGGATGTTGAGCGAGCCAAGCTACTACCCTTTTGAGCCAATCTTCAAAACTTCCTTCAGGAGCAAGTTCGGATAATTGCTGTACAGGACATCCTTCAAAAACATTAGCAAAGATATCAGAGGTCTGTTGAGCGCGAACTAGAGGACTAGTTTGCAATAGGTCAAAACGCAAACCTAAGTCATAAAGACGTTTGGCAACCTGCTTAGATTTTTTGCGTCCTTCATCAGTTAGAGGACGTTGCCTATCATCTTCGTAACTTCCGCGCTCTTCGGCAATGCCATGCCGAATTAGGTAAAGGCTAGGCATTGACTAATAAACTCTCAACTAATCCTTCAAATAGAGCCTTTCCATCCGTACCGCCCAGAATGCTTTCGGCGGCACGTTCTGGATGTGGCATCATTCCAATGACATTACCTTGTTTGTTGCAAATTCCTGCTATGTTTTCCAGTGAGCCATTAGGGTTTGCCTCGTCATTAATATTACCGATCGCATCACAGTAGCGGAAAACAACCTGATTGTTATCCTCAAGCTCTTTGAGGATATCGGCATCCGCAAAGTAACAGCCTTCTCCATGGGCAATCGGTAAGGTAATAACTTGCTGTTTTTGGTATTTCTGAGTGAAGGCTAAATCGTCGCGTTCAACTCTTAGGGGAGCGCGATCGCAGATAAAATGCAAATCTCGATTGCGAACTAAAGCTCCTTGTAATAATCCAGACTCGGTTAAGATCTGAAATCCGTTACAGATACCGAGTATATACTTGCCTTTCGTCGCATGTTCTTGTAGAGATCTCATTACAGGTGCAAATCTCGCGATCGCCCCACAGCGCAAATAATCACCATAGCTAAATCCCCCAGGGACAACGATCACGTCACAATCACTAATATCGGTATCTGTATGCCAGATTAGTCTTGTAGGCTGTTTCAAAATACCACTGGTAACACTAGCAACATCGCGATCGCAGTTGGAACCAGGAAAGACAAGGATGCCAAATTTCATGATTTGGGCTCCTCAATGACAGCTAGCTCAAAGCGATAATTCTCAATCACTGGATTTGCCAAAAGCTTATCACAAGTTTCATTGAGCTTTTGAGAGGCTTCTGCCTCATCTAACGCATCTAGGATGATTTCGACATACTTGCCAATGCGGACTGAGTCAACGTGATAGTCCATTTGTTTGAGTGCAGACTGAACAGCAGTACCTGCGGGGTCGAGAACGGAGGGGCGTAGGGTAACAAATATACGGGCTTGATACTTCATGCTTGCTGTGAAATGGTGAGTGCGATCGTCACATTTGCTATATGACTAGCATCATCGATCATATAGCAAGATAAACCAGAAAAAGTTAAGTGCCTAGGCGCAGGATAACTTAATGTGAGTTCAAGGTAGCCATTTGCAGCTTGCTTCGCAAGCTACAAATAGCTATGTCAAATCCCAAAAATCTCTTTTTTCAGGTTTGAGTACTAAGCGTTGTAAATTTTAACGTGAATTCGATTAGCCATTTGCGCCGCGCTTCGCGCGGCGCAAATGGCGCACAATGGTAGGAATCGCTTAGCGATTCCTACCATTGTGCGCTTTCGTCGAACTGACGTTAAATTTTAAGTTACTAATACATCGTAGGTTGCTTTAAAGCCCGCTTGTTGTAGAGCTTTAACAGCAGTTTCTTCATCTTCAACCCAAAACTGATTGCCTAGACGTACTAACTTTGGCATATATTCGATCGCCGCAATTACAGGGATTTTGCCAGCATTATCTGATTCATTTCTGCCATAGCCAGAATTGCCATAGCTAAAATGACCTTGATTGGAATTACCATAATTAGGATTAGGATTTAAGGCGGTTTTAAGTTGTTGTAAGACTTGACGATCGCTTGCCTGTTCGCGAGTAAGTTCAACCCGCACCATCCTCACGGACTCAATTGGCTGCATATTGTCAACAACTAATTGGGTCTGCTCATCACGCCGATCAATCTTTCCCCAGACCATTAAACGTCTATCTTTTTCGAGCAGATGCTTCACTTTATCAAAGGTTTTTGGGAAAACGACGGCTTCAGTGCTGCCCGTTAGATCTTCTAGCTGCAAAATAGCCATGCGATCGCCTTTTTTAGTGACAACTTCTTTGATGTCCAAAATTAAGGCGATCGCCGTCACTATTTTGGTTTCTGATGAATCGGGAATATCACAAAGATTAATTGGAGCCATTAATTTTGCGGAACGGCTAACTACACTAAGAGGATGATCGGAAATATAGAAACCTAACAATTCCTTTTCCATCTTCAGCTTTTCTTGGGAAGAATAGTCTTGAACGCGAGTTGTCGTTGGCGCAGTATCAAAGGCTTTTGTCTGGCTACTCTCACCAAAAAAATCAAAAATATTTCCTTGTCCAGACGCTTGCTCTTTGGCTCGTCGCGAAGCCCATTCCATGGTGATATCCAGATCATTCATCAACTGATGACGATTAGGTTCTAGTAAATCTAAAGCTCCAGTTTGAATTAGTGCTTCTAAGGCTTTTTTGTTGAGCGATCGCGAATCGAGGCGACTACATAAATCTGCTAAAGAAGTAAAAGCCCCATCTTGACGAGCCTGCAAAATTGAAGCGATTGGTCCCGCCCCAAGATTTTTAATTGCCGCTAAGCCAAATAGAATCTGATGTCCACTAGGAGTAAAGTCTTCACCTGAACTATTTACATCAGGTGGGACAACAGGAATGCCCATACTCCGACAGTTAGCAATATATCGCTGAACTTTGTCCTGATCACCACTGACCGAAGACAACAAAGCCGCCATGTATTCAACGGGATAGTTTGCTTTAAGATATGCAGTCTGATAGGTTACATATCCATAAGCAACACTATGGGATTTATTAAAGCAGTTAGAGGCAATATAGCCGTTACTTAATAAAAAATTGTGATCTTGCTCTAAGCCAATATCGAAAACACATTGTATGCCCAACGATTTACGGCTAACGATTTTCATATTTACTTCCTAAAATAAGAACCAATAAATTATAAGCGTCGCTCTGCAACGCTTATAATTTATTGGTTCTTATGGTTCAAAACCTTCTAACTCAGGTACTTCAGCTACTAAATGTACACCTTGGATATATAGCGAGCGACCATACTTACCAACGTTCTCTAAGCGTAGTTTGCCACCTTGCTTCTTAGCTTGCACTGCCATATCGATCGCCGCGCCTACACCTCTACTGACGATCTTAGTCACTCCTTCAAAATCCAAAATGATCGCTGATAATTTGCGGTCAATAAATGGTTGCACGGCTTGTCTAAAATAGGGAACCGTGGTTACACTCAAAGCACCATTTAGTTTGAGAATAACTTGATCGCCATCAATTTGTTCGACGATCTTGAGTTCATCTTGTAAAAATGAGGAATGAGTCATGATTGGAGAATGGGTTTGGGGATAGACAGGAACTTACTCATACGGACGGTTGTACCTTGATTGGTAGACTCGATTTCGACCCTATCAACCAGTGCTTTGATCATATGTATACCAAACCCACCGTTCTTGACACCAATCTCGGATATCAAATCAAAATCTGGTGGAGGTACACTATCGATATCAAAACCTGATCCACGATCATGGACTTCTACAACTAGGCTGGTATTTGCTGCGAAAACTACAACTTCTACGTCAAGATCAGATGTACTGTAAAGAACCGCATTAACTAAAGCTTCCGTAAGAGCTTGTACGATATCTTGCACAGCATCAGGCTCAAACCCCATTTTTGTAGCGAGTACTTCGACTGCTGCGATGGGAATGTCCTCGATTCCCTCAACGGGTGGAACTGAGATTCGCAGCTTTAAAGGCTTCTCACTCATGGGGAGTCATTCTGTAGCTTTGATTAGCTTTGCCAAATGTAATATACCACACGTTTTTAACCTATGTTTGTAAAACCAGTTAATTTTTTGATAAAGCTTTTCAAAAAAGTATCATAATTTCCAATTTTTTAATATCAATTCAATTTTTGTAATCCCTTCACAGCCTACAACTAGATATTAAAACCCAAGAACTTAGTGTTGCGGCGCTTCACGCCGCAACACTAAGTTCTTGGGTACGATCAAAGCCTAATCATGATTGCCCCAACTTCTGATTGCTTCTGCGATCGCTGCCATTGATGCTGAAGCAAGAATTAGTAATACGCTGAGAGCATTTAATTCGGGTGTGACACCGCCGCTCCGCAGTGAAGAGAAAATAGCGATCGGTAATGTAGTTGAACCAACGCCTGCAGTAAAATAAGCAATTACAAAATCATCCATGCTCAGAATAAATGCAAGCAGACAGCCTGACACAATCCCTGGTAAAAGCTGTGGTAGCAATACTCGTAAAAAAGCTTGAACAGGAGTAGCACCTAGATCAAGCGCTGCTTCTTCAAGTTTGGGATCGATTGTGGCAAGGCGACTGGAAACGACTACAGCGACATAAGCCAAACAAAAAACAATATGGGCTATTACGATTGTAACTAGGCTAAGTGGTAATTTAATCGCTGCAAAAAATACGAGAGTGGCTACGGCGATCGCAATGTCAGGGATAATTAGAGGTAAGTAGGTAACCCCACGATACAGACTCTTGCCTGGGAAATAATAGCGAGCCAAACCGACAGCCGTCAGCGTACCAATTACTGCGGAAATCGATACCGCAGTTAACGCCACACTCAGACTGTTTTTTAAGGCTGCTAACAGGGTTGGGTTTTGAAGAAACTTGGAATACCACTCCCAAGTAAACCCTGTCCATTTCGATGGCGAAGGGGATTGGTTAAAGCTAAAGATTGTAAGAACCGCGATTGGCAAGTACATGTAAAAGAAGGCAAGGACTGTATACCAAGTTTGCCAACGCTTAACAGTCGGGACATTGATTTGGCTAGCCATCACTTACCACCCTGCGATCACCATATTTAATCAGCAAAGCAATCACGATAGTGACGGCAAGAATTAGCACCATACTCAGAGCCGAGCCAAACCCTCGGTTGCTACTTGCACCTAGGAATTGCAATTCGATAATTGAGGCGATCGTGCGACTACCAGGTCCACCTAATAGCTGTGGGTTAATGTAATCACTAAAGCTAGTAATTGATACCAGCGCTGATCCCGCAATAATTCCTGAAGAGACCTGTGGAACCGTAATTTGCCAGAAAGTTTGTTTGGCATTAGCCCCAAGGTCAGCCGCCGCCTCAAGTAAGCGTAAATCTAGACGTTCTAGCGAAGTATATAAAACTAATACCATGTAAGGCAGATAAGTATAAATCATTCCAATAATTACCCCTTCAGCCTTGTTTAACACATTGATCCCCGATAGTCCAATGAAGTTAAGAAAGGTATTTAAAACTCCTGTCGGACGCAAAATTGTAATCCATGCATAGGAACGCAATAGGGATGAAGTCCAAAGAGGTAAGACAAATAATAGGAGCAAAATATTGCGCCAGCGCTTAGGGGCAATCACTGCCAGCCAGTAAGCAACAGGAAAGCCAAAAAGTAAACAAAAGCCCGTCGTGATCACTGCATAAAGCAGTGATCTCCATACGACGACTAGATAGATAAAGTTACCACCAACGTACTCAAATACTCTTTGGTAGTTGTCTAGCCCAAACTCAGTTTTACCCAAAGGAACAAGGCTCTGAATTAAAATAAAAGCCGTTGGGATAATCAAAAATGCGACCAACCAAAAGCCACTAGGAAAAAGCAAGGCGACAGGCTCAAGCCATTTAAGGCGACGTACTGATTTTTGGCTAGGATCAGGGGTAATGTCTGAAGTGCTATTCACAGGCTTAATTAGAAGTAAAGAACTCGTGAGTCAACACCTTGCGATCGCAGATAGCGAGATACCGCTTCTGCTGAGTCGCGACTTTGATAAGCACCTGCATGAATATAAGTACCACGTCCAGAATTAGCGAAAAAAGCATTTGGGATATATTGGCGGACTCGCGCTAGTAAGAACTGATTATTAGCAATTGCAGGTACAGCCGCAACATAACGAAAGCTAGGATTTTGCGCTGATTGCGGTAACTGCATTTCACTAGTAGCGGCACTCGTACTAAAGGCAGAGATTGGCTGAGGTTGCACAGCAAAATTATTATTAGCTGTGGCAATAGAGTTGTCATAGGTTGTGGGAACTACTGTTGCTGATGACGCAGGAATAAACCCAGTCTGTGGTTGCACATAACCAGTTGTTTGCGTATAGCCTGTTGCCTGTAAAGTTGGCTGTACATATGAGGATGTTGATTGAGTGAAAGCAGTCGGCTGCACAAAACCAGTTGGTTGCATAAAACCTGTTTGGACAATTTGGGTTTGTGGTACAACTGTCTGGGTTACAATTTGGCGAGTTTCTGGAACTAATACCTGTTGCCAACGGGGTACTAGTACCTGTTGGGTTTGTACTTGCGGAACGACAGTATTAGTTGTGATCTGCTGATATTGATTTTGGTTATAGGCGATCGCTTGTTGAGGCACAGAGCTAAAAACTTGGGGTTGAGAATCTACCTGAAAGCCTACTGGTTGAACAGTAGAGCTTGGTTGAATGACAACCTGTTGGGGGCTAGGCAAAGAGACAACTGAAGATGTTACAGAAGAGGTAGTAGTTTCGGGGAAAGGAACTTGAACATTACCTTCCTTCCCACTTGAAGCTCTAAAATACTTTTGGGCAGACAACCCCGATTGTTGCAAAGCGAACGCAAGGCTATCAGCGCTAGTTTCAGAGTTAAAAGTACCTGCTTGAATTACAGGTTGATCATTGATTTTGGTTGCAAAAGCAGTTGGGGAGACAGTGCGAACTCTCTGTAATGTTGCAGCATCATTACCTGCAACAAAAATCACAAAACGTGCCGAGGCAGCTTGGGCGATCGCCAAAGATGAGATCGCTACAGAGACGAAAATACTAAACCTTTTGACCCAATTCACAGCAGCACATCCTCACACTTGAGTGTAATAAAGATTAAGTTTAACTCAACTAGAATAAAGGGATGATTTTTCTAGTCAAAATTATCTGGTCTATTTAAGCACTTAATCCATCAAAATATGACAGGCTGGAATAGATCACAATATTTATCAATCAGATATAACCTATTTAGGCTTTAAGGGATCCAGAAGAAATTTTGAAAGTGGCGCTTTGCGCCACTTTCAAAATTTCTTCTGGATTTTAAGTCAGCGCAAAGTGCTATATCAATCAAACCTCAAGATATTTTGGTTTAGGGTTATGCGTTAGAGGGTGAGCAGGCTAAGCTATGGTAGTTTTACCTCTTTATACCAAAACACAAAATGGCATAGCCATTTTGTGTTTTTAAAATCCTAACAGGGTTTGTTTTTTAGTTCACAGAAGTGTTGCCACTCTTTTGTGAATTGGTATTAAATCACTAAATCTATTAATAGAGTCTCATAAAGTAAGCATATGGAAAAAATTAAAGCTGGTTTAAATATTGTAATTTTTATGTTTTTAGCAGGTTTTATCGGGTTAGAAGTCTGGACATTAGTATCACATCTCTTAAAGACATAGAGTAAATAAGTCTCTATAGAAATGAAAGAGATAGCTAGAACAAATCAAAACCCAAACAAATAAAGGCGGCGCTAAGCGCCGCCTTTATTTGTTTGGGTTTTGGTATTATGCCTTCGGTGGAGTACTGCGAATTTCCGAATAAAACTTTGAAGATTGGACGCGGCGATCACTAGCAAGATCTCCTTGTAACAAAGTTGCCACGCGAAATCTTAGGTTAGGATTGCCATACCAAATGCGCTCTTCGATCACATTTTGAGCAATCACTGTATGAATTGTGAGAGCTTCATCTGCACCAAGCTCATAGACCCCCTTACCTTGCTTGGTTAACATCAAGCCTTTTTGTGGTGAACCGAGATCATTAGGGACAGGCACAATTAAAGCATGACCTTTTGGCTTATTGCTGCTTAGAGATTCTTCCTCCCATGACATCTTCATTGGATGCAAGACAGTATTTGGATCAATGCCATACTTCTGGCAAATTGCAATCAAATCTGGATCATCAAAATTTAAGGTAGTAATCTCAATCACAGAACGAGTATCACTACCATTTCCCTTACTAAATTGATGATCGCTGCGTTGCGATCGCCAACGACCGATAAAGAGTTCGAGAAATTGATGAATATCCATTTGTGAAAATAGTGAAAAATAAAGACAAGACTTAAGGAGACCAACAAATTTTATAGTAATTTGCAGTCAAAGCAAAGGGGGCGCTTAGCGCCCCCTTTGCTTTTTGGGTTTTAAAGAGATTGAGATTTAGCGACGAGGAACTAAACGTTCGTAGTCAAGATTTTGAGCAGATACAGGGGTTGAGGTAGAAGGAGCAGCCGAAATGCTACGAGCCATATTCAAGAACAAAGCTGGATCGCCTGTCTTTGGTGCTCTGTCGGTAGATACATAGCTTCGTACAGTATTTTGCCAGATAAGCTGAGGGAAGCCCAACTGTGCGCGATGGTATGCATCGTAGCGAGGAGACTTGAGGTTAAAAGGCACTTCGCCAATTCTTTGGCTAGGTAGAACACGACGACGTTGGTAAGGCAGGATGTCATCACCAAAAGCCTCAAGATATTCATCGCTGCTGAGCAATGCATCAATAAAGCCTTCAATACCTTTGGTCGCAACTACGATTGACCAAGCAATTTTTTCTTTTTCGCTGTAAACATCACGACCAAGAACACGCTGTACAGTTTGTTCTACAAAACGATAGTTGCTGTTTTTATCATAAAAACTGCTTCTATAAGTCTTAGAGAGTACTAGTCCACGCACAAACTGTCTGACCGAGATATAGCCAGAACGCAATTGCGACTCTAGAGTAGATTCACGATCGGTTGCAAAAGCATGGAAGAAAATTTGACGATATGCAGCTTCAATCAACTCATCTAGATCACTGCTAGAGAGTAGGTTTGCAGTGGTATAAATGCGAGGTGTATTGTCACTACCAACTGTAAAACCAGCGACGCGAGCATTTTGCGTTGCTGGAGCGTAATTCAACAAAGGAAGAGCCACGTTTAAATCTCCAAAATGTTATCGAAAAGTTATAAAAATACCTATTCCCAAACATACAATGAGTTTGGGGCTAAATAAGCTAAATATAATTACGAGAGGCTAATCTCTAGTCAATGATAGGATAGGCGAAATTAGCTAGTTCTAATTGCTTCACATAAGTTTACGTTTCAGAAAGAAGACGAAACCCTGTGTTGCCTCTTTTTAGCCTGTAAATTAAGTAGTTGCCATGTTTTTTGATTACTGTAAGTTTGCTGATCGCTTTTGGACATGGCGCGGCTATGAGATTGGTTATTGCGCTAAGGGGTTAGAGGATCAAGGATTAGAAAAAGATAAGCCTGCAATTGTCCTCATCCATGGATTTGGTGCGTCAGTGGGACATTGGCGCAAAAATGTGCCAGTGTTAGCTCAAAAATTTAGAGTTTATGCGATCGACTTAATAGGTTTTGGCTCTTCATCTCAACCCAAGCCAAGCGAGTTGCCCTATACCTTCGAGACTTGGGGACATCAGATTGCCGATTTTGTGCGGGAGGTGGTGGGCGATCGCGCCGTATTGGTTGGTAATTCGATTGGCGCAGTGGTGGCGATGCAAGCAGCCATCTATTCACCTGAACTGGTTACCACAACAGTATTAATTAATTGTTCGTTACGGCTATTACAAGAACAAAATCAATTATCTATGCCTTGGTTGAAGCGCCTAGGCGTAAAGACTGTTCAAAATATCTTGGGTAATCGGGCGATCGCCAAATTGTTTTTTGATCAAGTACGTCAACCGCGATCAGTAAAACAAATTTTGTCACAAGCATATATAGATCGTAGTGCCATTACCGATGAGTTAATTGAAATTTTAATCAAGCCTGCTCAAAACCCTAATGCTGTTGATGTGTTTATGGCTTTTGTGCGCTATTCACAGGGACCAAGACCTGAAGATTTATTGGCGATTTTGCCCTGTGAGGCGATCGTGCTGTGGGGCGATCGAGATCCTTGGGAGCCAATAGAATTGGGTCGCAAGTCTTTTACAAGATTTGATTGTGTTAAGGAATTTATTGACATTCCCAATGCAGGGCATTGTCCACAGGATGAAGTACCAGAGGTAATTAATGATATTTTGCTAAAGATGATAAATTCGTAAATTTGAATTCACGATTACTTGTTACTAACCAGCAATAAATCTTCAATATTTCGCATCATGGTATTGCAAATATTATCTAGAGGTAAATCATTAGGATCGTGCCCAAAGGGATCTTCAATTTGAATACCAATTTCTTCAATCCCTAAGAGAGTGAAACTAATTAAGGCGACGATTGGTGCAGTCATCCATTCCAGTTGAGCAACCATTTGAAATGGAAGCGACAAGCAATAAATCATCAACAATTGCTTTAAATGGATAGAATAAGCAAGTGGGATAGGCGTTCTCAAAATTCGTTCACAAATACCCGTAACATCAACCATTTGATTTAAGAGTTGCACCATGTCACTAAGTTGATAGAGATCAAGCTTGTCTTGTTGTGCTTGCTCTTGAAAATAGCTATTAATCCAAAAGGCAATTTCAAGGGGAGGATGATTCATCGTCTTAAGACGGTGAAATTGTTCTGAAGAGAGATTGGCTTCGAGTTCGGCATTGATTGGTTCCGATCGCAAATATAGTTTTAGGGCGATCGCAAAAGCTGGTAATAGCTTAACTGCTGCAACTTTAGCTTGGCGATCTTTGGGTTGATGCTCTGAAATTGCTACTAAAATTTGTCGCGAGAGGTTTCGTACCGTATTTACGAGAGTCCCCCATGCTTTGCGACCTTCCCAAAATCTTTCATAGGCTGTATTAGTCCTGAATACGAGTAATAAACCCAGCACAATATTAGGAATGAGGCTACCTAAAATCGGTAGAGAAACTTTGATATTCAATAGATATAAAATATAGACGAAAACGCCAAATAATCCACATAATAGCGATCGCGGCAAGACTTCTGGAACTACTGAGCCTTTCCAGCGTAGGGCAATATGAAGCCAACTATCCTTTTTTTTCATTAGAGATCGCGATTTAGGATTACAGTGCTTTGCATTTAATTAAAACCCAAAAAGATGTTTGAAAGCGTTGCGAAGCGCCGCTTTCAAACATCTTTTTGTACTGCACAAAGCTTCAATAGGCTGTACTACATGCGAGAAAGCTCTGAAATTATAGGTTAATATCCCTAACTTCGTCTGAGCAATTAATACCAATTCATGAAAGTGTTGCCAAACTTTTGCGAATTAAAAAAACAAAGCCATTAAGGGTCTTAGAGTCACAAAATGACGTAGCCATTTTGTGGATTAATACAGCGATGTCAAAGAAATTGAAAATGTCGTGAAGCGATATTTTCAATTTCTTCTGGATTTTAAAAATGTAGAGTCAATTCATGAATTGACTCTACATTTTTTGTCTCACTCAATGGTATAAAAATAGAGATGGCAATGGAGCTTGCCGAAACCGCTTTACGTTATCGATTGTTTTTGTAACGTTTAAAAGGCTGATGGCTCCTACTTATTCCGACTTGTGGCGGAAAGGTAGGACTGCGCGGATGCCTAGATCAATCTTTTCTCTACAAGTCACGTTCTACACTTCAAAATTATCGTGACGCGATGTTAGAAAGTATTATTTTGATTTTGGTGATGGGTTTCTTTGTCGGGCAGATTGCTCGACGGTTGAGAGTTCCTGCACTTGTTGGCATGGTGCTAGTTGGAATCCTTTTAGGAACGCAAGTGGGTAATGTGATTAGCCCAGAAGTGTTAGCCCCGGCTAAGTCCTTCCGCACGATCGCTGTGATGGTGATTTTGATGAAAGCGGGGTTGGGACTTGATCGCGAAAAACTTACTCAACAGGGAACTGTCGCCTTAAGATTAGGTTTTTTACCTGCGGCTTGTGAAGCGATCGTGATCGCCTTTGCGTCGATGTGGTTACTACAATTTGATTTTTCAACAGGACTATTACTAGGCTGCATTATCGGCGCAGAATCTCCTGCTGTGATCGTACCCGCGATGCTACGACTGAAAAGCTTGGGTTGGGGAGTCACTAAAGGGATTCCCGATGCCATTCTCACAGGTAGTGCCTTGTCAGATGTGATGCTATTGCTAGTGTTTAGTTTACTGTTAGCATTCTTAGCCCAAGGCTCAGCGACAGGAATTACATTGTTAGGTCTCACCCTTAGTCCTTGGCAGTTGCTACCTTTGCAAATCATCCTCCAAATCGCACTAGGTGTATTAGTAGGATGGGCTTCAGCTCAAATGCTAATATCGCTATTAATCAAGCAAAATTGGACTCAAAATGCTGTTCAAGATTCTTTAGTAGCCGCAAGTATTGCCCTGTGGTTGGTAGTCATAGCTGAGCATATCCCTGTTTTTTCTGGCTATTTGGCAGTGATGGCGATGGGATTTTTTTTAATAGAACTAGATGCACCTCTAGCTCGGAGACTAAGAGGAGGTTTTGATAGTTTATGGACGATCGCCGAAATAATTTTATTTGTGCTATTGGGAGCCAGTATTCAACTGAATGTTTTAGGAAATAATCTGCTAGTAGGTCTGTTGATATTAGGAATTGGCACTTTGGTCGGGCGATCGCTTGGTTGGTATCTGTCTACTGTGGGGAGTAATTGGACATGGAAAGAGCAGTTGTTCTTATTGCCAGCCAACTCAGCCAAGGCGACGGTACAGGCTGCTATTGGGGCAATTCCTTTGGCGCAAGGGCTTGCTGGTGGTGAGACAATTTTAGCGATCGCGGCGCTTTCGATTTTAGTCACAGCACCTTTGGGGGCATGGGCGATTCCTACCTTTGCCCCAAAACTTCTAGAACGTGGCGAAGTCGATCCCACCAAAGTCGCGATTTTGGGTTGTCCAATTTTCCTTGCTGCCGTCGATGATTCGCCCCTATCAACAGATGTTTTAACTAAAGCCGCAGACTTAGCAAGGCGTAGTGATGGTGAGGTGATTGTTTTGTATGTGGATAACCTTGGTGATCGACAGGCGATCGCGCTTTTGCAAAGAAAATCTCAAAAGCTCTTATCAGATATTCGCTATGAGTTTTTAAGCTTGTCAGGTACAGTCCCCGAAGAGATTCTGCGGGTGGCTGAATCTCGCAAAGTAACGGATATTGTAATCGGCAAGCGAGGACATCAACCATGGGAGCAGGTACTAGTGGGTTCTGTTTCTCAAGCAGTTCTGGAAGCGAGCCTCATCCCTGTTATTTTAGTGGAATCACGTTAAGTTTAACGTCAGTTCGACGAATGGGCAAAATGGTAAAAATGAAAGTGCGATTTTTACCATTTTGCTCCATTTGCGACGCACTTCGCGTGGCGCAAATGGCTATATCAAATTCACGTTAAGCTTAGATGCGATCGCCAAACCCAGAAATGGCTAAAGTGATCGCTAAATTCCTATGATCGCCTTATTTTTTTGATCAACAAACAAAACAAAATATGTCAGATGCTCAAATTAGTGCTATAAAGTTCGCAAACTAGACGCAACCAATTAAGTCAATTAAAAAATTAGTGCCAAACTTAGTCCCTAGCGTTATTTCAGATGGCATTGTTACGAGGTGATTTCTTCAATGGAGAGCAATAATATTCGTAGTAATAGTAATTACGAGCAGACCCTCGCGGGAGTCACCAAGGACTTGTCAGATCTGCGGGCAAATATCTTGGGCAAACTCAGCCGTGAAATTTTGATTTTACAAGCACAAAAAAATGCTCTAACTGATGATATCCAGCGTCTCCAGTCTCAGCGTAAGGAGCTAGAGGTGTTAACTGTCGCGCAGCAAGGCATGAATCAGCAAGAAATTCAGCGCCAACAATGGATTGAGCAACTTGCCCAAGCAATCACTTATCATTTAAAAAATGATGTGATCGTTACTAACTCAAAGGTACTCAGTGATCATTCTGAGAATTTTGAGCAGTTAATGCTCAATCTTGATGGTGCTATTCGAGCTACATTCCAGTCTTTACAACGGGATGTGGATACCTATCAGCGCGATCTGGATGATCAGATGCAACGTATGTATACACAACGACAACAAGGCGAGTTAATGCTCTCAGCTCTTGTTGAAAGAATTGATGAATATCTACGACGATCATCGGGCGATCGCTACGGTGGGGGCAGTACAGGAGTAAATCCACCAATCAACTTCACGGGGACATCTGGTTTTGTGGGGGCTATCGGCACTAATGGCAGCAACACTGCACCTATTATTCCTAACGGCAATGCTAATTACGGACAAATTCAGATTCCTACATTTAGTAGTAGCCAGTTTAGGCAATATGACCCCAATGACACTCGCCCCTATGCTGGTGATCCCACAGAACCATCCAACTCTCTAGAATCATCTCCTCCCATAGCTCAACCAACTAAGAGTCTCAATGACTGGTGGTTAGGATTTATCCTGGTATTAGGAGCTTCAGTGGTTTTGTCCTTGCAAAATATTTTAGTAAGGTTGATTTTCTCCAACTCCAGTATTTTTGGTCTGTTTAGTTTTGGCGGATTGATTAAAGCCACCGTTCCCAACTCCTTTATGTTGTTAATGTTGCGAATGCTGTTTGCAACACCAATTATGTGGATGGTGGCTAAGTTTATTTTTCGGGTGGATGTATTACGAGACTTTCAATATTTGCTCACACCTAACCGTAGATTGTTATTCTGGCGGGTCGCCTTCAGCGCTTTACTGCAATTTGCCTCTTTTGCTTTTATTTATGTAGCTTTAGGCATTTTGAATCCAGGACTAGCTGTCACTTTATTTTTCATCTTCCCGACAGTTACAGTTTTGATGGCTTGGCTGCTGTTTGGCGATCGCCCTAGCAAGGAGCGCTGGTTGGTAATCGGGGTAATTTATGTAGGGATTATGCTGACCTACAATGTTTTTGGCGTTAACAAGCCTGACACATGGGGTGTAATTGCAGCTATGCTTTCAGGAATTGCTTTTGCAGGATATATCATTACTTCCCAAGCTTGTTTTAAACAACTAAATCCAGTCTCTTTTACCTCAATTAACTTTGCGATTATTTTGTTACTCTGCTTTGGAACATTGCCCTTTACTTTAGCCTCGATTTCCTTGAATAGCTCACTTATCTTTATGTGCTTCCTGATCGCACTGACTACTTTAGGTGGCTATTTACTGACTAGTTTCGGTACAAAATTAATGGGTGCAGCACAAGCCTCGATTGTGAGTGCTAGTGGTCCCGTGTTTACAACCTTCTTAGCATTCACAATTTTAGGAAACAAGCTAGAACTGATCCAGCTATTTGGGGTGTTTTTAGTAACAGGTGGTGTGGGTCTGCTCAGCTTGCAAAACATGTATAAGAAAACTGCTAAATAAAAAAAGGTGAGATGAGCTTAACGTCCCCTCCAGCAGTTCTCATTATGAAACTGATTTTGGTGTTTCCAGCGCCGAAGGCGCTGGAAACACCAAAATCGATTTTTTGAAAGCCCGCCGTTGGCGGGCTTTCAAAAAATCGATTTGTATAATGAGAATTGCTGCGTCCCCTCACCTTTTTTATCTAAAATCCTGTAAAGTAGCTATTACAGTCCTTAGGGATAAAAGTGGCAACCAGTGGTCAAAACTTCACATCATCCAGAACAAGAATCAACTTCATCCACATCGCAAACTCAACAATTCATGCGATCGCTTTGGCGTGGACTTGCTCGTGAGCAGGGGTTACCAGTATGGGCTTTGTTGGCGATTTTTTTGGTGATGTTGCTACTGTGGAATTGGCAGCTAATCGCGGCAACCAGTGCAGGGATATTTGCCATGATTGCGGTTTATGTAGTGCAGGACTGGAACTGGAATGTGATTTTGTGGCGCATTCAGAAGTTTTTGCAAAGTCCCTATAGGCACTTACCTTTATCGGTTGCAAGTGGTACGGTTACAGTTTTTCTGACTTATACAGTATTAGCAGTATGGTCAGCCCAAGAAAATCATTGGTTAGCTTCGGCGAGCATTTTACAGCTAGGTGCAACTTTAGGAATTTTAGTATTGCTCTTGCGTCAAGCTTTTAGCCAATGGTTGAAACGGCAACAAGATAATTTTGATCAGCTTATTGCTCAGCTTGCTGTCAATGACGAGATGGCGAGACTAATTGCTATTAAGCAAATCAATCAATATGTCCAAGAGAATCGCTTGCCTGCTGCTCAAGAAAGGGCGATCGCTGATTATTGCCAAATATTGCTAAATCGTGAAACAGAGACAACGATGCGTGAAGCAATCTTCGAGACTTTAGAATCCTTACAATCAATTACCGAAAAACCTGCACTCCAAAGATCTGCTCATAAGATCTAAATCTGCTTTGCTTAGCGCTATGCAATCGTCTAGATTCAAGATATTAATTAAAGACCAACGTTAACTAGAGATTCATGCAAACTAAAGATCAAATTCTCGATCGCCAAGTTGCTTTATTAGTTCAGGGTACTCCCGATGAAGAAACGGCTAGTGCTGTCAGTTTGATCGCGTCAGTACTAAAAGCGATCGCCCAAAACCTTAAACATACAATCTATTTTGTAATTCAAGATATCGAAGGTGGTTGGTTACTGACACCGCTTAGCAATCACGAAAACCCTGAAATTGAAAAAACCACAATTTATGCCTATTGCGATCGCACGCCTGCCAATATTGATCGATTGCGACTAAATGATGAAAATCTCGAATGTGGAGAATACAACGTAATTGATATGCTGTTTCGCCTAATTGGGATGAAACAGGTGGACAGCATTGTATTTTTTGATCGAGCCACCGATACGCAAAACGGGATTGAAATTGCGCGTACCGATATTGAAGAATTATGCGAAAAACAAATCAAACGTGCTCAGTTTGGGTTGCAAAAGCTAAACGAACTTAAAAACAATGCCAATATTGCCTAGATACAGAAAATGGGCGCGAAGCGTCCATTTTCTTATTCGTAGTCGATAAATCCACACATAACAGCACCATCAATAGAGCCAGTGCCGATGACTAAGCAAGCAAGATTATCTTTGTGGCTTACGGTTACGATGCGATCGTAACTATCACCAGTAACCAAGTTGTATGCGATCGCCATTACTTCAGGAGTGGTATTGACCGCAAGGATAATTTGATTGGTGCTAGTATCAGCACTGTCATAACGAACTTCAGTTTGAGGAGCAGTAGGATTTTGATAAAGAGCAGCGACGATCGCTGTTTGAGCATTAGCTGATGTAGCGAATGCAAAACCTGAAATGGCGAAACCCGAAATGGCTAAAAATGTGGCAACGATTGTACTCTTCATAACTGCCTCTCCTTCTACGTTCTCTAATTACTGGCAACGAATTAGAAAATCAAACTTCTATAAATTCGATTTTCTAGCAAAAGTAGCGATCGCTACTTCCTTCTATCAATTCAACCGACTGGGTGATCTGTAACTTGTGAGTGATTAACTCCATGAAGTCATCATCTAGCTTTTTTCAATAATCACCAGTGACATCAGATATCTGCCCTTGTGATTGCGATCGCACTCCGCAGTGATGAAGCTACAGTTACTTGTCTTACAGCGCTTCGCGCTCAAACCCAAACCAAGAAAATTTTGAAAGTGTTGCTCTGCAACACTTTCAAAATTTTCTTGGTTTGTTTGATCGGTAATTTCTGTAGAACAAATCAAAACCCAAGAATTAATTGGCGGCGCTCTGCCACCAATTAATTCTTGGGTCTTATGTCCAAAAAACGGACTCTACTTTCTAGGTCTTATACTGACAATAAGCTCAACAACTAAGATCCAAACAAATGAAAACTCTAATCAAAACTTGTTTGATAATTTCAGGACTAACCAGCGCGATCGCCTCAATTAGTTGGACAGAATCGAGCTTTGCCAATCCCAGTCAAGTCCGTCAAGTTTTACAAACCAGAGAATGCCCAGGTTGCGATCTATCAAAAGCAAAACTAAGTTTTGTAAATTTGAGGGGTGCAAATTTACGCAACGCGAATCTATTTTCGGCAGATCTTAAACTTGCGGATCTGCGCGAAGCTAACTTAATTGGTGCGATCCTTGATAAAGCCGATCTCAGGGGAGCAGATTTGACGGGAGCGGATTTGACAAGTGCTTATATTTCCGAAGCTAACTTTTGTGGTGCAATCATGCCCGATGGACAAAAATCTAACGAAGGATGTGTTCAACCCTCAAAATAGACAATCCTCTATTGCATTTGTGTAGAATTGTATGCAAAGGATTGAGAAAGTTGGAAAACTATTACCTAAACTCAATTAAAGCTTTAGGCTAGGGGTTATTTGATTTGATCTCACGTCCTTATATATATTCGTCCAAGCGGAGTTCCGCCCTATGATTGACGCTATTATCATTTTCATATTCATCCTTGCAGGAGCAGGTACTGGCTTTCACGGTATTGATTTTTTGCCACCAGAGTCGATCGCTAATCTGAATATCCAAAATTTACGCTGGGTAACTCTTGGAGTAGGATCTGTGGTCGGACTAATTGCAGGTCTGGTCGTCCAAAATACCTATCGCCGTATTGAAACAAACATTCGTTCAATGCCCATTGAGACAATTTTGGGTCGAGCTGTAGGATTGGTATTTGGTCTACTGGTAGCTAACTTGATGTTAGCTCCATTATTTTTGATCCCTATTCCCGATAACTTTGACTTTATTAAGCCCCTTACAGCTATTTTAGTAAGTATTATCTTTGCCTATTCGGGGATGACTCTATCAGACACTCATGGTCGTGCATTGCTGCGGTTGATTAATCCCAATAATGTCGAAAGTAGTCTCCTCGCTGATGGTACATTGCGTACTGCAACAGCAAAAGTTTTAGATACTAGCACCGTAATTGATGGACGAATCCAGACTTTAATGGAGACGGGCTTCCTAGAAGGGCAATTATTGATCCCCCATTTTGTAATTCAAGAATTGCAGACGATCGCTGATAGCTCCAACGATCAAAAGCGGGTACGTGGTCGCCGAGGATTGGATATTCTCAACAATATGCGTGACCAGTTTAGCGATCGCATCACAATTCATTCCGCCGATTATGAAGACTTGCATACTGTAGATGCCAAGTTAGTCCGTCTAGCCCAAGAGCTAAGCTGTACACTGATCACCAATGATTACAACCTCAACAAAGTTGCCAATTTACAGCAGGTTGAAGTTTTAAATATCAATGATCTCGCCCAAGCTTTGCGCCCGACTTATTTACCAGGGGATCTAATCGAAATCAAAGTACTCAAGGAAGGGAAAGAAGCATCGCAAGGCATAGGTTATCTTGAAGATGGCACTATGGTTGTCATTGAGGAAGGTCGTGAGTATCTTGGCAAACAAATTATTGTAATAGTCACTAGTGCTTTACAAACTTCGGCTGGACGGATGATTTTTGCGCGTCACGAAGCGATCGCGGCAGTTTAAGGAAAAGGGAAAAAGGAAAAAGGAAAAATAAATTCTCAATTACCAATCCCCAGTTACGAATCCTCAATTACCAATCCCCAGTTACCAATCCCTAATTAACCATGCAAGTTTTGCCATCTCACTCACAGCGACAATTGGTATCGGGTAAAGTCGGGTGGGGCTGGCGGCAGGCGACTTATCCTATTTCTGCGAATTTTATTTTTGCAGGTTTGTTGATTCTAATGTTGGTGATCGCTAAATTAGGGCAACTAGGTGATTCGAGGATTTTGGTGATCGTTGGTGTCATGTTAGTCGTGGGTTTTGTGGTTGGTCTATATACAGCTAAATCTGTAGTTGAAGTATGCCGCCAAAACTCAGATTATTTATTTTCGCAACCGCAGTTGATTGGGATGACAGCCTATTGGTTAGTCTTAATCGCTGGGCTAAGTAACTCTTCGGAAACTTTCGCAAAGTTATTTAGCGCAATGTGGTGGATTTTACCTGCGGCTATTTTCACAGGTATGGCTAGCTCTCTAGCTTGGCGATCGGGTAAATCGAAGACAGCAGTAGAGAAGAAGCAAATCATCGAAGCCGTTAATGCGGACGTATTGAATGTAATTACCTATTCTGATCAGACAGTTTTGGTTAGTCCATCGGCTTTAGGTCAGCAACCACGACAGTTTAATAGTTTGGTGCTAATTGTGTTGGGCTTTTTCTTTTGGACAATGCTCGACTTCTCCACAAATTTAAAGGCGATCGCGGCGATTGCTTTGACAGCCTCAGGTCTTACAGGATTTTTTACATGGCAAGCCCAGTTGCGTTCGCCCGAAAAGATTTTACATCTGAGATTTAGTGGCTTATGGGGGATTGATGCTGAATATGCGATCGATTTACGCCCATTCTCAAGTCTGTCAGTGGTTAAATTGCAAGAGGCGAGTGGCGAACTAAGCTGGATGCAGCTATCAGGCAATAAGAGTGACATCACCATCCCATTAGCGATGACGGTTGTGACATCAAGTACCAAAGAAAGCCCAAATCAAAATGATCAGTTAGGGCAAACTATTCGCGACCAGTTTCACCTTGCCAAACAAGAATCTGAGCGTGATAGTTTGGGGATGGCGAATGTATTACTGCCTCAGGGCGCAGGAATTTTAGCAGGAACCGCATTTATCATGGTCGGGGGATTGCTTCTATTTATTTTCCCTCTACCCACAAACCTATCCGCAGAAAGTGCAATCGCTTGGCTAGGAGTTAGTCTCGTTAGCCCTGCGATCGCCAGATTTTTATTGCAATTAGTTGCCCCTAATAGCCTGCAAAGCGATCGGTCTAGCTATATCAAAAATCATTTACAACCATGGGAAATCGGTACAGCACTTTTATTAATCAGCGCTTTTTTATCCAGACAAACCACGGGTAACATCACTTCTTTAGTCACATTCAATCAAGCATTACCCCTATTAACTCTAATTTGTGGCTGGCTCAGCATTAGCATCGGTGTGTGCCTCCTTGCCTTTGTTCGTCGCACACCTCTTTGGAGTAATAACTAAACGTGAGTTCGATATAGCCATACGCCGCGCGAAGCGCGGCGTAAATGGCGCAAAATGGAAAAAATCGCAGAGCGATTTTTTCCATTTTGCGCGTTCGTCGAATTGACGTTAACTAACCAAGCAAAAAAACTCGTGAAACGAGTTTTTTTGCTTGGTTAGTTAAGCATAGCTGTACATTCAAGAATTAGTTTTTGGTTGGTGAGTGAATAGGGTTGAATTTCTAAGGCTCGGCGAAAAGTAGCGATCGCCTCATGGTAATTACCGATCGCTGCATAGCATAAACCCAAACCATGTACTGCCCCAAAATGATAAGGATTCAGGGCGATCGCCTTTTGACAATCCTTGATTGAACGCTTGTAATCCCCTTGCATATAAAACAAAACTGCTCGCCGATTCCATGCTTCGACAAAGTCTGGCTGAGCATGAATTAATTGTGTAAGCATTAGCTCAGCTTGTCTGACGTTGCCACTATCTGCCATCATTTGGCTCTGTCGCAGAACTTGCAAGCCCTGCATTCCCTTTTGCATAAACCACATTTCCCACAGCCCCTGCGTGGCGCGATCGCGTATCTCCTCATCTTCACTTTTGAGGTCTCTCAACAATTCTTCGATGGGTTGGCTCATTAGTCTAGACAAATAAATTGTAACTACTCAGGCTGGAGATTTGGGAAGAAAGGGTTGCCAAGAAACACTTGTTTGAGTGTCTCCAGAACATTAACACCTTGCTTTCTGAGAGTCGAAATATAGGCACGAATGCGACAGAA
>Ga0172373_10003725_pt1 | contig 21969 bp, 22 predicted proteins | sample Lak10m_2_FD_114546 | JGI IMG/M metagenome (GOLD analysis project Ga0172373, IMG submission 114546) | Freshwater microbial communities from Kabuno Bay, South-Kivu, Congo - kab_092012_10m | ecosystem: Environmental > Aquatic > Freshwater > Lake | place: Democratic Republic of the Congo...
GAATTAGCGGTTTGTTGTTATTTTTGTTCCTACGAAACAGTCCCATATCACATTGAATTTGTGGTTATTTTCAAAGATATGAAGACTGTTTCTGTTTTTTAAGTTTCGGATAGTTGTGAATTTGATTATTGGAATTTAATAACAAGCAAAAATAAAAATCTTATACATTATTTGTAATACTACGATAGTAGTATTCTTTATTATTTTCTTAAGTTATCAATATAAATAACTTTAAATGATTATTAGTATTTAGTTTTAATAAGAATATACAAGCAATTCATTCAGGTTATTACTTATTGATTTTACAAACAGCCTGTTCTTCCCCCATCTACAGGAACATTGATTCCGTTAATGTAAGCAGCAGCCGGACTCGCTAAAAAAGCAATAGCATTTGCAATTTCAGATGCATCTGCAAATCTCCCTGCGGGAATTTCTTGCAGCATTTCCTGTTTAATTTCTTCTTCAGATATTCCTGTGCGTTTTGATTTATTTTCAATGATGGAAGTTAATCGAATGGTGTTGGTTGCTCCTGGCAATACATTGTTTACTGTAATTCCAAATGGAGCCAACTCAATTGATAAAGTTTTAGACCAATTAGCAACTGCTGCACGAATGGTATTGGAAACACCCAATCCTTTTAAAGGTAGTTTAACGGAAGTAGAAATCACATTTATAATTCTGCCGTAATTATCTTTTTTCATACCTTCTACTAATGCTTGTACCAAAATATGATTACAAATCAAATGCTGATTGAAAGCATTAGTAAACTCTTCTGTTTTAGCAGATACTATTGGCCCTGCTGCCGGACCTCCGGTGTTGTTAACCAAAACATGAATGTTGCCATGCGCAGTAATTTCTTTTTGTACTAATTCTTGCAGTAACTGCGGATTATTAAAATCAATTGAAATGTAGCTGTGTTTTTGATTGTTCGAGGCATCCAATTCAGTACTTGTTTTTTTTAATTGTTCTTCGTTGCGCGCAGCTAAAATTATTTCGGCTCCTAATGATGCTAATTCTATTGCTGCAGCTTTTCCTATTCCTTGTGTACTACCGCACACTAAAGCGCGTTTACCTTTTAAATTTAAGTTCATAATTTATTATGTTTTATCTAATCTTTAGTTTCAAAATGTTTATCAAAAAAATCAAGTATTGTTTTTCCATTATTTACAAAATAAGCTTTAATCCCTGTTGATTTAGCTCCTATAATGTGTTGTTCCGAATCATCAAAAAAAACTGTTTCGTTTTTATTAAAATTACAAGTGTTTAAAACAAACTCAAAGCATTCTTTGTTTGGCTTTCTTAATTTAATCTCGTGGCTGAAAAATGTTTTATTGAAAATTTGATCTAAACTGTTTAATTGATAGTTTTCTTGTAAAATTTTAGTGAAAGCCGTTTTATGAATTTCGTTGGTGTTACTTAATAATACTACGTTATATTTTGCTTTTAAATTTAAAAGTAAATTCATTCTTTCCTTTGGAAAATCAAGTAACATTGCATTCCAAGCATCTATAATTTCTTCGTTTGTGCAATTTAATTTAAGTAAATTTTTTACTTGAGAAATAAAATCCCCCGCAGAAATTTTTCCTGTTTCAAAATCATCAAATAGTGTTGTTTGTTTTGCTTGCGAATACATCTCATCAAAATTTGCTACTCCTAATTTTTTAAATGCACCTGAAGTTTTTGAATAGTCAATATTCAATAAAACTCCACCTAAATCAAATATGATATTTTTTATTTTAGTCATGTTTTATTGAGCTCGAATAATATAGATTTAATTTCAGTAGTAGAATCATTATTCATTAACACGATTCGTGTTCTGCTTCCAATTGGCGACCACCTACCAGGGTGCATCGGACGAACATCGGTAAACAATCCAATAGCAATTTTGCCACATACAGACGCAATATGTAATGGGCCAGTACTACAAGCAATTAAAGCATCAGATGCATTAATAAATGATAAAAATTGTTTCAATTTTAATTTACCAACTATATCAATTGCTTCAGGACATTGTGTAATGATTTGTTGTATATGTTGACGTTCATTTTCAGTACCTGATATAAATACTTTATATTTTGAATGATCAATGTTCTTTATCAGTTGCACATAATTATCTATTGCCCATTCGTTTGCACTTCCTTGAGATTTAGGATGAATGATGATGTTTTTCCTGTTTGAATCAAGTAATCCAACTGTGCTTTCATCTAAGTTTTCAAACTTTGTAAAACCAACATTTCCATTCAAGAATTGAATGGAAAAATATTTGTCAATTCCAAAAGATGAAAGCAATTTGCAATTTAATTGCGCCTCATGTAAATCAGATTTTTTTCTGGACAAACGAATGAGCTTATTGCAAGTCACCCAATGAAAAACTCGATTAGTAGTTCCAATTCTTACAGGAACTTTTGCCTTGCGAATTAATCTCGCAATTTCATAAACCGGAAACACATGAATACAATGAGTAAATTGTTTTTGTGCAATGAATTTTATTTGTTCATCAAAAGATTTTTTTGTTAGCTCGTCGTAACTAATAAACTCGTCAATGTGTTCGCAAGTGTTTATAATATCGCGCGTATAATTTTTACCTAAAAAAGAAATTTTTGCGTCAGGAAATTTTTGTTTTAAAATTCCTGCCATTGGCAAAGTAAGAATTACATCGCCAATACTATCTGTTCTGCTTATGAGTATATTAAACTTCTGTTGCATGCTTAAATAAACAACGTGTTTTTTTATATTTCAAATAAGTTGCATAAGCAGAAAGCCAAGCAATGTTCCAGCCTGCTTTTCCATCTAAAAACCCTAGATGCAAAAAGTAATGTCCAATAAATTTTGCAATTGCATTTACAACCAATTTATATGCGTCAGGTTTTTTCCCTTTCTTCAATAAATCATCAGCAGCAATACTTGTGAATTTATCAATCTGTTTTAAATGATCTTCACGAGTGTAATAACTGTAATGAAGAATATCCTGATCAATGTGTTTAATTGTAATTCCGTCCGGCATGTTTAATTCCTCGTGAATTAATCCTTTCCACTCCGATAAATTTTTGTTGAATAGACGTAATTTTTTGTCTGGATACCAGTTGCTATGTTTCACCCAGCTGCCACAATAATTTGTCATTCGATTAAAAGAACAATAACACAATTCATTAATTGATTTTAATTTATTGATAGTTGAATGCAATTCATTACTCAATGCTTCATCAGCATCTAAAGATAAAACCCAATCGTGTTTAGCTTGAGCGTTTGCAAAGTTTTTGGTGGCAGAATATCCTTCCCATTTTCGCTGAATAAATCTCACATTAAATTGAGCACAAATTTCTGCAGTTTTATCGGTAGAAAAAGAATCTACAACAATTATATCATCACTTAATCCTTTAACCGAATTTAAACATCGGTAAATGTTTTTTTCTTCGTTAAAAGTAATTATGACTATTGATAGCTCTTGCATTGAACGCAAAAATAGAATTTATGCTTGGTGTTTCAAATCAGGTAAAACGTTTTTCATTTCCCAATTTATTCTTTTTACAAATTGAGATTGCCTCTCCCGGCATTCCTTAATTGGACAAATACTGCATGAAATGCCTTTAACACAAGGGTCGGCATGAATAAATAATTCAATTTTTTCACCCATTTCTTGTCGAATTAATTTGCTTAGTGAATCAATCTCATCATGTGCTTTCTCGAAACTTAAAAAAAAAGGCAAGGTAACATGTGCATCAACGTGCAGATGGTCTCCATATTTTAAAACGCGTAAATTATGCATATCTATCCACTCATTTTTTTTGTTTCTTTCAAGAGTATCGATTAATTTTTTTAACTCTTCAATATCAGCCTTGTCGAGTAAATTATCAATGGCATGTTTTACCAATTTAAAGCCTGAATATGCTATAAAAATTCCCATGCTAATGGATAGTATATAATCTATCCAAAATAAACCGGTAAAATAAATTGCTGTTAAGCCTATAACAATTGCAATAGAAGAATAGGTATCACTTAATAAATGCTGCCCCTCTGCACTTAATGTTGTAGACTTAAATTGTCTTCCCTTTTTAATTAAAATTCTGCCAGCAATAAAATTTAAAAAACCAGCAGCAATTGTCAAGATTAAACCTGTGTCAATACTTGTTATTTCAGAAGGTTTAAAAAAAAGAGTAGCTCCATTATACATCATTGATAGTCCGGCGAGTAAAATCATCGATCCTTCAAACCCGGACGAAAAAAACTCAATTTTACCATGACCGTAGGGATGGTCGTCATCTTTTGGCTTAGAAGCATAATGAATGCTATACAATGCAAAAACACCAGTAATAATATTTACTGTAGACTCAATAGCATCGGATAAAATGGATGAGGAATTTGTTAAAAAATAAGCTATGAATTTTATTATAAAAAGACAAACACTTAAAATTAAAACAGTAATCATTAATTTTTTTTTAATTACTGATTCATGAGTTGCACTAAAATTCATTTAGAAAAATGGAAGTTGAAAATTGAATTAAAATAAAGTTACAGATGGATTGGGATTATTTTTTTATAAATTCTCCCATTTTATTATCGTAATTAAGGAAGTAGGCACCTTTTTTTAAGTTTCTACAATCAATCTTGTTTCCGAATCCCATTTTAATAACATTTCCGTATTTGTCATAAATTTCATACTGTGTTTCTGTTGCAAGTCCGGAGCAATCAAAATAAATTTCCTTAGAAACTTTTGCAGGAGAAAAAATCACATTACATGTCTGGCTAATGTATTCAACAGATTTCGATAACCTGGTATTACCTGTATAATCAGTTTGGGATAATCTAAACGTGTTTTTACCAGAATGCGGTGCTACTTTAAATTCATAACTGTTGTAGTCTGCTGTTCCCGCACCATCTAGTTCGCCAATTTTAACCCATTTATTCCATCTGAATTGCTCAATAACATAAGGAATCTTTCCTTGTTCATTTTTAGTAGTCCATTTAAGTAATCCATCTTCATTTACTTCCATGCTTACCATTTCAAAAGTACTTTTAGGTCGAATGGCTTCAATATTCAATACTTTTGGTTTACAATCAGTTTTGTGCATAATTTTAATTTCTAGTTTTTGGCCAATTTTTAACTGGTGTTGTTTTAAATCTATTTCAAAAGCACTAGAAGCTATTTCGTCGGAAGAAGCATTGCCGTTTACCAAAATTTCATTAACACAAAAACCTATTCCGCTTGCTGAAAATGGATTTTTGATAAAAATATTTTTTCCTTGATAAACACCTTCAACAAAAATTGTTGCTTCATCTTGTGCCGAAGTATTTAAACAAAAAATGGATAAAAAAATAAATATGTAAACGCGCACACTAATTTTCATTTTATTAATTTGAAAATAAAACACATAAATGTAGTAAAAATAGATAAATATAACATTTAACCTAAAAAAACATGATGAAAAATGAGTTAATCATTAATTTAGGCATTTATTAGACCTTTTTTTAAGTCTTCATGCCAAATTATTACGAAATACTTGGAATACCCAAAACAGCAAATGCACAGGAAGTAAAAAATGCATATCGTAAATTGGCTAAAATTTATCATCCGGATAAAAACCAAGACAATAAAAATACAGAAGATAAATTTAAGCTTATAAAAGATGCTTATGAAGTGTTAATCGATCCAGTAAAAAAAAGTAAATATGATGCAACACTCAACTATCAAGAACAAATTAAGTTAAATACCTACTCAGCAAAAAAAAATTATAGAAAAAATAGCCGCGATATTTCTGACGAAGAACTTAAGAGAAGACAATATTTTAAGCAGCACTATCCAAATTTTAATCAAAAAAAGCAGAATATAAAAGCAAATGAAGAGAAAAAAAAATACAACGAAACGCGAGCTATTATTTTTTCAATTCCAATTGCGTTTGCTTTATTGTTTTTTATCGTAAACATATACAACAGAACAACAGGTAGTCAACCTGTAAAAGAACAAATGACCAATAAACTGATAGTAATAAAACAAAAAGATACTTCTCAGCCAATTTATAACAATGGAGCTGAGCCTTATGCTGAATTTTTAGGTAAACCAAATATTGATAAAACAACTTTAGATGTTATTAAAGTTATTAATGATTCTGGTAAAGACGCAATTGCATTTATAGTAGATTCTTCAAACAATATTGTACGTCATTATTATATTAAAAATGATATTGAATTGTTTTTTGAATTTTTACCAATCGGAAATTATAAACTGAAATTACTGTTAGGTTCAAGTTTTAATTGTAAACTTAATAAACAACTTCCAATCTTTTGTTACGACTCTCAATTTCTAGAAAATAAAGAGAAATCTATTAGTATTAATAATGCAAAGCTCGATACCTTGTTATATTTAATTGATTCAAAAACAATCGGTGCTTCATATACAAAAGTTGATACATCAACGTTTTTTAATTTCAATAAGGATGTTTTAGATTATTTAAAACAACACTAACAAAAAAACAAATAGGACAATTTTGACTTAAGAGTATTTTCCAATTAAATTTTTAATTATGTTTGTAGAGATAAAATGAAAATCACAAGTACATATAACAATTTCAGCAATTTTAATTTCTTCAATGATTATTGAAAGGGAAGGCTGATTTTAGTATAAAAAATAATGTAAAAGCCTTTCAAATTTTGAAAGGCTTTTTTGTTTTAAAACAATTAAATAAATATAAAAATGGAAACCATCACAAAAGAAACAGCAACATTAAAAGGTTGGAAAAAAGAATTAGCAATTGCTCAACTAAAAGAAGTTTTTACAAAAAACTTAAGTCAAAAATTACAATTATTTAAAGTTGAAGCGCCTTTAATTGTAGAAAAAGGAACCGGAATAAATGATGATTTAAACGGCATTGAAAGTCCGGTAAGCGTTAAAGTTAAAAATCTTCCGGGCAAAGAGGTAGAAATCGTTCACTCACTTGCAAAATGGAAACGATTAAAACTTGGCGAACTTGCTGTTGAACCCGGTTATGGGCTCTATACCGACATGAAAGCACTTCGTCCGGATGAAGATTTTTCTTATGTACATAGCATTTTTGTTGATCAGTGGGATTGGGAAAAAGTTATTTTAAAGGAAAACAGAAACTTAACGTATCTTAAAAAAACGGTTTCCGAAATTTATGACGCCATAGTGGCAACAGAAGAATATATTATTGCTGCATCCCCCGATTTAAAGGCACAGCTTCCAAAAGAAATTCATTTTATTCATACAGAAGAGTTACAAGCATTGTATCCGGATTTAAGTCCTAAGGAAAGAGAAAATGAAATTTGCAAAGAAAAAGGCGCCGTATTTTTAATTGGTATAGGTGGCGAACTTGCAGATGGTAAAAAGCACGATGGCAGAGCACCTGATTATGATGATTGGTCCAGCGAAACCGAAAAAGGAACAAAAGGTTTAAACGGAGATATTTTGGTATGGAACAAAACTTTAAATTCGGCCTTTGAAATTTCTTCTATGGGAATTAGAGTTGATAAAATTGCACTTGAAAAACAACTTAAAATTACCGGTGAGGAAAAACGATTAACGTTAACTTGGCATACAAAATTAGTTAAAGGCGAATTACCGTATACCATTGGTGGAGGAATAGGGCAGTCACGATTAGCAATGTTAATATTACAGAAAAAACATATTGGTGAAGTACAAGCAAGTATTTGGCCACAGGAAGTAAGAGAAACACTTGAAAAACAAAACATAAATTTATTATAATATGAGAAACCATTTAATTGCGATACAAGGTTCAGTAGCATCATTTCATGATTTAGCTGCTAAAAAATATTTTGGCGAAGATGTTACAACACTTGAGTGTGGCTCTTTTAAAGAAGTTTGTGATAAAATTGCTCAAAATAAAGTTGATTATGGAATCATTGCTATAGAAAATAAAGTGGCAGGTAGTATTTTATTGAATTATCATTTGATTGAGCAGTACGATCTTAAAATAATTGGTGAAACATTTCTTCCAATCGAATTACATTTGCTTGGTAAAAAAGGAAGTACCATTTCAAAAATTGAAGAAATCGTTTCTCATCCCATGGCGCTTGGTCAAAGTCAACTTTTCCTTGCTGAAAATGAAAACTTGAAAGTAAGTGAATTTAAAGATACTGCAACTTGTGCAAAATTGGTTGCTGAAAATCCTGATGGTAAATTGGCTGTAATTGCAGGTCCTACAATTACGGAAGCGTATGACTTAACAGTTTTAAAAGAAAATGTTAGCGATGTAAAAAACAATTATACCCGTTTTTACATTTTAACGAAGGGCGAAGATTATGAGGAGAACCCAAATAAAGCATCTGTTACAGTACAGGCAGATAATACACCCGGTAAGTTATGCGACATTTTAGCAATACTTAAAAAACACAAATTGAATATTACAAAGGTACAAAGTGTCCCGTCGCCTCAGGATCATACGATTTATTCGTTTCATTTAGACATTGAGTTCGAAAATAAAAAAGTGTTTGATGAAGCTATAAAAGAGATAGAAAAAGAAGCGGCTTATATGAAAATACTTGGTGTTTATAAGGGAGAACAGCCCCCATTTGCAAAATAATTAATTTCAAATTTTATGAATACTACTGACTTAAAAGATGAACAAAGTGTTCAATCTATTATTAATAAAAAAGGGTTAATTATTGCCGGACCTTGCAGCGCAGAAAGCGAAGAACAATTGCTTGAAACAGCATTATCTTTAAAACAGGAAGGCAAAACAGATGTGTTACGCGCAGGTATTTGGAAACCAAGAACAAACCCAGGGGGCTTTGAAGGTGCAGGAGTAAAAGGACTTGCATGGCTTCTGAAAGCAAAGCAACAAACCGGTTTAAAAACTGGCGTTGAGGTTGCAACGTCTAAACATGTTGAAGATGCTTTGAGCTTTGATGTTGATGTTTTATGGATTGGTGCAAGAACAACTGTTAACCCTTTTAGTGTTCAACAAATTGCTGATGCTCTGAAAGGAGTAAAGCTGCCTGTATTAATTAAAAATCCAGTTAATGCTGACATTAAATTATGGATAGGTGCCGTGGAGCGTATTCAGAAAGCAGGAATTGAAAGTATCGGATTAATTCACAGAGGTTTTACTTCGTTTGGCAATACCGAATATCGTAATGCGCCCATGTGGCAAATTCCGATTGAGATGAAACGACAGCTTCCTAATTACCCAATGATTTGTGATCCTTCTCATATTTGCGGCAATAGAGAAAATTTACTGAGTGTAAGTCAAAAAAGTGTTGACTTGGATTATGATGGAATAATGATTGAAACACACTGCAATCCGGATGCTGCACTAACCGATAAAAACCAACAAATTACTCCGGTGCAACTAACGCAATTACTTGCTAATCTTGTTAAAAAAACAGCCTATTCCAATGAGGAATCGTTTTTAATGGAGTTAGAAAATTTGCGAGAGCAAATAAATCACTTAGATGAAGAATTAATTACACTTATCTCTAACCGAATGAAAGTGGCCAAACAAATTGGCGACATTAAAAAGAAAAGTAAGATTACTATTTTACAATCTTCCCGTTATAATGAAATTTTAGAGAGAGCCATTAAAAAAGGAGATCATTTAGGATTAAGTAAAGAATTCATTACAACTTACATGGAAGGTATTCACATAGAAAGTATCCGGATTCAGAATTCTTTAGGGTAAAGAGTATTACTATTTAAAATTCTATTTAAATAATTCATCTGCACTGATTATATTTGATTATGCGTTTTATCAGTGCAGATACTATTTACCCTATTAGTGAAGCTCCAATTAAAAATGGAGTTATTGTTTTAAATGATAAACAAGAAATTGTAGATGTATTAAAAGATTATTCATTGGTCGAACCTGGAAATGTAAAATATGTTGAAGGTTCTATTTGTCCGGGTTTTATAAATACACACTGTCATACCGAACTCTCACATCTTCATTCTCAAATACTTCAGCATACCGGATTGGTAGATTTTGTTCAGCAAGTTGTTAAACATCGTAATCAGTTTTCTAAAACTCAAATTTTTAATTCAATAGCATCTGCAAACAATACTATGCTTAATAATGGCATTGTTGCAGTTGGCGATATTTGCAATACTAATGATAGTATTGAAGTAAAAAAAAACAGTAAACTATATTATCATAATTTTATTGAATTAATAGGATTTAATCCTGTATTTGCAAATGATATTTTTAATAAAGGAATAACATTACACGATGAATTTATTAGAAATAAGTTAAATGCTTCTTTAAGCGTGCATTCACCTTACAGTGTTTCCAAAAAATTAATTCAGTTGATAGCTATGCATGAAAAATCTAAAATTAGTTGCATGCACAATCAAGAGAGTGAAGCTGAAAATAATTTTTTTATAACAGCAAGTGGTGATTTACTAAAACTTTATAAAAATTTTGGAATAGATATTACACATCATAAACCTACAGGTAAGACTTCATTTTCTTCAGTATTTAATAATTTTAATAGTATTGGGAAAATGGGTTTAATCCATAATACGTTTATGAATGAAGAAGATTTAAGTTTAACAGACAGTTTATTCACTGAATTCTTTTTTTGCATTTGCTTAAACGCTAACTTATTTATTGAAAACAAATTGCCAAATCTTGATTTAATTAAAAGTAAGAACCGAAAAATTTGTATTGGTACGGATAGTTTAGCAAGTAACCATGAACTATGTGTGCTAAGTGAATTGAAAACTATTCAAACTCATTTTAAATCATTTGAACTGCATGAAATCTTAACATGGGCTACTTTAAATGGAGCAGAATTTTTAGGAATAGATAACAGATTTGGTAGCCTTAAAAAAGGCAAAAAACCGGGACTAGTTTTTTTTGATGAAAAAGAAATGAAAGTAAAACAGGTATTAGTTTGATTTTTTAAGAATTATTTTTCGTTAGCCTCTTTCCGGAAAGTATTGTATTTATCACTAATAGAAAAACCTTTTTTTATTTTATTATATTTTATTATTGCAGCAGGAAGTTCAGCAGTTTCTAATTTACTGGTGTCGCTTTCTTCCGTTAACTGATATTCAAATTCAAATTTAAAATTTTCTTTTTCTTTTTTTTTGGGGACACTAGTATCGATTACCAAAGTTGAAGGATGAAATCCTTTAGCTTTAAGTGTAACTGTGTAATATCGATTATCTTCAAAAGTTAATTTTATGCCGTTTTTTGATTCTAATTTATATAGTTCAAAACCATTTTCAAAAACTTTTATTTGTAATGGATTTACTTGTTTACCTTTATTATTAAGTGCTTTTCCATTAATTTCTAAAAATGATTTAGTAGTTTGAGAAAAAAAAGTGGAACTAAAAATTAAAAATAAAAATAAAATATGTTTCTTGAGTTGACTAAATTTATATGGATGAAGTACTAAAACCATAAAATGATTCTCAAATTAATTTTATAAAGTTAAATATTTAGAAATTTAATCGAAATAAAAATTAATTAAAACTTAATTGATTTATACAAGCCAATTCCGCACAGCGTTCGCCATCTATTGCAGCAGAAACTATTCCTCCTGCGTAGCCAGCTCCTTCACCACAAGGATACAATCCTTTTATTTCAACATGCTCAAGTGTTTCAGGGTTTCGTGGAATGCGAACAGGTGTACTGGTTCGTGATTCTACTCCAACTATAATTGCATCGTTACTTAAATAATTTCTCATTTTTTGTCCAAATCCTTTGAAGCCGCTTCGTAATGAATTTGCGATTAAAGGACCAAGTACTTTATCCATTTCTACTGATGTAATGCCGGGTTGGTAGGAACAATTGGGTAAGTTTTTACTTTCTTGGTTATTGATGAAATCAATTAATCGTTGTGCAGGCGCAGTTTGTGTTTTTCCTCCGTATATCCAGGCATTGTGTTCCAATTCTTTTTGAAATCGTAATGCAGAAAAAGGATCGTGCTTCCCATTATTTTTAAAATCAGTTAATTTTAATTCTACTACAATTCCTGAATTTGCATATGGGTTATTTCGTTTAGATGGACTCCATCCATTGGTAACTACTTCTTCTTGTGATGTTGCACATGGAGCGATAATACCTCCGGGGCACATACAAAATGAATACACACCTCTTCCGTTTACTTGATGCACTAAGCTGTATGAGGCAGCAGGAAGAAATTCCCGTTTCTCTTTCCATTCATTTTGAGTGGCACAATGGTATTGTATTGAATCTATAATTTCCTGCGGATGTTCAACTCTAACACCCATTGCAAAAGGCTTTGCCTCTATGTATATTTTTTTATCGTGCAATAATTCATAAATATCTCTAGCAGAATGACCGGTGGCTAAAATTAAATTCGTTGTTTCTAATTCCCTGCTTCCTTGATTTTTTGATTGAACGGAAATAGAAGTGATTGCATTGTTTTTATGTGTTATATCAATCAGCTTAGTTTCAAACCAAATTTCTCCACCAAATTGCACAATAGTGTTTCGAATGTTTTCAATGATACCAGGTAATTTGTTGGTACCAATGTGCGGATGTGCATCTACGATAATATCTGAATGCGCCCCATGGTAAATAAGTGTTTTTAATATTTTATCTATACTGCCTCTTTTGCCGGATCGCGTATATAATTTACCATCGCTGTAAGTACCTGCACCACCTTCACCAAAACAGTAATTAGATTCCGGATTTACAATGTGTGATTTATTTATTGCTGCCAAATCCCTTCTTCTGTCTCTAACTTTTTTTCCACGTTCAATAATAATTGGCTTAATCCCTTGTTCAATGCACCTTAGTGCGGCAAATAAACCTGCAGGTCCAGCACCAACAATGTATACTATCTTTTTAGGATTAACCTGTTTATAATCTATTTTTATTTTATCCTCATTAAAATTTTCATTAATGATTACGCGCAATTTTAAATTCATCTTGATGTTTCGGTTACGCGCATCAATAGAACGCTTTACTACCTGAACAGAAAACGGAATTTCTGAACTTAATCCTAATTCATTAGATACGGATTGTTTAACTGATTGCTCAGATAATGCTTCCTTAGCTGGAATGCTGATTGAAATTTCTTTTATCATAACACAGAAAGGTTTTTATCCTTCAAACGTGAAAGAAAATAAAAATATATGTGAATTTAGTTTGTCAATAGGTTTTGTAAATAAACGATTATCTTGAATTAAAATATTTCTTAAACCAACCATCAACTTAGCTTCAATAGAAAATTTAAAATATGGCATGTAAAAATCCATTCCGCCACCCGCCTCATAATACCAATCGTTTGAACGCAAACGAACAACCTGATCATCTGCTTTCTGATCTTTTTGAGAGGCAAGGTCGATACTGTAATTGCCGCCACCAACAATGTATGCCCCAAAATTACCAATGCGCTTTGATTGTAATTTTAAATCAAGTGGAAAATTAATGAAAGTAGATTCTACTTTTTTCTTTACATCAAAGGTATCTGTTCCTGCAAACGAATAAATAAGTTGCCTTGAACCAAACGCAATATTGGGCAAGAAACGTAAACGTAAATATTCATGTAAACGTGTATCGCAAATTATACCAAGATTAAAACCTGTTTCCGGCTTGCTGGTAATATATTTTAATGTTAAAGTGTCTTTCGGATAATTAATACTGTCGTAAAGATTTGTATAGAGCTTAGAATTTGGCTGGGCATGAATTCTAAAATCGGTATGATTTATTCCAATACTAAATCCAAAATGAATATGCTGTTTGTAAAATTTAGGAAGGTTGCCCCCTTGATCGCCCCTTGAATACTGGGCAAATAAAGTAAAACTGCTTATTGCAAGCAGAAAAAAAATAAATGCTATTTTTTTTAAAGTATTCATTTGCTACAATAACGGCGAAAAGGAATTAAAAGTATAATTTACCTAACAACAAGTAAATTAAATTACTGCGTTATCTTTTCTGCTAATTTAACTGCGTTGTAAAGATTTACAATACCTCCGCTTTGAGAAAGTTTTGAAAATTTTTGTTTTGCTTTTTCCTCTTTATCTCCAGGTAAAATAATTTTTTTCTTTTTATATTTTGTATCAGCAGATTTTTTAATAATGTATTTTATATCTTTTGCTTTAAGTGTTGGATAATACGAACGTAAAACTGCTGCAACACCAGCGGTTACCGGGCAAGCCATACTTGTGCCACTTTCATTAATATAGCCCCCCCCATTTTTTGTAGAATAAATATCTACCCCCGGAGCAAAAACATCTACTGTTTTTTTTCCATAATTTGAAAACGATGCAGGTATATAAGCGCTATCCTTCCAGTTTAAAGCACCCACATCTATAAAGTTTGATGCTTCACTTTTTGAATTTTCAAATTGTTTACAAGGGAAATGTTTTACTTCATCTATATTCAACGACTCGTTACCTGCGGCATGAACAATTAAAACATCTTTGCTTTCAGCATATTTTACCGCGTCATCAACAATTTTTTTATTGAATGAATATTTTTTACCGAAACTCATATTGATGATGCTTGCTCCGTTATCAACTGCATAATAAATAGCATTAGCAATATCTTTATCATGTTCATCACCATCAGGAACTGCCCTGATAGCCATAATTTGAACATTATCTGCAACACCTTTTATGCCCAGATTATTTTTTCTGTTAGCTGCAATGATTCCTGAAACATGAGTTCCATGCAAACTATTTGGGCCGTTACAATCTGCATTACCATAATAGCGTTCAGTTTGATTGTTATAATCATCGCCAATAATATTTCTTGGGTTAAACTCTAAATTTAAATTGTATTTAATTTTATTTTCATAATAATCTGTACCTTCTTTTATTTGAATCAATAAGGCATCAATGTCGCTTGCAGATGCCAACATAGCTGTTACCGGACCAAGCATTTGTTTTTGACGAGCATCTTCGGGTTTAAAATTTGCTAAATCTTTTGATGTTACTTTTTCAATTTTTAACTGCTCTTTTGCTTTCACATTAATTTTCTCTAGCATTTGTTGCACAAATGCAATTTGTACTGAATTTTGCTGCGCCTCATTGAATTCAGTTTCGTAAGCAGTTTTTAGCGATTGATAGTATTGAAAATCTTTTTTATCGGTTGCTGCAATTTCAGATTCTGATTTTTCACCAAAGCGATTTTTAAACAAACGAACTAATCTCGTGAGTTCAATGGTTTCTTGGTCAACATTTTTTCCATCTTTTCCACCTAAAAAATTCCAACCATGAATGTCATCAATGTATCCGTTTTTATCGTCATCAACTCCGTTGCCCGGAATTTCATTTTTGTTTGTCCACATCACATCTTTTAAATCTTCATGCTCATAATCCACACCACTATCTATAACACCTACAATGACTGTTTTAGACGTTTTGTTTTTTAACAGTTCGTTATATGCACGTTCGCTTGAAACGCCGTTTGTTTTATTTATTGAGTAATCCAGATTAAACCAGTTTTCCTGTGCTTTATCTTGTCCAAATATACATGTAGAAAAACTTATTGCTATGCCTAAATAAATTGATTTTAAATTCATAAATAATTATTAGTTGTGTTTATTTTTTCTTGTTTAATTCTTCCAGCACCTTTGCTTGTATCTCACGAAATTCGTCCATGTGATTGCAATAATAAATTAAGCTGGAATCAAATTGAGTACGTGATACATTATGTTGTTTGTACACATTAAATTTCATGGTTTGTGGATTTTGGTTTACTGAAGCGATGTTGGCGATATTAATTGCACCTTCCATTAAACATAAATCAGTTAGCATTAAGGTCATTTTTTCTTTACCAATAATGTTTTCAGGGATTTCATTTTTTTTCTCAGAACAGGAATAATGTATTAATATCACTATTATTGAAAGGATGGTATATACAAATGATTTAATGATCATCTTCCTTCAACAATAAATAATCTTAGCTTTATTTTTTCAATTACGTTGTAGCTGCAAGATGGATCAGAAATGATATAATAATTTTTTTTCAAGCCGAAACAATAGAAATCAGTTTTGCAAACACCGGATTGTTGTTTCACTGCTTTTTCAGCCGTTTTTACTACAGAAAACTCACTTTCTTTCACAGTGTAATCCATAAACACTTCCTCTGTAAATCCTTTAAAAAGCATTGCTTTATATCTTTTGTCGGGTAAACAAGTAATACCTAATTTTTCATATTGCATTTCAGTACCATTTTTAAAATACAAAACAAACAATGTATCTCCGGTTTTTACTTGATCTGAAAGTAAAGTTGTATTTGCTTGTTTTTTGAAATATTTATTTAGTCCGGAAACATTTAGGGTATAATTATTTTTATCGCTTATCTCTAATTGTTTCGTGTATTGATCTCCAAAAATGGAATAGAATGTAAATGTGTATTTGCCTTTTTTAGTCAGATTTAAAACTTCGTTTTTTTGGTTAAGTTGATGAAAAAAACTTGTATCTGCATGTGCTACTTTTACATAAAACCACAATTTAAAATTGCCTTCCAGATTTTTATTATCCAATTTAATTTTTACTTTTTTACTTACTTGTGCATTTGCATTTGAAATGAATAAAATAAGTAATGCGTATATGTATAAGAAATTTTTCAAGCTGATTAATTATTGATTGAAACTACTGATTTTATTTGAGGTACAGATCGTTTGATGGTTTCTTCAATTCCTGCCTTCATTGTCATTGCACTCATGCTGCAACTTTTACAAGCACCTTGTAATTCTAATTTTACAGTTAGGTCATCTGTAAGTTCAATAAGCTGTACATTGCCGCCATCTGCTTGTAAATAAGGACGAATGGTTTCGAGTGCTTCTTCAACCTGTGATTTTAGTTCGGTATTCATTTTTATTACACAATTAATTTTTTACTTCTTCTGTTTGTAACTGAGTTGCATGTTGGATGGCTATTTTTTGCGCCACTTTTTGTGCAAGTTCTGTAAACGCTTTTGCCTGAGGAGTTGTTTGTTGCAAAACTGCAGGACGACCAGCATCTGCTGCTTCTCTAATACTCTGAACCAATGGCAATTTGCCCAGCACTTCTGTATCAAATTCTTCAGCTAATTGTTCGGCTCCGCCTTCTCCAAAAATAAAATATTTATTTTCGGGTAATTCAGCCGGTGTAAACCAACTCATGTTTTCAACTATTCCTAAAACAGGAATGTTGATGTTATTATTTTTAAAGAAAGCCAAACCTTTACGAGCATCAGCAATAGCAACTTGTTGAGGAGTAGTAACAATTACAGCACCAGTAATTGGAATGGAAGTAGCAAGCGTTAAATGAATATCACCTGTACCCGGAGGAAGATCAACTAAAAGATAATCCAATTCGCCCCAGTATGCATCATTAAACAATTGTTGCAGCGCACGAGTTGCAATAGGGCCTCGCCATGCAACTGCCTGATTGATGTCTGCAAAAAAACCAATGGATAATAATTTTGCCCCATAACAATCAACCGGAATAATTTTATTTTGCCCGTCAATTTCTTGCACCAATGGACGTTCATGAACCGCATCAAACATTATTGGCATAGATGGCCCGTAAACATCTGCATCAACTATACCTACTGTTGCGCCTTGCTGAATTAATGCCATGGCTAAGTTTGCAGTTACAGTGCTTTTGCCAACTCCACCTTTACCAGAAGCAATAGCAATGATGTTTTTTACACCTGAAAGTGCATTGGAATTTTCTTGTTTTTTACCTTGAACGTTTGCAGTCATATTTACTTTTACACTTGCATCTTTATCCACAAAATGTAAAATAGCATTTTCACATGCTTTCTGAATCATATCTTTCATAGGACATGCAGGAGTTGTAAGAACAACAGTAAAAGAAACTTCTTTACCATTCACTTCTACATCCTTCACCATTCCTAAGGTTACAATATCCTTTTTCAAATCAGGATCATCAACATATTTCAGCGCTTCAATAACTTGTTCTTTTGTGATTGCCATTATAAAATTATTTATTCAAAATTACACAATTCGAGTTTACATAAAAAGTATTATTTGCTTATGTTATATTTTTTTAATGATTCTTTTAGTGAACCAAGAAATTAGCATCAGAAGCTATTTTCAAAGGGCATAAATTACGTATTAAAATTTTTGGGACTAATTAGTATGAATTTTCGTTTAATATTCCTCCTATTTAATTTTAAAAATTAATAGATGTTTTTAATTTATTTGATAATATTTTACAGGTGAATTTTAAAAAGCACATTTTAATTTTGTAATACTGTCAGTATATGTTGTGTTGGCATATATTTAGTAATCTTTAAATAACTAATTTTTAAACCATGAATTTATTTGACGGAAATTTCCGCTTAAATGCTGATATAGAAGAAGAAACAGATTTTATTCCCTTACTCTCGGCAGAGGACGAAGAGCAAATGAATAACGAAAGCGTTCCAACCGAACTGCCAATTTTACCACTTCGTAATACGGTTTTATTTCCCGGCGTAGTAATACCAATTACAGTTGGAAGAGATAAATCCATCAATTTGATAAAAGAGGCGAACAAAGGAAACAAAATCATAGGTGTCATTTCTCAAAAAAACGATAAGGTTGAAGATCCGGATGCAGAAGATTTAAATGCTATTGGAACTGTTGCTTACATCATTAAAATGTTGCGCATGCCTGATGGAAGCACCACCGTAATCATACAAGGGAAAAAACGTTTTAAAATAGTTGAGTTCACGCAAACTGATCCTTATTTTAAAGCAAAAACTGAAGAATTCACAGAGCAAAAACCGGATAAGAAAGATAAGGAATTTGAAGCGCTTGTTTCTTCATTAAAAGATATGGCAATTCAAATTATCAAACAATCTCCACAAATACCTACTGAAGCATCATTTGCACTTAACAACATTGAAAGTGCTTCATTTCTTGTCAACTTTATTTCATCCAATTCCAGTATTTCCAGTCAGGAAAAACAAAAAATGCTCGAATTATCCAGTTTAAAAGAGCGAGCAACAATTATGCTTTCTCATTTAAACAAAGAGTTGCAGATGCTGGAATTAAAAAACCAAATTCAAAACAAAGTAAAAACAGACATTGATAAGCAGCAGCGTGAGTACTTCCTCAATCAACAAATGAAAACCATTCAGGAAGAATTAGGTGGTAGTCAACACGAACAGGAAATCAATGATTTTAAAGAGAAATCAAAAACCAAAAAATGGAGCAAGGAGGTTGCAGAATTATTTGAAAAACAAATGCAAAAACTGCAACGCATGAATCCTAATGCTGCTGAGTATTCTGTTCAAACCAACTACTTGGAATTGTTGCTTGATTTACCTTGGGGAGAATATACCGATGATAATTTTGATTTAAAGTATGCGCAAGATGTTTTAAACGAAGACCATTACGGTTTAGAAAAAGTTAAAGAGCGTATTTTAGAATATTTAGCTGTAATTAAATTAAAAGGCGGAGAATTAAAAGCGCCCATTCTTTGTTTGTATGGTCCTCCGGGAGTTGGGAAAACATCTTTGGGAAAAAGCATTGCAAAATCATTAGGGAGAAAATATGTTAGGATGAGTTTGGGTGGCTTAAAAGATGAAAGCGAAATTCGTGGACATCGTAAAACATATATTGGTGCAATGCCCGGAAGAATTATTCAAAATCTTAAAAAATCGCAAACTTCAAATCCTGTTTTTGTATTGGATGAAATCGATAAGGTGGGGAGTGATTTTCACGGAGATCCATCTTCTGCTTTACTCGAAGTTTTAGATCCGGAGCAAAACACTAAATTCTATGATAATTTTTTAGAATTGGATTACGATTTAAGTAAAGTGATGTTTATTGCAACAGCAAATAATCTTGCCACCATTCAGCCGGCACTGCGTGATCGTATGGAAATTATAGAGGTAAATGGTTATACCACCGAAGAAAAAATTGAAATCGCTAAACGACATTTAATACCTAAAGTAATTGATGAAACAGGCATTAACAAAGGACAACTAAAGTTAGCGGATAAAACCATAGAAAAAGTAATTGAAGATTATACGCGTGAAAGTGGCGTTAGAACATTAGAAAAGCGCCTTGGAAAACTAGCCCGTCATGTTGCAATGCAAGTTGCTCTGGAAAATAAAACCGCCATTAAATTTGATGATGAGCTTTTAACAAAAGTGCTTGGACCTGCACACAGTAAAGATAAATATCAGGGAAATGATGTAGCGGGTGTTGTTACAGGTCTGGCTTGGACGCAAGTTGGAGGAGATATTTTATTTATTGAAACGAGCTTAAGTAAAGGTAAAGGTTCAAAACTCAGCATTACCGGAAACCTTGGTGAAGTGATGAAAGAAAGTGCAACCATTGCATTTGAGTATTTAAAATCACATGCACATCTTCTTGATTTAAATTCGGATGTGTTTGAAAACTGGAATGTACATATGCACGTTCCTGAAGGTGCCACACCAAAAGATGGGCCAAGTGCAGGCATTGCAATGTTAACAGCATTGGCGTCTGCATTTACTCAACGTAAGGTGAAGAAAAGTTTAGCTATGACCGGTGAAATTACTTTACGTGGTAAAGTTTTACCTGTTGGCGGAATTCGTGAAAAAATTTTAGCGGCAAAACGAGCAGGTATTAAAGAAATTATTCTTTGTGAGGATAATAGAAAAGATGTAGGAGAAATAAATTCTGAATATTTAAAAGGGCTTCAATTTCATTATGTAACCGAAATGAAAGAAGTGCTACTAGCAGCTTTATTAAAAGAAAAAGTTAAACATGCGCTACAAGTTTAAATGATTAGATTTTTATATTTTTTTAAAAATAAATAGTCGGACGATTTATTTCTTTAATTGGAAATAATTACAAATTCGATCATGCATACATGGCATTCACATCGCAATGGATTTAAGTATCACCTTCAGATTGAGCGTTCACTCTCTGAAAACTCGGTGAGTGCCTATTTGCAAGATATAGATAAACTCGAAAAATTCATTATTCAAAACTATCAACTCTCACCCGAAAAAATTGAACTTTTTCATTTGAAAAAATTCATTCATGAAATTCACGAATTAGGTATTTCACCGGCTACTCAATCACGTATTTTATCAGGTATCCGAAGTTTTTTTAATTATTTAGTGCTTCAAGAATACACATCTTCTGACCCAACCGAACTACTCGAATTTCCGAAAACCAGTCGTAAATTACCTGACACATTAAGTGTTCATGAAATTGATTCCATCATGAATCAAATTGATCACTCAATGCCTGAAGGCCAAAGAAATCGAGCAATTTTAGAAATCATTTATGGCTGTGGATTACGGGTGAGCGAAGCTGTAAACTTAAAAATTACTGATTTGCATTTTGACGAAGATTACATTATAGTAATTGGTAAAGGCGATAAACAACGTCTCGTTCCGGTAGGTGATATAGCTAAGAAACACGTTAATTGTTATCTCCATCAAATTCGCCCATTAATGCCAATCAAAAAAGAGGCAAGTGATACTCTTTTCTTAAATAGAAGAGGAGGTAAATTATCAAGAGTGATGGTTTTTTTAGTGATAAAACAACTTGCGCAGAAAGCAGGAATTCATAAACTTATTTCTCCTCATACACTTAGGCATTCATTTGCAACACATTTATTAGAGGGCGGTGCAGATTTGAGAGCTATACAGGAAATGCTGGGACATCAATCCATTACAACTACAGAAATTTACACGCACGTAGATAATCAATTGCTTAGAGATAATATCATTTCATTTCATCCACGAAACATAAAAAAAAATTAAAAGCAATTTAAATAATCACTCTTATCATTTACGAAGTGTTCGGAAAATTGTTTCTTTGTATAAAAACTCATGACAAAAAGTAAAAAATTTGGAATTACAATTTTTGTAATTTTAATTGGAATTCAATTTGTACGTCCAGAAAAAAATGCAGGAATTGAACAAGTTGAAAAAAATATTACTTCTGTAATTGAGGTATAATAGCAAAAAATAGTTGGTAAACTGCTTGTAAAAATTTGGTTTACATTTAGTTACAACCACCTTATTGGAAAGCGTTTCAATTTGTTTTCTTTGCTGATGAAAAACTCAAAAAAAA
>Ga0172373_10003726_pt1 | contig 21968 bp, 20 predicted proteins | sample Lak10m_2_FD_114546 | JGI IMG/M metagenome (GOLD analysis project Ga0172373, IMG submission 114546) | Freshwater microbial communities from Kabuno Bay, South-Kivu, Congo - kab_092012_10m | ecosystem: Environmental > Aquatic > Freshwater > Lake | place: Democratic Republic of the Congo...
CGGTCGGTCAGGGGGTGGCGTCGGCGGAGACCACCAGGAACGAGACCCACGCACGTCCGTAGCGCTTGGCCCGGACGACCTCCCATCCGGCCATCGGTGCGAGTTCGCGACCGCTCTCGACCACCACCACCGCACCCTCGGCGAGGCAAGGGGTGCAACGCGCGAGCAGGGACGGCCACTCGTCGAATCCGTAGGGCGGGTCGATCAGGACCAGGTCGATTCCGCGCAGGGATCCGAGATTGGAGACCACGTCGCCGGCCACCACCCGGGCCCGTTCGCCCAATCCGAGTTTCGCAATGTTGGAGCGAATGGCCGCGAGAGCGTCGCGGTCGCGCTCGACGAACACGCAACGCTCGGCTCCGCGCGAGAGCGCCTCGATACCGAGGGCTCCACTTCCGGCGAACAGATCGGCGACGGATGTCCCCTCCACCGCACCGAGACTCTGGAGCGCATTGAAGACCGCCTCGCGGGCGCGGTCGGTGGTGGGACGGGTGTTGTCTCCCGGCGGTGCGATGATCGGCCGTCCCCGTAGCGAACCCGACACCACGCGCATCGGGTCATGCTACGAACCGGCAGACTGACCGGGTGTCGTCCTCGCGCCAACCGATGCCCCGCATCGTGTGCGTCGACTGCGGAGGTTCGTGCTCGCTCATCACTCCCCCGCGCGAGGACGGCGTGTGGTTGGCGGGCGATCTGGTGACGTACCGCTGCCGGGATTGCCTCGACCGATGGGATCTGGTGTTGCCCGACGACTGGGACGGCGACGAACCGCAACCCAATCCCACCGGCGACGGCCCGATGCCATGAGTCGAAGCGACACGCTCGACACGACCGGCCCGCTCGACACCGTGTCGCGTCGCGACTGGACACGTCCCGCCGCCGGCGTGTTCGTGGCGGTGTTCATCCTGCGCTCCCTCGGCGCCGGGTGGCGAGGTGGGTTCGCTCCGTTCTTCCCGGATTCGTTCTCGTTCCTCGAGGTGGCCGGGATCGGCCCCCTGTGGCCCTCGTTCTGGTTCGGCGATCGACCCGTCGGCCTGCCCCTCGTGGCCTGGCTCCTCGGACGCAACGTGCGGGCGATCGTCCTGTTCCAGACCCTCGCCTACGCATTGGCCGCCGCCGCGTTGTGCGCGCACATGATCCGCCACTTCGCGGTTCGGGCCTGGGCGTGGCTGGTGTCGGCCGCGGTGATCAGCGTCGCCGTTCGACCCCGTCACGCGCAGTGGAACCTCGAGGTGCTCTCCGAGTCGCTCGGACTCACCACGTCGATGCTCACTCTGCTGGCGTGGATGAGCTACGCGCGTCGACCGGATCGACGATCGCTCGGCTGGGCGGTGGCGGCGAGCGCGGCGCTCCTCGCGACGCGCGATGCCCACGCCGCGACGGTCGTGCTCGTCGTGCTCGGCCTCGGGCTGGGAGCGTGGAGAGCCCGGCGGTCGGACATGGGACGACCATTGCTGATCGGAGCCGCGGTTCTCACCCTGGGATTGATCCACACATCGGTGTCGCAGTCGATCAGCCAACGCACTCAGTACCCGTTGATGAACAACGTCGGTCTGCGAATCCTTCCCGATCCGGACATGACGTCGCGGTGGGTCGAGCGCGGGATGCCGATGTCTCCGGCACTCCTCGAACGCACCGGACGGAACACCTGGGACGACGGGGAGGCCTTCCTTCGGTCTCCCGAACTCGACGAGTTCCGTGATTGGGTTCGTGGTTCCGGCCGGACCGACCAGACACTCTCGCTCCTCGTCGACGCCGACTTCTGGGTCGAGAGGTTCCGCGCGGACCTTCCGACTCTCGCGGCGTACGACTACCGCGACTACGACCGCTCCAACATCGCCGAACGTCTTCCCGATCGACTCTTCTGGTTCGCCGGTCCGGGAACCTCCGGTCAGTTCTGGGCGTGGACGTTGCTCGGATTCGGAGCAGCCGGCCTTCTCGTCATCCGACGACGAGTTCTCGGCTCGGTTCTGGCGGTCGGCCTCGTGGCCACCCTCGTCGAGGCCTACGGTTCGTACGCCCTCGACGCGGTCGAGGTGCAACGACACATGGTCGGCCCCCTCTTCCGACTCACGATTCTCGTCATCGTCGCGGTCGGCCTCGCGGTCGACTCGCTCGCGTTGCCGAGGCTGGAACGACCAAGAGTCCCGGTGTCACGATCCGCCGCCACGGCGATCGGCGGAGGCGTCACCCTCGTCGCGGCGGCATGGGCCGCGCTCGAGCACCGCTCGCAGGACTACGACCCCCAGTTCGCGAGAACCATCGTCGACCGTGCGGCCCGGTACGGCGGCTCCTACTACGAGAACGGCGTGCACAACAAGGGTCCGTTCGAGACCTTCGTCTACGACGCCGCGCGCTGGTTCACGTCCTGGGACTCCTACTGGTTCGGTATCGCCCTCTTCGTGCTCGTCGCCACCACGGTGATCGCTGTCGCCGGGGCCGCGATCGCGCGGATCGCCGGTGCCGGGCGATGGCTCGCGACCTCCGTCGCGGCCGCCGGCGCGACGCACTTCGCCGTGTCCTCCAGCGACTACGCCGGAGTGCTGTACAGCCGCAACATCACCACCGCACTGCTCGCCGCCGCACTGCTGATCGTGCTTCTGGACCGGTTGTGGCTCGACGAGCGACGGGCGCGTATCGCGTGGGTCGGAGTCGGCATCCTGATCGGGCTCGCCGTCCAGACCCTTCTCACCACGGTGTTCGTCGGTGCGGTGGTGCTCGGACTCGCCCATGCCCTTCGGAGCGCGCAGTCGGGATTCGAACGTCCACTACGCGCGTCGATCGTCGCCGCGTTCACGACCATCGTCGGCGCCCCGGTCTGGTACTTGCTGCGTGGTTCGTTCGAGGAGTTCTGGTCGGGTTGGTGGACCTACGCAGGCTTCATGAGTTCCGGGACGGGACGTTCGCTGCTCCAGCAATTCGGACTCGGCTGGCAGACCTTCGTCGGTTATCACCAGGACCGCCCCATGGCTCTGGTCGTGGTGATCGCCACCCTGACGGTGATCGTGTCCGGCGGTGCCGGCCGCCGGGTTCGCCTGCTCGGTTGGACTCTCGTCGCTTGGTGGTCGGCCGGATGGATCGAGCTGGTACTCGGTCAGCGCTACTCGAGTCACTACTTCTCGGTCGTCGCCGTTCCTCTGTTCCTCATGGCCGCCCTTCTGGCCGGACGTTTCGTCACGATGCTCGTTGCGTCACGGCGTTCGACGGAGGGGTCGAGTCGGAACTTCGTCGGTCTGGCTCCGCTCGCTCCCCTCGCCGTCTCCCTCGCGATCGTGGCCGGCCAGGGCACGACGCTCTTCTGGAACGGCGTCGAGGTGAGCAGTCGCTTCGAGAGCGCCGAGCAGTACGCGGCCGAACGCGAATCGGGGCGAAGCGGCGAGTCGCGCACGCAACGGGCCGTTCTCGATCTGGTGTCGCGCGACGGTGAAGCGCTCCTGGCGTGGACGATGTATCCGTGGACCTACCTCGAGCACGAGCGGGTGCCGGCGACCCGTTTCAGTTGGAAGTCGTTCATGATCGGCGAGATCTACCTCGGTCGAACCTCGATCGACTACGTGCTTCCGCGAACCTGGACGTGGTTCGCCGAGGATCTCGCGGAGTCACAGCCGAAGGCCTACGTGCGGACCGTCAACACTCCCCTCGACGAGTCGACTCCCTTCGCCGCGACCGTCCACTCGGACTTCACCCTCGTCCACTCGGGACAGGACACGGAACTCTCGGTCGCGAGCGACCTATGGGACGAACTGCTCGAATCTCCCACCATGCCCCGCCCGGAGATCCCGGCCGGATCCACCACCGAACTCGCCTCGGCGAACTGCGTGGCGATCTCCGGGAACGTCGATCCGACCGAACTCGGAACGGGTCTCGTCATCTGGCTGCGCGACTCCGACGGATCGTCGGAGGACGTGGCCCTCGGACTGACGGCTGACCGGGCCTGGTCGGCCAGTTCATCGGTCGAGTTCGCCTCGACGAACGTCGACGACGCCGCGTCGTTCACGTTGTTGGTGGGAACCCGGTCGGCGGTTCTGGTGGTGGACGATCGCGTGGCCGCCGCCGTACGACTCGACGGCACCGCCAGCGTGATGGTGGAGGGCAACCCGACTCGCCTCTTCGACCTGCGAACCGGGCGACTGTCCGGAGCGAGCGGCTGCGACTCACCCGAACTCAACTCTTGAACCGAACTCAACTCTTGAAGAGGTACTCCTCGTCCTCGGGCTTGAGGAAGATCGACAACTCGTCCCGGAGTTCGCGATGCGCGGCGAGCGAGGGGTCGGCGTCGACGATGGAGTGCGCCGCGTCACGGGCCGCCTCCACCAGTTCGCGGTCGCGACGCAGCGACGCCAACTTGAGGTCGCTGCGACCCTTCTGCTCCTTGTTCATGAGCGTGCCCTCTCCGCGCAGTTCGAGATCGACCTCGGCGAGGTGGAATCCATCGTCGCTGTCGACGAGTGCCTGAATGCGCGGACTGGCCTCGGTCAACAGGGTGGCCGGCTCGGCGCCCTCGGCCTCGTGGGTGACCAACCAGCACTGTGACGCCGCACTGCCGCGACCCACGCGACCACGCAACTGATGCAGCTGAGCGATGCCGAAGCGGTCGGCGTCGAGGATCACCATCACCGTGGCGTTGGGAACGTCGACCCCTACCTCGATCACGGTGGTCGCCACCAGCACGTCGGCCCCACCGGAACGGAACCTCTCCATCACCGACTCCTTCTCGGCCGACGACATCCGACCGTGCAACAACTCGAGCCTGAGTCCGGCCAGTTCGCCGACGCGCAGACGGGCCGCGGTGTCCTCGGCCGAGGCCACGTCGAGTTTCTCGCTCTCCTCGATGAGCGGACACACCACGTAGGCCTGACGCCCGGCCGCCACTTCGTCGCGCACCGCGCTCCAGACGTCGGACTCGTCCTCGTGCGCATGCCGGGTGACGATGGGCGTGCGACCGGGCGGCTTCTCGTCGAGCACGCTCACGTCGAGATCGCCGTACACGGTCATGGCGGCGGTGCGGGGAATCGGCGTGGCGGTCATCACCAACACGTCGGGCATGCCGATCGAACCGCTCTCACCCTTGTCGCGCAACGCCGCGCGTTGCTCGACGCCGAAGCGATGCTGCTCGTCGATCACCACCACCCCGAGGCTGGCGAACGACACCCCGTCCTGGATCAGGGCATGGGTGCCGATCACGATGTCGACGCCCCCATCGGCCAGTCCGGCCAGCACCTCGCGACGGGCCTCGCCGGTGACGCTGTGGGTGAGCAATTCGACGCGGACCGCGCGCTCGCCGAACATGTTTCCCGGGTCGGGCACGGTCAGCCCTTCCAGCAATCGACGGACTCCGAGGGCGTGTTGCTCGGCCAGCACCTCGGTGGGCGCCATGAGCGCACCCTGGTGACCGCCCTGCACCGCCGCCAGCATCGCCGAGACCGCGACGAGCGTCTTGCCGGCACCCACGTCGCCCTGCAGGAGTCGGTGCATCGGATGCGGCCCGGCGAGATCGGCCTCGATCTCGCCGATCACGCGTTGCTGGGCTCCGGTGAGTCGGTACGGGAGCGTTTGGTGGAAGCGCCTCACCAGATCACCGTCGACCACGTGCCGGATTCCGCGCGATTCGGCTTCGAACGCTCGCTTGCGCATCACGAGCACCAACTGCACGCGCAACAACTCGTCGAAGGCCAGTCGACGACGCGCGGCCTCCTTCTCGGCGAACGTCTCCGGGACGTGGATTCCGAGGAGCGCCTCCTGACGGCCGGTGAGGTCGTAGCGATCGAGCAGCCCGGGTGGGACCGGATCGGAGATTCCCCGCGCCCGACACCGAGCCAGCGTCTCGTCGATCGCCTTCAGCACCACCCACGACGGCAGATCGACCTTCTCGCTCTGGGGATACACCGCCACGATCGGACGGGGTCGTTCGTCGGGATCGCCCAGGACGTCGACCGTCGGATTCGCCAATTGCTTGGTCCCGCGGAACGCCGACACCCGACCGAACATCGCCACGTACGAACCGGGCCTGAGTTGCTTCTCGCGCCACGGCTGGTTGAAGAAGACGACTCCGATGCGGCCCGTGGCGTCGGAAACCGTGGCGTTCACCCGCGACGGACCCCGGCCGCGAGGACTCGCGTTGACCGCGCGCACCTCTCCCACGACGAGGGCGTCCTGACCCTCGATCAACTCGTCGATGGACGCCTCGCGCGAACGGTCGATCCAGCGGCGCGGGTAGTGCGTGACGAGTTCGAGGAGACTCTCGATGCCGAACTTGCCGAAGGCCTCGGCACGCTTCCCGGCGCCGACGGCCTTGAGCCGGCCGAGAGGCATGGTCGCCAGTTCGGCGAGCGTGATCGGCGCGGCTCGTTCGCTCACTCGACGCCGAAGAGGAACGGATAGAGCGGCTGGCCGCCCCGGTGACACTCCACCTGAACCGACGAACGCTCGGCCGTCAACCACGCGAGGATCCCGTCGGTGGCTTTCGGTGGCGCGTCGACGCCAACCACCACCGTGACGATCTCGCGCGAAGGGTCGACGAGCTGTCCGAGCAACTCGATCGCCGCGCCGACCAACGACTCGTCGACCGCGACGACCCCGTCGCCGCGCACGAGTCCGATCCAGTCGCCGGCTCGCACCGGCCCGACGTCGCTGTTCGAGTCGCGCACGGCTCGCGTGACCTCGCCGGTGACCATCGATTCGATGGCCACCGTCATCGCTTCGTGGTTCTCGTCGACCTCGGCTTCCGGGTCGTACACCACCAACGCGGCGAGCGCCTCGGGCATCGATCGCGTGTGCACCACCCGCACCGTCTTGTCGGAGAGCGCGTCGAGTTGCTCGGCGACCGGAATGATGTTCTTGTTGTTCGGGAGAACCACGACCTGTGTCGCGTTGACGTGAGCCACCGCGTCGAGTAGCTCGGCCGTCGACGGATTGAGGGTCTGGCCGCCGGTGACGACACCTTGAACACCCAGTTGGGCGAACAACTCCTCGAGTCCGCTCCCACTGCACACCGCGACCACCGCCGTGGTGACCGCCGGCAGTCCGGCGGCGCCCCGTCGAGCGTCGTGAGCGGCGTGACGCTCGGCGACCTCCTCGAACAAATCGGTGACCCTGATCTGCTTGGGTCGCCCTCCGAGGTCGATGGCCACCTCGATCGCCGCGCCGATGTCGTTGGTGTGCACGTGACAGTTCCAGAGCGCGTCGCCGCCGACCACCACGATCGAATCGCCGATCTCGGACCAGTCGGACTTGAACTGCTCGATCTTCTCGTCGTCGAGATGGAGGAAGTACATGACCTCGTACCGGAGGTCGCCGACGTCGCCGTGATCGTCGGGCGCACCCGGCACGTCCGGCAAGGGCGCGTCGAGGGCATCGCCTCCCACGGACTCCTCGGGAGTGGGAATCGGCTCCCCGTCGACCACGTGGAGCGCCGCGTCGAGCAGGAGCAGGAAGCCGGCTCCGCCGGCGTCGACCACACCCGCGTCCTTCAGCACCGGGAGCATCTCGGGGGTGCGGTCGAGGGCGGCGCGGCCGGCATCGCGGGCCGAGCGCAGGACGTCGACCAAACCGTCGCCCCGACCGGCCGCCGACCGGGCCGCCTCGCTGGCTTCGCGAACCACGGTGAGAATCGTGCCCTCGATGGGCTTCACCACCGCCTGATACGCCGAGGCCGAGGCCGCCGCCAACGCCTCGGCCACCTCGGTCGCGGTGTGCGAGGTGCGCGCCGAGAACTTGGACGCCAGACCGCGCAGGATCTGACTGAGGATGACGCCGGAGTTGCCGCGCGCCCCCATGAGAGAACCGTGGGAAATGGCCTGACAGGTGGGTTCGATGCCGTCGGCCGCCTGGTCGAGTTCGGCCACCACGGCGTCCAGCGTGCGGGCCATGTTGGTTCCGGTGTCACCGTCGGGTACCGGATAGACGTTGAGGCGGTTGATCCGCGGGGCGTGGGCCTTCACGGCGTCGCGGAAGGTGACCACCGTGCGTCGAAGGCGGTCGGCGTCGAACCCCTCGGCGGACTGGGGTGGGGCCGTTACGGGCGTCACGGTCCCGACAGTACCCCCGGGGTTCGGCGCGGCCCGGACTCTGGTCCGGGTGATTCCGGAGGTCGGCGGGCCCGCCATCGCCGAAAGCGAATCGGGTCATCGCTTCCATCACTTGGGGTGCACGAAGGGACGCCGGTAGCATTCGGCCACCGGTGTCGGCTCCGTCAGGACCGAATCGGAGTCACCGGAAAGGAACGTCGACATGGCATCAGTCTGCGAAATCTGCGGCAAGCGTCCCTCGTGGGGCATGTCGGTCTCGCACTCCCACGTGCGCACCAAGCGTCGCTGGAACCCGAACGTGCAGCGCGTGCGCGCCCTCGTGAACGGTTCGCCCAAGCGCGTGTACGCCTGCACCGCCTGCATCCGCGCCGGCAAGGTCACCAAGATCCGCCGCACCGCCTCCACGGGCAACTGAGTTCTCGGTCATGCAGGGTGTGATCAAGGCCTACGACCCCGGCACGGGTACCGGCCTCATCCTGACCGACACCGATCTCGCCGAGATCGAACTGGCCGCTGACGCCCTCGAGGGCAGCATCTTTCGCATGTTGCGCCCCGGTCAGCGGGTGGTGTTCGACCTCGACGGTGACGGCCTCGCCACCCGGCTGCGACTGGGATCCGAGGTCGACATGGGAACCCCCGGTCACTGAACCGACGGCTCCTTCCCCCCACCCCACCCCCCGGAGAATCAACGAGGTCGACATGGCCGGTAGCCACCCCAGCACCACGAATGCCAGCACCACGAACACACGATTGAAGAAGTGGGTCGACGACTGGGCCTCGGTGATGCAGCCCGACTCGATTCACTGGTGCGACGGCTCGGCCGAGGAATACGACCGCCTCTGCACGGCGCTGGTCGAGGCCGGCACCTTCACCAAGCTCGACGAGGCCAAGCGCCCGAACTCGTACTGGGCCCACAGCGATCCGGGTGACGTCGCCCGAGTGGAGGATCGCACGTTCATCTGCTCGACCGATGCGAGCGACGCCGGACCCAACAACAACTGGCGAGATCCGGCCGAGATGCGCGCCGAGATGACGCGCCTCTACACCGGATGCATGAAGGGTCGCACCATGTACGTGGTTCCCTTCAGCATGGGACCCCTCGGCTCGCCGATCGCCCACATCGGCGTGCAACTCACCGACTCGGCCTACGTGGCGGTGAGCATGCGCATCATGACCCGCATGGGCCAGGGTGCCCTCGACGTCCTCGGCGACGACGACTGGGTGCCGTGTCTGCACTCGGTGGGCGCTCCGCTCGCCCCCGGCCAGGTCGACTCGGCGTGGCCGTGCAACCCCGACAACAAGTACATCGTGCACTTCCCCGAGACCCGCGAGATCTGGTCGTTCGGATCGGGTTACGGCGGCAACGCGTTGCTCGGCAAGAAGTGCTTCGCCCTGCGCATCGCCTCGGTGATGGCGCGCGACGACGGCTGGCTGGCCGAGCACATGCTCATCCTGAAGCTCACCAACCCGGCCGGCGACGCCAAGTACATCGCGGCGGCGTTCCCGTCGGCGTGCGGCAAGACCAACCTGGCGATGCTCGTGCCGACGATTCCCGGCTGGAAGGCCGAGACCATCGGTGACGACATCTGCTGGATGAAGTTCGGACCCGACGGCCGTCTGTACGCGATCAACCCCGAGGCCGGCTTCTTCGGGGTCGCTCCGGGCACCGGCTACGACACCAACGCAAACGCGATGCACACCCTGTGGGGCAACTGCATCTTCACCAACACCGCCCTCACCGCCGACGGCGACGTGTGGTGGGAGGGCATGAGCGACGACGCTCCGACCCGCGCCATCGACTGGAAGGGCAACGCCTGGACTCCCGAGACCGAGACTCCGGCCGCCCACCCCAACGCGCGCTTCACCGCACCCGCTTCCCAGTGCCCCTCGGCCGCTCCCGAATGGCAGGATCCGGCCGGAGTGCCGATCTCGGCGATCCTGTTCGGCGGTCGTCGTCGCACCACGGTGCCGCTCGTGACCCAGGCCTTCGACTGGGAGCACGGCGTGTTCCTCGGATCGATCATGGCGTCGGAGACCACCGCGGCCCAGCAGGGCGCGGTCGGAAACCTGCGCTTCGATCCGATGGCGATGCTGCCCTTCTGCGGCTACAACATGGGCGACTACTTCGCCCACTGGCTTTCGATCGGCTCGACGGCGGACTCGTCGAAGTTGCCGCAGATCTTCTTCGTCAACTGGTTCCGCCGCGACGAGAACGGTCGCTTCCTCTGGCCGGGCTACGGCGAGAACAGCCGAGTGCTGAAGTGGGTGTTCGAGCGCGTCGACGGCAAGGCCGAAGCCACGAGGACACCGATCGGTTACCTGCCCACCGACGGAGCACTCGACGTGAACGGACTCGAGATCGAAGGGACCGACCTGCGCGATCTGCTGTCGGTCGACGCCGACGGCTGGAAGTCCGCCATTCCTCAGATCCGCGATCATTACGCGCAGTTCGGCGAGAAGTTGCCACCGCAGCTCGTCGCCCAACTCGATTCGCTGGCCGGCACCCTCTGACGCAAACTCTGGCGCACTCGCCGACGCACTCCCCGGTCGAGCGCCGACGAGGGTCGCCCGAATCGCCACGCTGTTCTCCGGCGGGCCCAACCGATCGAGTCAGGTCTGGCCGACGAGCATGGCCCGGATGCCGAGGCCCATCAGGAACAACCCACCGAATCCGTACAGCAGATAGAGCCGGTGCTTCATCTGGTTGCGGTACGAGTAGATGATCGCCACCGCCATGATGCCCACGAAACCGTAGAAGGCGTGGAAGGCGGGGAACTCGAGCTTGTACTTGTTGACCAGGATCACTCCGAAGATCACCTGGGCGAAGATGGTCAACTGAGCCACGAGGGTGAACCACCAGAGAGCCCGGGTGCGGAGACCCTCGACCTTGTGCGCCGCGAGCGACCACGCCCCGGCGACACCGTTGGCGAAGATCACGACCCACGCCCACGACTCGTGAAGATCGTTGAGCATCAGGCCGAACATGACCCTCCCGACGCTAGCGGGATCACTCGCCGCAGACGATTCCTCCATGGAGCGACTGAACCTTGCCGTTCGGACCATCGTCGGACAGCGTGCCGCCGAGGAAGGGTTCGAGTTCGAAGCGGGCTCCGAAGACGTCGTCGTTGAAGATCTCGGCCGACGGATACACCCGGAGGATCTCCGACACCGTCGATCCGATGGTGGTGAGCCCGTCGGTGGCGGGCCCGGCCGGAATCGCCACTTGGTCGGTCACCGGCCCGTATTGCCAACCCCAGAAGTGGTCGACCCCCTCGGCGTAGTCGCTGCGGTCCCCGAAGAACAGCACGAGGTCGCCCCACACCACGGCACGGAATCTGGATCCCGGGCACACGCCGTAGTCGGAGACGTTGGACCCCCAACCGGTGTCGCGATTGGGTGCACCGAGCAGTGACCCGACGTATGACACCACGCCGTCGGGTGCGACTCCGAACAAGGCGTCACCGAGACCATCGTTGCGCAACACCAACGCGACACCCGGTGCGATGGTCGAGGTGGTGACCGGGGTCGACGTCGGTGTCGAGGTCGACGACGACGTCGAGGTCGTGGTGACGAGCGGAGCCAGAGTGGTGACGACCACCGACGTGGAGGGCCCGACCGGCGTGGGCAACGGTGCGAGCGTGTCGGAAGCTCCTCCTCCACCGCCGCAGGCGACGAGCACGAGCGACGACGCGACCGTGATGATGAACGCGCGCATGCGATCAGTCTGCCGGTTCGGTGCCGCCGAGTGGGGTCGCGGGTCGCCCGAAGGATCGTCGACGCGATCGGGCCGGTGGATCGGGCCGGTGGATCGGGTCAGCGGATCAGGGTCTCGGCCTGCCGCCCTCGTTCCACGAGACGAAGCCGTCCGTCGTCGGCAACCTCCACCACGGTGACCGACGCGTTGTCGAGACTGTCGATCACCAATCGGTCGTCGCCGAGGCAGTGCCCGATGACGACGTTGATGGCGATGAAATGACTGAACACCACCGTGGGTTCGCGTCGTTCCCGCAGCCACGACACCACTCCGTCGCGGAAGTCGAGGTAGCGCGGATCGAGTTCGGCCCAACTGCCGGCCATCGTCCGCCGCAGCCACGGCACGCGCTCGCCCATCGGAATCCCCTCCGGCGAGGGGATCTCGGCGACCGCCGACTCGATGGTGATGGGAACGTCGCCCCAGATTCGAGCCAGATGACTCGCCGTCTCGCGACACCGACGCAACGGGCTCGACACGATCACTCGCCGGTCGAGCTCGGCGAGCGATGCGGCGGTGGCGGCGGCCTGCTGGTGTCCAACGTCGTCGAGGCCGGGGTCGGGATCGACGTCCCAGCCCGCGGCGGCCCGTCCGTGCCGCACGAGATGCACGAGCGTCGTCACCAGAACCAACCCATCGGGGCTCCACCGGGGCAGCCCGGTTCGATGAACCATTCCGCTCCGAACGCCATGGCGAACTGCTCGGGGCTCATCGACAGAAAGAAGCCTCCGTCGGTCACCTGACTCGCGTGACACGAGATCGAACATCGCTTCTGTTCCACGTACGACGAGACGTCGACGCCCATGGTGATCTCGTCCTCGGTCGAACCGAACGGGTTGCCGTCGTCGGCCGGACCCTCCGGGTCGAAATCGCCCGGACCATCGCCACCGGAACCCCCGTCACTGGAACCCCCGCCACCGGCCGCCTCGGCGATCAGACGAGCGATTCGGGTGCGGTTCATCGTGGATTCGAACAACCGCACCGGTCGACCCGACCCGGCCAGCAATTCGGCGGCACGGTGACCGACCCGATGCACCTGGATGTGATCGGGGTGTCCGTATCCGCCGTGCCAGTCGTAGCAGCACAGGACGTCGACGTCCTCGTCGTCGAGCAAACGCACGAGCGCATTCGCCGCCTCGTCGACTTCGGCTCGAACGAACGCGCCCTCCTCGTCGTTCTGGGCCCATCCGGTCATACCGCTGTCGTGGTATCCCAACCATTCGAGGCGGTGAACGCCGAGCACCTCGGCCGAGCGTTCGGTCTCGGCGCGTCGACGATCGGCGAGGGTCTCTCCGGGACGCAGGTCGGCCGGCACCTCACCGTGTCGACCGTCGGTGGCGACGACCAACACCACTCGGTGACCCTCGGCCACGGCGCGGGCGATCGTGCCCCCGGTGGCGATCGACTCGTCGTCGGGATGGGCGTGAAGGAAGACGGCCGTGCTCACGCGTCGACGACGGCTCCGCCGGACATGAGTCGCTCGATCTCGGACGAGGCGAATCCCCAGTCGGCGAGAATCTCCCGCGAGTGCTGTCCGGGATGAGCGGGGGGCATCGAGATCTCGGGAACGGTGCGCGAGAAGCGCGGTGCCGGCGCGGGCTGCTTCACCCCGGCGACGTCGACGATCATGCGGCGCGCGACGTTGTGCGGATGCCGCGCGGCCTCGCTCATCGTGAGCACCGGAGCGAAGCAGACGTCGGTGGCCTCCATGATCGAGCACCACTCGTCGCGCGTCCTGGTGCGAAACACCTCGGCGATCCGCGTCTTGAGGTGCGGCCACTGGGACTTGTCCATCTGTCGGGCGAATTCGGGATCGCCCTCGAGGCCGGTGAGGCGCAACAGTTCGGCGTAGAACTGGGGCTCGATCGATCCGATCGACACGTACTTGCCGTCCTTGCACTCGTAGGCGTCGTAGAAATGCGCGCCGGTGTCGAGCAGATTGGTGCCGCGAGCGTTCTCGTCGTGGGCACCCATCTGCGAGAACGCCCAGAACATGGTCATCAACACCGCGGTCCCGTCGACCATCGCGGCGTCGACCACTTGTCCCCGACCGCTCTTCACCGACTCCAGAAGGGCGCACACCACGCCGAACGCGAGGAACATTCCGCCACCGCCGAAGTCGCCGACCATGTTCATCGGCGGCACCGGTCCCTCCCCGGCCCGACCGAAATGGGCGAGAGCGCCGGCCAGCGAGATGTAGTTGATGTCGTGTCCGGCGGCATTGGCGTACATGCCCTCCTGGCCCCAGCCGGTCATACGACCGAACACGAGTTTCGGATTCCGAGCCAGACACACGTCGGGGCCGACTCCGAGCCGTTCCATGACCCCGGGACGGAATCCCTCGATGAGCGCGTCGGCGGACTCCACCAACTTCAGGAGCGTCTCGACCCCCTCGGGATTCTTCAGGTCGATCGCGATGTTCCGACGACCGCGTTGCAGGACGTCGAAACCGGGGGTCTCGGGCGCCGGGCCGCGAACCGCCTGGCTGCGTTCGACGCGGATCACCTCGGCGCCCATGTCGGAAAGGAGCATGGCGGCGAACGGACCGGGTCCGATTCCGGCGATTTCGATGATGCGGTATCCAGCGAGCGGGCCAGTCATGTCCGCATCGTATTCAGCGACCCGACGATCGCTGCCATTCGACGAGGTGCGCATGCTCGCAGATCACACCGGACAAGAAGGGTTGGAGGGGTTCGGGAAGATCGTGACCCATGTCGGCCACCATCACCAACGAGGAACCAGGAACGAGTTCGGCGGTGCGCCGACCGCCGTCGGGTTGCAACAAGGTGTCGTCGGTGCCGTGAATCACCAGGGTCGGAACCCGGAGGCGACGAAGACCTTCGGCACGTGATCCGCTGGCGTAGATGGCTCCGAGTTGCCGGGGCCCTCCCTCGGGGTAGAACGACCGATCGAAGTCGCGCGCCGCGTTCTCCTTCACTCGCTTTTCGTCGAACCATCTCCTCGACTGCCACACGCCGTAGTTCACGCTGGCATCGATGTAACCCTGACGCTCGGCGATCGGCGGCGCCAACAACACCGCCGCGGCCTCCGGCGTCGGCTGACCGAATTCGGGCTCGCCGGTCACCGACATCACCGAGGTGAGCGAACGCACCCGACTCGGGTGCTCGATCGCCATCGTCTGGGCGATCATTCCACCCATCGACGCACCGACCACGTGGGCCGAGTCGACGCCCAGATGGTCGAGCAGACCGATGGCATCGCGCGCCATGTCGGACAGCGTGTACGGGACCGACGGAACCTCACGGCCCTCGAGGGCCGCGGCGATCACACCGTCGGTGTCCACCTCCACGCCGTCGAACTTGGTCGACAGGCCGCAATCACGGTTGTCGAAGCGCACCGCGTGGAAACCGTGTTCGGCAATCATCCCGCAGAAAGAATCCGGCCAGCCGGTCAACTGGGCCGTGAATCCCATCACCAGCAGAACCGTCGGATCGGATGCCGAACCCATCGTCTCGTACTCGAGTTCGACGGAACCGATGTTGGCCGGGACCTTGGCGCGGGGCATGCGGCGACAGTAGCCACACCACGACACCGATCCCTCACGAATCGAGAACGTCCAGCACACGGTGTCGCCCGACGAGGCGAACTACCCTAAGACCATGCCCCAGCAGTCGTTTCCCCAGGTCCGCTTCGGCGTTCACACCGGCCTCCAACACACCTCCTACGAGACGCTTCGACCGCTCTGGCGCAAGATCGAGGACCTCGGATTCGATTGGATCTCGATCTGGGACCACTTCTACGGCGCCACCGGGAAGCCCGACGACGCGGCCTGCTTCGAGGCCGTCACGATGCACGCCGCTCTCGCCGCCGAGACCAGTCGGGTCCGCGTCGGATCGCTGGTGTACTCGGTCGGCTATCGACATCCCGCGGTTCTCGCCAAGATGATCACCGCGATCGACCATGTTTCCGGTGGCCGCGCCGACATCGGACTCGGAGCCGGTTGGGCCAAGGTCGAATACGACGCCTACGGCATCGAGTTCCCCGAGATCAAGGTTCGCATGGATCAACTCGAGGAGGCCGCCCGCTGCGTGCGCGGTCTGCTGCACGACGAGGTCACGAACTTCGAGGGCGAGTGGTTCACGATGCGCGAGGCCCGCAACGAACCCCGTCCGGTGCAGAAGCGGATTCCGATCTGGATCGGCGGGGGCGGCGAGAAGAGAACGCTCGCCATCACCGCCAAGTACGCCGACGGCTGGAACGTTCCGTTCGTCTCGCCGGAGGCGCTCGCCCACAAGATCTCGGTGCTCGATCAGCACTGCGAACGGGTCGGTCGCGATCCCGGTGAGATCAAGCGCACCGTGAACGTGGGCATCGCCTGGACCGAGGAGAGCCTGAAGGCCCAGTTCGGGATGCTCGCCGAGGGCGTCCGGCCGGGGGTCCTCACCGGGTCCGACGATCAGGTGATCGATCGGATCGGCCAATACGCGGCGGCGGGTGCCGACCAGATCAATCTGGCGTTGCGCGCCCCGTTCGACGAGGACGCGCTCGACCGCTTCGGTTCCGCACTCGGACTCGTCGGCTAGTCGACCGCCGGATCGACGTCGCCGTGACGATCCGCGTCGAGGCTCACGGTCGGGTCAATCTGATCGGGGATCACACCGACTACACCGGGGGCCTGGTTCTGCCGATGCTCCTCGACTGTCGCACCGTGATCGTCGGCCAATCGACCGACGACCCTCACTGGGATCTGACGTCCGACGACGAACCCGAGCCGGCCCGGATCGACCTGCCGGTGCGCGACGCGGCCGCCGCCTCTCCCGGTTGGGCCCGCTACCCGGCCGGAGTGCTCGCGGTGCTCGCGCAACACGGACACTCGCCCCGAGGATTCCGGGGTCGCGTGTCGACGTCGATTCCCATCGGCGGCGGCCTCTCGTCCAGCGCGGCCCTCGAGGTCGCCGTGGCACGGGTCGCCCTCGGCGAGCACGAGGTCGATCCGACCGTGATCGCCCGCTGGTGCCGCGAGGCCGAGCATCTCGCCTCCGGCGTTCCGTGCGGAATCATGGACCAGTTGTGCATCGCCGCCGGCCGGCCGGGCGAGGCCCTGTTGATCGACTGCCGGTCGTTGGCCACCACGGCGGTGGCGCTGCCACCCGAGATCGAGGTCGACGTTCGTTTCGTCGCACCACGCACGTTGGCCGGCAGCGAGTACGCCGAGCGGGTGGCCGATTGTGCCGCCATCGAGGAAATCATCGGACCCCTACGGGACGCCGACGAGGTCTCGATCGAGGAACTGTCCGACGACCGCCTGCGTCGACGAGCCCGGCACGTGATCTCCGAGAACCGGCGCGTCCTCGACTTCGTCGACGCCCTCGAACGAGGTGACGTCGAATCGGCCGGTCGGCTCATGACCGACAGTCATCACAGCCTGGCCGACGACTACGAGACATCGAACCCGGCCATGGATGGCGCGGTCCGCGATCTGCTGGCCGAACCCGACGTTCTCGGGGCGCGCATGACCGGAGGGGGATTCGGCGGGTGCGTGGTGGCGCTGCGACGACGGGACTCGTGACGACTGACGACTGGCGACTAACGACCGAGTAGTCGTCGCTTCTCGACCTCGAACTCCTCCGCGGTGATCGAACCACGATCGCGCAGACCCTCGAGTTTCTCGAGTTGGGTGGCCACGTCGGCGGATGCGGCCGATCCGGCGATGGCCGAGCCGGCAATCGACGAAAAGGTGCGGCGCTCGTTCTCGTCCATCTGGGACTGAATGAGGTTCTGCACCTCGTCGGGACGACGAATGTCGGTGAAGCGCTGCTGGCCGTCCTCGCCACCCGACTCGATGAGGAGGTCGCCGGCCTTGATCAGTCGCTCGAAGATGCTCTGGGCGAAGCTGATGTTGTTCACGCGCTCGAGAGGAATCTCGATACCCCGTTTGGCGAGGACACCGCTGCGGGCGATCACCCGGTCGGACGTGATGACGAAGTGCGTGGTGCGCCACATCAGCCACCGAATACCGACCCACACCAAGGACGCAAGGGCCAGGACACCGAGCACCAGCGTGACGGCATCCCGCCAGCCACCATCGCCCAACGCCACGAAGACCCACAAGAAGAGCGCCCCGGTGACGACGAGCGCGGCCACCGACTTGGCGAAGTACCACCAGTGCGGATGGATGTCGAGCGCGACCTCTTCACCGTCGTTGAGCAATCGTTGCGGATAGGGCATGGGCGCACCTTACCGCCCCGCAACTACTCTGAATCCGTGCGCAACGACCTGCTGACCGGACTCGACGAGCGCCAACGCGCCGCCGTCACCAACCCGGCTCCGTTGCTCGCCGTGATCGCCGGCGCCGGTTCCGGCAAGACGAGCGTGCTCACCCGTCGGGTCGCGCACCGTTGCGCCACCGACCTCGCCGACCCTCGACACGTTGCCGTGCTCACGTTCACGCGACAGGCGGCGGTCGAACTTCGTCGGAGAATGCGCACCCTCGGCATCGACGAACCGATCGTCGCCGGCACGTTCCACTCGGTGGCTCTCTCGCTGCTACGCCAACACTGGGACGACACCGGACGTCGTCACCCAACGGTGGTCGGCGATCGTGGCCGTCTCATCGCCGAGATCCTGGGGGCCAAGCGCGGTGGTCGACTCGGCGAGATCTCCTCCGAAGTCGACTGGGCGAGGGCGCGAATGCTGAACGGCGAGTCCTACCGCCGGGCCGCCCGGAACCGAACGGCTCACGTCGACGACATCGCGCGAGCCCTCGACGAGTTGAACGAACTCAAACGACGCAAGGGGGTCGTCGACCTCGACGACCTGCTCGAGTCGGTCGTCGACGCCACCCGGAGAAGCAGCGACTTCGCGGCCTCGATGAGATGGAAGTTGCGTCACTTCTTCGTCGACGAGGCCCAGGATCTCAATCCGCTCCAGTTGGCGGTGCTCGACGCCTGGCGCGGTGGACGCGACGATCTCACTCTGGTGGGCGATCCCTCGCAGGCGATCTACGGCTTCAACGGAGCCGACTCCGAAGTGCTCCGATCACCCGAGGTGCACTTCCCGGGTATCGAGGTGGTGCGTCTCGACACCAACTACCGCTGCACTCCCCAGATCGTGGCCACCGGACTCCATGTACTGGCGTCGGCCTCGTCCGATCCGCCCGAACTCGTGTCGGCGCGACCGGACGGACCCGACCCGACCTTCGTCGCCTTCGCCGATGACGCCGCCGAGGCGGCGGGAGTGGCCGACCTCGCGATCGACCTCAAGCGACACTCCGAAAGATGGCGCGACATCGCGATCCTCGTGCGCACCAACGCCCAGATCGCGCCGATCGCCGCGGTGCTCGAACGTCGGGGGATCCCCCACCGCATTCTCGGTGCCGCCGCCGCCGATCCGGTGCAAGCGGCGGTTCGCGAAGCCGGTGAGCAACCACATTCCAGCGGCCTCGCCTCGTGGAGCATGGAAGCTCGCCTCTCCCCCGTTGGTTCCGACGACGCATCCGACAACGCATCCGACGATGCATCCGACGATGCGGTGTCGGCGCGTCGCCGGGTGGCCGACGCCGTCGACGAGTTCCTCGCCGAAGGCGGTCGCGACGGACTCTCCTTCATGGCCTGGGTGCGCACCACCCGACCCTTTCAATCCGACGACACCAGCGACGGCGTGCAATTGCTCACCTTCCACGCCGCCAAGGGTCGCGAGTGGTGGGGAGTCATCGTCGCCGGATGCGACAAGGGGCTCCTCCCCCACTCCTCGGCTCGAACACCACCAGAAATCGACGAGGAGATTCGATTGGCCTACGTCGCCATCACCCGAGCCGCCGACCGTCTCGTGTTCACGCACTCGCGATCGCGCCGGGGACGAGCCACCACCGCGAGCCCGCTACTCGACGGTCGACCCCGAACCGAAGCCGACGCCGGACCGAGCGAGTCCGTGCTGCGGGACATCGAGGATCGGCGCCGCCGACGCGACGTCGACCCTCTCATCGACGAGCTTCGCCGATGGCGGTCCGCCACGGCCACGGTCGCCGGCGTCCACCCCGAATTCGTGTGCTCCGACCAGGTCCTGAGCGCCATCGCCGAGGTGGCACCACTCGATCTCGCGGCTCTGGGCGAGGTTCCGGGCGTCGAACGCTCCCTGATCGAACCAGCCGGACCACGAATCGTGGCCGCGATCAGTCGGGGTCTCGAGCGCCGCGCTGCTCCCGAACCTCGTTGAGTCCGGAGAACGTCGCACCGGCGACGCTGATGAACAGACCACGCGCCTCGGCGCACAGTCGATCCCCGGCGTGGATCGTCCCGTGGGTGAAGATCTTGCGGCCCTCGGTGCGTTCGTATCGTCCGACGATCCTCAACGGAGTGCGCAACGGCGTGGGTGCCCGGTACGAGATCTCCAGCTTTCCGGTCATCCCCGGATTGCCCGACAAGGCCTGAGCGAAGCCCAGCACCTCGTCGAAGATGGCGGCCACCATTCCACCGTGCAGATGACCGGGAGGTCCCTCGTAGGCGTCTCCGTAGGTGACCTCGGCGACGACCTCGGTTCGACCGATCTCCAACTTCACCGACTCGGCGAGCGCGTTCAGCGGACCGGTGACCGGACTGTGCGACACGAAACCGTGGTGGGCGCCGCCAACGGCCCCTTCGGCCGAACCGTGATACGGCCGGCCGTGCGGACCGGGTGCGAGAACGGCGGCGGCGGCTTCGACGGCATCGGCGGCGGCCGTGAAGGCGCCGTCGTCGGCCAACGATGTGGCCGCGTGTTGCAGCACCGCTCGCAGGGCCGTGGCGAGCCGAAGCCTCGGGTTGTCGGCCGGGTACTCGACCCCGCGTCGCTCGGGCAATTCGAGAGGCGACAATGCCTGCCTCAACACCTCCGCCATGCCGGCGTCGACACGACCGGGTTCGTCGGATCGATCAGTCATCGAGATCCACCACCACGGGAGCATGATCGCTCGGTTGTTGCCCCTTGCGGGCGTTCCGATCGATGCCGCACCATCGGGCCCGATCGACCGCCGCTCGGGTTCCGAGAATCAGGTCGATGCGCATGCCCCGACCCTGCGGGAAATCCAGATTGCGGTAGTCCCACCACGAGAACAGTCGATCGGCGTCATGGAAGCGACGGAACACGTCGACCATTCCCCACTCGAGCAGACGCCCGAGGGCCCGGCGCTCGGGTTCGCTCACGTGGGTCTGCCCCTCGAGTTTGCGGGGGTCGTGCACGTCGCGGTCCTCGGGAGCGATGTTGAAATCGCCGGTGACGAACAACGACTTCGACGAACTCTCGTTGCGCTCGAGGTGACCCAGCAGGCGACCCAACCAGGCCAGTTTGTACACGTAGTGGTCGTTGTCCAGTGCGCGTCCGTTGGGCACGTAGGCCGACGCGACCCGAACGCCGCCACACGTGGCGAAGATCAGGCGCGCCTCGGGATCGGCCGGCTCGCCGTCGGCGAAACCCTTCACCACATCGGCGAGCCCGACTCTGGAGAGGATGGCCACACCGTTCCACTGACCCTGACCGTGGTGAGCCGACTCGTAGCCCATCTCTTCGAAGACCAGGTGCGGGAAGGCGTTCTCGGCCATCTTGGTCTCCTGCAGGCAGAGAACGTCGGGGGCGACATCGTCGATCCACTCCTGCACTCGCGGCAGACGGGCCTTCAGCGAATTGACGTTCCACGTGGCGATGCGCACGATCGTTCCGAACCGATCTACTTCCCCGACTTCGTGCCCGACTTCGTGCCCGACTTCGGGGCCGCCACCTTCCTCGCGGCGACGTTCTTGACGGCCGATTTCTTGACAGCCGTCTTCTTGGTGGGCGCCTTCGGGGCGACTTTCTTCGTTGTCACAACTTTATTCGTTGTCGCAACTTGCTTCGTCGCGACTTTTTCGGTCGCGGCCTTCTTGGTGCCAGCCTTCGTCGTCATAGCCTTCGTCGTCACAGCCTTCGTCGTCACAGCCTTCTTCGTCGCGACTTGCTTCGTCGTCGCAGCTTGCTTCGTTGCAACTTGCTTCGTCGTCGCAGCTTGCTTCGTCGCGACTTGCTTCGTCGCGACTTGCTTCGTCGCGACGTTCCCGGTCGCGGCCTTCTTGGTGCCAGCCTTCGTCGTGGCGACTTTCTTCGTGGCGACTCTCTTCGTTGCGGAGGGCGCCCGATCGGTGGGCTTCACGTCGATGCTGCGACGACCGGCCTCGATCTTCACGACCTCGAGGTTCAACTGGTCGCCGATCTTCATCACG
>Ga0172373_10003732_pt1 | contig 21957 bp, 20 predicted proteins | sample Lak10m_2_FD_114546 | JGI IMG/M metagenome (GOLD analysis project Ga0172373, IMG submission 114546) | Freshwater microbial communities from Kabuno Bay, South-Kivu, Congo - kab_092012_10m | ecosystem: Environmental > Aquatic > Freshwater > Lake | place: Democratic Republic of the Congo...
CTCGAGGGCGACCCCTACTACCGACGCATCACCTGGGCCCTGGTGCCGCTGTTGTGGCTGGCCCTCGTCGGTGCGGCCTGGTTCAGCCAGCACGCCGACCTGGGCGGGCTCGCACAGGCGGGCCTGATCCTGTCGACCGGGCTGGTGGGCGGCTTCTGCATCAACCTCGGGCACGAACTCGGCCACCAGCGCGGCGCGGTCGACCGCTGGCTGGCCAAGGCGGTGCTGGCCCCCACCGGTTACGGTCATTTCACGATCGAGCACAACCGCGGCCACCACCGCGACGTGGCCACGCCCGACGACCCGGCCTCCTCGCGCATGGGCGAGTCGATCTGGCGCTTTGCGCGGCGCGAGCTGCCGGGCGCCTGGCGCCGCGCCCGGGCGCTGGAGGCGGCGCGGTTGCGCGCCAGCGGGCACGCCGTCCTCGGCTGGCGCAACGAGATCGTGCACACGGGGGTGGTGACGCTGGCCTTCTGGGGCGTGCTGGTCGTCTGGCTGGGGCCGGGCGTGCTGGCCTTCCTGCTGCCCACCGCGTTGTGGGCCAACTTCCAGCTCACCTCGGCCAACTACGTCGAGCACTACGGACTGCTGCGTCGCCTGGGCCCGGACGGCCGGCCCGAGCGCTGCCAGCCTTGCCACTCCTGGAACAGCAATCACCTGTTCTCCAACTGGGCCACCTTCCATCTGCAGCGTCACGCCGACCACCACGCGCACCCGACGCGGCGTTACCCGGCGCTGCGCCACTTCGACGCCGCGCCGCAGCTGCCCAGCGGCTACTTCGGCATGTTCCCCTTGGCCTACGTGCCGTGGCTGTGGTTCCGCGTGATGGATCGGCGCCTGGTCGAGGCCGTGGGAGGGGACCCCGAGCGGGTCAATTTCGATCCGCGCCGGCGAGCCGGTCGGCTGGCGCTGTTTCCCCAGCCCGCTCGCGACCGGTCGCCTGCCATGTGAGACGATCGCGTCTGCCTGTGCAGGCTGCCCGTGCAGGCTGCCGGTACAGGCTGCGCAAAGCCTGCGCGCATCAGCGTCCACCTGAATGTCAACCCGCGTCCATCTGCGCCCATCTGAGCTCATCTGAGCTCATCTGAGCTCATCTGAGCCCCTCGCCCGGGGCCCGTCGCCCACGGGCCTGCTGCCATGCTCCGCTACGAAACCCTGCCCGTCACGCCCTTCGCCCAGAACTGCTCGCTGCTGTGGTGCGACCGCACGATGGAAGGCGTGCTGATCGACCCTGGCGGCGAGCTGCCGCGCCTGCGGGCCGCCGCACGTCGACACGGCGTCACGCTGAAGGCGATCTGGCTCACGCACGCCCACATCGACCACGCTGGCGGCACCGGCACGCTGGCGCGCGAGGACGGCCTGCCCGTCATCGGCCCGCACCCGGGCGACCAGTTCTGGATCGACGGCCTGCCGCAGCAGGCGCAGATGTTCGGCTTCGCGCCGGCCGAGCCCTTCACGCCCACGCGCTGGCTGCACGACGGTGACTCGGTGCAGGTGGGCGAGTGCACGCTGGACGTGCGCCACTGCCCCGGCCACACGCCCGGCCATGTGGTCTTCCACAGCCCCGAGATCCACCGCGCCTTCGTCGGCGACGTGCTGTTCGCCGGCAGCATCGGCCGCACCGACTTCCCCGGCGGCGACCACCAGACGCTGATCGACAGCATCACCCAGCGCCTGTGGCCCATGGGCGACGACACCGTCTTCATCCCCGGCCATGGGCCGGAGAGCACCTTCGGACGCGAGCGGCGGACCAATCCTTACGTGGGCGGGACCTGAGGCTGCGTCAGGCGCCGCCGCACAGCCGTCTTGGGCGTGCGCCGGGCGTGGGGCAAAAGTCTCGGCCCCTCAGGGCCGGACGCCCGGCGTCTCCATCGCCATGCCTCGGGCACGGTGCGTGAGGTAGAGCTCCAGATCGACGAACTCCGGCGAGCCCCAGGCATAGGGCTCGGCGCGGGTGCCGCTCATGCAGTTGCGGAACCGCCGCTGCAGCGAGCCCATGGTCTGCCACTCGATGCGGTAGATCGGGTAGCCGACGGGGTGGCCCTGGGGGATCAGCGCCGGGCCGAGCCGGGCGCCCCAGTGCGTGTCGTGGCACTGGCTGCAGGAGAAGTTCAACTGGCCCATGCGCTGCATCCACAGCGCCTGTCCGTTGGCCAGGTGGGGAGCAAGTCTGGGGTCGTCGGGCGGTGCGACGGGCAAGCCGCGTGACTGCAGCGCGACGTGGCTGACCAGCGCCAGCAGCGGCGAGCTCTCGAGCGCGAACGCGTCGGCGCGCTGGTGGCGCGTCTGGCAGGCCTGGATGCGGCCTTGCAGGTCGATCGGTCGGCCGCTGGCGGTGTCGAAGGCCGGATAGCGTGCGGCCACGCCCCGCATGCTGCGATCGGCGTTGTCATGGCAATCCCGGCAGGCCTTGTTCGCCCGACCGGCCGGGCGGTCCCACAACGCCTCGCCGTCCAGCACGGCGAGCATGGCCGGGTTGGACATGTCGTCGCGCTGCATCGCCTGCACCGCAGGCGTCGTGAACTCGATGCCCGACCGGCGATCCTGGGGCGGTATGTCTCCGGCGCCCGGGGCAGACACGGCCGTCCAGGCCAGCGTGGCGACCAGCCCGGCGCGCGCGCGCCCGCGCGCCCCCGAGCTCATTCCACCTCGATCCTCGCGCTGCGCGTCATGCTGCGGCCGCGCTCGTCGGTCCAGCGGAAGGAGACGTCGCCGCTGCGCGTGGCCACCAGGTCGAAGGTCAGGTAGGGGTTGGCCGACACCGCCGGGAACAGCTCCGCGCGGAACACGGTCTGGCCGTCGTAGGTGCAGACCATCTCGCGGATGATGTCGCGCGGCACCAGCCGGCCATCGGGCCCGGTGCGGTGACCGGTTTCCATCGGGTGCGACACCATGGTGCGGATTTCGACGATCTCGCCGCGCCGGGCCTTGGCCGGCACACGCAGCAGCGCGCGCGCTTCCAGATCGAGCATCTCAGCAGTCCTTTCGTGTGGCCCACGCGCCAGCCGGGTGGGCTTGGGTTCGCAAGGGAGGTGTGCGCCGCAGCGGCGCGCACGCCAGGCGCGGGTCGGGTGTCATCTAGACCGCCCTGTCAGGACGTCTCCACGCAGGCCGGCAAGGTCACGATGACCTCGGCCGAGCTGCTGCGGAAGCTGCCGTCGCTCATCTGCGCCACGGCCACGACCTGCTGCGTATCGCCCAGGCGGATGCGTGTGACCACCCGTGCGCGGCCCGACCGAGGCGACAGGTGGAACACCGCCACGTCGGGCTGGGGGTTGCGCTCGTTGAACAGCGCGATCGCGCGCACGTGCTGCTGCTCGGTCATCGGGCTGTCCACGCTGACCGTCACGGGCACGGCGTTGCCGCTCTCGTGCAGTTCGGGGATCTCCAGCCGCACGCCGCCGCGCACGGGCTCGCGCCCGCCTGTGAAGGCGCGGATGGCCGCGTCCATCGCCTGCGGCGTGGCACGCGCCGCAGGCGTCAGCACGGTCACGGCCGCGCCGACCGAGGCGGCGAGCAGGGTCCGCCGCTGAGGGCCGCGTCCGGTGACGCGGCGGGCATCGTTCTGGGTCATGGCGTGCTTCCCGTTGAAGTGGCACCACGCAGAGTGCTCAGAAACATTACAACATCCTCGACTTCCTGGGCGGTGAGGATGGGTTTGCCGCGGAAGGCCGGTGCCACCCGTTGCAGCCCTTCGGTGCGGTGGTACGAGGGCATCATGCTGTGCGGATTCAAGGCTCTGCTGTCGATGATCCGCTGGCGCAACTGCGCCGGGCTGAGTCGCCGGCCGACGTCGCCCAGATCCGGCGCGAGGTTGCCCTGGAAGGCCTGCTCCGGGAACGGCCCCGAGTGGCACAGCAGGCACAGGCCCTTGTAGCGGTCGACGACGATGGTGCGCCCTCGCGACGGGTCGCCCGGCTGGGCGGTCAGCGGCGCGGCTTCGTCGGGTGCCGAGGCCGCAACCACAGCGGGCGCTGCCAGTGCCGCCGTGCCCAGCACGCCTGCGGCCACCAGCGCGAGCCCTACCCCCACGCGCTGCCAGCACCGACGAGCGCGCAGCGCCGGCTTGACAGCCTGCGCTGCGCGGCCCGTCCGGAGATCGACATTTCGGGTCAGGCCACCGCTGGCAGACCAGGGCGGGGCCAGGCGAACCGGACGGTCGGCGACCCCAGCCGCCGACCGCCCGCGCAGGGCCGCAGCGCGAACGCTGTCGCCCGCGCGACTCACGCCTTGCGCAGGTCGTGGTTCTTCAGCGGCATGTCGCGCACGCGCTTGCCCGTGGCGGCGAAGATCGCGTTCAGCACGGCCGGTGCCGCCACGAAGATCGTCGGCTCGCCCACGCCGCCCCAGAATCCGCCCGACGGCATGATGATGCTGTCGACTGCCGGCATGTCGGCCATGCGGATGCAGTTGTAGGTGTCGAAGTTCTTCTCCACCACCTGGCCGTCCTTGAGCGTGATCTGCTGCAGCATCGCCGCCCCCAGCCCGTAGGCGAAGGAGCCTTCGATCTGCCCGGCGATCTGGCGCGGGTTGACCGCGTGGCCGCAGTCGGTGGCCGCGACGATGCGGTGCACCTTGACCTGGCCCTGGTCGCTGACCGAGACCTCGGCGCAGGCGGCCACGTAGCTGCCATAGCCCATGTGCTGGGCCAGCCCACGGAACACCCCCTTCGGCGCCGGCTTGCCCCAGCCGCCCTGCTCGGCCACGGCGTTGAGCACGGCCAGATGCTTGGGGTGGTTCTTCATCAGGCGACGGCGGAACTCCAGCGGATCGGCACCGGCCGCGTGGGCCAGTTCGTCCATGAAGCACTCGAGGTAGATGGCGTTCTGGTTGTTGTTGACGCCACGCCAGAAGCCGGGGCGCACCGGCGTGTTGCGCATCGCGTGGTCGACCAGCAGGTTCGGGATGGTGTAGCCGATCTGCGCCTCGGGCCCGGCAGCGTTCAGGCCCTGGAACACGATGGGGTCGCGGCCCTTGTCCAGTGCCTGCGGACGGATCGTCGCCAGGATGGACTGCCCCGAGATGCGCATGCGCAGGCCGACCAGGTTGCCGTCCTTGTCCAGCGCGCCGGTCATCTTGCACTTGGTGATCGGGTGGTAGCAGCCGTGGAGCTGGTCTTCCTCGCGGCTCCAGATCAGCTTGACCGGCGTGCCGGGCATGGTCTTGGAGATCTTCACCGCCTGCTCGACGAAGTCCTGGCTGGTGGCCCGGCGCCCGAAGCCGCCGCCCAGGTCGATGCGATGGACGTCGCAGCGGTTCAGCGGCAGGCCGGAGGCGGCGGACGCGGTGGCGAGCGCGGCCTCGGCGTTCTGGGTGGCCGTCCAGACCTCGCACTTGTCCGCCGTGACGAGCGCCGTGGCGTTCATCGGCTCCATCGGCGCGTGGTTCTGGTAGGGCACGCTGTAGGTGGCCTCGATCGTCTTGGCGGCGCCCTGGATCGCGGCGTCGATGTCGCCGTTCTTGTTGCCGAGGAAGGCTTCCTTGGCCGTCAGGCCCTCGGTCAGCATGGCGTCGATGGCCCGGCTGTCGAGGTTGCCGTGGGGACCCGGGTCGTACTCGATCTTCACCGCCTCCAGGGCGGTCTTGGCGCGCCACCAGGTGTCAGCCACCACGACCACGGCGTTGTCGATCTGCACGACCTTCTTCACGCCGCGCATGCCCTGCGCCGCGCTGGCGTCGAAGCTCTTGAGCTTGCCACCCCAGATCGGGCAGTCGCGGATGGCCGCGTTCAGCATCCCCGGCATCTTGTGGTCGATGCTGTAGACCTGGGAACCGTTGACCTTGCCTGCCTGGTGCAGACGCTTCATCGACTGGCCGGCGATGGTCCAGTTCTTCGGGTCCTTCAGCGCGGGCTTCTGCGGCACCGGCAGCTTGGCTGCGGCGGCAGCGACCCGGCCGTAGGTGGTGGAGCGCCCCGACAGGTTGTGCGAGATGACGCCACGCACGGTGGTGCACTCGGCGGCCGGCACCTTCCACTCGGCGGCGGCGGCCTGCACCAGCATCAGCCGTGCGGCGGCGCCACCTTCGCGGACGTATTGCGTGGAACTGCGGATGCCGCGGCTGCCTGCGGTGCCGAAATCGCCCCAGACGCGCTTGCGCGCCAGGTTCTCGCCCGGCGTGGGGTACTCGGTGGTGACCTTGGACCAGTCGGCATCGAGCTCTTCGGCGACGAGCTGGGCCAAACCGGTCAGCGTGCCCTGCCCCATCTCCATGCGGGAGATGCGGATGACCACGGTGTCGTCGGGCTGGATGATGACCCAGGCATTGACCTCGGGTGCGGCCTCGGCGGCCTGCGCGGCGCCGGCGAAGGGCACGGCGAAACCGAAGGTGAAGGCACCGGCAGCGGAGCCGGTGGTGGCCAGGAACTGGCGGCGGGAGACTTCAGCAACTTGCATGGTGTGTCGCTCCGGCTCAGGCTTGCTTGACGCCCGCGGCCTGCTTGACCCCGGCGCGGATGCGGTTGTAGGTGCCGCAGCGGCAGATGTTGGTGATCGCTTCGTTGATCTCGTCGTCGGTGGGCTGGGGCTTCTCCTTCAGCAGCGCCGCCACCGCCATGATCTGGCCCGACTGGCAGTAGCCGCACTGCGGCACGTCCAGGTCCAGCCACGCTTGCTGCACGGGGTGCGAGCTGTCCTTGGACAGCCCTTCGATCGTCACGACCTTCTGGTCGGCGCCGACCGCGGCCACCGGCAGCACGCAAGAGCGGACGGCAACGCCGTCGAGGTGGACGGTGCAGGCACCGCACTGCGCGACGCCGCAGCCGAACTTGGTGCCGGTCAGCCCCACGTGCTCACGAAGCACCCACAGCAGGGGGGTGGAAGGCTCGGCATCGACTTCAACGGTCTTCCCGTTGACGTTCAGTTTGACCATGTGGACTCCAGGGTTCGAGACGGTTTGGCCGATGCGGCGCGGGCAGCCTGCCCAACGCCGGACGACGGCGATTGACACAGATCAAATTGGACCGCTTCCGCCGGGGCGTGATCATCCGAGGAAACCCGTATCCGGGCCTGGGCGCAGGCCCGGGCACAGGCTCCTGGCGCCGTCGCCTGGCGTGACCTGCCAGGCATTGGCGCCATCGCGCCCGACGCACACCCGCTCGGGCCCGTCGGCGCCGCACAGCACCGCCGCACCGTCATCCACGGCCAGCCCGGCGGGCATGTCCCCACGGGCGATGGCCGCCACGAAGGCGGGACGGCGTTCGGGCTCGCTGTCGAAATGCGGGCAGAAACTGCCCGCCAGCAGGCCCAGCCCGTCCAGCCGGCGCAGTCCGCGCCCGCCGGCATCCGACAGCGCGCAGTCGAACCACACCGAGGCCCCGGCGCTCACGCCCACCAGCGGCAGCCCGGTGCGTGCGGCGGCCACCACCGCCTGCCCGGCCGGCGTGTGGCGCAGGGCCTCCAGCAGCCGCGCCGTGTCGCCGCCGCCGACGTACAGCACATCCCGGCCGGCCAGCCAGCGCGCGGCGTCCGCGCTGTCGGCGTCCAGCGGCAGTGTGTCGACGCCCGCGCAGCGCCCGGCCAGGCGCTGGCGCAGGCGCTGCAGCCGCTCGGGCCGCTCCGGGCGGGCCCAGTCCAGGAAGCCGACGCCGGGCGAATCCACGCCCAGGCGTTGCAGCACGAAGTCGTCGATCGCCAAGTCCCGCCCGTGCGTGGCACCGCCGCCGCCCAGCGCGAACAGACGGGCGCCGGTGCAGCGTCGCGCGGCCGCGCCGGCGCCAAGGCGGCTGTGTGCCCTTGCCTGGAGGAAGCTCGCGTCGTCGTCGCTCATGTGTGCGTCGTCTTCGGCCTGTGCGGTCGCGTCCGGATCGAAGTCGCGCGACCAGCGGGCTGCCCTTTCGTCTGCCGGAATCTCGCGCGGGTTGCGGTGGAGGCCAGCGTCGATTGTGACGAGCGCCTGGCACAGCCGGTCACGAGGGCCGCGACGGTGCAGCGGATGAAGCAGCCGCGGGCGCGGGATCTGCACTGTCCTCGTGCGTCGGTGCGCCCCGGTCGAGTCCGGGGTGCCAGGGGACCCGGCCACCGAGCGCGCCCGAGCGTTCGATGATCTCGGGCACGGCGTCCTCCTGGCGGTAGGCCATCAGGTGGATGCCCGACACGCCCTGGATCTCTCGCACTTCCTGGATGATGTCGATGCACACCTTGCGGCCTTCAGCGGCCTGATCCCTGGCACCGGCCAGGCGTTCGAGCACGGCGTCGGGGATGTGGATGCCGGGCACGTTCCTGCGCAGCCATTCGCCGGCCCTGGCCGAACGCAGCGGGCCCAAGCCGACCAGGATGAAGACCTTGCCCAGCAGGCCCAGACCTTCCACGCGCGCCAGGAATTCGCGCAGGCGCGGCACGTCGTAGCAGTATTGGGTCTGGACGAACTGGGCGCCGGCCGCCACCTTCCTGGCCAGGCGTTCGGCATGCCATTCGAAGGGCAGGCCGAAGGGGTTGGCGGCGGCACCGAAGAACACGCGCGGGGCCGCGCTCAGCTTGCGCCCGCTCTGGAAGCGGTGTTCGTCGCGCATGCCGCGCCCGATCTGCAGCAGCGACATGCAATCGAGGTCGAACACCGGCTTGGCCTGGGGGTGATCGCCGGCCTGCACGCCGTCTCCGGTCAGGCACAGCATGGTGCACACCCCCATGGCTGCGCCGCCCAGGATGTCGCCCTGGATCGCGATGCGGTTGCGGTCGCGGCACGAGATCTGCATCACCGGCGAATAGCCCGCCCGCGTGAGCAGCGCGCACACGGCCAGGCTCGACATGTGGCAGTTGGCGCCGCTGCCGTCGGTGGCGTTGAGGGCGTCGACCCAGCCGTCGAACACGCGGGCGCGGCGGTAGACCTCCTCGGGGTCGGCCGAATCCGGCGGCTCGAGTTCGGCCGTGATGGCGAAGCTGCCCGCGCGCAGCACGCGTTCCAGGCGGCCGGACGAGGCATGGCCGGTCAGGATCGGCAGCGCATGGCCCGGCCCCCGATCGTCCGCGAGCCTCATGGGGCTGGCCCAGCGCGCGTGCCCCGCGCCCGCCCGCCCTGGTCGCGCGCCACTTTGAGCCAGCTCGATCGGCCCTCCAGGCGCCAGTCGACGGCGATCTGCACCACCTTGATGGCGTCTCGTCCGGCGACCATGCGCTGGCTGCCGGCGTAGGCCTCGACCCAGACGCAGCGCATCTCGGGCTGGACCTCGCAATGGCCGTCGGCGCGCACCCCGCCGCAGGGCCCATTGCGCAGGTGCTTGGGACAGTTCATGGGACACGACATGCCGGTCGCGCCGAGGACGCACTGTCCGCACATCCGGCAGTCGAACAGGAGGCCCTTGACCACGCGCTCGATCGCAGCCACTGGCCGCTCCAGACGCTCGTAGCCGATCGCCTTCCACAGCGGATGCAGGGCCACGAGCACGCGCTCGAAGCGCGCGTAGAAGACCTCCAGGCCTCGTGCGTGGCGTACCGACCAGCGTCGCATGGCGTGCATCAGGTCTGTCCGAAGGTAATGGGTGGCCCGGCGCGCATGGCGTGCCGCGCCGGGCCGCGCCGGTGGATCAGGGGCAGCAGCTCGTTGTCGGCAGGCCGGGCCCCGATGGCGGCCGCCTGGGCCTCTGTCAGTGCCATCAGGCGAAGGGCAAGGCGCTCAACTCACCCGGGCGCGCCAGGCCGTCAGCGGTCAGCACCTCGACCCGCTGCCCCGGCGCCCAGAACCCGCGTTCGATCAGCGACAGGCCGATGTTGCGTTCCAGCCGGGGCGACCAGATCCCCGTGGTCACCTGACCGACCTTGTGCGCGCCCACCATCACGGGCCAGGGCTTGGTGCAGGCCGGGCAGGGCGGACCGTCGAACAGGACGCCGCGGATCTCGCGCTGCACGCCGCGCTCGGCGATGGCCTGCAAGGCCGCGCGGCCGATGTAGTCCACGGAACCATCGAGACTGCAGTACCTGGCCAGGCTGATCTCCAGCGGGTTGTTCTCACGTGTCATCTCATTGCCGTAGGACAGCAGGCCGGCTTCCACCCGGTCGATGATGTTGGGGCAACCCGGTGCGATCTGGTACTTCTGCCCCGCAGCCCAGACCGTGTCCCACAGCCGTTCGGCCAAGGCACTGTCATCGAGGTAGATCTCGAAGCCGCCCGGCTTGGAATAGCCGCCGCGGGCGATGAGTTGCCGCGTGCCGGCAAAGTCGAACCAGCCGAAGCGGAAGAAGCGCACCTCGCGGATGCCCGGCCCGAAGACGTCGACCATCAGGTCCTCGGCCATGGGCCCCTGCACGGCCAGTGTGTTCACGTCGGGCTCGTCCACCCGCACGTCCATCCCTGCGCCGATCGCCAGCCCCTTCGCGTAGAGCAGCAGGTCGGAGTCCGCGATCGACAGCCAGTAGCGGTCCTCGGCCAACTTGAGCATCACCGGATCGTTGAGCAGGCCGGCCTGGTCATCGACGATGGGCACGTACATGCACTGGCCCACGGCGCACTTGCCGATGTCGCGCGGCGTCATCCACTGCACCAGTCGGGCCGCGTGCGGCCCCTGGATCTGCACCTGGCGCTGGCACGACACGTCCCAGATCTGCACGTGGCGGCGCAGGTGCCAGTAGTCTTCCTCGACCGTGGGCTGGAAGGCCTTGGGCAGCAGCATGTGGTTGACCACGGAGTAACCCCGCACCCCCACCTGCTCGACCCGATCGGTGTAGGGGGTGCGCCGGATGCGGCGCGACATGTTCAATCCACTCGTGGACATGGCGGTGAGATCCTTGGATCGGTGTTCATCGGCTGGCGGCTGCGGTCCCGCCGGGTGTCGACCGTGTGGTTGCGCCTCAGACTCTCAACTCGACAGCCAGACGCTGTAGCCGTTGGGCGCCATCACCAGCGGCATGTGATAGGCCGCCTGCGCATCGGGCATGCGAAAGCGGATCACCACCTCGTGCTGCAGGCGCAGGCCCGGCAGGTGCAGCCCGCGTGCGGCGAAGTACGCGCCGGTCTGGAAGACCAGCTCGTGGTCGGCCTCGACGTCGATCCGGGCCGGGTCGATGCGCTCGGTCAGGCGGCCGCCCGCGTCGGTGCGCCGGTCGAACAGCACGACACGGCGGCCCTGCGCGTCGAGGCGGGCCAGACAGACGGCGACGTCCCCGGCGTGGGTGCCGTCGACCGAGTTCAGGGTGTGGGTGCTGAGGGTGGCCATGCGGCTGCTCACTCGATCGAGGCCTTGTCGCGCTTGCTCGTCGTGGCCAGGACGATCGGGCTGATGACGCCCTTGGCCTTGACGTTCACGCAGGCGGTCTTGCCACTGGCGATCGCACGGCGGATGGCCGGGCCGAGCTGTTCGCGCCGCTCCACCAGCTCGCCGTGACCGCCCATGCCCTGGAACATCGTGTGGAAGGGGATGTCGCGGAAGTCGGTGGCGAAGTGCCGGCCGTTGGCGAACAGGCGCTCCTGCTGCTGCGAGATGCAGTCCAGCCCGCCGTTGTTGTCGATGACGACGACGATCGGCAGGTTCTCCTGGAACGCGGCCTCGATCGACAGGCCGCCCGACAGGAAGGCGCCGTCGCCGCTGATCAGCACCACCGTCGCGTCGGGATGGGTGTTCTTGGCCGCCACCGCCAGGGACACGCCCACGCCCAGCATGCTGAAGGCGCCCGGATGCAGGATGCCGGCGAGCTTGCGGCCCTGCCAGCCGGCCAGGTTCACCGCGATCTCCGACCAGAAGTGGGTGTTGCCGCCGTCGAACACCAGCCAGTCCTTGTCGCCCATCTCGGCCTGCACGTCGAGCGAGAGTTGCAGCGGGTGGATCTTGCCGCCGGTGGCCGCCGCCGCCCGGGTGTCCAGGGCCAGATCCGCCAGGGTCTTGGCCACCCACTCGGCACGCCAGGCCCGGTTGGTGTCGAACCAGGCCTTGTCCAGCGACCACGCGCCACGCTGCTGGAGCGACTGCAGTGCATCGAGAAAGGCGCCCGGGTCGCTCAGCAGCACGTGGTCGGCCGAGCGGTTCATCTCCAGCTCCTCGAACGAGCCGTTCACGCACACCAGCTGCGCCGTGTCCGGGATCAGCGGCGCGTTGCCGAAGTTCATCTGGTTGTCCAGGCGGCCGCCGATCATCAGCACGAGGTCGCTGGCCTCCAGTGCCTGGCGCGACGGCGGGTACTGGTGGATGTCGGCCAGACCCATGTACACCGGGTGGTCCTCGCCCAGCAGCTTCTGGTGATAGGGGATGTTGAACACCGGCAGGTGCATCGCCAGCGCCGTGGCCTCGAGCTTGCGTTCGCTGCCCGACCACCACACCCCGTGGCCACCGATGATCATCGGTCGCTTCGCCGCCGCGATGCGGGCCAGCAGCGGCTCCAGCGCAGACGGGTCCGGCCAGGCGTGCGGCGGCGGCGCGGCCGTGCGGATGTAGGGCCGTTCCTCGCGGCCCGCATCCTCGTCGAAGGACGAGAACATCAGGTCCACCGGCAGGCTCAGGTGCACGGCCCCGGGGTAGCCGCTGGTGGCGATCTTCCAGGCCCGGTCCACGCATTCGCTGATGCGCGTGCCGTCGGTGATGCCCACGCTGTGCTTGGTCAGCGGCGTGGCGATGGCCACGTCGTCGATCTCCTTGAAGCCGCCGGCGCCCTTGCGCTTGAGCGTGCTTGAGCCGGTGACGAAGATCACCGGCGAGCGCTCGCCCCAGGCCTCCATCATGGCCGGGACCGCATTCGCGAAGCCTTCCGGGCCGACCAGGCAGACCGCGGGCTTGCGGGTGAGGCGGGTGTGGGCATCAGCCAGATGTCCGGCCACCTGTTCGTGCGGGCAGTTGATGACCCGCATGCCGCATTCCATGAAGCCTTCGAGCGCCGGGTTGCAGAAGCCACCCGACAAGGTGAAGACGTGTTCCACGCCTTTTTCCAGCAACGCCCGCGCCAGCAGGTGGCCGCCCCGCAGGCGGCGTGGGGGGGTGACGGTCAAGGGCGGCTCCTCACGGTGAAGTTGAGCAGGTGACAAGGCGCGTCCGGCGAAGCCGAAGCCGAAGCCGCCGGCAGCCGGCAGCCGGCCGGAGGACATCCTGCGGACCGCGCTCTGCGCTTGCAGATGGAAGGAAATGTGGTGCGTCGGAGGTGCGCTGTGGGTGCGTCGAGGGTGTGCTCGGCAGGAGTGTGAGGGGGCTCGCATGCGCCAGACAAGCGATCATTTCCTGCCCATGCATGTACGGATGTTGATGCATGTCCGGCCGCAAGGCTTGCTGCGATATGCTCCGGTTGCCGCTTGCACACCCATGTCGCTGTCCCGTGCCCGCCTGCCGCTGACCGCGTTGCGCTCGTTCGAAGCCGCGGCCCGTTTGCTGAGCTTCAAGGGCGCGGCCGAGGAGTTGCGGGTCACGCCCACCAGCGTGAGCAACCAGATCCGGCAACTCGAGCGTGACTGGGGCTGCCAGCTGTTCGTGCGCAAGACGCGCAAGGTGCTGCTGACCGATGCCGGGCGCTCGCTGGCGCGGGTGGTCAGCCGCGCCTTCGATGACATCCGGATCGAGGTCGACAACCACATCACCTCCAACCGCAAGACCGTGACCCTGGCCGTCGGTCCGATCTTCGGCTCGCGTTGGCTCATCCCACGGCTGTCCAGGTTCTACCGCTTGCACCCGAAGATCGAGCTGGTGCTGCATCAGGGCCCGCGCATCACCAACGCCGAGCAGTTGACGACCATGATCGCGGTGGATTGGGGCACCGGCGACTGGGCCGGGCTGGAGGCGCAGCGCCTGTTCGCGATCCGCTATTCGCCCGTGGCGAGCCCGGCCCTGCTGCGCGAGCGCGGCGGCATCCGTCAGGTTCGCGACCTGTCGAACTTTCCGGTCATCCACCAGTGGGACCGGGAGGAGTGGAACGCCTGGCTGCGCCAGGCGGGGGCGGCGGACCTGACATTCGCGCAGGAGACCATCATGCGTGATTCCAACCACGCCCTGCAGGCGGCCCTCGACAGTCAGGGCGTGATCCTGGGCACCTTTCCCTTCGTGGAGTCCGAGATCGCCGCCGGACGGCTGGAAAGACCGCTGACCCTGGACCTGCACCCACCGCGGGCCTACTACCTGCTGACCCGTCCTGGTGGACGTGCACTGCGTGAAGTCGAAGCGGTCTGCGCCTGGATCGAGGCGGAGGCGACGCAGACGCGGTGACCCCGGCGCCCGGGATAACCCGGACACGGATGAACAAATCTTTATTCATCCGGGCTGCATTTGTCGTTTGTTCCGCAGCGGGGCTGCACGCACACTCCACTGGCGTGGCGTTGTGCCCATCGGTGGCATGGATTCGTGCGTGCACACCCATGCGCACAGCGCAGGCGCTGATTCAACCAGGAGACATCGCATGAACAAGTTTTCCGGCGTTTTGGCTGCGCTGTTGCTGGGCGTCGCCGTGACGGCTGTGGCGCAGCCCAAGGGCACGTTCCGCCAGGCGCACGAGGTGGGCTTCGGCACCGCCTCCGACATGGACCCGATCTCGCGCGGACGTGTCTTCCACGTCACCGAAAAGGTGATGAGCCGCCTGGTGCGCCCGGGGCTGGACGGCAAGCCGGCGCCGGACCTGGCGGTGAGCTGGAGCGCCAACGCCAACGCCACCGAGTGGACCTTCAAGCTGCGCGAAGGCGTGCGCTTCCACAACGGCAAGCCCTTCACCGCGGCTGACGCGGCCTACTCGCTCAAGCGGGTGCAGGATCCGAAGCTCGACTCGCCGGCTCGCGCTGCCATCGGGATGGTCAGCCGGATCGACGCCGTCGACCCGACCACCCTGAAGCTGACGCTGTCCGCACCCTTTGCCGACCTGCCGCTGATCCTGACCGACTACCGCCTGATGGTCATCCCCGAGGGCTCGGGCGACACCATCAAGTCCACCGGCATCGGCACCGGCCCGTTCAAGGTCGAGAAGTTCGACGCCCAGGGCACCAGTGTGCTCGTGGCCAACACCGACTACTACGACGGCGCGCCCGGTGTGGCGCGCATGGAGATCATCGGCATCCCCGATGCCCAGGCGCGCTTCCAGGCGCTGCTGGGCAAGCAGATCGACATGATGCCGGGCCTGACGGCCCAGCAGAAGACGCTGCTCGATCGCATGGGCGGCTTCACCCTGCAGGAGATCCCCACCGGCAACTGGCGTGGCATCGTGCTTCACACCGGCATGAAGCCCTTCGACGACGTGCGCGTGCGCCGTGCGGTGCGGCTGGCGGTCGACCGCAAGGCGATGCTCGGGCTGGCCGCCGGCGGCGCCGGCACGGTCGGCTGCGACACCCCTGTGGGCCCGCGCGATCAATACCGCTCGACCCGCACCTGCGCCCAGGACATCGCGGCGGCCAAGGCGCTGCTGGCCCAGGCCGGCTACCCCAACGGCCTGGACATGGAGATCAACGTTGCCACGCTCGAGGCCGTCTGGCCGGCCATGGCCGAGGCCTTTCAGCAGCAGGTCGCCGCCGCGGGCATCCGCGTGAAGATCGTCACCGTGCCCACCGATGGCTACTGGAGCAACGTCTGGATGAAGCGCCCGGTGACGATGACGCGCTGGAACGACCGTCCGGCCGACAGTGCGCTCAACGAGGTCTACCGCAGCGGCATGAAGTGGAACGAGAGCGGCTTCAAGGACGCGAAGTTCGACGCCATGCTCGACGGCGCGCGCTCGGAGTTGAACTTCGAGCGCCGTCGGGCCCGTTACGTCGAGGCGCAGGATTACCTGTGGGAGAACGGCGGCACGATCGTGGGCTTCCACGTCAACCTGCTGGTCGGCGCGGCGTCCCGGGTGAAGAACCTCGACGCGGTCGAGAACTTCAGCATCCGCTGGCACAAGATCACGGTCGACTGAACGTCAGAGCCGACCGGGACCCTCCCCGACGATCCTGCCCGCCCTTGCATGGCGGCGGCGCCTGACTGCGCCGCCGCCGGGGTAGCCGCGCCGTGTTCAAACTCATCGTCCGCCGTCTGCTGCTGGGCCTGGCCACCGTCGGCCTCGTGTCGCTGATCATCTTCGGCGCGGTCGAGGCCTTGCCGGGCGATGCCTGCACCGCCATCCTGCAGCAGGACGCGCAGGGGCAGCGGCTGGCGAACTGCCGTGCCGAGCTCGGCCTGGACCGGCCGGCCTGGTCGCGTTATGGCCAGTGGGTCGGTGGCGTGCTGCGCGGGGACCTCGGCGTGTCGACGCACGGTGCGCAGCCGATCGCCGGCATCGTCGGCGCCCGGCTGCAGAACTCGCTGCTGCTCGGCGGCTGCGCGCTGGCCCTGGGTCTGCCATTGGCCTTCGGGCTGGGCATCGCGGCGGCGCTCCAGCGCGACCGCTGGCTGGACGTGACGGTGTCGTCGGGTGCGATCGCGGCGATGACCATCCCCGAGTTCGTCTCGGCCACGGTGCTGATCCTGGTCTTCAGCGCCTGGCTGGGGTGGTTGCCGGGCATCGTCACGGTCTCGGCCGATGCGCCCTGGACGCGCTTCTTCCCCGAGATCCTGCTGCCGGCGGTGGTGCTGGCGATGGTGATGACGGCGCACATCCTGCGCACGGTGCGCTCGAGCATGATCGAGGTCCTGGACGGTGAGTTCGTGCGCATGGCCACGCTCAAGGGCGTGCCCCATGCGCCGCGCGTGCTGCGCCACGTGCTGCCCAATGCGCTGCTGCCGGCGATCAACGTCGTGGCCTTGACGATCGCCTGGCTGCTGGGCGGCGTGGTGGTGATCGAGACCGTCTTCAACTACCCCGGCCTCGGCCGCCTGACCGTGACGGCGATCTCCGAGCGCGACTTGGCCGTGGTGCAGACGGTCGCGCTCATCGTCTCGGCGCTGTACGTGGCGATCAACCTTGCCGCCGACCTGCTGACCCTGGTGGCCAACCCCCGGCTGCGCACCGCCGTGACGAGGGCGTCGTGACCGGCCCCGGCAAGACCTCCGCGCACTGGCGCCAGGTGTTGCGCGACGTCGTCGCCCGACCCTCGGGTGCCGTCGGACTGGCTCTGGTGCTGCTGCACCTGGCGCTGGCCGCCTCCAGCCCGTGGCTCGCCACGCACGACTACAAGGCGGTGAGCACCACGCTGATGCTGCTGCCGCCGGGGTCCGACCACTGGTTCGGCACCGACCACCTGGGGCGCGACGTCTTCACCCGCACGCTGCTGGGCGGGCGCGAAGCGCTGCTCGTCACGCTGGTGGCCACGCCGGTGGCGGTGCTGTGGGGCGGCCTGCTGGGGATCTACCTCGGTCTGGTCGGCGGTCGTCTGGACGACGTGCTGATGCGCGTGGTCGACGCCCTGCTGTCGCTGCCGTGGATCCTGAAGATGCTGCTGCTGATCGTCACCTTCGGCACCGGCATGGCGGTGCTGATCCCGACCCTGGCCTTCTTCTACGGCGTGCCGGTGATCCGCATCGCCCGCGCGGCGGCGCACAACGTGGTCGCGCGGGATTTCGTGCTGGCCGCGCGGGCGCGCGGCCATGGCCGGCTGGCCATCATCCGGCGCGAGTTGCTGCCCAACGTCCTGGACGCGCTGATGGTCGAGGGCGCGATGCGCTGGTCGTGGATGCTGCTGGCCTTCAGCTCGCTGTCCTTCCTCGGCTTCGGCGTGTCGCCGCCCACGCCCGACTGGGGCCTGATGGTGGCCGATGCGCGCAGCTACCTGCCGATCGCGCCCTGGGCCGGGCTGTTCCCGATCGTCGCGCTGAGTTCGCTGATCATCGGCATCAACCTGGCGGCCGATGCCCTGGCGAAGGCCGTGGGTGTGGACCGCGCGCAGAAGGCGCCGATCTGATGACCGCTGTCCCGTCGTTGGCGCCGCCGCCGCTGCTGGAGATCCAGGGCCTCGGCGTCGGTTTCACCGACCGTGCCGGGCGTGTGCGCGAGGTGCTGCGCGACGTCGACCTGAGCGTGCACGCCGGGCAGACGCTCGGGCTGGTTGGCGAGAGCGGTTCGGGCAAGAGCACGCTGGCGCTGGCGGCCATGGCCTACCTCAAGCCGGGGCTGCGCCGCACCGCCGGCGCCGTGCGTTTCGAGGGGCAAGACCTCTTCGACCTGCCCGAAGCGGCCCTGCAACGCCTGCGCGGCGGGGTCATCGGCCTCGTGCCGCAGAACGCCGGGCAGGCGCTGACGCCGACCTCCCGCGTGGCCCGGCAGATCGACGAGTCGCTGCAATTGCACACCGCGCTGGGGGCCGACGCCCGCCGCGCCCGCGTGCTCGAATTGCTCGAGCAGGTGCGGCTGCCGCAGCCGGCGGTGCTGGCGCGGCGCTACCCGCACGAGCTTTCCGGCGGGCAGCAGCAGCGCGTGGCCATCGCCATGGCGCTGGCCGGCGGCCCGCGGCTGCTGCTGCTGGACGAGCCAACGACGGGGCTGGACGTCACCACGCAGGCCCATGTGCTGGACCTGCTGCGCGAGCTGCACCGCAGCACTGGCATGACGATGGTCTACGTCAGCCACGACCTGGGCGCCATCGCGCGGGTGTGCGACCGCGTCAGCGTGATGTATGCCGGCGAGCTGGTGCTCGAGGGGCCGGCGCGCGCCGTGCTGACCCAGCCCGCACACCCCTATCCGAAGGGCCTGCTGGCGTCGATCCCGCGGCTGTCGATGGCGCGGCTGCCGGCCGCGCTGCCAGGGCGGCCGCCGTCGCCGGGCGATGCCGGCGCCGGCTGCGCCTTCGCGCCGCGTTGCGGCCTGGCCGACCCGCACTGCACGCAGGCGCGTCCGCGGCTGCGCGAGGTGCCGGGAGCGATGCACGCGCGGTGTCACCACGCCGAGCGTACCGATGAGCTGGTCGAAGCCCGCGCGCCGACGCCGCGTGCGCCGACGGTCGGTGCCGCGCCGCTGCTCGAGCTGCAGGACCTGGGGGTGAGCTACGCCCGCCCGGGCTGGCTGGACCAGTTGACGGGCCGTCCGCCGGCCGGACCGCTGACCGTCGACGGTGTCGACCTGACCGTGGCGCATGGCCAGGTGCTGGCGTTGGTGGGGGAGTCGGGCAGCGGCAAGTCCAGCGTGCTGAAGGCCGTGGCCGGGCTGCTGGCGCCGGCGCGCGGCGCCATGCGACTGGCGGCTGCACAGGGTTCTGCGCGGGATGCGGCGGCGCCGGCGGGGGGCGATCGGACGCCGGGCGGATCCTCGGACGGATCATCGGGCGGATCGACCGATGGCGCCGTGGCGGCCCACCGCGTCGGGGTGGGCTCGCAGGCCGGCGTACTCGCCCCGGACGTCACGCGCCGCAGCCAGGACGCCCTGCGGCGCATCCAACTCGTCTTCCAGAACCCCGACGACAGCCTGAACCCCCGCCACACGGTGGCCACCGCGCTGGCGCAGCCGCTGCAGCTGTACTTCGGGCTGAGCGGAGCGGCGCTGCGCGCGCGCAGCATCGAGTGGCTGGAGCGCGTGCGCCTGGGCGCGCACTATCTCGACCGCCTGCCCGGCCAGATGTCGGGCGGCGAGAAGCAGCGCGTGGCCATCGCGCGGGCCTTTGCCGCCGAACCCGATCTGGTGCTGTGCGACGAGGTCACCTCGGCGCTGGACGTGTCGGTGCAGGCCGCCGTGCTCGAGTTGCTCGAGACGCTGCGGCGCGAGCGCGGCACCGCCTACCTCGTGGTCTCGCACGACCTGGCCGTGGTGCGGGCGCTGGCCGACCGCGTGGCAGTGCTGTACCAGGGGCGGCTGTGCGAGGTCGGCCCGGCGGCCGACGTCTACACCCGGCCCTCGCACCCTTACACCGAGGTCCTGCTCGGTGCCGTGCTCGAACCCGATCCCGACCATGTCCCGCGCCTGCTGGCGCAGGACGTGGTCGAGGCCGCCCCACCGGCCCGGGGCTGTGCCTTCCAGCGCCGCTGCCCCAGGCGCCTGGGCCCGCTGTGCGACGAACAGCCGCCGCCCTGGCAGGCCGTGGACGGCGCGGGTCAGCACCGGGTGCGCTGCCACATCCCGGTGGTGCCCGCTTCCGATGCGCCCCGCGCGGGCCTCGCGTCGGCGCACCGGTTGGTCGACACGGCGGACCCGATGCGGGATCGCGCGGTCGATCCATCGAGCAGTCCCTCGAACGATCCCCCGGCTGAACCACCCGCCGATTTTTCTGCCGAGCCTTCTGCCGATCCGTCGGCCCATCCCCCGAGCAGCCGCCCGACCGGACCTTCCCGGCCGGTGAAGGATGCCTGAGGACCCTCGGCCTCGCACTCCCTCCACGGCGTCCCGGTCGCGTCAGCCTGTCCTCTCCTCCAGCCCCTGCCCCCGTCGGAGCCCGCCTTGCTCGACTCGAACGATCCCCTGGTCAGCGCCGAGGCGCTGGAGCGTTTCGGCACCGGCGTGATGGCCGCCCTCGGCTGCGCTGCGCCCATCGCCGCCGAGATCGCCCAGCATCTGGTGGACGCCGACCTGTGCGGTGTGTACTCGCACGGCGTGTTCCGCCTGGACTGGTACGCCGAGCGCGCGCAGGCCGGACGCTTCGACCCCGCCGCAACGCCGCGGCTGACACAGGCCGAGGGCGGGGCGGCGCTGGTCGATGGGGGCAACGGCCTGGGCATGCCGGCCTTCCGCCTGGCCACCGACGTTGCGGTCGAGTGCGCCCGGCGCGACGGGATGGCGGCGGTCGGGGTCGCCAACGTCGACCACACCGGACGGCTGGGCGCCTACGTGCAGCGCGGCGCCGAGGCGGGCTGCCTGACGTTGCTGTTCGGCGGTGGTTCGCGCCGGGACTGGCGCCAGGTCGTGCCGCACGGCGGGGCGCGCGCCATGCTGCCGACCAATCCCTACGCCTACGGCATCCCGGGCGGGACGCGCGGGCCGGTGGTGATCGACTTCGCCACCTCCACGGCGTCGGGCGGCAAGGTCTACGCCGCCCGCACCGCCGGCCGACCACTGGCCGAAGGGCTGATCGTCGACCGCGACGGCCGGCCCACGACCGACCCGCAGGCCTACTTCGATGGCGGCGCGCTGCTGCCCATGGCCGGCCCCAAGGGCTACGGCATGGCGCTGGTGGCCGAGCTGCTGGGCGAGGCCATCTCGGCGCAGGCGCGCGACGGCATGAACTGGATCGCGATCGCGGTGGACCTGTCGCGATTCCGGCTGCCGGGCGTCTACCGCGAGGCGGCGGAGGCCTGTTTGCAGGAATTGCGCGAGTGCCCCCCCGCCCCGGGTTTCGAGCGCGTGGAGATCCCCGGTGAACGCGAGGCGGCGCTGCGCCAGCAGCGCCTGCGCGAGGGCATCCCGGTGCCCCCGCAGACCTTGCAGGCGCTGTGCCGCCTGGGCGCGCGCCTGGGGGTCGACCCGCGCGCGCTGGAGGCGGCCGAGGTCGCCCTGGCGGCCTGAACCTGAAGGAGTGCGCCATGATGCCCCCTGACCGCGCCGATGTCCTGGACCCGGCCAGCGCCGCGACCGCCCAAGACGGCCCTGCGGAGGTCCCCGCCGGCACCGGCCGCGACATCGTCCTGATCGACGGCGGCACCAGCCTGGAGCTGCTGCGGCGCTCGTCCAACAAGACGCCCCGGCACTGGTCGGCCGAGTACCTGGTGACCGAGCCCGAGCTGGTGCGGCAGGTGCACCTGGACTACATCGAGGCCGGCGCGCGGGTCATCACCATCAACGCCTACTCGGCCACCTTCACGCGCATGGCGATGGTCGACGCGGCGGATCGCGTGCCGCAGCTGCAGCGCCTGGCCTGCGAGCTGGCGCTGGCCGCGCGCGAGGCCGCCGGGGCGCGCGGCGCGGGCGTGCGGATCGCCGGCTGCATCCCGCCGCTGAACGGCACCTACCGCCCCGACCGGGTGCGCGACCACGCCGCCAACGCCGACGAGTACGCGCGCCTGGCGGCGCTGCAGGCGCCCTACGTGGACCTGTTCCTGTGCGAGACGATGTCCACCGCGCAGGAGGCGCATGCTGCCGTGGCGGCCGTGGCGCCCTTCGGCAAGCCGGTGTGGGCGTCCTGGACGCTGCAGGACCGTGGCCCGCGGCTGCGCTCGGGCGAGACCCTCACCGAGGCGGCGCGCGCGCTGGCCGGCCTGCCGGTGCAGGCGGTTCTCGTGAACTGCTGCCCGCCCGAGTC
>Ga0172373_10003733_pt1 | contig 21948 bp, 20 predicted proteins | sample Lak10m_2_FD_114546 | JGI IMG/M metagenome (GOLD analysis project Ga0172373, IMG submission 114546) | Freshwater microbial communities from Kabuno Bay, South-Kivu, Congo - kab_092012_10m | ecosystem: Environmental > Aquatic > Freshwater > Lake | place: Democratic Republic of the Congo...
GTGGTCGGTCTTGCACTGCGCACGGATTTCCTTCAGGCGCTCAGGATTCGCCATCAGCGATTCGACGGACTCGGTGGGATCCGGTTTTCCGCAGGCGGCCAGCAACACGGTGCAGGCGGCAGCGATGAGCAGGAGTTTAATGATCACGTTTTCTCAATTGCCGTAGTAGTTGACGGTGGTCGTCGTGTAGGGCGTGCCCACGCCCTGGAAACGGCGGCGCACTTCACGCGCACGCTCCTGCACCGCGACTTGTCGTGCCTGTTCCAGGGCGGTAGCACGATCCTGCGTGATCTGAAGCTGCTGCGCCTGGATCGTCTGTCTAGCCTGCAAAGCCAGCAACTGGTTCGTCGCCTGCGTAGCCTGCAGCGCGCCGACTGCCGACTGGCTGCTGTTCACGAGGTCGGTCAGGGTCTGCTCGTCGGACACGAAGTTCTGTACCGCCTGCGATTGCACTTTGGTCGCGGTGCGCAGGGCCTCCAAAGAGTTGCGCCAGCGCGTGAGCGCATCGGTGGCCATCTGACTGCCCGAGGTGGAGGCGGTGTAGGCCTCGGGATAGAGCCGCGCAAACTCGGTTTCCATCTGCGATACATTGAACGCCAGTCCCTGTGCCTGTTGGATCAACTGGTTCGTCGCGGATAGTGCCGAGCGCAGTTGATTGAGCGAGCTGAAGTTGAGACTCGTGAGATTTTTGGCGTCGTTCATCAGCATCTGCGCTTCGTTCTGAAGCTGCCTGATCTGGTTATTGATCTGCTCCAGGGAACGGGCGGCAGTCATGATGTTCTGCGTCAGATTACTTGGGTCGATAACCACTACCGCAGCCTGCACAGCTGGCGTCACGGTCACGAGCACGGCGGCGGCGGTGGCAATCAAGGTCTTCTTCATGGGTGCTTCTCCTTGGGAATAGATGGAACAAACGGGAACGACGGGATGAGGTCAGCGGCCCAGTCGAGACCGCGATGGCGCAGCCAGGCGGCTGCGAAGTCCGCAGGTGGCACCGACGCGGAAACGACATCGATGGCGCGTTGATCTTCGGGTTTTGCTGCACCGGCAAACGCCAGTGTCACCGGCCCCAGCCCCAGATCAAAGACGCGATTGCCGAGTCGGGACTGGTAGTAGTAATCGCGCTTCGGTTGTGCGGTCGCAACGATCTCGATCTGACGCGCATTGAGCCCGAAGCCTTCATAGATGACGCGAATCTGCGGTTCAGTCGCTTGCGGGTTGGGCAGGAAGATACGGCTCATGCAGCTCTCCACGATAGCTGGCGCAATGCTGGAATCCTTGATGTCCGCCAGTGACTGTGTGGCGAAGATCACCAACACGTTCTTCTTGCGCAGCGTCTTCAACCATTGGCGGATGCGGGCGGCGAACATCGGGTCGTCGAGGAACAGCCAGGCTTCATCGAGGATCAGCAGTGTCGGGGCGCCGTCGAGTCGTTCCTCGAAGCGCGCGAACAGGTAGCGCAGTACCGCCAGCGCCGCCGCTTTGCTGTGCATCAGCTCTTCCATCTCGAACGCCTGCACGTCGGCGCAACCGAGCCGGTCATGGTCGGCATCGAGCAGCTTGCCGTGAGCGCCGTCCAGCACATAGGGTTGAAGCGCCTGGCGCAGTGCGTTCGATTGCAGCAGTACCGACAAGCCGGTCAGGGTGCGCTGACCGAGCGGCGCGCTGGCGAGACTGTTCAGCGCCGACCACACAGACTCCTTCTCGGACGGCCCGACAACCACGCCTTCGTGAATCAACAGGCCTTGGACCCATTCGGCCGCCCAGGCGCGATAACCGTCCTGGTCGATCCGGGCCAGCGGCTGGAAGGCGATGGCGCCGTCCGCGCCCAGGTCGTAATGCTCGCCACCCAGCCCAAGCACGGTGGCGCGAATGGAGCGCCCCATGTCAAACGCGAAGATGCGCGATCCGGCATAGCGGCGGAACTGCAATGCCAAGGTGGCCAGCAGCACCGACTTGCCCATGCCGATGGGGCCGACCACCAGCGTGTTGCCCACGTCGCCGATGTGTGTGACCAGCCGGAACGGTGTCGCGCCATCGGTGCGCGTCACGATCAGCGGCGGGCCGTCGAGATGTGTATTGCGCTCTTGTCCGGCCCACACCGCCGACACCGGCATCATGTGCGCGAGGTTCAGGGTCGAGACGATGGGCTGACGCACGTTGGCGTAGACGTGTCCCGGAATCGACGACAGCCAGGCATCGACCGCGTTCAAAGTTTCGGGGATCGTCACGAAGCCACGGCCCTGGATCGTCCGCTCCACGGCGCGCAGCTTCTCGTCGGCGGCCGTCGCATCGGCATCGAGCACCGTCACGGTGGCGGTGACATAGCCGAACGACACCTGGTCGCTGCCCAGCTCCTGCAGCGCTGCATCGGCATCCGCCGCTTTGTTCGAGGCATCGGAATCGACCAGCGGGCTTTCCTGCTGGAAGATCGTCTCACGCAGCAGCGCTGCGATGTTCTTGCGCTTGGCGAACCACTGGCGGCGCAAACGCCCCAGCTCGCGCTCAGCCTCGGCCTTGTCGAGGCACAGGAAGCGTGTGCTCCAGCGATACGCGAAGCCAAGACGGTTCAGGTCGTCGAGCAAGCCGGGCCAGGTCGAAGTCGGGAAGCCGCGCACCGACACCACACGCAAGTGATTCGTGCCCAGCATCGGCGCGAGTCCGCCGGTCAATGGCTCATCAGCCAGCAGCGCATCGAGGTGCATCGGCACCTCGGGCACGGCCACCGGATGCTGACGGGTGGACACGCAGGCATGCAGGTAGGTCAAGGTCTGGCCATCATCGAGCCAGGCGATCTCTGGCATCACCCCTTCAAGCAGGCCGAAGAAGCGTTCGGTCTCCGACACGAAGCCCTCCAGCCGTTCGCGCCAGTCCACGCCTTCGACCTTGCGGTTCTCATACAGCAGCTTCGCGGCGCGGGCCGTCGATTCCTCGGGCGGCAGGTAAAGCAGCGTCAGGTGGTATTTGCTCTCGAAGTGGCTATCGGCTTCCTCGAAAGCCGCCCTGCGCTCTTCATCGACCAGCCAGGACAGCGGCTCGGGGAACACCGACTCCGGATAGTTAGCGGCTACGCGACGCTCGGCTTCCACGAACAAAGCCCAACCCGATCCAAGCCGACGCAGTGCGTTATTCAACCGCGCAGAGGTCGCAACCAGTTCACCCTGCGTAGCGCTGTCCAAATCAGGCCCGCGAAAGCTTGCCGTGCGCTGGAACGAGCCGTCCTTGTTGAGTACGACGCCCGGCGCGACCAGTCCCGCCCAAGGCAGCCAGTCGGCCAACAGCGCGGGGCGCTTGCGATATTCGGCGAGGTGCATCATGGGATCGTCCTCACACGTCCAGAAGTTGCCGGTGCTTGATGTGCCGCGCGAAGACCGCCATGAACTGCGCATCCAGTCTCGCGCCCCACACGGCCAGCGAGTGCCCGGCGATCCACAGCACCATGCCGGGCAGCCAGAGTTGCAGCCCGAGCCCCACGGCGGCGGCCAGCGTTCCGTTGGCAATCGCCACGGTGCGCGGTGCGCCACCCAGCAGAATGGGTTCGGTCAACGAACGGTGCAGCGGCACTTCGAAGCCTGGTGCATCAGCAGGCAGCGCGTTCATGCGATTACCGCTCCGCCGCTGAAACTGAAGAAGGCCAGGAAGAACGATGACGCGGCGAACGCGATCGACAGACCGAACACGATCTGCACCAGCTTGCGGAAGCCGCCGCTGGTGTCGCCGAAGGCCAGCGTCAATCCGGTGGTAATGATGATGATCACCGCGATGATGCGGGCCACCGGCCCTTGGATCGAATCCAGCACGGATTGCAGCGGCGCCTCCCACGGCATGTTCGAGCCCGCCGCATGCGCGGGAACGGCGATGGCCAGCAGCAACGCGGCGAGGGCTACGAACTGCAAGGCAGGTTTTACGGAAATGCGTGAAGTCGTCATGACGGTTCTCCGGGAGTTGATGAAAGTAAAGGGACGCAAGGCATCAGCTCGGCGCTGAGCTGGTAGCCGTGGTTGTCGAAGCCAGTGACACGGGCGATTTCCTGCACGCGGCGCGCATGGCCGCGACCGGCGATGTAGACGATGACGTTGACCGCTTCCGCGATCAGGGCGCGTGGCGGGGTCACGGCGACTTCGAGGATCAGTTGTTCCAGCCGCAGCAGCGCGCCCGCAGCAGAACCGGCATGGACGGTGGCGATGCCGCCCGGATGGCCGGTGCCCCAAGCCTTGAGCAGATCCAGCGCTTCGGCGCCGCGCACCTCACCGACGATGATGCGGTCTGGTCGTAGCCGCAGGGTCGAGCGCACCAACTCGGCCATGGTCACGACACCCGCACGGGTGCGCAGCGGGACGTGGTCGCGCGCCGTGCATTGCAGCTCCACCGTGTCTTCGAGCACGATCACGCGGTCGCCGGTGGCCCCGACCTCGTCGAGCAGGGCGTTCGCCAGCGTGGTCTTGCCGGTGCTGGTGCCGCCAGCGATCAGGATGTTCTGGCGCTCGCGCACCGCATCGCGCAGGAATTCCGCCTGAGCCTCGGTCAGGATGCCGCCGGCCACGTAGGCATCAAGCCGGATCAGACCGACCGCGCGCTTACGCAGCGCGAAGACCGGCCCCGGCGTCACCGGTGGCAGCGCACCCTCGAACCGTTCGCCGGTTTCCGGCAACTCGGCGGAAAGCAGCGGCTTGCCCGCATGCACCTCGGCGCCCACGTGGGCGGCGACCAGACGGATGATGCGTTCGCCATCGGCGGGCGTGAGGCTGACGCCCAGCGGTTCGCGCCCGCTGCCCAGTCGATCCACCCACAGCGAGCCGTCTGGATTCAGCATGACTTCCACCACGTCGGGATCGTTCAAGGCCGTGGCGATGTCCGGCCCCATCGCCGTGCGCAGCATGAGCACGCGGCGCTCCAGCGCCAGCGAGGCCGACAAGCCCTGATCGCGCGCCGCGCTGCTCATGACGGTGCTCCCGGTTCGTCTGTTGACGACACGGTGTTGGCGTTCTCCTGCAAGCCGAAGAACTGGCTCTGATCGGGCTGAATTTCTTCGACCACATCCTTGACCAGACTGCGTCCGCGCAGCAGGTGCCGCCCGAGTTGTTCGATGAACTGCTCGAAGCGTGCGCGGCCCTGAGCGCGTGCCGCTTCCTGATGCGCTTCCGGCACCGGCGTGCTGACAGTGAGGAAATAGCGCACGTACAGCGCCAGCGTCTCGATCAGGATGTTCTGGTCGCGTTCCAGCTTGTCGAGCTGGCGAGACAAGCGATCCAGCCGCTTGGCGATAGCCGCTTCGCGCTGATCGCCGGAGTCGGGCGACAGGAACGAGGCCAGCGCGGCGGCGATGATGGAGGACTTGGACAAGCCCTTCATGGTCGCCAGCTCGTCGAGCCGCCGGGCGTGCTCGGGTTCGATGAAGAGATTCAGACGGGTACGGCTCATAGCGCAATTCCATCGTCAGGGTCGAGGGCGGCCAGCCGCGCGGTGCGTTGCAGGCGCGGATCAAGCTGGGCGGGCAGGGGCGGCGCCAGGTCGTCGTCATCGAGCAGGCCCAGATCGTCCACCGCGTGTTCGGGTTCCGGCATGAACGCGACTTCGGCCAGTTCCGGCTGCTGCTGGTAACCGCCGTCGTCGATGGCTTCACCGTGTGCGGGGAGAGCCAGACCAGGAATCGGCGCAGCGGGGATCGCCAGTCTGGTCCAGTCGTCGGGCCGTGGTGCCGGGACATCGGCGTAATGCCCAGGCCGCAATTGTGGTGGTGCCTGAATGCGCGTCTTGAAATTCGCATCCAGGTAGTAGCGAATCTTCTGGGCCTTGATCGGCGGATGGCCGGATACCATCACCACTTCGTCATCGGGCGGCAACTGCATCACCTCGCCGGGTGTGAGCAGTGGCCGTGCCGTTTCCTGGCGCGACACCATCAGGTGTCCGAGCCACGGGGCCAGCCGGTGGCCCGCGTAGTTGCGCTGTGCGCGCAATTCGGTGGCCGTGCCAAGGGCCTCGGAAATGCGCTTGGCGGTGCGTTCGTCATTGGTGGCGAACGTGATGCGCACGTGGCAGTTATCGAGGATGGAATGGTTCTGACCGTAGGCCTTGTCGATCTGGTTGAGGGATTGCGCGATCAGGAAGGCGCGCAGTCCATAGCCCGCCATGAAGGCCAGCGCCGACTCGAAGAAGTCCAGCCGACCCAGAGCCGGAAACTCGTCAAGCATCAGCAGCAGTTTGTGGCGCCGCGCGATGCCGTCGCTGCCGTCGAGCGACTCGGTCAGGCGTCGCCCGATCTGGTTGAGGATCAGGCGGATCAGCGGCTTGGTACGGCTGATGTCAGAGGGCGGCACCACCAGGTATAGCGACACGGGATGATCGGCATCGATCAGGTCGGCGATGCGCCAGTCGCAGCGTGAGGTCACTTCGGCCACCGTAGGATCGCGGTAGAGACCCAGGAAGCTCATTGCGGTGGACAGCACACCCGAGCGCTCGTTTTCGCTTTTGTTGAGCACCTCGCGTGCGGCTGATGCGACCACGGGATGCGGTGCATCGCCGAGATGGGTTGTGGTCATCATCCGGTGCAGCGTCAGCTCGAAGGGTGATGCCGGGTCGGACAGGAAGTTGGCGACGCCACGCAGTGTCTTGTCCTCGCTGGCGTAGAGCACATGCAGGATCGCGCCGACCAGCAGGGCATGCGAGGTTTTCTCCCAATGATTGCGCCGCTCAAGCGCACCTTCGGGGTCGACAAGGATGTCGGCGATGTTCTGCACGTCACGTACTTCGTGCATGCCGCGCCGTACTTCGAGCAGCGGGTTGTAGGCAGCCGATTTCGCATCGGTCGGGTTGAACAACAGGCAATGCGAGAAACGCGAACGCCACCCGGCGGTCAAGTTCCAGTTCTCGCCCTTGATGTCGTGGATCACGGCGGAGCCAGGCCATGAAAGTAGCGTGGGCACCACCAGGCCGACACCCTTGCCGGAGCGGGTGGGCGCGAAGGCCATCACATGCTCGGGGCCTTCATGGCGCAGGTAGTCGCCGTCCTTGCGGCCAAGGAAAACCCCGACGGGTCCGGTCAGGCCGGAACGATGGATTTCAGCCGGGAGTGCCCAGCGTGCTGAACCGTAGGTCGTGACCAGCTTGGATTGCCGCGCGCGCCACACCGACATGGCGATGGCCGCAATGGCGCCAGCGAAACCGCTGCACGCCGCGATGGCACCGCCGCGCAGAAAAATGTCGGGCGCGTAGGCGTCGAAGAAGTACCACCATTCGAACAGCCGCCATGGGTGATAGACGGGTGTTCCAAGCAAGTCGAACCACGGCGCGCCAAGGCGTAGCTGGTAACCCAGTGCAGCCGCCGTCCACTGGGTGGCACTCCATATTCCCAGTAATACGATGGTAAGAACCATCATGATCTGGCCAGTCAGCACGCCGGTCGGCACCATGCCACGCCCCCTCATGTGGATTAGTCGATTCAGTCCATTTAGATGTGCCTTCAGCGCGGTACCCGCGAATCAGAATTGGCCTATCGTCAAGGCTCGAAGCGGCACCGATCCGGCACCGCTTTAGACATCGCAAGTTTGGGAGTGCCGCGAGTAGGAGGAAACCTGCTCCGGCGAAAGTCGGCTAAGAGGGGAGTACAGCGATAATAATTTCTGTTACGTTCAGTGCCGCTCGCGCTCTGAATTGAGGCGGAAATTTACAACTTATTACAACGGGAGCTTTTTCAGCCTGCAACTAAACCCTTCCAAACGGCTGGGGATGATCTGTCGCGCAGTCAGTTTTTCTCCTGGGCGCTCCTTCAAGAATCCGAATACGGCCTTCGCCAGATTCAATGCCATAAAAATTCTCCTCAGAGCCGGAACAGCTTCTTGATTTCATTCTCCGCCGTTACCGGCATGTCATCCTTTTCATACTGCCGGACATTGGCAACGATAGTCCTTGCTCGCGTAATTTCGTTGTTCACCCACTGCGAGTACGACGAGCTCGTATTCAGGTTTTCGATGACTGCGAGAAAGTAGTCCTTCTGGTTTGACAGGAACCAGAAGCTCAGGCCACAGACCCATTTCTCCATTTCAAAGGATTGGAACGGAAACCCGGCGGTTGCATTCCAGTACTTGAACAGCCGAATGGCGGGCTTGATCAGCGATTTGTGCTCTTTGTTCTTGGCTTCGAGCGTGGAGTTGAAGTCATTCGGGTTGGTTGTCATCCAACCGCCAGAGCCATTCGGAATTTGCAGTTCGCCGAGCCATGCCGTCGTTGCTGGCACGAGGTCGAACTTGATGTGATTCAGTTCGAGCACGATGGTCGGGTTGGCCTGCCGGATTTCCGATGAGCTGTAGTACTTCTCGACGAAAGTTTTCAGCCGGTTCAAGTACGTCTGCGGCGTGGCATTGTTCTCGCTGAATACAATCATGTAATCGATATCCGAGTGCTCGTCCATCGAGCGCGGCAGGATCGTGCCTCGCGTCGAGGAGCCGAAGCGGAAGTGCTGCTTGATTACACCGCTCGCGAAATGCAGCCCGATCCGCGCTTGCAGCGTCGAAATCGAGGTTGTGATCGACGACTGCTCGGTCGACGAAAGCACTGCCTTGCTGGCCGTGTCCGTCAGAAAACTCAATACCGACATCCTGTCACTCCTCCTTGTCCACCTTGTGGGTCGCTTCGCCTTCCTCGATACCCCTGCGCGCGGCGACAAACGCTCCACGTGGAATGCTTGGGCTTTTCTGATTCAATTCATTCCGTGTGACCGAAAGCGCCTTCAGCTTCCCGGGCAATTCGTCCAACTGATGCGCCTGCAACAGCTCAACCTCACGGAATAAACGCGCGTCGTTCTTGAGGGCCAGGAATTGCCCTGCGGCCGCCCGGTGCATTGCTGCACGCTCATTGGGCTTGAGAAACGTCATCAGCCCCGTCAGCAACGATGCCAGCAATGTGAATGCGCTTGCCCATTCCGGCTGGCTCTTGATCAGCGCGGCCCCAGCAATTGCCGCGAGAGCCGTTGCCGGGATGCCCAGCCAATAATGACGGCGAACCCACGTGTCCTCGGCATTGAAGTGGCTCTTGCTGGAATAGGTCGCGTCCTCCTCGATCCGCTCGGCTTCTCGACGCAACGCTGCAATCAGGGCCTGATCGGTAGGTTGGATTTGGCTCATCGTCACTTTCCCCATTCAGGCCAACCCGAAATAACGCTCGAAGAAAGCAGCAAGTTTGTCCAGCACCGTTTGCTTCTTCACCGCATGGCTGTTGTTTCTGTTGAACCTTGAAACCGGCGGCAGAATCTTCGTGATGGCGGTGCCGGTGGTGGGGATGCTGCCGTCGCGGAAGGCGTTGTCGATGAAGCTGCGCGCTGCCTCAGCGTTGAGGTTTTCTTCCGTGATGATGCGCTCCAGTTCCTCGGTCTTCTTCGCCGCCACGAAAGCCTGCCACTGCGCGTCCACCTTGGCTTTGGTGGTCACCGAATCCACGAACTGCTCGATGAGGTCTTTCTTGTTGCGCAGGCTAGGGCTGGAATTGATGGCGCGTTCGATGGTGGCGAGGATTTCCTTGTCGTCGCCCGTGCCTTTCTTCTTCAGGTACTGCTCGACCAGCAGCAGGATGTAATCGACGTTGATTTCCACCTGCTTGATGAGCTCGATTTCGAACACCACGTCGTCATTGATCGACTCCTTTTCGGCATCCGACGTGCTGCGGAATTCGGCGTACAGGTTCAGGTACAGACTCTGGTAGTCCTGGAACTCGCGCTCGGTGAGGATTTCGTTGCCCGCAAAATCATCAAACGCCGTGAGAATGTTCTTCAGCCGCAAGATTGCGCCGAACAGCCTGATGAATGCCTTCTGTGCCGCCTCGCCGACGATGGCCCGTCCTAATGGGAGCCCGGCAACCAGCTCCCCGATACGCTTCTCGTACTCCTTGTAATACTCGGCGTATGGCTTCAGCAGCACGATGCCCTTGGCATCCTTGTTGCCGAACAAGGCGAGTGCGTCGTTGGTCTCCTGCTCAAGATTTCGGAAGGAAACGATGTTGCCGTAGGTCTTGACCGAGTTGAGGATACGGTTAGTGCGCGAATACGCCTGGATCAACCCGTGCGCCTTCAGATTCTTGTCCGCCCACAGGGTGTTGAGCGTGGTGGCGTCAAACCCGGTCAGGAACATATTGACTACGATGACGAGGTCCAGCTCGCGCTTTTTCAGGCGCTGCGACAAGTCCTTGTAGTAGTTCTGGAACTTGTCCGCCGAGGTGTCGAAGCTGGTACCGAACAGGGCGTTGTAGTCCTGGATCGCGGCTTCCAGAAAATCGCGCGAGCCTTGATCCAACCCCCCAGTCTCGAATTCCTCCTCGCCGAGCAGGCCATCGCTTTCCTCCTCATTCGCGGCAAAGCTGTAGATCAGGCCCACCTTCAGCCGCTGGGCCTCGGGCAGCCCTTTTTGCTGTGCTGCGAATTCCGCGTAGTAGCGCTTGGCGGCATCGATGGAAGCGCAGGCGAACAGCGAATTGAACCCGGCCAGTCGCTTTCCATCGTGGCGGTAGGTGCTGGCGCGCTTGGTTTTCTGGTCGAAGTGCTCGCGGATGTAGCCCACGATCTGCGTGATGCGCTCCGGTGCCAACAGCGCCCGTTCGGTGTCGATGGCCGACACCTTCTTGTCCTTAATACCCGCATGCGTCTTGATCGTATTGATGTAGTCGATGCGAAACGGCAGCACGTTCTTGTCGTTGATGGCATCGACAATCGTGTAGGTGTGCAGCTTGTCGCCGAAGGCCTGTTGCGTGGTGCGCCGCAGTGGATTGCCGGTGGTGCCGGCATTCTCGGCAAAGATCGGCGTGCCGGTGAAGCCGAACAGGTGGTAGCGGTTGAACACCCGCGTGATCTCGGCGTGCATGTCGCCGAACTGGCTGCGGTGACACTCGTCAAAAATCACCACCACGTGCGCGTCATACACCGCGTGCTTCTTGTTCTTGGCCACGAAGCGCGAAAGCTTCTGGATGGTGGTGATAATGATGCGGGCGTTGGGGTCTTCCAGCTGCCGTTGCAGCACGGCGGTGGAGGTGTTGGAGTTGGCAGCGCCTTTCTCAAAGCGCTCGTATTCGCGCATGGTCTGGTAGTCCAGATCCTTGCGATCCACCACGAACAGCACCTTGTCGATGTCCGGCAAGCCCCGGGCGAGCTGCGCCGCCTTGAAGCTGGTCAGTGTCTTGCCGCTGCCGGTGGTGTGCCAGATGTAGCCGCCCGCCGCCACGGTGCCGAGCTGCTTGTGGTTGGTGGCCGTGGCGATGCGTTGCAGAATGCGTTCGGCAGCCACGATCTGGTAGGGCCGCATCACCAGCAGCTTGCGATCCACATCGAAGACACAGTATTTCGTGAGGACGTTAAGCAGCGAATGCTTGGCGAAGAAGGTCTTGGTGAAGCCCGTCAGTTCGGTGATGGGCTGGTTGCGGGCATCGGCCCACCAGCTGGTGAAGGAAAAGCTGTTTGAGGTTTTGCTCTTGCTGCCGCCTTTACCGCGCCGGGCCGACTGCTCCTTCAAATGCCCGTCGCGCACGGTGTTGCTGTAGTACTTGGTCAATGTGCCGTTGCTGATGACGAAAAGCTGCACGTACTCGAACAACCCCGAGCCCGCCCAGAAGCTGTCGCGCTGGTAGCGGTTGATCTGGTTGAAGGCCTCGCGGATGTCCACACCTCGGCGCTTCAACTCGATGTGCACCATCGGCAGCCCGTTGACCAGCACCGTCACGTCATAGCGGTTGGCACGAGTGCCCTCGACTTCGTACTGGTTGATGACCTGCAGGGCGTTGTTGTGGATGTTGGCCTTGTCGATCAGATAGATGTTTTTGGTGGTGCCGTCGTCGCGTTTCAAGACCTGCACATGGTCTTCCTGAATACGCGCGGTCTTTTCGAGAATACCGTCGTTCGCGCCCGCGATGCTTGCGGTGAAAAAACGCTCCCACTCGGCGTCCGACAGCGTGACCTTGTTGATACGCTCCAACTGGCGACGCAGATTAGCGATCAGCTGCGCTTCCGAGGTGATGGGCAGATATTCATAGGCCTGCACCTGCAACTGCTTGATGAATGACTTTTCCAGTTCGGCTTCGGACTGGTACGCCGCCTCGCGCACACCCAGCGCATCGGGCAGAAACTCGGCAACGACCGTGCTTTCGTTGGACAGCGCGATGGGCTCGTAGTGATAGGGTTTCAGATCTTCGCTCATGCGGCTTCCTTGAACGTGAGCAGCCGATCGCGGTAATACGCGTATTGCTGGCGGCGTGCCTTGATTTCGGCGGGCAGGCCGGTGGAGATGTCGTTCACCAGCGCGTCAAACTTGTCGAGGATGGCGACGATGCGTTCTTGTTCTTCGAGCGCGGGAATCGGGAGGCGGATGTCTTTCAGAACATTGGCGTTGAACTGTGGCTGTCCGCCCATGCTGACCAGACCGTTCGCCTGCTGCCAATAGAAGCTGCTCTGCGCGAAGTGCCAGTAGTAGCTCGGCAGAATCTCGGTCTCATCCAACCTGATGCGGATGAGAAACGAGGCATATACCGCAGGCATGTCGTCAGCGATAAGAACGGTCTTGCCGAAGGTTGCGCCTGTTCTTGCCATCAGAACATCGCCTCGCTGAACCAAATAGTCGGAAGCGCCTTCTGTCGAAGCAACGTATTTAGCATCTTCGGGAGACAGTTTTCCGCCGTCAGTGATGTCGGTAATGCGAATGAAGCGGAACTCGCCAGAGTCCGCTGCCTTTGCGGTGAATCCGTATTTAAACGTTGCAACTTCATTCAGCGTGGCCCATCTTATGCTTGCTTGCTTGCTTGCTTGCTTGCTTGCTTGCTTGCTTGCTTGCTTGCTTGCTTGCTTGCTTGCTTGCGCTCATGGCATGCTCATCAAAGGTGAGTAACGCGTCGCGGTAGTACTTGTACTGCCGCCGACGCGCCTCCAGCTCCGCCTCCAGCTCCGCCTCCAGCTTTGTGAAAGTGTCAAGCACTTTCACGATTTCGCGTTGCACTTCAAGTGGCGGCACTGGAATCCTGATCTTCGCAAGGCTCTTTGCCGAAACGTCGATGACCTTTGTGCCCGTCGCGTGTTTTTTCTTCTCAGCGAAAAAGTGCGGCGTTTGCAGGTAGTAGGAGAGGTATTTGGGGTCTTGGCCGTGCTTCAACACCGTGGCATGTCCGCCCGTGACAATCTGGGTTTCTCCAATCCACGCAACCGCCTTGCACACGTCCTCGACGTTTTCACTGGTGTTCGTAATCACCAGATCACCCGGATCGACCTTGGCCAGCCTTTCGGCCTTCGCTGCCGAGACGAACGAAACCGTTTCCGTCGTCCAAATGCCGTAGTAGGTGTAAATCTGCCCGTAGTGGATGCACCCAACCCCGGACTCTACGAAGTCAGATTTCGGCATCCCATTGCCACGCACCAGTTCACCGAAGTCGCCAATGGCCTTGTAGTCAACGCCATCTGGGCATAGTTGCGCGATGAGATCGTCGATATGGCTCACACTTGTTCTCCTTCCAGATCAGCCACGATGGCATCGATCTGCTTCCTCAATTCCGCTTGCCGCGCCACGATGCGAGCGATTTCTGCGTTGAGCGCTCGAATGTCCACGGCTTCATTGGTGTCGGCCTGTTCGACGTAGCTGGAGACGGCGATGTTGTAGCCGTTGGCGGCAATGTCGCCGTTCTCCACCAAGCGCGCGAAATGGTCGATACTCTTGCGCTGGGTGAAGGCATCGAGGATTTTTTGCCGATACTCTGACAGGAGCTTGTTCTTGTTGCCGTTGCGCACGAACAGGCTCGATGCGTCGATGAACAGTGTGGCGTTGTCGAACTTGGATTTCTTCAGCACGATGATGCAGGTCGCAATCGTGGTGCCGAAGAACAGGTCGGGCGGGAGCTGGATGACGGCGTCGATGTAGTTGTTGTCGATCAGGTACTGGCGAATCTTCTGCTCCGCGCCGCCGCGATAGAGCACGCCAGGAAACTCGACAATCGCCGCCGTGCCGTTGACCGCCAGCCAAGAAAGGATGTGCATAGTGAAGGCAAGGTCGGCCTTGCTCTTGGGCGCAAGCACCCCCGCCGGGGCGAAGCGCGGGTCGTTGATGAGCAGAGGGTTGGCGTCGCCGTCCCACTTGATCGAGTAAGGCGGATTGGAGACGATGGCTTCAAACGGTTCGTCATCCCAATGTGCTGGATCGGTGAGCGTGTCGCCGTGGGCGATGTCGAACTTCTCGTAGTTCACGTCGTGCAGGAACATGTTGATCCGGCACAGGTTGTAGGTGGTCAGGTTGACTTCCTGGCCGAAGAAGCCCTGGCGCACCTTGTCATGGCCCAGCACCTTGACGAAATTGAGCAGTAGCGAGCCGGAACCGCAGGCCGGGTCGTAGACCTTGTTGACCTCGGCCTTACCCACCACGGTGATGCGCGCCAAGAGCTCGGAGACTTCTTGCGGGGTGTAGAACTCGCCGCCGGACTTGCCCGCAGTCGAGGCGTACATCTGCATCAGGTATTCGTAGGCGTCGCCGAACAGGTCGATGCTGTTGTCCGAGAAGCTGCCATTGGAGAGCGGCAGATCGCCAATGGCGTCGAGCAGCTTGACCAGTTTTTCATTGCGCTTGGCGACCGTGGGGCCGAGCTTGCTGCTATTTACGTCGAGGTCGTCGAACAGACCCTTGATATCGTCCTCGCTGTCTGAGCCGGTGGCCGAACCTTCGATGTCGGCGAATATGCGGCTTAGGGTTTCATTGAGGTTGGCATCCAGTCGGGCACGCTGGCGCACATTGGCGAACAGCTCCGAAGGCAGGATGTAAAAGCCTTTTTCCTTTACCGTCTCGGCGCGACCAAATTCGGCATCTGCGTCGCTCAAGGCGGCATAGTCGAAATCCGCGCTACCCGCCTTGCGCTCCTGTTCATTGAGGTAGCTGGTCAGGTTCTCCGAGATGAATCGGTAGAACAGCATGCCGAGCACATAGGTCTTGAAGTCCCATCCGTCAACGCTGCCGCGCAGATCGTTGGCGATGCGCCAGATGGTTTTGTGGAGTTCTGCTCGTTCGATTTCTTTGTTGTTATTCACGATGTCAAACCTTCGGTCACGGTTGTCTTGGCCTCAAAGATTTCGCGGATCAGCTTGTCGTGGGCTTCAAGTGTCTTGGCCATTGCGTTTGTTCTTCCCTTATCGTTTCTTCTGGTTCGTCGGCGCTTGGTAGCCGGGTGCCAGCTTCGCGTTCTCGACGCCATACAGGGCCAGCGGGTCGGCCAGCCACAGACGGTACTGTTCTTCGGTGAGTCGGTGATCGGGCGAGCAGTCCACACTCCAGCGCAGCAGCATGTACCCGGCCACCGCCGCACGCACGCGCATGCGGATTGTGCCGTCGGTCATGGCGTAGTCCATGCGGATGATCTCGGGCCGTGCCAGACGCGGATGCGGCACGAAATCCAGCTCGACGATGCGCGTCCACTGGATGTCATTGTCCGGGTGCTCGTGGGCCTTGGGCTCCTCGTCCAGCAGCGTGGGGGCTTCGATACGGGTGACGACGAAGTCGCGGAACTCGCGGCTCTTGCGGTCGAAGGCGCGGACGTGCCAGCGCAGGCCCGTGTCCACTAGAGCGAAGGGCACGATGACCCGCTGTGTCTTGCCGCTGCTCATGGAGTGGTAGCGGATGGCGACCGGGCGCTTGGCGTGGATGGCGCGGCAGACCGGGGCCAACACGTCCATCTTGGGGTTGCTCAGGGCCGTCGGGGATTCGCAGGGCAGCAGCGGCGCGGACGCCGCGTTCACGCCGTCGCCGAAGCCCAAGGCCAGCGACGACAGCACGCGCTGCGGGGCGTGCTCGAACAGCGGCGCGAAGTGCTTGCCGATCCGGTACACCTTGCTGCTGCCGTCGAATTCGATGTTCTTGGGAGCGATCTCGCGATACAGTGCCAGATCACGGGTCGCGCCCGCCGGTGCCACGCCGAAGCGGTCGATCAGGTCGGGGCGGCCTATCTCACCGAGGAAATAGAGCCGGAAGTCGATGTACGCCAGCCGCTCGCACTGGGCGTGGCTCAAGCTCTCGACGCGTTGTGGGTGCATGGCTGAAGGTTCCTTACCCGCGACCGGCTGCGGCCATGCTGGATGTGGAGGTTCGACTATTCATGATTCGCCATCATACATCATCAAAGTGATGATATTATCCATCCAAACTTGGTCTCTGGCAAACGGCTGGGCGGACGCCCGGCGAGTACCTGCCAATGGCTGACCATCGATCAGATCGTCCGCACGGAGGGAGGTGAATCATGATGTTGGGTTGGAGCAAGAGTGATGAGCCCGAGCACTCGCGGTCGCGCGAAATTGCGCGCAATTGCGGCCAACTGCTCGGGCGTCTGGATGAGTTGCTGCCCTGCCTCTACATCGCGCAGTACGGCGCGTCGGGACGCGACTTGCGCGAGCGGGAGACGGAAGTCGCTCCGGGCCTCTTCGCAGTTGGCGCGCGCACGGGCGGGGATCATCCCGGCGTCGCGCCGCGCGTCGGCCTGATCTTGCCCTTGCGCCTGTGCCGCGACGAGAAGGCGCGCGCGGCGCTTCAGGAAATTCCCGCGCTGATCGACTGCCATCAGACCACGATGTCGGACAGGCGGCGTGCGGTACAGGCCAAGCTCGACGAAGTATTCGGCGGCGACCTGATGATCGCGGATAAGGAAAGCCTCGATGGCTTCTTTGCGCTCAGGCCCAGGCCCGGTCTCTTTCACAGGCTTCACGAGTCGTTCGACTACGTCACCGGGGTTCTCGACAATCCGGCAGGCATCATTCGTGTCACCAGTGCGGCGCACTTTCACTGGCGCGCCTATGGCGAACTGATGGAGTGGTATCACGGACTGCGAGGCTCGGATCGCTTTGGCGCGTGGTCGGCCCTCACGCCTTTCTTCGTCGCCGGCAATACCGGGGCGCTGTATTCCTACAGCACCGAGCGTTGGGCGCGCGCGGGCTTGCACCGGCCCGCTGAGGAGCCATCCAAGTGGTTCGTGATCCGCCCCGGCTTGCCTGACGCCCAGATCGGCATCCGGCTGGAGATGGAGGAATATGGCTGGGCGAAGCTGTACCTGACACTCGACGTCGCGACAGCCACGATTCACCTGTCCGAGGTGTTCGACCCGTTCGGCGAGATGGTCGCCTGGGGCCGCGAAATCGACGAAGGCGACCTGCCGATCCAGATGGAGATCGACGAGGAAGGACAGGAGGCCGTGCTCACGGTGCTGCGCACCGAGAATCCGGAGCGGGTGTTGCTGCGCGTGACCCGGAAATACTCGGATGAGGTGCTACTGGAAGGCATTGTGGCGCGTGCCGCCTTGGCCGCCTCTCTGAAAGCGGAACTGCGCCGATTCTTCACGACGGAGTTCGATCCGCAGCATTGGGATTTACGGGGCGATCACTTCGATGACGAGAATGACTATGTCCAGGTCAAAGACCGCGTGGTGAACCATGCGTGGCTCGCAACGGGCGAGTAGGGAAGCCACAGCTCATCGTGCAGATCGACGCCGAGGTCACGAACGTCGGGTGAGCCGAAGCGGACGCGGGTTCAATTCCGCAAACGGAATCGAACTGGCGGCCGATCTGGGGCATTTGGCTGATGCCGAGGCCGGCAGGTACTGATACGATGTGAGCAGCAGGGGCTAGGTTCCGCGCCTTTCCGCAGGAGTTTGCAGTCGTTCAAAGGCGCTGAGTTATATAGGTTTGGCGCGAGGTTCCGCCCCACCACCAATATTGAAGCCCCAACTGTTAGCTGCGCACATGCTTTGCTGGCAACGGCGGCCACCATTTTAGAAATAGCCCTAAGCCTACCGTCCACGCTGCCGCCCCAGCTCCCAAGTAACCGATGTCCCCCGCACGATAGCCGATACCTGCTGCCCCAGTCGCTGCTCCACCACCGGCTTCCACGGCACCAGGCTGAAACCCATGCCGTCGTCCAGCATCGCGAGGCGACCACTGGCAAGTTGCACGCTGCGGCGGTAGGTGCCGGTCACGCGCTCGCCGTCGGCGACGGCCCGGTGCGTGAGGCCGGTTTCCACAGCGATGGTCTTGGCCGCACCCTCTATCTCGCGTCCGCGCAAGGTGGCTAGCAGGTTGCGCGCTAAAACCACGCGTGAGCAGCGCCGTTCGGCCAGACCCTGTTCGACCAGGAAATCCGACCGCTGCCGCAGCGCTTCGCGCACCTCGCCGCCGAAGCCGTTGTCGGCGATACGGCTGGCGCCATCGATCAACTGCCGATCCAGCCAGGTCGCGCCGATCACTCGCATTTGCCGCTCGATGGGTAGGTGCGAACGCAGTTCCACCGACACGCCGCCCAGCCGCTGCGCATCGTATTGCCGACCTCGTTCGGGCAGGTCCTTCGGCATCCGCCAGACCCCTTCGGCCACGCGCTCCACAATGCCCGCCCGGCGCAGTGCTTCCAGTCGGCGCACATGGGCATCAACCACCTCCTTGGGGTCGCGCATAGGCGTGGCCTGGGCCGTGGCCATCGTCAGGTGATGGTCGGTGCGGTACAGGCCATCGACCGCGAGCGCGGCGATGTTCTTGTCGGCCGCTCGAATCTCGGCCGACCCGCGTGCCTCCACCACGGACCCCACCGGGTACTGCTCTAGCTCCGCCTTGGCATTCAAGGCGATGTAGTGCGCCTTGCCGTCGGTGCCATCGACCACGAGATAGCCCCGGTCGTATAACTCGTCGGCCATGCCTTTGGCGGCTACCCGACCGACCACCGACCGGGCGTTCTCGCCAGCATCGAACACCGCCAAGTCGCGCGGCACACCGCTCATGGCCCGCTGCATCGTGCGCACAATGTCGCCACGCTCACCCATCGCCCGCAGAATCTGTTCGGAATCGGTGTGGACGGCCCACACGCCGGGCGATGACTCGTGCGCCAGCCCCATGCGCTGCAAGCGTTGCAGTCGCCCGATCAATAGCGCGCGCTGCTGCCTGCGCTTGGGGTCTTCGGTGGGTTGATTGATGTGGACCAGCCCACCTTGCGCTTCGCGTTGCAGCGTGCGGTCCAAACTGGTCCATCGTTCCTGATCGACCTCCCGCCGCAGGCTCTGTTGTATCTCCAGCTCGGTGCGCGGCCCCAGCCATTCGGTCGCCAGTTCCGAGGCCCGCTCGCGCATGCCTTGCGCGATATAGTCGCGGGAAATGATCAAATCCTTGCCCCTATCGTCCTTGCCGCGCAGCACGACGTGGGTGTGCGGGTTGTCGGTATTCCAGTGATCGACGGCCACCCAGTCCAACCGCGTACCCAGGTCGGCTTCCATGCGGCTCATCAGGTGGCGGGTATAGGTGCGCAGGTCGTCGAGCTGCTCGGCGTCCTCGGGCGAGACAATGAAACGGAATTGGTGCCGGTCCTCCCGGCCGCGTTCCTCGAAGGCGGCCAGATCGGCGTTGTCCGTTATTGATCCATAGGCCTGGCCCGGTTCGCCATCGCGGCCCACGCCCTCCCGCTCGATGTAGCGCAGATGCGTGGTAGTCGAGCGTGCCCCGGCCTGTTTGAGGTTCACCAGCCGGGTCTTGATGGTGACGCGCCGTGAGCCAGGCTGCGCAGAGCGGCCGGTGAAACTGGCGGCTACATGCCCGCGACCAAGGCGTGCGCCGGGCCGTGCTCCCGACTTGCGCATCGACCTGCCGCCAGCCTTGCTGACCTCCTTCAAAACCTGCGAGACGAACTTCTGTTGGCGGTTCCTGGGGGCGCCGGGGCGGATGCGGAAACGGTCATCGTCCTGCTTGCTCATGGCATGAACTCCAGCGCAGCACGGCCAAGCCAAGCGGACAAAGCACGCCATTCGATCAGTGCTGGCGCGGACTTCGTGCCGCACACGGCACATGGCCACCCAAAGCGCGTGCCGCGCCAACCCACGTGCAGACAAGGCTTTCGACGCAACGAAGTGCCGCGTCCTTTTATCTTGCCCTCCGTCTTTTCCGATCGCTGACGCGACCGGCTCAGACGGTCAGGCTGCGATGGTCTGCACGGGTGAAGCACCGCAACCGCAGGTTGTGGTGCAAGCGACGTGCAGTGGGGCTGCACGAAGAACGGCGTGCAGTGCTGCACGTTCATCGCGTGTCCCACGTCCACAAGGGCTGCGCGCTGCCGATCACGGCGGAGTCAGCAATGGGACCGAAGTAGCGGCTGTCGAACGACGCCGGATTGGTTGCGCTGAGCAGGAACAGCTCACCATCGCGAAGCCGCCGGCATTGCTGCCAGGCCGACAGTGGACGGCCACGGCCATCTGTTGCATGGACGCCAGTGACTGCCACGCCGTCGATGCGGACGATGTGCTTCTCGATGCACACCTGTTGCGGCGACATCGCGCCAATGCGCTTGAGCAGCGGGATGTGCTCAGGCAGGTAGCCACGCTGCGCAGCCAGCGCGGCGGCGTCTGCCGGAAGCCGGGCGAGCACGATGCTGTCGACGTGCAGCGAGTCGGGCGGGCCGATGCGGTACCAGCCGCGCGGCACGCTGTCACTTGGGTTATAGACGAGGCGTGCAACGGGCGTATGGTCAGACGGCCAGGCGAGTGCAGCAATGCCAAGGACGGTGAACAGTGCGACGGCCCAGCGATGGACGCAGGTGTTCATCGCAACACCTCGCCTGCGAGGTAGGCCGTATGCCGTTCGGCGGTGTAGACCGGCAGAGGCAGGCGCGCGATCAGCCGGTTGCCCAACGTGCGCCAGTACGCGGGTGACACCGCTGCCGGATCGATGCCGAGCGTTTCGATGGCGTCGATCTGTGGCAGCACTGACTGCACCTGCAACTCGCCTTCGGCGCGCAGCAACAGGCGCGCGCCCGGCTGGATGCCGGCGATGCGCTGCACGGCGTCGAGCGGCATGCACGCCTGCAAAACCATGAGCTGCCAGCGCGTCGTACCGTAGTCATTGGACTCCCATCGCACGCGGCAGAACACAGCCGCCGGTGCGAAGATCGCACTGCGCCGCCAGCGGTCCAGTCGCAGCTCGCGTACTGGATGGCCGAAGCGCAGGTAGAGGTTGATCCGGTGTTCGACGAACGCCAGCGATACGCGCGTCAGCGGCGTGTCGTTCGCAACGCTCGATAGCACGGTGCGCGGTGTGGGAAGGCTCGCGCTCGCGGTCTGTTGGACTGCGTTCATTGCGGCTTCTCCGGGAATTCATGTTCCAGCAGTGCACGCAGCATCTCGGCGACCGTGATGCCGCGTGTGAAGGCCTCGATCTTGATGCGGGCGCGCAGCGCCGGCGTCACGTCGAGGGTCAAGCGGGCGGTGTAGAGATCGGTTTTTCCGATGTCTGCACCATCGCCCTGGCGCACCCAGGCGTCGGCCTGCGGATTGGCTGGCGGACGCGCACCGATGGCGACGCGTTTCCCGTTCTTCATGGCGCCATCCTCAATACTTCAGCGGCGAGCGCCGCGATCTCGCGCGCGGCATTGCTGTCTGCGTCGAGTTCGCGGGCGAGCTGACCCCTGGCCACGCTGTCGGCGAACACGATGCGCTGGCGAACCTCCGACAACAGCGAGGGCAATGGTTGATCGATAAGCGCATTGCGTGCCTCGCGCCCGATCACCGTGGTGCTGATCCGCCGGTTGATGACGAAGGCCGCGCGAAGCGCTGGCCGGAACACCTGCGCCTCGCGAATCAGCGACACCATCTCGGCGCTGGCCCACACGTCGTAAGGACTTGGCTGCACTGGGATCAGAACCAGGTCCGCCGCGAGCAGCGCGGAGCGCGCGAGGGCGGCAATTCGGGGTGGGCCATCCATGACGATGTGATCGCAGCGTCTGGCCAGTTCTGGCGCTTCCTGATGCACGGTTTCCCTTGCCAGACCTACAGCGCTGAACAATCTTGGCAAACCATTCTGACTGCGACGCTGGGTCCAATCGAGTGCCGAACCTTGCGGATCGGCATCGAGCAGGATCACTGAGCTGCCTTGCATAGCCAGCTCACCCGCGATGTGCGTGGCGAGCGTCGTCTTGCCGACCCCGCCTTTCTGGTTGAGCA
>Ga0172373_10003743_pt1 | contig 21907 bp, 17 predicted proteins | sample Lak10m_2_FD_114546 | JGI IMG/M metagenome (GOLD analysis project Ga0172373, IMG submission 114546) | Freshwater microbial communities from Kabuno Bay, South-Kivu, Congo - kab_092012_10m | ecosystem: Environmental > Aquatic > Freshwater > Lake | place: Democratic Republic of the Congo...
ACGATGTTTCCAGCTATTCGTACACTAAAAACATCACCAAGTCCCTGGTCAAAAATAAGCTCAGCAGAAGTTCTGCTATCAATGCAACTTAAAATCACTGCAAATGGATGTTGACCATCTGAAGTTTCGTTTGCTTGTTGCAATAGGTTGCGATTTGCTTTTAAGTTGTTTACAAAACGTTTGTTGCCCTCTTTGAGCAACTCTAAAGCCAAATATGGTGTAATGGCTTCTTGAATTTCTTTGGTTAAAGTCTTCATACTTTTTATTTATTATTTACTGTTGTTAAAACTTGCCACTAACATCGCAATGGAGGAGATTACCACGGTAATTAAACCGGCGGCAGGGCCTGAAACTCCGAGTCTCGAATTGCTAAATAGACCAACTACTACTACTCCTATTATTCCGGCAGTTAACCCGGAAACAGGAATAGGCGAAAGGCCTTCAACTGTTGTTGAAGCCAAGCCAATTCCCAAACATAAAGGTAATGCGACTAAAAAGACCACAAGGCCCGATGACAGGTCGCGCTGCCAACTAGAATTTTTTTCCATAATCGATTTATTAGTTACTTGAATTAGTTTTCTAAATCGATTGCTCTGGAGGGCTGTATAGCTTTATACTAGCTTCGGTAGTGAAATTTATTTTATAAATATATCCTTGTTTTAATAAGGATTTTGTCAAATTAATTTTTAAATTTTCAACGAGTTCTTTCTCTTCTTCGTTTTCTTCCAATAGATCAAGTAAATCATCCGTTTCCTCAAAGCTATCAGCTAAATGGTGTGCACATGAAATTGAGGTTTCATTGGCTTCAATCACAATTATTTCATGTGAAAAAACAATGACATAGGACATTACTAATTGTGTTATAAATAACAACAACAATAAATAAGGCCGTATAATTTGTAATATTCTCAATTGATTACGTTTAATGCCTTTCCTACTTTTATAAATGCAGCTATAGCTTTATCCAAGTCTGCTTTTGAGTGGGCAGCTGATATTTGGGTACGAATTCTAGCTTGACCTTTAGCCACAACCGGATAGAAAAAACCAACGGCATAAACGCCTTCTTCTAGTAACATTTCAGCAAATTTTTGTGAAAGGGCAGCGTCGTAAAGCATAATAGGAACAATTGGGGAATCTCCTGGTTTGATATCAAATCCTGCTGCTTTGATGTGTTCTTTAAAATAGAGCGTATTTTCTTCCAATTTATCACGTAACTCAGTTGTTGAACTTAGCAATTCAAATACTTTTATCGAAGCACCAATGATTGAGGGCGCCAACGAATTTGAAAATAAATAGGGCCTTGAACGCTGGCGAAGTATTTCAATTATTTCTTTTTTGCCTGTTGTGTAGCCTCCCATAGCACCACCAAGAGCTTTTCCTAAGGTTCCGGTGATAATATCAACCCTATCCATCACTCCACAATACTCAGGGACACCTCTTCCTGTTTTTCCGATAAACCCTGCGGAATGACATTCGTCTGTCATTACTAATGCATCATATTTATCAGCAAGATCACAAATTTGATCCATTTTAGCGATATCACCATCCATGGAAAAAACACCATCCGTTACAATTATTCTGAACCGTTGATCTTGTGCTTTTATCAATTGTTCCTCTAAGTCATTCATATCTGAATGCTTATAGCGATATCGTTGTGCTTTACATAATCGAATTCCATCAATAATAGAAGCATGATTTAATTCATCAGAAATTATAGCGTCTTGTTCCGTAAAAAGAGGTTCAAACACACCGCCGTTTGCATCAAATGCTGCTGCATATAAAATGGTATCCTCAGTTCCGTAAAATTCGGCTATTTTCTGTTCTAAAGTTTTATGAATATCCTGTGTTCCACAAATAAAACGTACTGATGACATACCAAAGCCATGTGTGTCTAGCGATCCTTTTGCTGCTTCAATTACTTCCGGATGAGAGGAAAGACCAAGGTAATTATTAGCACACATAATGACTACATCCTTACCAGTATTAACTTTAACATTTGCACCCTGTGGAGTTGTTATGATACGCTCTCTTTTAAGAAGTCCGTTTAGCTCAATTTGTTTTAACTCTTCAGAAAGGAAAGATTTAATGTTACCGTACATATTATTTCTTTTTTCGTTCTTGAATTCTTTTGCCTACTAAGGTATAAAGTAATTTGCAATCTTTTTCTTCTAATTTTCGTCCGAATTTTACAATTTTACCAAAATAGCTGAATGTAAACCGTTCTCCTCCATTAATCCAAGGTGAAGATTCCCAGACTCTTTGGATAGAACTTTCTTCAGGAACCTCAAATTGTAAGTCTTGAATGTTGCCGAATAAATACAGCGTGGATTTTCCAAATTTACGGATTGATCGCTTATAGTGCAATCCTACTTCGTCGATCTTTATTAATTCCTTTCCAAACATTAACCATAAATAAGATCTTGTAACCCGAACGGCGTAATAAACCCAGAAAACAGCGAATACCCAAATAATTACTTGCTCTTTTTCCGTAAACGTATGATCCATAGCATAAACAAGGGTTGCTATTCCGATAACGTACCACATTGCAAGCCAAGCGCCCATGAGTGCATTAATTGCGGCATTACGCTGGGGTTCAATTATAATAGTTGTACGTTCTTTTGTTTCGTTAAAACTTATACGATTTCCTATCCACTTCACTATGCGAAATTAAACAAAAAAGCCCCGTTATAAACGAGGCTTTTTAATATTCTAATGAGAATTTAGTAATTCCATACGTTAATTTCCCATTCTCTAATCTGTTCCTTAATGCGTTCTGCTTCATACAAAGCATCAACACCAAATTTGTAGTCTTCAATTTCACGATCAAATTTGTCAGAAACTCTGTAAATCTGTGCATTAAATCTTCTTTTCCAGAACATATCGTCAAAAGACATCCACTGAGAGTCGTTTTGGTCATTATAAATGTAATAATTAACCATAACATTTCTCAATTCCGGAAAGTAAAGCCAAAATAATTCTCTTTCAACTACGTTTCCATTGTAAGAAGACAATATTCCAGTAGCATCTATCGCCGATCTTTCACCATTAACATAGAAAAACACTTGTTTTATAGATCCGTCAGACGAATCCGTCTCCGCATGAACCACTGGCGCTATAGCTATTATTCGTCTATCCAACATTGATCTTTCCTTGTCAAAAAACCAATCTTCTTTAATATTGTAGGCCACAATACATTCACTAGACAAGAACTTAACTATTCGTTTGTTAAGAATTTTCTCACCTGGCTTAACCATGTCCCATAGTTCTTTAATCTTTTCTTTATCTAAATCTATATCGGCATACTCACCAGATTGCTCATTTTTTAGCGAATCTAGCCATTGCTGATATGGTAAGTTTGTCTTAGTTAGGAAAAGTGGATTTGTGTATTGTCCCGCATATTCATAAAATGAAGGTGGCGCACTTGCCGCAATCTTCTTGTCATGGATTGTATTTCGATAGGAAGGAACAGTAAAATAATCACTTTTTGAATTTTTTACAATTGGATATTTAAATTTATAACCATCAGAAACTACTGGAAATAATTCATCATATGGTCTATAGACTGTCAAGTCTCCAAGCATTATATGACGAACAATTATTGTCCACAACGACCATCTTTCTGCATGTTTATTCCATTTAGGATTATCTATGTCGCCAATATTCTTTGGTGCTTCATATTCATCTTCGAATTTGTCATTTGGAAAGAAAATTTCATGATTCAATTTTTCTCTTTTGTCAATTCGTGAAAAAACACGCTTTGTCCAAACTTGATCTGCAGATCGAACAAACTCATATTCCACCGCACTTCTCACTGGCACTTCGTCTTTGATTGAAACGCCATCAACTACACCATTAGGCAGGATATTGTAGGGTCCTCTTGAAGGATCACCTTGTGCTTCAACTTGTCCAAAAGAAACAAGAGCTATTGAAATGGATAAAATATAAGTTCTCATGTCTATTAAATTAAGGCTTAACCGTTAAACCAGCTTTAAGTGTTCTTTTTGTACCACCCGATCTTTGATAATCAATTAATACGACTACATCTCTACCTGGTTTCGCTTTTGCTAACAAATTAGCAGGTAAAACATCCCCACTAAAACTAAAGATATCATTGCCGACAGTAACTGAACCTCCTAGAACATTGAAGGAAATATCACCAAACAAAGACTCAGGTCCAAGACTCACTCTCAATCTCGTATTACTTGTTTTCGAAATTGAAGAAATCGTACATTTTCCATCAGGGAATTTTTTTGTTTTGTATGTAAAAGTTCCAAAACTTACAGACTTACCGGCAGCATCTTTACCAGATAAACTGAAGGTAACGGTTTTATTCGGTACACCAACTTTAACATTAAAACCTTTTTGCCCATTTTTAGTTGCCCGTGACATAGCTGCTCCTGATGCAGATAAACTTGGTTCTCCCACAATTCCAGAAGCAACTGGAACCATGAAATTATCCCACTCTGTAAAAAGCACATTCAAATCTGGTAAGGAAATAGATCCAGCCTTTTGACCTACTTGAATTTTTGTTTCATAAGGCATCCATTTTACATCACCACTTTTATCGGCAACACCAACTTGCCCTGTCAATTTCATTTCTCCTTGTTGAGGCGCTCTTAATTTTATTGTAGCCATTCCGTCTTTAGCTTCTACGAAGGTTCCTTGATCTGGTTTTACTTGAGGCTGTTTATCCGAGTCAAATGCCCCCATAAAAACAGTCATTGTGAACTCATCGCCAGGATTGAACACCGCCGAAGAAGGGAAAGCCATACCGATCACCTTGTTAAAAGAAAACTGACCAGTTGTTACCTTACTTTTTAATAAATTTATTGCCTTTGCTCTAGCACTTAACACCTCTAGCTGTAGCGAAGAAAGTGAAGCCAATGCACCAACCATTGGAGCGTGGTCGAATGTTCTACCTAGCCAATGTACACCATCAATCTCATGGTGTTTCGCAATTTCTTTTTTCGTTAATTCTTGATAAATACCAACAAGAGCCTCCACATCTTCCTTATTTACAACATTACCGCTGCCAGTGATCATAGCTCGAACTTTCTTTTCAAGTTCCATGTTAGTCTCGAACTCATTGATATCTTTAACCTTAACAGAATATTTCTTCTCCCCTTCTTGATATGACCCAGCCAATTCCACTACTTTTTTTCTGAAATCGTTGTATAATTTCCAAATTACGATTCCTTTTTTACTTTCGTCGAGAACTTTCACATCAGCACCTACTAATTCGTGCATGGGAACATCAAATTGGTCTTTAGCCTGAATTGCCATTAAATTCAATCGAGCTGGACGCAGAGGATCTTTGGCATCGTACATTTTCCAAACAATAGCTTTCTCATCATTTTCTGCTACCGTCGTAACATCCTCACCAGACTTTTGCATCAGCATTAACTTTGTATCGTCAATTTCTTTGATAACTTTAGCAGCCTCCTTATCTATTAGGTCTATTAGACTCAAAAACCTCTTGATTTTTTCTGCTTTCTGCTGCATTTCTGGAGTTTTTTGAGCTAATGCATCTGCCATAGCAGTTCTTAATTCATCTTTCGCAGCACTACCTCTTTCTAACTGTGTTAGCGCCGAACGTTGTATATTTTCTTCAATTGCAACAAATGCATCTAGAATTTGCTTTGATACATTTAAGGCCAAAAGTGCCGTTAGTACCAAGTACATCATCCCGATCATTTTCTGTCTTGGGGTTTCCTTACCACCTGCCATAATTTCTAATTTTTTAGATTAATTAATAATTTGAAATTAGTTACAGATTAACCTCTCATTGCTTTCAACATGTTACCATACACGTTGTTCAAATCAGTAAGGTTTTGAGACAACATAGCCATGTTTTCTCTATACGCTTGCGTATCTTTTGCAGTAGACGCAAGATCAGTCATAATATTATTGATGCTTTCTTGAAGTGAATTCATATTTGACAAGCTATTTAAATACTCTTGAGATGAATTCAACTGAAGTTCATAAACATTGTTTAAGGCTGCTAAATTTTGACCTAATTTTTGCATTTCCGAACCAAAATTACCGCCTCCATCTGCAGTTATACCAGCAATTGCATTTGCTGATTGAGCATATTGCTCCGTTAATTTATTTAATCCGGCAGAGGCATTCTCAAGATTTTGAACATAAGCATCTGTAGCACCAACAGCGGTTGAAACTGCACCTAGGGAACGAGCATTATCAGCTAAATTTGACATACTATCCTTTAATTTAGCTAAAAGAGCATCATCAATTCCAGCTTTGTCCAATTTGTCAGCGATTTCACCAGCAGTTGAACCTCCGGAACTTTTCTTTAAAATTGGCAATAATCTATTACTTTCGTCATTTTCATTAACTCCTAATTCAGGAAAAACCCGCGTCCAATCCAACTCATCATGCATAGGTTCCAACGCTATAAACGCAAATATCCCTGCCTCTGTTAAAAGTCCTATAATTAACATAGCGTCACAACCCGGCCAATGCATAATTTTGAATAATGCACCAACAATAACCACCGAAGCACCAAAACCAGATAAATACTTTACAAATAATTTATACTTTCTCGACGCAAAAAAACCACCTTTACCACTCATAACTTTAAAATTTAATAATTAGAATTTAGATTAATATATAGTTTAACTTGTTTACTTACTTTAATTGAATATCTGACTGAATTTCCTCACCATTTTCTTGATCGATATCATCGCCACCGCGACCAAGGTGAGTCATAACATTTCTGAACCCTATATAAGATTTAGCAGAATCCTGGTATTCATAAGTTCTTGTACCATTTAATAAGTAGTAACCTATATCCTTCCAAGATCCTCCTCGTAATACTTTCTTCTTCTTTGCTGGATGGTCACCATCTAACGCTTGGTAATCATAATTAGAGTTTAGGTCGTGAGCAAATTCATACATTGACTCATCAAATGAAGTGGCGCACCATTCTGAGACGTTTCCTGCCATACAATATAAACCATAAGCATTTGGATTATACGAATAAACCTTAACAGTATGGAACCCTCCATCCTCAAAATACCTACCCCTCATTGGTTTAAAGTTCGCCATGAAACAACCCGCAGCGTTACGAATGTATGGGCCACCCCACGGATACGAAGCTAAATCTAAACCACCTCGTGCTGATCCTTCCCATTCAGATTCTGTTGGTAGCCTGAAATCATTTACATATACTTCGTCGTTATTGTGTAACCACGTGTGATAGATTTGAGTTCTCCATACCGAAAATGCTTTCGCCTGAGACCAAGTAACTCCAACTACTGGATAATTATCGTATGCCGTATTCCAAAAATAATTTTGAGTCATCGGATCATGAAAAGAGTACGTAAAATCTCTCACCCAACATAATGTATCCGGATATACATTAATTCTTTCCTTTATTATAAATCTACTTCTGTCCGTGTGTCCACGCAACGCATTGTGCTGACCTTTTGAATTCGTGTATCCTAAATCTAAATCTTGTCCAGGATTTTTAAGAGAAGTCTTGTAAACATTAGATGAATCGTTAATCATGTATGAATTTCTATCCACTTGATTTGGATTCCCAGAAGATAAATCTTTGTCACCGTCTTTATTATTCCACTGACTATTTTGATATATCGTAGTATCTAACCAAACTAAATTTCCACTTGCATCTAATGTAGATCTGTGTAAATCATTTTGCTTGTAATCTTTACCTAAAGGTTCTCTTTTAGAGCGTAAATAAAAATTATCTTGAGTTTGATTGTTAACATCAGTTCCTCCAACAACTTTTTCGTACGAGTAAGTTTCACGAGCATCAACAGATTTAGTCAAAATTTTACCGCGTCTTGCAGCTTCTTGATAATCAATCCAATAGTAATCATAAAACAACAATCGTGTATCAATCTCTCTACGATTGTTAAAACGTTCTTCTCTACTGTAATACATGTCAGACAAAAGCACAGAAGTAACTGGATCACTATACTCTATTGGCTCTTCCCAATTTAAAGTGAAATATTTACGGTTCTCTATTCTTCCGCCTTGGTTTACAGGAAAATCTTTCATCTTAGAAGCGTCGAAATCGAAATCACCTGCTTTTGTTTTCTTACCCAAGGTTTTCTTGTCAGCAGAATATTGCATAAAAATGGATCTCAATTCCAAATCCGAAATTGTTACATCTTGAATAGGAGCTGTCTTGTTTTTAATAGAAGCAAAGAAGTCTTTGTTTTTCGCCAATTCCTTTTTTGCATCTAATCCGTTCACAACCTGATTGGACTTAATTTTCTTTGTATTTCCACCCAGTAAAGAAATAACCGTTTTATCAAATTCAGCATTATTGGTAGTATCATTAAAAATTTGGAAAGGTGTGTTTCCACCTTGAACATCAGAACCCATATCAATTAACGTTCTGTAGGGTTCTCTAAAGAAATTATCTGGCACACTTACCCATCTTTCTGCGTCTTCATTATAACTTCTGCGGTAAAGCTTTTCTCTAGCAATTGAGTCTCTAACCCAATGAACAAACTGTCTATACTCGTTATTGGAGATTTCAGTTGCATCCATGTACAAGGCCTGAATTGAAACGGTTTTAGTGCGTGCCGTGTGTAGACCCATGATGTCTTGATCATCTTGACCACCTGATTGGTAACCTTGAGATGGCACATATACCATGCCCAAAGGCATTTTTCCGGGACCAAGAACATCCGGATACCACGTTCCGCGTCCTCTAACACCCACTAGATTCCCTTCCACAGTTGTACATTTGGAAGCGTAAATCAACGGCAATAATAAAATTAAATAAATTACTTTTTTCATTTTATTGTTTTTGGTTTTCTCATTCACCAAATTAACTTGCTACAGGATCTAATTTTTGGTATAACGAGAGAACTTTACTTATGGTTACAAATTCATTAAAAAAATTACAACCAACGCACGTGACGAGCACTTTGTGTTGGTGGTTCAGGTAAAAACATACAATATTTCAACATTATTTCGTGAGAGCCTCTCGAAATCGTACTTAATTTATTCAACAAGGTAAAATCATAGGAATAACCAAAAGTAAAATTCGGAAATGGTGTATATCCTAACATCAAGGCAAACGCATCTGAAGTTCTAACTGTCAAGCCTCCGTATACTTCTTTACCATCTCCAAGATCGTAAAGATAGCGCGCATTTATATCAGCTGAAAATTTAACTAAATCTGTTCTCATCAATATTTGCGCATCGATTGTACCACTCGCAACATCTTCAAACTTCTTACCCCCCATCAAATAATAGTGACGAGCGGTTTGATAATTCTGCACTATGTTACCGCTTGGAGTCGTGACGCTTTGTTTTAAAAGCGATTCAGAAAGGTGAGTTGATGAAAAGCCCGCATAAAAATCTTTACCCTGAAAATACGCACCAAAATTCAAATCTAAATTAGTAGCAGAAAAACCCGCAGGCAGATAGTTGTCAGGATTAGAAGTTGGTGGCACCCAAGTTGGAGACATACCATAATTCATGATGCCTACTCCTATTCCCAATCCCAAGGTTCCTGAATTTCCAAATGAAATTGGATACGAATAATTCAGTAAAGCATTATTTTGAGTGGCAAAACCGATGGCATCGTGATAAATTGAAACACCTATACCACCAGGAAAATATTTGTCTAAATTGGCCTCTACGTTCAAAACCGCTGAATTAGGCGCGCCATTAACTTTGTCCCACTGATTTCTATACATGGATGTTCCACAAATACCATTGAGTAGGTCAATACCTGTTTTACCCGGATTCAATGACATTTTATCGTACATGAAGTGCGTCAGGAGCTTGTCCTGCTGCCCCCAAGACACTTGTATTGCACTGAATAACAATACAATTAAGAGACTCTTTTTCAATAGCATATGGTTCATTTAACTATTCAACTCTAAACATCCGAAAATCGTGGAAAGTCGGAATTTAGAGCGCTAAAATATGTATAATTATCGAAATAGAAAATAATTGTTAAAAATTATCTAGGAAAGTTTTTGATAAGTTTTCCACCAAAGGTCTGGCATTTCGTTTTTCATGGCATTCTCATAATCCATTTTATCACAAGGGACTAAGTAGTGTCTTTCATACTTTGATCCCTCTTTTGGGGGGTATGGAACTTCCATCCACCAACGAGCTGATTTGTTACTCTTTAAAAAAATAATTTCATGCGTTCCAGTATTATCTAAAACGACCGTAAACTTGGTGTATTCACTTTTTCTTCCAAGAGGAAAGTCTCCCAGTCTTGACTGGACCCCATCCAAGAAATACCACAACATTTGACCAATCATTTCATCTCCGAGTTTGCTAAAATTTTGGTAATTAAAAATAGAAAAACAGGTTAATTTGTCTGAATTCCCTGCATATTTTGCAATTTGACAAATTTGTTCGGAATAAAAACCATTAGGCATTCCTAATAGGTCATTTGTTTCAGATGCTTTAATTGAATTAAAATCAATATTTACAATATCGGCGTTTCTGAGATGTGGTTCGGCAAGTCGAAAATCAGCATTGAATTCTCCAAGTCGACAAACATCAAAGTATAATTTTTCGAATAGACCTAATTCTCGCTCGTTCGTGTAAGGAATTTGTAATCCAATATTTGCATGATTAAAAAGAAAACATGGTCGTCTAAAAAGTATTTTACCCAAAAAGCCTTGTTCTTCAATGTCCTTTTCTGGATCACCCAAATCAAGAGAGTAATCAACAGTACAAATATTCACGAGCTGTTCTAGCTTTTCAAATCCCAAATAAAGCGAATATGTCAAATCTTGAGAGCCGCCAATAATTACCGGAATAACTTTGTTCTTTACCAATTCAAAAACCACTTCTTTAAGTGCTAATTCGGAATCTTTAAACTCGTTTCCAGGTAAAATATCCCCTAAATCGTAAATTTTCTTATTCCAATTTCTTCCTTTATTTAGCGCATACAAGCAACTCCTGAAACGAGAACTATCAGCGTGGACATTCATCATTTTGCTTCCTCTGAATTCAGGAATATATAGAATTGCAATGGCATCTTTTTCTATTACTGGAAATGATGAATCGTATTTCTCGATTATTGAACCCAACTGAAAATCGTTCCAGTCTCCTGATTCTTTTAAAGGTGTGAAGTAAATTGAAATATCTTTCATTGCTTTGTTTCAACCACGAAAATAAACATATGATTTCCCAGATTTAAAATAAGAGAAAAAAGTAATGAAAGTTTAAAAGTGGAAAACTAGTCGTTAGCCAGTATCCTTTCAATATTTGGTTTAAAATAATTGCTAGACTTCATGATTTTACCATCCTCACGATAAATTGGCTTACCATTTTCATCTAATTTACTCATATTGGAACGTTGAATCTCGTTGAATACTTCCTCTATTTTATTTTGAAGGCCATGCTTTAAAATTGTTCCACATAAAATGTACAATTGATCTCCTAATGCATCTGCAACTTCCACTAGGTCACCATTTTTAGCCGCTTCAAGGTATTCGTCGTTTTCCTCTTGCATTAAACGATGCCTTAGTTCTATTTCTTGAACCGTAAGCTTAGACGTTGGCGAATAATTATTTTCTATTCCAAAGGAATCGTGAAATTTTTCTACTGCTTGAATTGTTTCCTTTATTGTCATTTGATAATTGTTACGGTTCCATTTTTAGACTCTTGAACTCCATCACCAAATTCGATGATAAAATAATACGAGCTTACAGGTAAAGACTCATCGTTATACTTTCCGTTCCAAGGATTCGACTCATATTTTCCTGGCGCGGATTGGTAAATAAGATTTCCCCAACGATTGTAAATTGAAACTACATTATTTGGATAATACGTGTCGATTTCATTTAGTACCCAAGTGTCATTTACGTTATCATCATCAGGAGTAAATGCAGTTGGCACAATAATCTCGCAATCGATTGCAGTCACATAAACCACTGCAGGTATATTCGGACAAAAGTCAATTACACTCTGAATATAAAGTGTATCGACACCTAAATTTGGTGAAAAGCTATAAACAGAACCACTGAAAACGGGATTCATCAATTGTGGTGAGTCATACCAATAAATTGCATCTTGAGGAGAATTTGGAATTGCAGTTAAATTAACAGAACGACCAAAACATAGTGTGGTGTCACTCGGAGTAACTTCTAATTCATTAATATTTATGTAGTAGAAAAAAGTATCCAAATCACTTACAGTATTGCTGCAATAAGCATCGAAAACTTCGAAAAGTTCATAATATCCATTGACTCCAGGTAAATTATTTCCCAAAGGGTTTAAGTTTGAAATAACAAGTGTATCATAAATTCCATTGATTGAGTAAACTACCGAGAAAGGAGCTGTTCCTGATACATTTACATTCACATTCACTTCATTTGGAGTGTTGCAAAAATATCCACCACCTGAAAAATTCGCGTCCGGTAATGGATGAACCACAATGGAATCCAACTCGTTTAAACTTGTTGAACATATTCCATTTGAAATGGAGGTGATAAGGTAAGTACCTGGCTCATTTCCTAGATAAATAGTATCTGAACTGGAAGATATGACTTGTCCTACTCCATTTACGCTATAACTCAAATTGAAAGGAGAATCTCCTGATAGTACCACTTGAAAAGGTTCGACGATTTCACCAAAGCAATATTCACCACCTGTTAGTGATAAAATTTGAGAAATAGGTATTACTTGCAAATTCAATTGAACGGTACTATCACAGCCATTAACCGAAGTATTATTTAAAATTTGTGTCCCAGCTGCATTAAAGGTTAATCCACTCCAAACAAATGGTAATTCGCTTTGACAAATAGTTGAATCTAAAGATGTTGAGAATACCGGAAGCACTGATAAATTTAATGTTACTATGCTATCACAACCATTTATTGAATTCAATGTTACCGATTGTGAAGTTGTAGCCGATAAACTTAATCCATTCCACAAATAAGGAGTTTCATTCGAACAAATAGTCATATTCTCTACTTCATTGTATGTTGGGTTTACACTCAATGATAAAGTTGCCAACGAATCGCATCCTCCGGCACTTTGAAGCGTAGCTGTTTGATTTCCCGCACTTGAAAAAGTCAAACCATTCCAAGTGTAAGGTAATTCTGTTGTACATATGGAAAGAGAGTTAGCGCTTGAAAAAGTAATAGCAACTTGAAGTGTTAATGTTGCCAATGAATCACAACCATTTTGGTCCTGAAGTGTTGCGGTTTGAGATCCAGAACCATTAAACGTTAGACCATTCCAAGTATACGGAATTTGTGATTGACAAACGGTTGAACTTATCACGCTGGATTGAGGAGAGAATGTCGATAAATTGAGCGTTGCTATAGAATCACAACCACTTAGAGCTGTCAAATTAACCGATTGACTACCTGCCGTATTGAATGTCAGTCCGTTCCAAACATAGGGTAAATCGCTGTTGCAAACAGATATATTGGTTGTACTTGTAATTGTTGAACTCACAGTTAATGTCATAATTACTATCGAATCACAAGAATTGATAGAAGTCAAGGCTGCAGATTGGGTTCCCGGTCCATTGAAAGTAATTCCATTCCAAACATACGGAATTTGACTAGGACAAACTGTTTGAGATGCATTAACAGAATAATTTGAATTTACTACCACCGTCATCGTTGCATTGTTAGCGCATTGCCCTGCTGTTGGTGTGAATGTGTAAGTAGTTGTAGAGGTGTTGTTTAAAGCTGGCGACCAAGCACCAGATATTCCATTCGATGAAGTTGAAGGCAAAGAAAATGTTGCTCCCGAACAAATGGGTGTCACTTGATTAAATGTTGGAGTTGTTGGTGAATTGACATTAACAGTCATTGTAGCTGTCGTAGCACATTGCCCTGCTGTTGGTGTAAATGTGTATGTAGTTGTTGCTAAATTATTGATGGAAGGAGCCCATGTTCCAGTAACTCCATTCAAAGAGGTTGTTGGCAATGAGATCGTTCCACCTGAACAAATTGGTGAAATTTGATTAAAAGTAGGAGAAATAATTGGGTTTATAGTGATTGTTAAATTAGTCGAACTTGCACATTGAGCAGAGTTTGGTGTAAACAAATAGGTGGTGGTTGCAGAATTGTTGATTGCAGGAGTCCAGGTTCCTGTAATACTGTTGGTAGACGAGCTTGGTAAAGTAAAAGAATCGCCTGAACAATATGGACCTTGTGAATTAAAAGTTGGCAGAACAGAGGTCGCAATTGAAATGGTAACTTGATCATTTACGGTAGGACAAGGACCGTTTGTAGTCAAGGTGAGTGTGATCGATCCAGATGTTATCGATGGCGTATAAGTTGAAGTCAAACTCGACGCATTACCAAACGTTCCTGAAGGAGCACTCCATGTTGCACTTGTGGCCGAACCACCAATTATACCGTTTAGGTTAACACTGCCTCCAACACAGATTGTAGCATTATTTCCTGCATCGACCGTTGGCGTTTCATTTACAACTACTGTCATAGTGGTTGTTGTTGCACAAAGTCCAGGTGTTGGAGTAAATGTGTATGTAGTTGTTGCTAAATTATTGATAGAAGGAGCCCATGTTCCAGTAACTCCATTCAAAGAGGTTGTTGGCAATGAGATCGTTCCTCCTGAGCAGATTGGAGAAATTTGAGTAAATGTTGGTGTTGTTGGCGCATTAACGGAAATTACAACTTGATCAGAAACTGAAGGACACGGACCTGATGCGGTCAAAGTTAAGGTAACACTTCCTGAAGTAATTGATGGCGTATACGTGGAAGTCGTACTTGTAGTATTCGAAAATGTCCCAGAAGAAGCTGTCCACAAAATCGAATTTGCAGAGCCACCGAAAGCACCGGATAAATTCACAATGGTACCTGCACAAATCGTTTGATCTGCACCTGCGTTAACGGTAGGAGCTGCGTTTACTAATAATACCAATTGATCTTGAACAGAGGGACAGGGCCCTGTAGCCGTTAAGATAATGGTTACGACTCCGGAAGTAATCGTTGGTGTGTAAGTCGTGGAGGCTGAATTTGAACTTGAAAATGAACCTGAGGGGGATGACCATGAGACGCCAGTTGCAGATCCGCCTATAACTCCATTTAATGAAATTGCCCCTGCTCCACCACATGTTGTTTGATTAGGTCCAGCTTCAACTGTGGGGGCTGCATAAACAGTTACCGTTTCATTATCGCTTAAATTCGGACAATTGTTATTTAAATTAACCGTAAGGGTATATGTTCCAGAGGTATTTACAGAAATTGACTGATTAGTGCTAGATGTACTCCAAGAATTTCCAGTTGTATAGTTAGACGTTAACGTTGAAGTATTTCCTGGGCAGATATTTAGTGGGCCTCCAGAAATTAAAGGCTGTGGTTTTATTTGAAAAAGGGCTTTGTAGTTGTTACCATTATTACTAACATAAACCGTATCATTACACGCTGTTGTACTTGTAAAACTACCAGGAACAGCGTAATAAACCTCAAGTACATAATCTCCGGGAGGATATGTGGTTAAGTCAATATTATAATTTTCTTTTGCCCATTTTTGATCTGTTGCATTGAAACATGGTCCACCAGTTGGGAAGCTATTTGGCCCTACATTACATGATTCCTTGAAAGGCAAATCTAACACAGTAAATACTGGGTTTGCGGGTTGATTTCCAACGGTATAAACAGTGTAATATAATTTGGCACCACAAACATTTGCCCCAGGGTTTTTAAAAGTTTTTACCTCTCCACCGCGAAGAATAAGCGTATTTGAATTTTGAAAAAATGGACCATAATTACTAGCATCAAACAGAACTCCGCTCGGATTAATTTGGTCGGGTAAACTTCCCCATGTTGTATTATAGAATTGATTGTTAACGCAATTTTCAATCATGGTTGCCGTTGCAAAAGTTCCGTAATTTGAACAAATACTACCTACAAAAACAGGAATGGTATCTTTACAATCAATACTCGAGGTAACTACACAATAATAATTTCCTGAACATAAGTTTGTAGCTGTTGAATTTGTTTGTCCAAGCGGAACATTAAAATTATCAAACCAAGCGTATGCATAAGGGCCTATTGAACCTGTAGCCGAAATGCTTGCCGAGCCATCACAGGTGCAGCTTTGGGAAGTTGTTCCGGTAACTGTTAATGATAATGGTTGAATAGGTAGACAATTATTATTGAATTGTGCAATGTAGGCTGAATTTAATGCGTTATTTGGAGTGCCTGGTGTTTGATTATCTGAGCCGCAAGTAGTGGGGGCTGCACATCCTTCAGACCAGTTTGCTTGAACTAAAGGGTTTCCTCCATTGAAATACCAAACTTTGTTTGCTCCATTTCCTGGGAAATAAATCTGTGTATTCAGATTAACGTCTCCGTAACAAAGAGAAGCGACTTCGCAACCAAATAAATTTACTAAACGTAGACAATCGCCATCGTTTCTCATCCCTATCCTACTCCAATTTCCACCCGCAATCCATCCCGTAGCCGGATAAGAGCACGCAACCGCACCTGGAGTAGTAGCATTATTCTCGAAAAGTTGGGTATTATTAATCGGTATAACTAGCTTACAATTATTATCAGACATTGATAAGTCATCGGGAGGCAAACTAGTGTTGGGCTCAACATTATTGTATACCACTATTACTGTTCCTAAAGGAATACATTGCCAAAAAGGATCGTTTGAAAAACGATTACAACCAGAAGCAACTCCACCTGTCCCGTGATATCCGTTATTATCGTCAATTATCCATCCTCTAATATCTACGCATGGAGGTGTTGTATTTCCACAATTATAGAAGGCATTATCGTCAACAACAATAAATTCTATATATTCTTGTGCTCCAGAAGGTCCGTTTGAAAATTCATTAATTATTAGGGTTTGTGAGAGTCCCGAAGAGATAAAAAGCAACAAAAAAATGTAAAAAATGTAAAATTTCATCACGACATAAGGTTGCTGAAAAGAAACACGAGATTTCTTCGTTTAAAATTACTTATTTTTTGCTAAAAATTGACAGCGATTTTGATTTTACATTAATTAATTTCACTCAAAATGTAATATTTCTCGATTAATGAAGTAACATTTCGTAAGACAAAACGTCAGAATTAAGTGAAGATTGAAGAATATAACAAATGTGTTGATGATTTTGCAGATGCTCTTTATGGCTTTGCATTGAAAAGTGTGAAAGATGAGGACATAGCCAAAGACCTTGTTCAGGATGCTTTTGAACGGTTGTGGTTAAAATTGGCAGATGTTCAAACAGGAAAGGGCAAATCATATTTATTTATGATTGTGCATCATTCTGCCATCGATTTTCATAGAAAAGAAAAATTAAGAAAAGAACACGTTAAACAGCAACAAGAACCTATCTTATATATCCCTAATTCAGACATCAAAGAGCATGTAAATTATGCAGTTACACTATTAAGTGAAATACAGCGGCATTTGATTATGTTGCGTGATTACGAAGGGTACTCTTATCAGGAAATCGGTGAAATCACTAAATTGAGTGAACACCAAGTCAAAGTCTATATTTTTAGAGCAAGGAAGCAACTAAAAAATTATTTTGTCTCTATCGACAATCTTATCTAATGATCAACGATTCCAACATATCAAATTATTTAAGGCGTTTTGAGCAAGGCCTCCTAACTGATGAGGAATTAGATCAATTCACATTGTTTCTTGAGTCTAAATCAAATATTGACGAGAGTGCCCAAGATCCAATTACGGAGCTAAGTGCTGATTTTAAAGAGCGTCTCAAAAAATCAAATACACTCAAACCAACAATTTTTAATGACATAGACGGAGAAGATGATGATCTATTAATGATTGCAAGTGTTGAGGGATTTACTAATGAAAAGGAGGAAGAATTTCTGAGGCTCAAAGTTTCTACCGACGACCATTTTGCCACATCTTTAAAGTATTACCAAATCACTAAGCTTAAAAAGGAAGATGTAGCATTTCCAAATAAATCAAGATTAAAACATGAGGTAAAACCATCTTATGTTCGATATGCATACTATTTAGCTGCAGCGGCAATTCTGGTAGGATTTTTTCTTAATTTCTACCAAATTGAAAAAAAGCATGATTTATCATCCTTGCAGACACCTCAATTAGCGAAAATCAAATCAAATCAAAAGAATAGGCCCACACCAGAAACAAGGACTATCATCAGTAAACCTAACCAAGTGTTCGAAAAAACAATTTACAGGGCTGCTCCAAGGAAAGTTGACACAACTTTTTACATGAAAGAAGAAATTGAAACTATAGCCAATTTGACAAAGGATTCAACTGGTTCGGAAATTACACAATATGAAAAACCAACGTTTATTCAAGAGTCACATCCCAATATTAACAGCTTTCAAAAAGAAGAAGTCGAACGCGCCGAAACAATTTCATGGCAGCAATTTTTACGCGGTAAATTCGAAAAATTAGTAGTTGGGAAAATGGGAAGTTCATACGAAGATCGACTCGCCTTTATTTCTTCAAAATTTCAATCTAGAACTGGTATTCCATTTCAAGTTAAATTCACTAAAAATAGAGCAGAGAAAAGAAAATTATCGAAATTCGTTTTTGGTAAGTTCTCATTCGAACGAAATTAATTGTAACAAAATAAAAACCTCAACGTCCTAACATAAAATTTAAACATGAAATATTTCACTCTTTTAACAGCATTTCTATTTTTAACGTGTTTTGTGAACGCTCAAAAAAATGAAAACAGAATAATTCACATCAGCGGCGACGATACCCTAGTTTTTGAATTAGGCGGAATGAAAGGTAATCTCGATTCTCTAATTGAAGAAACACTAAAATCATTTTATAACCTAGAAGGAATGTCAGAAATTAGAAGATTTGGGTTCTCAATGGATTCCGTTTTTACTGAAGATTTTGATATAAAAATTGAAAATGAAATAAGCAAGGATGATTCCGTGAAAATCAAACTTGGAAATATGAAAATTGTCATCATCGAAAACAAAGACAAATCGGAAAAGAGGGAAAACGGCGGAAAACGTAAAGTAATCATTGACCAAGAAATAAGAATGGATCACTCGGATGAAAATCATACAGGACACAAACACGGTAACAAATCACACAAGAAAATAAAAACCCCAAAACCAAAATCGTATTGGTCTGGTCTCAGTTACGGAACCAACGGTATGCTCAATGAAACGGGGAATTTTACGAATGAAACGGATGCTTCTTATTTAAAATTCGACTACGTAAAAAGTTATGAAGTACAATTTAATGTACTTGAAAAACGATTCCCTGTTTATAAAAATCATATTGGGGTGACAACAGGACTTGGATTCAAATGGAACCGATTTACTCTTGATAATAACACGATCGATTTGAACTACAATGACTCTATTTTATACGCAAGTCCATCGAATTCGGAATACAAACGTAGTACTTTACGATCGGCATATATTCAAGCCCCACTTCTTCTTGAATTGTGTTCAAATAAAGATCCGAAAAAAGCATGGCACCTATCCGTTGGTATGGTTGGAGGTTTAAGATTAGGTTCAAGTTGGCGCACGAAAGTTGGTAACGATGTGACTAACACAAAAGGTGATTTTAATTTCAGACCTTTCACAGCTCATGCCGTTGCGATTTTAGGCTACGATGAGGTAAGTTTGTATGTAAATTACGGCTTATCGAATGTGTTCGAAAAAAACACTGCTCCTACTACAAAAATGGTTTCAGCGGGTGTAATCGTACATTTCTGATGTAAATAAAAAAACAAGTCACTAACCGTGCATTGTTTCACTTTTACCATATTTTTCCATCAGACTAGCTTCGAATTCAAGGAATTCCTGCCAACATTTATCAACGTTAATTCCGTTGGCATATTTGCGAGCAAAGCCCAAAAATGTTGTGTAATGCCTCGCTTCGCTTTCCATTAAAGATCGGTAGAATGATTTGAGGTCTTCATCTTTCAATTCTTCGGATAAAATTTTAAATCGTTCACAACTTCGGGCTTCAATCATCGCTGCGAAAAGCATTTTATTTACAAACATTCCTTCGGTTGTGCTATTAGTTTTATTGCGCCGCAGATATTCACTAAGGTCATTAACATAAGGATCTTTGCGTTCAAATCCTAGTTTTAATCCACGTTCCAAAAGCTTGGCATGAACTAAATCAAAGTGTTCCATTTCCTCTTGACAGATGGCGGTCATCGCTTGAACTAGATCCGTGTAATGCGGGTATTGAACAATAATCGAAATGGCATTGCTAGCTGCTTTTTGCTCGCAAAATGCATGATCAACTAAAATCTCTTCAATGTTTTTTTCGACGATATTTACCCATCTTGGGTCAGTTGCCATTTTTAATCCAAGCATAGCTTTATTTATTGTTGACAAATTTAATTTACAAATTTCCATTTCGTATCTTTGATTGATGAGTTTTTTATCGCGTAGGCATTTTTTAAAATCAAGTTCGCTTTTGGGACTTGGGTCAATGGTATTACCCGATTTTAATTTAATGAGCTTTGATACATCCACTGCTATTGGTCTACAGAAACCAAAAAAACTAGAATCAGGAGACAAAATTGCGGTTACTGCTCCCGGAGGTGCGATCTGGGATCAAAAAGATGTTTTACGTTTTGAGCAGCTACTGAAAAGCATGGGTTATTTAGTAGTTTTAGGCGAAACGCTTACCAAAAAAAAAGGATACCTTGCCGGGACGGATGAAGAGCGCAGCAACGAATTGATGTCATTTTTCGCCGATCCTTCCATTGATGGAATTATTGCCATGCGCGGTGGTTGGGGTTGTGCTCGAATACTCGATAAACTTGATTATTCTGTTATTCAATCAAATCCGAAGGTATTAATGGGATTTAGTGACATCACTAGTTTGCTTAATGCTATTTACATTAAAACTGGTCTAGTGACATTTCACGGTTTGGTAGGCGTAAACTCTTGGAATGAATTTTCAACGAATGTTTTCAATCGGGTGGTTTGCAACGGAGAAACATGTTCCTTGCCATTGGACCCTTTATCAACTTCATATTTCGTTACCCTAAACAAAGGAAAAGCAAGCGGTAAACTTTTTGGTGGGAATTTATCCGTGATCAGTGGTTTAGTTGGAAGTCCCTATTTTGAAATTCCTGAAAATTCGATTTTGTTTTTGGAGGAAACAAATGAAGAACCGTATGTGGTCGATCGACTTCTGACACATTTTAAATTGGCGAATGTTTACGAAAAACTAAATGGTGTAGTTTTTGGAAATTGTTCTAGGTGTTTGGCAGAAAACCCTTTGCAATCTATTCCGACGATTGAGGTCATTCGTGAACATTTTTCAGAAATTAAAATACCTGTTAGTTATGGTTCTCCGATTGGACATATTGCGAGTAAATGGACGCTTCCAATTGGAATTGAGGTAGAAATGGATGCGGAAACGGGATCATTAACTCTTCTTGAATCCGCAGTAAGTTAGATTTTGTATATTTGAACATGATATCTGAAATGCCAAAAAACAAGTTAAGTATCAATAAAACAGAATTGGAAAAAGCATATCGCTTGATGTTTACGGCCAAAACTATGGCGGAAAAATATGAAGCGAATAAAGAAATTACTGCCAAGTATGTTCATGCTACTTCCCGAGGTCATGAAGCCATTCAATTAGCCGTTGGTCTCCAATTGAAACCACAAGATTGGGTGTCTCCTTACTACCGAGATGATAGTATCCTACTTGGAATCGGAATGACTCCCTATGAATTGATGCTTCAGGTATTCGCGAAGAACGATGATCCTTTTTCGGGCGGAAGAACTTATTATTCTCATCCATCCTTAAATCGGGAAGATATGCCTAAAATCCCTCATCAATCTTCGGCAACGGGAATGCAAGCAATTCCAACAACTGGTGTTGCGATGGGAATTCAATACAAGGAAAAAGAAAAATTAGTTGAATATAAATCATGGGAGGAGGCGCCTGTGGTTGTTTGTTCACTTGGTGATGCTTCTTGTACTGAAGGAGA
>Ga0172373_10003745_pt1 | contig 21902 bp, 17 predicted proteins | sample Lak10m_2_FD_114546 | JGI IMG/M metagenome (GOLD analysis project Ga0172373, IMG submission 114546) | Freshwater microbial communities from Kabuno Bay, South-Kivu, Congo - kab_092012_10m | ecosystem: Environmental > Aquatic > Freshwater > Lake | place: Democratic Republic of the Congo...
CCCAATCCTCCCCTCGCCCCCGTGAAACGGGGGAGAGGGGTCGGGGGTGAGGGGGCCCACTCTCCCAAAAACGCCGCAACACCAAACGCAATGCATCCTGACACCCGCGGACTCCCGTCCGCAGCTCGCCTGACCACCGCCCACCCAATCCTCCCCTCGCCCCCGTGAAACGGGGGAGAGGGATCGGGGGTGAGGGGGCCCACTCTCCCCAAAAACGCCGCAACACCAAACGCAATGCATCCCGACACCCGCGGACTCCCGTCCGCAGCTCGCCTGACCACCGCCTCACCGCCGAATCGCTGCAAATCTCCGCACCTGCTCCGTCAGCGCAATCTCAGTCGGCAAACGCTCCATCGAACTGGCTCCGTAAAAGCCATTCAAACGCGGAATCTCCCGCAGCATGTACTCAGCATCCGCAGGCATCGCAATCGGGCCGCCGTGACACAACACCAGGACGTCGCTCCGCACACTCTCCGCCGCCAGCACAATCTCGTTCACTCGCGGCACGCATTCGGCCAGTGTCAGGCTGGTCTGAGCCCCAATGCTGCCGGAAGTTGTCAGGCCCATATGAGCAACAATGATGTCGGCACCAGCCGCCGTCAGCTGCGCTGCCTGAACTGGATCAAAGGCATAAGGAGTTGTCAGGAGGTCCATTTCGGCCGCAGCGGCGATCAGGTCAATCTCCAGACCAAATCCCATCCCGGTCTCTTCCAGATTTGCCCGAAACACACCGTCGATCAGACCGACTGTCGGGAAGTTCTGAATGCCCGCATAACCCAAATCACGCAGCTCACGCAGAAAATGAGAACGGATCATAAACGGATCCGTGCCGCAGACACCGGCCAGCACCGGAGTCTTAGTCACGGCCGTCAGCACCTCACTGGCCATCTCACGCACAATCTGATTCGCATTGCCATACGGCATCAGACCGGCCAGTGAACCCCGCCCGGCCATGCGGTACCGCCCCGAATTGTACACGACAATCAGGTCAATGCCCCCCGCCTCCTCACACTTCGCACTGATTCCTGTGCCGGCACCACCACCAATAATCGGAACTCCCGCAGCCACCCTGGCACGCAGACGAGCAAGAATCTCTGTGCGACTTTGACTGAACATCGGAGCTGTTTTCATCCGTAAAAAATGACAGGATCTGAGTCCCAGCAGGTCGCCAGCATCGGTCGTTCCCGAAGAATTCGCAAAGGAAAGACACGCAACCGCGGAAAATTCCCAGTCTTGCCCGCTATTTCGCCGATGGATATACTGCAGGCCCAATCCGCCGCCATAGCTCAGCTGGTAGAGCGACGCTTTCGTAAAGCGTAGGTCGCTGGTTCAAGTCCAGTTGGCGGCTCTCAAAAACACCAGTCTCCTTCCCAAATTCACGGAAAAAGCCCCGGGGATCTCCCCCCGGGGCTTTTCGCGTTCACAGGGCCATACTCCGCACAACTACGCGGCCTCACGCTGAACGCTCCCAAACACGCCCTTCCGTCCGTAACGGCGATAGCCTGCCGCACCGCACAAAATCGCCAAAACAAAGTACTGGCCAGGCTCCGGAACCGCTGTGGTCGTCAACTCATAACCCATGACATCAAATGCCGTCAGATCCAAAGTACTCAGCAGACCCAGCTCGCCAAATCCCAGTGTCGGATCCAGCAGCCCCAGACCACGATTGTCCTTCCAGTGACTGGCCTGAGCCGAATCACCAAAATTGACACCCGTGGACCACGCGTTCGACACCAAAATGCTCACTCCACCGTCGATTGAAAAGTACTTTTCGCGAGCATCCGCGGTCATGTCAATGTCCGCCCCCGCAGCCTGACTGTCTGCTGAAAATCGAGTGAAGTCGAGCGGCGACACGTAGCTGTCCAGACCGGACACATACGTCAAGCTTTTCGCATTGAAATCAATCTGATCCACGCCACTGAAAAAACCCAGCGCATGACCGATTTCATGAGCCGCCACGGCAGTAAAATCGATCTTGTCGCTGTCAATCCCGTCCGTCGGATCAAAATCCCAGGCGAACGCCGAGTTGAATTCAATGCTGCCATCGGTCACCGTCGAGTCCCCTGCAATCAGTCCCAGGGCCTTGGCATTCGCTCGAGTCATAACCACAGAAGAATTGTTCACACTTCCGTCATCGTCTACATACTCTGAGGCACTGCCTGAATTCTCATTGGTACGGTTCACATACAGCGAGAAACTGCTGCCCGCTGGCAGGCCGGCAGCAAATGCAGCATCCGCAGCAGATGTCAGATTCGCTGTCGCCGTCACCGCAGACCGGAACGTCGCGTAATTCACTGCGACGCCAGCAGGAGTAGCCTCGCCCAAAATTCCTGCACCCAGAGCCACCATGCGGATGTCAAGGTTCACCGTCATGTTGTCGCTGAGTCTTGATGAGTAATACAAGCCGGCCCGGTTGAACGCCGCCAGCGCAGCACTGCCCATGCCACCAGTCGTGTTGTCCGTAAAATTGAAAATGATGCCGCCCTGCACTGCCGACCACGGCACCAGCAGAAGAAGCAAACCCCACACCCAGCAGCCACCACACATCACTCGATTCTTTCGCATGACCGAACACTTTCAGAAAAAGTGAGACAAAAAGGTCTGCGGTCCGTTCAGACCCGTAAAAAAACGTTCTGTTCAACAAGGTGCTGCTAAATCTCAACAACGTTCAGCAAGTTGCACTGATGTTATTGACAGACTGTTCAGGCGAATGAATGGTGGTCAGGCGTTTGCTGTCGCTCTGCCGCATCAAGTGCTGCTAATCTTTCACTCGTCCCTACAACCCTCACACAGACGTAAACACCCGCGAATGCCGTGCCAAACGATCACTTAACAGTTTGCAAGGCCCGAGCTGCAAACCTGACTGCACGCCACAGAACAGCCCCGCACAAGGCACGCATCATGACAGCGGACAACAATTGCCCCGCTGAAATAAACCTCCGGCAATTCGCTTAAAAGACTGACTTTCACTCACTTTTCCGAACTGCTGTTCACTATGATGTGATACACAGACTGCAGGTCGCTCCCCCGGCATCCACACCGCAAGGTACTCGCAGCATGAATTCAACCACCTCCCGCCGTCGCTCTTTTCTGGCGCAGGTCGGTCAGGGTATGCTGGCTGCTGGCCTGGGACACAGCACCGCCACTCAACTGGGACTCACCAGCCTGCTCGCTGACCAGCCCACAACTCAGCGCCTCAGGTTTCCCGGACATGACCGACTCGTCGATCTGCTGCAGGCCACCCCAGTTGAGAAATTCCTGCCCGCCGTCGTTCAAGAACTCCGCAGTGGCACCACACTGACCAGCCTGATCAGCGCTGCAGCACTCGCTAACGCTCGCGCCTTCGGGGGCCAGGACTATGTCGGTTTCCACACTTTCATGGCCTTTATGCCTGCACTCCGCATGGCACGGCAGCTGCCGGCCGAATCCCAGGCACTGCCCGTCCTTAAGGTGCTCTACCGTCAGGCTGCCCGCCTCGAAGAATCAGGACACCATGACCATGACATCCTCAGCCCTGTACCCGCCGCAGCTGACAGCCCAAATACCCCGGTCGCTGATCTGCGCAGCCTCGTACACCAGCAACAATCGGAAAGCGCCGATCGCAAAGTCAGTGAACTGGCCAGACAGTCCCCCGATTCTGCATGGAACAATTTGCTCCCGGCAGTTTGCGATGCCCCGGAAGTACACCGCATCGTCCTCGCACACCGCGCCTGGGATATGCTCAGCCTCGTCGGAGCCGAACATGCCGACACCATGCTCAGACAATCCGTCCACTACTGTATTCAACTGGAACCCACGCGGGCAAACAGCAGTCACAATGTCGGTGACTCACTGGCCGCCATGATCGACGACAGCTTCCACAAACGTCCCCAGACTGCAACACGCACGGCCGATGATCAGTGGATCGCAAATTTCACCGAACTGCTGCTGACGACTCAGCCAGAACAGGCTGCAGCCGCTGCAGCCGCAGCACTGCAGGACGGTTTCCCCGACTCGGCCATCAGTGAAGCTGTCTCCTGTGCTGCCTGCCAGCTCGTGCTGCGCGATGCCGGACGACCTCCGGAATGGGCACAACCCAATAAACCGCCCGGCAGCGTTCATGGCGATTCCATCGGCGTCCACGCCAGCGACACCGCACACGCCTGGAAACAGATCATCGCCGCCTCCAGCCCCCGCAACGCTCACGCTGCCACCATCCTGTCCGTCTGGTGCATCGCCCGCGATGCCAGTATCCGCCCCGCCAGCACATGGACCACTCGGCCATCACAAAACATTCTCGAACAGGTGACAGCCACCGACCCGCAAACCCTGCTGACCCAACTCGACACTGCAATCCGCAGCCAGCAACAGGACCTCGCATGCGCCATCGCGGCCCGCTGCCTCACCGCCGGCGTCTCCGCTGACAGCCTCTTCAGCCTGCTGCTTAGCTTTGCCTGCAGTGAAGACGGAGCTCTCCACGCAGAAAAATACTTCTGGACCACTCGTGATGAATATCGACAACTGCGCCCAGCCTTCCGCAACCTCCAGCTCATCGCGCTGACCCGAGTCTCCGCCAGCCAGTTCGGTTGCCCCGCCCCCGGACTGCAACAGGCCCGCAAACTACTGCAGCTGCAGTAAGACTGAATGTCACTCGTGCCACAGCCGCCGTCAGCCCTGACATCAACCTGCACTCACAACTGCCACATCTGTCTGTAAAAAATCAACTCTGAACTCAGACCAAAACATGGCAGAAATTCCTCACCGAACCAGCCCCGCAGGCAACTCCCGCAACCGCTCCAGCCTCACCACATCGTGATGAAACCACGGCTGCGATGCCCCCTTCTTCCAGATCACCGTCTTCGCCTGATAACCAGCACCGTCGTGCTCACGCCAGTCACTGAAACGATAAATGTCGTCACGCCAGTCCAGACGCACCAGCCGATACGTCTGTGCATCAAAATGCAGATCCATCGCCGGCTGCACCGTGCCACTCGCTCGCAAAACCACAGTCGCACGCCCGGACTCCTCAGATCCCGACTGCCGCTCCAGTACCGTCCCGCCATCCCGCAGCAACCCCAGTGTCCACGCCCAGACATCGTACTTCGCCGGCTCACTGCCCCGGTCCCGGCCATCCACCCACCAGTACTTAGGAGCCTCCAGGACTGATACGCGACGACTCCACTTCTCCACCGCACCAGGCACCGCACCCGACGAGTATCGCTCCTCCATCCGAAATAACACCAGCAACTTCTCACGCCCCCCCGCCGCCTGAACCGCCCGCTCAACCACGTCCGCCACTGTCTGCCCGTCCTGCCCCCACGCTGCCGCACCCAACAGCAGCCACAACAACACACAAACACTCCGGCCCAAAAACACTCTGCATACGCTGCCGTTCATCACACCGCTCCCCGACGAAACCCGCAACTTACCAACAACCCCGTCAGCATTCTCGCAGGTCAGCACTCGACAGTCACTCAATCACCACCTCCGCCAGCAAAACCCGCACCAAAAAACTCTGCCCCAGCTGCCGCATTCTTTCCACCATCGCCCCCGTTCGATACACTAAAAAACAGCCCCCCGGCCCGGCTGGTGCCCCCGACCACCGTTCGTCCCCCAAAGGATTCTCCACCACCACTTAACACCACTGCCAGCATGCCACCGGAAAGCCCCCAAATCCCCCTGCGGCGACGCATCCTGTGGGCCCTGCTGCCGCTGCTGTTTCTGACAGCCATCACGGAAGTTACCCTCCGCTGCCTCTATTACCATCGCCGCGCACGACACAGCGTGGCACTGCTGGAAGGCTGGCAGTCAGTCCAGGCAAGGCTGCTGGCAGAAAAAGTTGAAGCACGCAAAAGCAAAATTCGCATCACTTACGATGAAGCCTGGGATCAGCTTTTTCAGAATCCTGACCCCGACGTCATCCGACTCGCAAAAGACCGCTATGCCGAACACTTTGCCCGCTTCGTCAGTGCCGCCGCAAATGCCGATACACTGCTGCTGGTCGTCTATTTGCCATCCACGGCACCCGGAACCATCAAACACCTCTCTGAATCCGCCTGTCGCCGCTTCTACCTCGACTTGACTTCGAAACACCAGGTACCCTTCTTTGATCTCACTGAACCACTGCGGAAATTCGACTGGAATGACGTCACCCTGCTGCCTCAGGATGGTCACCTCGGTCGCTTTGGAAATCGTCTCGTCGCCCAGGAATTAGCCGCCATTTTTCCACAATATGCTGCCGTACGCACCGCGAAGAAAATGCTCCGTGAAGATCAGGTCTACGGCGACCTGCAGCCCGGTCTGGACGAAGTCGCTGCACCAGACCGCTACCAGCCCCACCGGCTCATCACAAATCGCCAGGGCTTTCGCAACATCAACAGCCTGCTGATCAATAAAACCCGCCAGCGAGTCCTGGCTGTCGGTGACTCCTTCACTTACGGTCTCCACCTGCACAATCACGAAACATGGCCAGCACTGCTGGAAATGCTCTGCCCCGATCTGGAGGTGGTCAATGCCGGTATCCCAGGCTACACCATCACTCACGAACTGGATCTGTTCGTCAGTCGTGCTCGCCTGATCGCTCCCGATATCACCATCCTGCAAGTCCTCGATAACGACCTGCTGGGAGTTCACCTCAACGAATAGCCCCAAAGTCACGAGCCCCCAATATGCACCGAAACAGCCACCGCTGCTGCAGTCCGCCACCGCCTCAATCGCCCGCCCCGCTCAAAACCAGACACCCCATACCACTCCTCTGCCTCTGCCTCTGCCTCGGCTTTGCTCTGCTCTGTTCATCTCTCCCGGCTGAAGACCTCACAACATTCCACATCACTGCACCGCAGCCATGGCAGGTACTGCAGCGTTCCACCACGCCTCCAGACACCGCCACCAACAATTCGCCACGCCTCGGCTCAGCCATCGTGCAGATCCGGCTCACAACAGACAAAACCGCCAAACCCAGTCCGAACCGCGAAATCACCGCCGCATACCGCATTCTGCCAGCCTCCGCCAATACACCCGTTCACGACGCCGCAACAAACACCAGGTCAGATCTGCCGTGGCAAACTCTCAAACTTCAGCCCGACACCAACCAGCACTCTCAGCCCGACCAGCCTGCAAACTCCCTGCACAGCTCCATCACAGTCGCGGCCGGCGGCTGGTATCGCCTTGAAGTTCGCCTGCAGCAGCAAGGTCAGGCTCCACAAACAACCGCCGTCGAACCATTCGGAATCGGCGAAGTCTTTCTCGTCGCCGGACAGTCCTATGCCACAAACACCAATGACGAAATCCTGCACGTCACAGACCCGCAGCTCCGAGTAGCCGCATACGACTGGGAAACCGGTAAATGGCAGCTGGCAAATGACCCGCAGCCGGCCCCGGACCGCAGCAATGGCGGTTCCATCTGGCCGCCCGTCGGTGACCTGCTCACCAGACACCTCAATCTGCCTGTCGGCTTTGTCAACGTCGCCGTTGGCGGCACCTCCACTCGCCAGTGGATGCCCGCAGAAACACTGTCACAAAGGTTGCAGCAGATCGGCAAACAGACAGCACCATTCCGAGCCGTACTGTGGCAACAGGGCGAATCAGACGTCATCGAACAGACAGCCGCCGCTGACTATGTCAGTCGCCTGCAGCAAATCCGCTCCGCCGCCTGCGACGTCTGGCAGTTCTCACCCCCGTGGTTCTGTGCCCTCTCCACTCACCACCCCACCGTCTACAACCGCCCCGCTGAGGAACACAGCATTCGCGAAGCAATCTCCACAGTCAGCCGGCTGCCCGGATTCCAGCTCGGTCCCGACACCGACTCGCTTCGCGGGGAAAACCGCGGCGGACCAAAGTCGCGGCGGCACTTCAGCCCGCTCGGACAACGCAACGCCGCCAAACTCTGGGCCGACACACTGCTCAAATACCTCAATGCTGAACATTCACAACACTCAACCGCAAACCCCGCTGTCCCGCAATCAGAATCGACGCCACAACCAAAGCCGCCACAACAGTAATTCAGACGATCCGAGTATCGCTGCGAATTTCAGGAGCCGGGCGGCTGATCAATGCCCCGCAGTTCATCGGAGACGTGATGCTGCACAACAACTGACCCCCGCCGTCAAACCTCCCAATCACCCCTGCGATCCGCTCCGCCTCCTCCTGCGACACAGCAGGAATCCCAATGCCCGGTCCCCACGACGACTGCGCAGCTCCCTGAATCCCGGCCGACAGTAAATGTTCCACCAGCCGGCGAATCTCAGGAGCAGCAAACACGTGCCCCTGCTGGCCAGCGTAGAATTTCCCCGCCGCATTGCCATAGTCCTGCAATGCACGCGCAAACGCACAGAACTGATTCCCCTCAATCGCCGGAACCAGACAGTCGGTAATAATCGCTGCCATCTCACCAACCAACGTCGCTGACATCCGCGGACGACTACCAAACCAGGCAGATTCCGCAGCCCCCGACAGCCCCTCAGCCTCCCGCGGACGCACCAGCACAAACCTCCACTCGTCAGGCAGCACAAGACTTCGCACCCGATCTGCTGCACCCGCTGATGCTGCCCCGTAATCCACCAGAAAACCACCGTGATCAAAACCCCACGTGCCAATCGCTGACCGCTCCGCCCGGCCAGCAGCCGCGGCCAGCTGCAGCGGTGTCTGATGCGGCTGCTGACGACACAGCCAGCGACAGGCTGCCGCAATTCCAAGAGCCAGCTGAGTCCCCGCGCCCAGACCCGTATGAAATGGTACCTCAGCCCCAACACACACCCGCAAAATGGGCAACTCCGGCAAATCCACACGCAGCCGACCCAATAACGCTGCCACCCGACCGACCGCTGTCGGCGATCCTGTCACCAGATCCGCCCGCAATTCCAATGCCCCGCCCCCAGCCGTTAACGGCTCCAGCTGCAGCTCCCAGCAAGGCTGCTGCAGCATCAGCCCGACACCGCCAAACACCCAGCCCGTCGCCTCATCACCAAGGATCAGACCGAAATGCAGCCGAGATCCCGTACGAACCTGCAGTACACCACCGCTCATGCGACAGCCCCCTGCCGCTGCTGAATAAATTCCTGTAACAGCTGCCACGCCTGCAGCTCTACCGCTCCACCCGTCTTCTGCACGGCAGGATGCAACAGCTCCAGATGCTGCTGAATCTGAACTGCCGGCAACAGATGCAGCCGAGTCGCCAATATTGCCGCCTCCAAAACCGCATGACGCGCCCGATTGAATCCCGAAAACGGCCGACGCTCCTGACTGTGCACTACGGTCGACTCCAGCCGCGAACGAACTTCCGAAGCATCCACGGATTCTACGGTAAACTCAAACCAGCGACAGCAATCCCGCAACACCTGACCAGCTACCGATACTGCCGGATCAGTCTGCACCGGCTCAGTCAATGTCCCCGTGATGATCCGCGCAATCAGCAGTACATCGTCCGTCACATGGAATACACCGCAGCGAGTCGCCGACAGATTGCTAAATGTCGTCGAAGGCTGAAATGGACGCAGCGTCAGACGCAAAAAATCACCATGCACAATCGGCCCCATCGGTGCGACATTCAGTCGACCGCCAGCGTCTGTTGTAGTAACCAGTCCTTCGATAATCATGAGTCCTGAGTCTGTCTTTTTGTTCGAAAAATTCACCAGGCTCAGGCATTTTCCCCAGTCCGCCCGCTGTTGGCAAGTGTGACACACCTCCGGTTGACGCCTGACAGCAGCTCACTGCAGAAATGAACACTCAACACCACGCCCCTGTTGATACGGTGCAACGGAAGCAACAAATGATGCCGCTCGGGAACCACACGTTGCCGCCAGGCAACACACTTTTCTTCAGCCCTCGAAAAAAATGTGCATATTCACTCCATTTTGCAATTCACCGGAACTCTGGCACCGTTTCTGCTGAACAGGGTCTCGGCTGAATTCTTCTCAGCCTGTTTCATCAGCGGAATGGATTCCCCGCAGAAGCGTTCAACAGGTCGCCACCTTCCCCAAAAGGTCAACTCTCGTGTCACTCGATACCGCCTTAATCTGCAGTGGATCCCCAGGCTTCCTCAGAAACCTCGGCAGCGCCCTCACCGGACAGTGTCGCCTCATGGAATGCTACTCCGTCGCCGAAGTGCCACGCCTGGCCATGGCGCAGGACGCAAAATATGTCGTCATCGACAGTCGCGGTGCCACACCACAACAACTTGCACGCACATTCGCCCTCATCACTCAGTGCTACGCTCCCCGCGTCGTTCTGGCAACAACTCCCGGGCAAATCAGCCCCGTCAGTGTCCCGCTGGAAGTGATGGACCGTGTGGAAGTCGTGGAATTGCAGGGCGAAGATGACTACCGGGAACTCGCCTCCCGAGTGCTCGAGACGGAAACTGCCACAGCCGTCGCACCGCTTGCGGCCATCACCGCTAACGCCGCTGTCGAATCTCTCAGTATACCTCCCGCAGCTGCCCCCGTCCGCACTGCCACAACTCGCCCCATCACACCTCCGGCCAGCATCACACCCGCTGCTCCAGTCCCCACAGCCAGCAACCCAGCCTTCGAACGCCCGGTGATGCGTCCCGATCTCGCTCCCTCCAGCAGCCTGAATGAAACCAGCCAGTTCGCTGACCAGTTCCGCACTCGCACTCCCGAACTAAGACAAATGCTGCGACGCCTTGAAGTGGCTGCTCGACATTCCGTCACAATCCTGCTCATCGGTGAAACCGGCTCCGGAAAAACTCATCTCGCCAACCTGATTCACTCCATGTCGCCGCGAGTCAGCGATCCGTTCCTGCACGTGGCCTGCGGAGCCCTCCCGGGGGAACTCATCGAAAGTGAACTGTTCGGCCACGTCAAAGGTGCATTCACCAGCGCCCACGCCGACAAAGACGGCAAATTCCTCGCCGCAGGCAACGGCACAATTCTGCTGGACGAAATCGATGTACTCACCCCAGACCAGCAGGTGAAGCTGCTGCGAGTCATCGAACAGGGCGAATTCGAACCCGTCGGCTCAAATCGAACCCTGCGAGTCAAGGCACGGATCATCGCAGCCAGCAACCTGCAGCTGCAGCCACTCGTCGAACAGGGACGATTCCGCCCCGACCTCTACTACCGACTCAATACACTCAGCTTCGTCATCCCCCCGCTGCGCAAAAGACTGCCCGATATCGAACCACTCGCTCGATACTTCGTGCACTACCACGCCGGACAGCTGGGCATCGATGTCATGGATGTGGCTGACGACTTCGTAGAAGCACTGCTGCAGTACCCGTGGCCCGGCAATGTCCGTGAACTGGAAAACGCCATCCGCAGCGCCGTCATCTACAGCCACAACGGACGCATGACCGTCGACTGCCTGCCCACACATATCCTCTCCGGAACAGCCGGCCCGGGAAACGACCCGTCCGTGTCTGGATTCTTCTCAGTTCGACGCGGCGAATCACTCGAAAACCGCATGGAACTGACCGAAAAGGAAATGATCGAACAGGCACTGCTGCGAAACAACTTCAGCCGCACCAACACCGCACGCAACCTCGGAATCAGCCGCGTCACCCTCTACAACAAAATGCGCAAATATGGAATGCTGCGAAAAAATGAATAACTGGCCACTCAGCGAGCAAAATTGAGCACGCTGCAGCGACCACTCTCATCTGAAATCCAGACCGCCAAACCAGACGGATCGATCTGCAGGGAAAACAGGTTTGCAGCCGGCAGCTTCAAAGATAACGTCGGCAGTAAACTGTCCGTATTCCAGGCCTTCAAAAGGCCAGAACGAGTAATCCCCAGCAAAGTACGCTCATCAGGTGACACAGCAAGGTCCGTCAGTGTTTCATTCGTCACAGAGATCATGCTTAAATGTGCCGCATCCTCACAACGATATATGCGTATTCGACGATCCGAATGCGTCACTGCAAAAGCCTGCTGACGTGACAGATAACTGATACCGGCAACCTCCGTCTGCAGGTTCTCAGTCGTGTGTGATGCGCCCGTCCGCACATCCATCACCGTCACCAGCGGGCTGTCCAGATGAATCAGCCAACGGCAGTCCCCCGTCAGCTGAAAATTGCCCCGGCCCGAGGAAACCTGTCGCCACAAATACTTTCTCGAAGCTTCGTCATATAGTCGCCACTCACAGACCGCTCCGCGTCCCTCACCCCCGCTCACCGCGTCTGCCGGTTCCACCAGCAACAGCCAGCGACCACCTCCAGTATCCCCGGCCACACCACGTACCAGCTCACCGGCTGCCGAACGCCAAATCTCCCGCGTTGCGGATGACCCGCAGCTCCTTTCCGTCAAACACCAGCACGCGGACTCATTCGCTCGCTCAATCCACGCCTCCCGATTGTGATCCGCACTTCGCCAGATCAGGTCGTCCAGCAAAGGAGCCTGAAAAACTCGCGGCAGCCCGCTGGCCTCCACCACCGGCTGACCATTCCGAATCCTCCCGACCTGAAACTGAGCCCCCTCAGCGTCGCCGCTGGTCAGCAGCACCGCGTCCCGCACCCACGCCGAACAGTCATAAATGTCCTCAGCCATCGGCTGCAGCGGATGCACCACAGACACACGAGACACGCAGGCACGACCATCCTCACCAGCCGAATACAACTCCTGACCACCCGCCGCAAACGCCAGTGATGACACCGCCTTTTCATGCACTTTCCAGCGACGCTCAGACGCAAACACGCGGCTCGCTGACGCCCCCGATCCAGGCAGCGTCAACATCACCTGACGTCCCCGGACAGCCACTTCCACTGGCATCAGAAATGCCGTCCTCGAAGTCATGCCCGTATGCGCTGCAGAATACAAACGGTAAGACTGTGGATCCGATGCACCCGGAAAATCAGCAGATAACTCCAGCGTAAGCTGACGGATGCCAGCAGGTATCCTGTTGCCGGTAATCGCCGGCACCGTCGTCACAACCGCCGGCTGCAAGAACGGCAACAAAGAAGTCTCATCGCTGCTGTCAAACCGGTCGCCACCCAGAATCTCCGTCAGTACCAGCTGCAGTCCGGCATCATGCACACGCTCCGTCGGAATCGTACCCACCGTCCCGTCCCCCAGACCCACCGCCAGACTCCTCCCGTCAGGTGCAAAAGCCAGCGCTGTGATTGTATCCGCAAACTGCCGCGACACCACCGCCGAATCAGCCGCATCAAGCCTCGCTATTCGCAGCGAAACACCCTGCTCGGCCGCCGCCAGCATGTCGCCGTCCGGAGAAAAACTAACCGCACCCAGATTAAAGTAACGACCCAGCCACGCAGAACCAGACTGCACCTCCTGACGCTCAGACTGGCCCCCGCCAAAACCCGGAAAACTGCTCAACAAAAGAGTACTGCGCTCGCCACCAATCGCCAGACGACCACCCGCTGATCCCGTCAGACACTCAAGATCCACCGTACTTTCAATCATCCCCCGCGCCGTAAACTTCTCCGTCTCCCAGATCCGCACATGCTTCTCATTGCCACAGGTTGCCAGCAACCTGCCATCCGGCGACCACGCTCCCTGCCAGACCTGAGCACCGTGCGCCGTAAACCGCCGCTGCTCAGCCAATGTCTCCGAATCGCAAATCGATACCGTCCCGTCATCACCAAATATCGCCAGACGCCGGCCATCCGGAGACACACTCAGACCATTCAGCTCACCCTGCCCCATCACCACACGCTGCAGCAGACGACCCGTCGCCGTCTCCAGAACCAGCAACTCACCCGACCTGCCGCAAACAGCCAGACGACGCCCACCCGCCAGCAGACAACAGTAATAAAAGGACTTCGATTCACGATACAACTCGTCAACCTGCGATCCCGATAAATGCGCCAGCAGACGATACTCAAGACTGTCCAGCTCCGCTTCACCAAACACGTCACGCTGACGATCAAGAGCCACCACCGCATTAGCCGTATCACCGTCGTCCAATGCCAAAGATGCCAGCAGCAAGTCAGCACAGTAATTCCGCAAACGTAAACGCGACTCAGAATCCACCGCCCGTCGCCACTGCATCCCTGTCATCAAAATTCCAACACTCAGCGCCAAAAACAAAGCAAATAGTGCCGACACCAGACCACGATTCTGCAATACCCGACGACGCAGACGATACCACCGCGAATCCGGCCGAGCCACAATCGGCTGGTCCAGCAGATGACAACGCAAATCCGCCATCAGTTCCGCCACACTCTGATACCGACGCTCACGCTCACACGCCATCGCCTTCAGCACAATCGCGTCCAGATCACCACGCAAACGACGCGATAACTGACGACGATCGTCCGTCACAACAGAAACACTGTCGCCAGACGGCCGCAAAACACGCCGCGATGGCTGCTCTGCCTCCTGCTCAAGAATCGACTGCAGCAATGCCACCTGCGATAATGACTGACCCCGACTGACACCGTGGTGCGGCTCTGTGCCCGTCAACAACACATATAATACGACTCCCAGGGAATAGACGTCCGTGCGAGTATCCACAGGTACGTCTCCACGCCACTGCTCAGGACTCATGTACTGCGGAGTCCCCGGCAGAAATCCCGCTCGAGTCCGCCGCGAAGGCGTCCGAGCAGAATCATCAGCCTCGTTCAGTACCCGAGCTATGCCAAAATCAATCACCTTGACCGATGCACCCTCCGACGTTTCCGTCACCAGAATATTCGAAGGCTTCAAATCCCGATGAATAATCGCATTTTGATGAGCATGACGGACCGCCTCACAACACTGCAGAAACCACCCCAGCTTCTGCTCCACCGTCGCTGAATTTCGATCACACCACTCCGACAGCTGCACACCTTCCACATACTCCATCGCCAGCCACGAAACGCCGCTCGGCTGCACCGCCGCCTCAATCAAACCCGCAATATGACGATGACTCAGACGCGCCAGAACCTGCTGCTCCTGCTGAAAACGCCAGATCGACTCGTCCGACTCCTGACCCAGCTGAATCAGCTTCAATGCCGCCTGCCGACGCACCGGCTGCTCCTGCTCAGCCAGATACACACTCCCCATTCCACCATGACCCAGCAGACGACGCACCCGCCAGTGTCCAAAACTCGCCTGACCCACTCCACCAGCCAGCAAACCCTGTACCAGCACAGACTCAGGCAACTCGCTGTCCAATATCGATGGACGATCCCCAGCCAATAACAGCTCATGCACCTGACTCATTAAAAACGGCCGATTCACACACCGTCTCTGAATCAACTGCTCACGCTCCGCCACATCCGAAATCTCAATCGCTTCCAAATAAATCTATTCGATCTCGCACGATGCAGAACCTCTGTCCTCGGAATTCTCCATCTGCCCTCTTGTCCACCCCAGAAGAAAAGCTGCGCGTTTTCAAGTGCCGCCAGGACCCCGCAAACACCAGTTTCTTTCCGCTCCGACACAAAACGCGAAAAAAACATGTCACAAATCCGCGCCCAACAACGCCCTTTATACCTGCTGGTTTTCCACCACGCCAGCATAGGGAAAACCAGCAACCCCAGCCTGCAACTCGCTCCACATCCAGCCAGAAAACGCCGCAGCCCCCGCCAACACACCAGGCCGCACCTCAAATACCCACCACCCCCACCACCCATCTCAAATGAAAACGACGCAGTTCCACGACATCGAGTTCCAGTACAGTCGCGAACTCGTGCCCCTGCTGCACCGCTATGCACTCATGCTCTGCCTCTGCAGCCAGCAGGATTGCCGACTGCTGTCACTGGCCGGCACCGCAGAACAGATCGACGTCGAACTTTGCACCCTGCCCCGACCCGCACTGCTCGCATTCTCAGGCAACACCGCCGCCGTTTCTCTCGACTCCCAAATTCAACTGTTCCGCCGCGACGCCCTGCCCTGGTGCGATCGACCCCGGGAACGAGCCTGGTGGTGGCTGTTCCCCAACCGCAGCCGCTTTCTCGGACCGCTCCGCCCGGCCGACATGCACATCACCCAATCCGACGTCTGGCTGCAAAGTGAAGCCGATGGCTCAGTCATGCAACTGCCCCTGACTGAGTCCATCCGCCCCGCATGGAACCCACAGGATTGCCCACACCTGAACGGCGATCAGTGGCAAGGCTGCGGAATGACACTCGACGGCGCACTGCCAGCCTATGCCGCCGTCTCACGACTCAGATCCCAGACACCCGGCTGCCAGCTGATTGATCTGACTGCCAATCGTCCCCTCCAGATAACAGCCCGCCAGTTCCACTCCCCGCGACTTCACATGCACGAACTCTGGCTGCTCGATGCTGACAAACCCGCAATCTTTTCAGTCAATCGCCAAACCGGAGCAACTGCCGTCCACTACCCGCTGACCAGCCAGCCCACTGCCGTCACATTTCACGGCACCTTTGCACTCGTCGCTTCCAGCAGCACAACAGACCCCCAAAATACACTCCCGGTAATTACCATGCTGGACCTTAGAACCGGCCTCGTCTGTGGACGCCTGCAGTTCCTTCGTGGCCTCTCGCAAATCGACAGCCTCGCATTGATCCCGGAAATCAGCAGCATCGGCGTAAACAGCGGCAGCGCTCAGACAGCGCCCGCATAAAACGCTGCACATAAAAAAACACAGTTCCGACCGAAGTCGGAACTGTGCAGCATTGAGACGAATCTGACCATTCATCTCAAAGTCTTCGCTCACCACGGCCCGCTCTGCCGCAGCGATCCATGTGAATTCTATTTGACAACCTCCGCCGGAGCCGCATCAGACCCCGGATTCGCCGGAACAGGTACCGCAGGCGGAGTCGGGTACAGCTCCTTCGGCCCCGCTGCCGGCACTCGCGACGGCTGCACTTCACGCTCCACAACACCCGCACGACGCTTCACCGCAAACTCTGTCGGTGCCGCCTCCACATTCGGATCATCCAGCCCATGCGTCCGAGCCAGTGCCCTCAGACGAGCATCACTGTAAGCCTCAGGAGCCCAGCCGCCTTCCGCCAGCCACACACCATTCGTCTCAAGCAGGTTTCCGCTGGCCAGATTCAGCGACGTTATCGCCTTATTGTACGCAACAACCTGACGAAAATAGGCTGCCTCCGCCTCCGCCAGACTCGCCTGCGCTCGCAGCACAAGGTCCAGCGTCAATGTCCCGATGTCCTGCTCAGCCTTCAGCAGACGTACCCGCTCCTCAGCCGCCTGAACACGATTGTAATTCGACTCGGCAGCACGCCACGCTGCTGAGACTTCCTGCATCGCTATCGAAATATCATGAGCAATACTGCGTTCCTGAGCCGCCAGCACCGCATTCGCCCGCGACAGCTGCAGCTCGTAGTTCCTCGCCTGACTGCGAGCCTGACGCAGACCCAGCGGAATCGACATCTCCAGACCCACACCCCACGTCGTCAGGTCCCCGCCAGTCATCGATCCATAACCGCTGCTGCGATCCTCTGAAATCAGCCGGTCGCCAAACCCGTTCACCGCATACGAACCCACCGCATCAAGCTGCGGACGCACCAGACTCCGAGCCGCATCCAGCTGCAATTGCAAACTCTTGATCTGCCACTTCTGCCGACGCAGCTCCGTACGCTTCGATAACCCGTCCTGCAGACAAGCCTCCCAGTCCGGCTTCAATTCCGTACGAGCCGGTTCGGTCACAGGTCGCAGCACGGTCCCGTCATTCATCGGCATGCCAATCAGCCGCCGCAATCCCGCCTCAGCCGTATACAGCTGATTCAATGCCAGCTCCAGTTGCGCCCGCGTTTCGTAGAAACGATCGCGAGCCTGCAGCTCGTCAGCCTGCTTCAGCGTCCCCACCTCCAGCTTCGTCCGCGCCTCACGCCACGTTTGAAACGCACTCTGATGAGTCGAAACCGTCGTGTCGTACAACCGGTAAGCCAGATACAAATCCCAGTACGCGTTCTCTATGTCACGCAGACCGTCGCGCACCGCCAGCTCAAAATCAGCCAGCGTAATGTCCTGATTGATCCGCGCAATCACCACGCCCTGACTCACACCCGCAATCGCACCAAAACCCGGACGAATCGGTCCGGCAACTCGAGTAAACTCAGTCCCCGCTCCCGCCAGCAAAGGCTGACGCACCTGAGCCCCCACGGAACCGTTGTACGTCGAAGGATACAGCGGACTGCCCACCGTATTGCCCAGATAATCCCAACTGTGGAATACCCCCACCGTACCGCCACTGGCCAGCGCCTTGTCAATGCCCGTCTGGAACCCGGCCGTCTCGCTGGAAAACGGATTCAATGGCGACTGATGAGTCACACGATCGTCGCGCCCCCAACGCATCGCTGTGGACCACCGCGTATCAAAATCAGACAGCGCCGCCTCCAGACCGCGACGACCAAACAATACACCCGTTTCCTGAATCGCCGAATCGTAAACCGTGTTCACACCCTCCGGACCAGCCAAAACTCGCGCAGCACCCACACCACCCAGCGCACTCGACTCAATCACCTGATTCTTCGACAACGCTGTCAAAAACGCATCGTCCAGCGTGAACTCTCGCACCTCATCGTCCACACGCCGCTCCAGACTCCGCGGAGCCTGAGTTGTTCGCACCGCCTCCGTCGTCACGTTGTCAATCGCCGGATGCTCGATCGCAGTGCTGTGACCCTTAAAATGCTGCACCGGTACGTCGCCATCCGAATACTGCAAATCATCCAGACCCACTTTCGCCGCCGACACACAACCCGCAGCAACCAGCGGCACACTCAAAAACAAAGACGCCACCGCACCCCGCCGCCAGCGCAAACTGCTCGACAAACGCACCTCTCGCAAAAGGCTCAATACACCACGCACAATGTCGCTTGAACGGGTCATGGCACGCCCTGTCACTGATGACTTCGCCGTCATCACAGAACTGCCAGTCGACGGACTGTCATCTGCTCAGACGCAGCCGATTCCAGACGGGCACCGTACAACCCGCAAATCAGCCACCGGTCCTATCGTCAGCAACACCGGCAGGTCTTGAACATTCGGAAAGCGGACCATATTCGGTATAACGCATTCCCAGTGACTTCTTGAGAAACACAACCTCGCCAGCGTCGTTACCCTCTATTGCGTGACCGATAAACTGCAGCACATATCCGGCAAAAAACAAAGAAACCGGAAAATACCACTCAAGTTGCATCGCCACCGCAACCCACGGCGCCACGAATGTTGTCGGAACCCCAGCCAGATGCAGACACTGATTCCAGCGGTTGCGATGTCGTGGCAAATAGTTTCGCAAAAAACGAGCAATCACGGCGACAAAACCTCTTCAGCTCAGTCTCGCTGGCACCACCCGGATCACTCGTCCGACTCGTCCGTTGCACCAGCAACTCGACGTGACCCCCGCGAACTCTCACGGCGAAATACCGCCACCACATCTTCTATCGGCACCACAAACAACAGGTTGTTGCCCTCAAAATCAACCGGAATCGCGTTCCGCGGGTGAAACAGCACCTTGTCGTATTTCCGAATCGGAAAATCCTCGTTTCTGTCAACCTGGACACTCACCTCCACCACGCGGCCCGTAATCGTCGGAATCTCAGAATTGTCCGGCAGGACAATCCCCCCACGCGTTTTCTGGCGAGCCTCATCCTTCCGGATCAGGATCCTCATCCCCAGCGGTTCTACGTAGTCTGCCACAAATGCTCTTTGCCAGCTAAGTCAGGAAATTCGATGTGCCCCGTGCCGCAAGGGCCTGCCTCTCAACAAACAGCACAGCTGCATTCTCTGAATAAACAGCACCGTTGCTCAAGGCAGGCCGCAGCCCACCGGTATTATTCCCGAGTTGCAGCGTTTGGCGAATAGCGAACCTGAAAATGAGGCGCACGCACCACAATGGCCGGTGGATGAGTGTCGATCGCCACCGTCGGCTTGACCACCTCCTCAGCCACCTCAACTGCACCCAAAACCACGGAACTTCCAGTCTCCGCTTCCGCCGCTGCCTCAGCCACCCGCTTTTGCTCAGCCAAAATGTCACCCAGCAGCCCGTTCAGCATCGATGGCAGCAAAATCAGGTCGCCCCACATCGCTGCCAGAACCATCGCCGCCAGCACCCAGCCGAAACGACTGATCAACAGCAACTCCGTCGGAAACAGCGTCAGAACACCCATCCCCACCGCACAACTCGTCTGCCAGACTGCCGGAGCACACTGTGCCGTCGCTCGCGCCACCGCCTCCTCCCGAGTCACATCCGGCTTCAGCTCTTCCCGAAACACGTGCAGAAAATGCAGCGTCCCGTCCACCGCCAGACCCAGCGCCACCGATGCAGTCACCATCGTTCCCACATCAACCCTGACCCCCATCCAGCCCAGCAAACCAAACACAATCGCCGCCGGTGCCACATTAGGAATCATTGAAAGTACCGCCGCCACAATGTCCCGCAGCAGCACCACCATCACACCCGTGATCAATACAAATGCCGCAATGAAGCTGCCAATCAGACTCTCCAGCAGCGCATCCTGAGTTCGCAGAAAAATTGGTACCAGACCCGTCACAATACAAGCCGGACTGCCACCGGGCAGATCCCTCAGCTCGCTCACAGCCAACCCCGTCAAATCCTCTGTCAGCTTGCGATAATCAGCGTCACTCAAAATGCTCGCCTGACACGTCACCCGCCAGATCTCGTCACCATTCTTCTGCAAAATCCGACGACTGCCCGGAAGCTCTACGGTCTCCTGAGACAATGCCATCAGAGCATGCACAGACTGCCGCGGCCCCGCCTTATCCCGCAACACAGCATACAGCTTGTCCTCTGTCAGATTCTCCCTCAGACGTGCTGCCCGACCGCCGGCCGCAGATTCCGCTCCGCTGGCAAGGAATGACGCCAGTGACAAACTGCCGCTGACTTCCGGATGCTGCGACAGCTTTCGCTGCAGCTTCATCACCGCTTCCGTCCGCTGCTGAAAGCTGAGCAGCTTCTGATGCGTGCTGCTGAACCGCACAATGGCGTCCACGGGAATAATCCCGGCCAGATTGTCTTCCAGAAAACGATAGTCCGAAACTACTCGCGAATCTTCCGGGAAATACCGAATCGCCTTGGTCTCCGTGCGGAACCACGTCAGCCCGGTCACCGCAAGTGCCGTGACCGCAAAGCTCAGACCCACATTGAACCCGGACCAGCGAGACAGCAGACGACCACAGCGAAGCCACAGACTGCTCAGCGCCGCTCCCGCCGTTTGCTCGCTGCCACCTGCAACGGCCAGCGGTCGCAAATGCAGCATCATTGCCGGCAACAGATACAGCACAGCTCCCAAAGAAATCAGACAGCCAATCGAGGCGAACAAACCAAACTGACGTACCGGCACCAGCGAACTGATCATCAGAGACGCCAGACCAATTGCTGTCGTGACGCCGGCCAGTACGCACGGAGTCCACGCGCGGGCTACCGCCTCCGCAACCGCCTCGGCAGGTTCTTTGTGCCCCAGCTGACGCCAGTAATTGCACAGGTGAAAACTGCCCGAAACGGTGACCACCAGCAACAACGTCGGCATCACCACCAGCACCATGTTCATGTTGCCGCCAAATGGAGCAACCAGCGCCGTGGCAGCAGCAGCTGTAAAGATCGACACACCCTGCACCATCAAAGCCAGACGCACGCTTCGCAGCGTTGCCAGGCTGCAGCCAAAACCCACAATTGCCGCCAGCAGCAAAGGTGAACGCAGCCACAGCTTCCACAGCGGTGCCCCCGCATTCCACGCAGCCTGCTTCACACCCTCATTCAAAGCCACTGCCGCTACGGTCTTGCCGCCAAGGTGCAGCTCCTCAGCCGGTATCCCACAGGACACCGCAGCATCACGCACTGCCTGAATCGCATTCGCATGCTCAGCCGTGCCCGCTTCACTCAGACTGATCGAAACCGCCGCTGCCGCACCCGGCACGAACCACGCCTCGCTCACCACAGCCTCGGCCTTCAGACCCGCCACAGTCAGCGTCTTCAGCGCGGACATGAAATCAGCTGTCTGCTTCTCATTCACATGCATTCCAGACCACTGCAGCTGCAGATCGGCGGCTTTCTGACCGGCCACCCACTCATTCAGATCC
>Ga0172373_10003746_pt1 | contig 21901 bp, 17 predicted proteins | sample Lak10m_2_FD_114546 | JGI IMG/M metagenome (GOLD analysis project Ga0172373, IMG submission 114546) | Freshwater microbial communities from Kabuno Bay, South-Kivu, Congo - kab_092012_10m | ecosystem: Environmental > Aquatic > Freshwater > Lake | place: Democratic Republic of the Congo...
GGACTGGTCGGTGCGCCATTCTTCTTCAGCTATGTCCGCCACGTGAAAACGAATGCATTCGCCAATGCTCCTCTGCTTGAAGGCGCACGCGACCTGCCGGCCGTGTTCTACAGCCACGGTTACACGTCGTATCTCAACCAGAACACGGCGCTGATGGAGGAGCTTGCCAGTCACGGCTATGTCGCCTTCTCGCTCCAGCATACCTACGATTCGGCGGCGACGGCCTTTCCGAACGGCGATGTTGCGCCCATGGACCCGAAACTCACGGAAACGATGACCGAAGAACCCGGCCGCCCGTCCCAGGCCGATGCGTTCGGCGGGGACACGCTCGACAAGCGGATCGAAGCCGCGCTTGCCTTCCAGGAGTTCGCCGTAAAGACAGCCAGCCGCATCGCAACCGACAGCACCCGACACTGGGTCGCGGACCGCATCTTCCTTCACGATACTCTACAGAATGCCCCGCCGCAGGAAATCGCCGAGATTGCACAGGCAAGCAATCTCGATCGGGTCGGCGAAGCCGGCATGTCTTTTGGCGGAGCCATCTCGGGCGAGATCTGCATGATCGACCCGCGGTGCGCGGCAGGCGTCAACATGGATGGCGGCAATTTTCCTTTTTCCGCGTTCAATGCAGAGGTCCCTGCGCCTTTTCTGATGCTGCACTCCGACCTTGCCTATCTCTACCAGGAGATGGAGCGGCCCTTGCCGGATAGCGGTCCGCCGCGCAGCTTCAACGAGTTTTCCTACGAGCGCATCGCCACGGCGGGCTCCCGATCCGATGTCTATCGCCTGTCGCTGAAGGACACGCGGCATCTTGGCCTTTCGGATTCCGCATGGTTCGTCGGCCAGCCCGCCCGGGGGCTCCTGTTCGGCGACGCATCGGCCGAGACCATGCTTGGCGCGCAGAACGCCTTTATCCGCGGATTTTTCGACAAGCATTTGAAGGGCGAGGCCAAAGATTTTCCCGCGAAGCAGCTTGCAGACTATGAAGGCATGGTGATCGCCATTCCGAACGCCGATCTGCCGCGCTGGTGGAACGCCAAGCCCGAGGCGGAACGCGCGGCGCTCGAAACGAGGATCGAGGCGGCGAAGCCGCACTATGGCGAGAAGAATCGTTTGGTCGAGACGCCGTGATGACCCTGGTCGCTCGTGTCTTGCCGGTTGCGATGCTTGTCCTCGCTACCAGCGCATGCGTCTCGAATTCTGGCAGGCCCGTTGCCGAGGTCCGTGTCACGTTCGACCATGCAGGCGTCACCGCAACTGCGGTGTCCGGTCATGCCGACATCGCGGCGGGCAGGCGCATCACGGCAGACGATCCTGTGCGCGTTGCGTCGATCTCCAAGCTGGTTGTCGCCATCGGCGTGATGCGGCTGATCGAGCAGGGTGTGCTGTCGCTTGATGCGGACGTTTCGGAAATACTCGGCTGGCGGCTGCGCCATCCGTCCTTCCCTGACCGGCCGATCACGCTGCGCCTGCTGCTCTCGCACCGGACCGGCCTCACCGACGCCACATCCTACGTGCTGCCGCTGGACGCTTCGTTGCAGGCAGCCCTCGCCGATCCGGCGGCCTGGGACGCACAGCATGGCCCCGGCGACCAATTTGCCTACGCCAACTTCAATTTTCCGGTGATCGCTGCCGTAATGGAGGCAGCCACGCGCGAGCGGTTCGACAGGCTGATGCATCGCCTCGTTCTTGCGCCGCTGAAGCTCGAGGCCTGCTTCAACTGGGAGACCTGCAGCGAGTCAGCTGTCGCGCGCGCGGTGGTGCTTTATCGCGACGGGCAACCTGTGCGCGACGACAATCAGGGCGCCCGTCCGGCCTGCTCGGTCACGCCGGCAGAAGACGGTTCGTGCGAGCTTGCGATCTGGCGCCCAGGCCGCAACGGCTCAATCTTCTCCCCGCAGGGCGGCCTGCGCATTTCCGCTCATGGACTTGCGGTGATTGGCCGCCTGTTGCTCGGTAGCGGTGAGGCCGATGGCGTTCGACTGTTGTCGCCGACCTCTGTCGACCTCCTGCTGTCTCCGCACTGGACCTTTGACGGCGCTAACGGGCAGACGTTCGAGGCGGACGCAGATGACTTAGCATCCGACGGCGCCATCTGCGCCTATGGGCTTGCGACCCAGACGCTCGCGACGCCTGCGCCCGGTTGCCGCGATGATCCGTTCGGCGATCGCATCAGACGCGTCGGCCATGCAGGCGATGCCTATGGCCTCAAGTCCGGCCTCTGGATCGACAGGGCCGCCGGGACAGGCGTTGCCTACTTTGCGACAGATGTGCCGGATGAAGGGGGCGGCCGTTCGGCCTTCACGGCGACAGAAGAACGGCTCGCAAGGGGCGACTAGCCTACGCCCGCGTCTCGATCCGGAGCAGGCGAGGTTCATCCGCCGTGATCTTCAGTGCAGCAATCTTTGAGAGCGCCTTCTCAGCCGATGCGCGCGGGCATGGATGCGTCATGATCGCGACCGGCGCGGCGCCCGTGTCGCCGGCCGATTCCTGGATCAGCTTGTCGATCGAGACGCCCGCCTCCGCCAGCTCCTCGGTCAGCGCCGCGAACATACCGGGCTTGTCCGCGAGCTTGGCGCCGATGAAGAACGAGCCCTGATCAGTGGTGCTGTCAGCCCTCGCGATGATCGCCGCAAGGTCACGCGCAGGCTTGCCCAGGGGCGGCGTCGCCGGTCCCTCGAACAGCCGCGCAAGATCGCCCATGACCGCCGCTGCTGTGGGGCCCGATCCTGCGCCAGGACCGGTAAAGGTAAGGCGGCCGACCGGCTCGCCTTCGACGACAACCGCATTCAGCGGTCCGTTCACGCTCGCCAGCGGATGATCCTTCGACACAAGCACGGGGGCCACGCGGCACCGCGCGCCGCCCCCATCTTTTCCATTGGAGACCCGGAAGGCTTCCGCCACCAGCTTGATGCGATAGTCGAACTTGCTGGCCAGCGTAATGTCCATGGCCTCGATCTTGTCGATACCTTCGACCTGGACCTCGTCGAACGCAGGTTGCGCGCCGAAGGCGATGGCCGCGAGGATCAGGATCTTGTGCGCCGCATCGCCGCCTGACACGTCGAGGAACGGATCACTCTCGGCATAGCCGAGCCGCTGGGCCTCGGCGAGCACATCCTCATACGCCGCGCCGGTGCGCAGCATCTCACTGAGGATGTAGTTGCATGTCCCGTTGAGAATGCCCGACACGCGGCTGACGATCACGCCTGACAGGGAATTCTTGACCGCCCGCACGATCGGGATGGCGCCCGCGACGGCCGCTTCGAACAACAGGTGCGCCTCGTGTTTCTCCGCCAGCGCGGCGATCTCGATGCCGTGTTCCGCAATCAGCGCCTTGTTGGCGCTGACGACCGACTTGCCCGAGCGCAGCGCGGCTTCAACCGTCCGCTTGGCGGGTCCATCCGAGCCGCCGACGAGTTCGACGACGACGTCGATGTCGTCCGCCAGCGCGAGTTCAACCGGGTCATCAACCCAGCGGAATTTCGAGATGTCGACGCCGCGATTGCGGCTCTTGCTACGCGCTGAAACTGCAACGACTTCCAGCCTGCCCGGAAGCCTCAGCTCGGCTTGCCGTTCGATGAGCTTCAGAAGGCCGCCGCCCACCGTGCCGAGGCCTGCCACGCCGAGCCTCAGTATCTTCCCCGTCCCGCTCATTCCGCAGCTTTCCTTGCCGGCATGGCCTCGGGCTTCGCCTTTGGCTCCTTGTCCGGCTTTGTCTTCACACCGTTCGCTTCCATGAACTTGCGCACATTGCGCGCCGCCTGGCGGATGCGTTGCTCGTTCTCGACGAGCGCGAGGCGCACGAAGTTGTCGCCATGTTCGCCGAAGCCGGCGCCTGGGGCAACGGCCACATGTGCTTCCTTGATGAGGCGCAGCGAGAATTCCAGCGAGCCGAGGTCGCGGAACGGTTCGGGGATCGGCGCCCAGGCGAACATCGAGGCCTTGGGTTCGGGAATCTCCCAGCCAGCGCGCGCGAAGCTCTCCACCATCGCGTTGCGACGGGTGCGATAGATTTCCCGCTGTTCCTCGACACAGTCCTGCGGACCGTTGAGGGCCGCCGCCGCTGCGATCTGAACCGGCGTGAAGGCGCCATAGTCGAGGTAGCTCTTCACACGCGCCAGCGCGGCGATTAGCTTGTCGTTGCCGGCGGCAAAGCCCACCCGCCAGCCGGCCATGGCATAGGTCTTCGACATCGAGGTCACCTCGACGGCAATGTCCTTCGCGCCATCGATCTGCAGGATCGAGGGCGGCGGATCGCCATAATAGATTTCGGTGTAGGCGAGGTCCGAGAGAACCCAGATCTCGTGGCGTTTCGCGAACTTCACGACTTCCTTGTAGAAGTCGAGATCGACCACCTGTGCCGTCGGGTTGGCGGGATAGCACACGACCATGGCCGTCGGCGCGGGGATCGAATGGCGTACGGCGCGACCGAGATTTGAGAGGTACTGCTCCGGGGAATGCGCCTCGACCGAGCGGATGCTGGCGCCCGCCATGATGAAGCCGAAGGAATGCAGCGGGTAGGACGGATTCGGCACGATGATGGTGTCGCCCGGCGCCGCGATCGCCTGCGCAAGGTTGGCGAAGCCCTCCTTCGAACCCAGCGTGACGACGACTTCCTTCATCGGATCGAGCTTCACGCCGAAGCGGCGGTCATAATAGGCTGCCAGCGCCCGACGCAGGCCAGGGATGCCGCGCGAGGCCGAATAGCCATGCACGTCCGGCTTGAGCGAGGCTTCGCGCAGCTTCTCGACGATATGCGGCGGGGTCGGCAGGTCGGGATTGCCCATGCCGAGGTCGATCACGTCAGCGCCCCCGGCGCGCAGACCGGCCTTGGTGACGTTCACCTGCTCGAAAACGTAAGGCGGGAGGCGCCTGATCTTGTGGAAATCCAACATCATGTCGGTTCACCTGTCTCGGACCCCGCGCCGGAATCACAGGCCGCGGGGCAATTCATTGTGTAAAGCCGTTGGGTAACGGCAGCTATCGGGAAATTCGTCCGCGGGGATCTGGCTACTGGCTGGACGAGGCAGCGTCCGCTGGCGGAACCGGATTCCCCTCGGCAATGGCGCGCCACCGCGCCGCCATAGCTCGGATCTCCTCCGGCGTGCGGTTCCGCACCTGGGAGGCGCGAAGGGCCTCGAGCTGGTCGGCGGACTTCTTGAGGGTGTCGGCCTGCTGCTTCCACTCGTCTGCGGTGCCGCTGACCGGGCGAATCTCGGGAATATCCGACAGCTCAGGATAGCCCTCGCCCTTCACCTCCACGGCCTTTTCCTCGAACCATGCCGGCGCAATCTGGGAAATGCCCGACTGTTCCATGATGTTTGCGCAGCCCGCGCTGAGCGCCAGGCCGGCAAGTGCTGCAAGGCTTACGAGGGAACGAACCATGTCGTCCTTCCGGAGCGGGGGCGGCCCGCGATTGCGCTTGTCGAGGTTACTACCTAGGGAAAGTCATTCGACTTGGCGAGCGGCAGTTTCACCTGCCGCGGACACGTGAGAAGCTTGCCACAATGAGCGAAACCGGGGGCAAACCTCCCGCAGAAGCGGGCAAGTCCGGGGAAATCCCGCCCAGGGGCGAGGCGTTTCAGGATGTCAGCTTCTCACGCCTGGGTCAGCGGATCGCCGATCTCAGCCGTGAACTATCCGACATAACCCGGCTCGCAGGCGCTTCGGCGGCCCCCCGGGCTTTGGAGCTTGAGTCGGCCGCCGCCGCCTTCAAGGCACTTGCAGATGCCTATTCGCGCAAGCCCGAGGCCTTCAACGAGGCGCAGCTGGACCTGTTCACCCGGCATACCCAGGCGCTGCAGGAGTTATCGGTGGGCCTGCCGTCGCCCGATGCCGACGCCGACCCGCGCTTCGCCGACGCCGCCTGGCGCGAGAACCCGTTCTTCGATTTCGCGCGCCGGATGTTTCTCGTCTCATCGACCTGGGCAGAGACGCTGGCCTGGAACGCTCCGGACCTGACCGAGACCGAGCGCCGCCGCGCCGCCTTCTTCATCCGCCAGGCCATGGCGGCGACGGCGCCGTCCAACATGCTGATGGCCAACCCGAAGGCGCTGAAGGCGTTGTTCGAATCGGACGGGCAGTCGATCCGCAAGGGCTTCGCCCAGTTGCAGGATGACTTTAACGCCGGCCATGGACGCCTCGCCGTTACCCAGTCCGATCCCGACGCCTTTGCGCCAGGTCGCAACATAGCGATCACGCCTGGCGAGGTGGTGCTGAAGAACGCCCTGATCGAGCTGATCCGCTATCGCGCCACGACCGCAACAGTTCATGCGAGCCCGGTTCTCATCTTCCCGCCGTGGATCAACAAATACTACGTGCTCGACCTCACGCCGGCGAACTCGATGGTGGCGTGGCTGCGCGACCAGGGATTCACGGTCTACATGGTATCCTGGCGGTCGGCCGACGACGAAACCAAGGATTTCGGCTGGGACGACTATCTGAAGCTTGGCGGACGCGCAGCGCTCGACTGGATCCACAAGAGGCACAAGGCGCCGGTGAACGTTGCGGGCTACTGTGTTGGCGGCGCGTTGGCGGCGATCCTCGCAGCGCGACTTGCCGCGGACAACGACGCGCGGATGGCCTCGTTGACGCTGATGGCGGCCCAGACCGATTTTTCCGAGCCCGGCGATCTCGGACTCTTCATCGACGACAAGTCGATCGGCGGCATCGAACAGATGATCACGGAGGCCGGCGGCGTCATGCCCGGCGAGGCGATGCGCGACGCCTTCAACCTGCTGCGTCCGGAGGACCTGATCTGGCGTTATGTCGAGGACCGCTATCTCCTCGGGCACGAGGCAAGGGCGTTCGACCTTCTTTACTGGAACTCCGACCAGACAAACCTGCCGGGGCCGCTGCACCTGACCAGCCTGCGTCGGCTCTATCTCGAGAATGCCCTGGCCAAGGGCGATTTCGAAGTGGAAGGCGCGAGAGTAAACCTGGCCACCGTCCCGACGCCAACCTTCATCCACGCCGCACGCAAGGACCACATCTCGCCCTTCGCCTCAGTCTACAAGGGCGTTAAGCTGTTCCGCGGCGATGTCACCTTCGTCCTGGCTGACAGCGGCCATATCGCCGGTGTTGTGAACCCGCCCGATGCGAAGAAGTATCGCTACTGGGTGAGCGACATCCTGCCGCCGACCAGCGATGGCTGGATGGCCTACGCCAAGGAGCGTCAAGGCTCGTGGTGGCCGCTCTGGGCCGACTGGCTGAAGCAGCGCTCAGGCGACCAGATCGCCCCGCCGCGACCGGTGAAGAAGAACCCGCCTGCGCCAGGAAGCTATGTCCTCGAAACCCTCGCATCGATCCGCGAGAAGCGCGCAGCCGGATCCCAATCCGAGGCCTGAGGCGGCAGTCACAGCGCTGTCATTGGAATTATTCCAGACTCACCTTGCAGGCGTTTTGGAACGGTTCTAAATGTGGCGGGACTGAGCTGCTTCGCAGCCCTGAAACACGCGATTTTACAGGAGAAATTAGATGGCCGATGACACCGGTAAGTGCCCCGTTCCCCATGCACGCGGCCGGCAGAACCGCGACTGGTGGCCTAACCAGGTCAATATCGGCGTCCTCCACCAGAACAGCCCCGGCAGCGACCCGATGGGCTCGGCCTTCAATTACGCCAGGGAGTTCGACAGCCTCGACCTCGACGCCGTCATCAAGGACCTCAAGGCGCTGATGACGGACAGCCAGTCCTGGTGGCCAGCCGACTATGGCCATTACGGCCCCTTCTTCATCCGCATGGCCTGGCACGCGGCCGGCACCTACCGCACCGGCGATGGCCGCGGCGGCGGCGGGCGCGGACAACAGCGCTTTGCTCCGCTCAACTCCTGGCCGGATAACGGCAACCTCGACAAGGCGCGCCGCCTCCTTTGGCCGATCAAGCAGAAATACGGCGCCAAGCTGTCCTGGGCCGACCTGATGATCCTTGCAGGCAATGTCGCCATCGAGTCGATGGGCGGACCCGTGTTCGGCTTTGGCGGTGGTCGCGCTGATGTCTGGGAGCCCGAATCGCACGTGAACTGGGGCGCTGAAGACGCCTGGCTTGCCGACTCCAAGCACCCGGCCTCGCGCTATTCTGGCGACCGCGAGCTGCATGGCGACCTCGGCGCCGTGCAGATGGGCCTGATCTACGTCAACCCGCAGGGCCCGGACGCCAATCCTGATCCGCTGCTCTCCGCACGCGACATCCGCGAGACGTTCAAGCGCATGGCCATGAACGATGAAGAAACCGTAGCGCTCGTTGCCGGCGGCCACACCTTCGGCAAAGCCCATGGCGCCGGCCCGGAAAGCCATGTCGGGAAAGAGCCGGAGGGCGCCGACATCCAGCTGCAGGGCCTCGGCTGGATCAGCTCCTTCAAGAGCGGCATGGCTGGCGACACGATCACCTCGGGCATCGAGGGTGCGTGGAAGCCCAACCCCACCAAATGGGACATGGGCTATCTCGAAACCCTGTTCGGCCATGAGTGGGAGCTGACCAAGTCTCCGGCAGGCGCGCACCAGTGGAAGCCCAAGGGCGAGGCTGGCCGCAACGTGGTCGACGCTGCCGATCCCACCAAGATGCACCAGCCGATGATGACAACCGCTGACATGGCGATGCGCATGGACCCGGCCTACGAGAAGATCTCGCGCCGCTTCCTTGCCAACCCGGCCGAGTTCGCAGACGCCTTCGCCCGCGCCTGGTTCAAGCTCACCCACCGCGACATGGGCCCGAAACAGCTCTATCGCGGCAAGCTCGTGCCGAAGGAAACGCTGATCTGGCAGGACCCCATTTCGGGAACGCCGTCCTCGATCAGCGCCGCCGACGTCGACACCCTGAAGGCCAAGATCGCCGCGACCGGACTTTCCGTGCGCGAGCTGGCCGAAACGGCGTGGGCTTCGGCCTCGACCTACCGCGGCTCGGACAAGCGCGGCGGCGCCAACGGCGCCCGCATCCGCCTCGCTCCGATGAAGAGCTGGGAGGTCAACAAGCCGGCGCAGCTGGCCAAGGTCATCGCAGCGCTGGAAGGTGTGCAGAAGGACTTCGGCGCCTCCAAGGTTTCGCTGGCTGACCTGATCGTCCTCGGTGGCGTGGTGGCGATCGAGAAGGCAGCCAAGGCTGCAGGCTTCGATGTGAAAGCGCCGTTCACGCCGGGCCGCGCCGATGCCACGCCGGAGGAGACAGAAATCGAATCCTTCGCCTGGCTCGAGCCCAAGGCCGATGGATTCCGCAACTATGTCCGCAAACCGATCATGCCGATCGAGGACCACCTCGTCGATCGCGCCCAGCTTCTCGGCCTCACGGGGCCGGAGCTCACCGTTCTCATTGGCGGGCTGCGCGTGCTGCAGGTGGGCGACGACAAGCTCGGGGTTCTGACGAAGACGCCGGGCGCGCTCAACAACGACTGGTTCGTGAACCTGCTCGACATGAGCACGACGTGGGAATCCGTCGAAGACCGAAACGACAATCTGTTCGAAGGCCGCGACCGCAAGTCGGGCGATGTGAAGTGGAAGGCCACGCGCGCCGACCTGATCTTCGGCTCGCACTCGCAGCTGCGGGCCTTTGCCGAAGTCTATGGCGCCAGCGACGCGAAGGAAAAGTTCGTCAAGGACTTCGTTGCAGCCTGGACGAAAGTGATGAACGCGGACCGTTTCGATCTGAAGACGTGATCCTGATCCATGCCTCCGGAACGCGGCTCAGACGTTCCGGAGGCTGACTGCCAAGCCTCCTCCGGGAGGCATAGGACGAACTGCCCCCGGGCCCACAGCGCCCGGGGCTTTTTTTGTGCGCACGCTTCCATGGATCGGGTCCGGCTCTATGATCGGCCCTGGGTGTTCGGATTCAGGAGTGGGCATGCGGCGGCGGGACCTGTTGCAAGGGGTGGGGGCAGCCGGGATGCTCGGGCTGGCGGGTTGCGCGATTGATGCACCGCCCGCAACATCCGGCGCGAGCGCGCATCCGCTCCAGGAAGCCTTCCTTTACGCCTTCCCACTTTACGAAATGGCGCGCACGGCGCAGAACCGCGCGCTGCAGCCGGGACTTAACCGCATCGGCCATCGCGCCACGCTTGCCGACCACACCGCACGGCAGATCACGGCGCCCAACAACGACACCATCTACTCGTCCGCCCAGCTGGAGTTGTCCGGCGGCCCAGTCGAGGTGAATGCGCCGACCGACAGTGGGCGTTACTTCAACATCACCTTCATGGATGCGTTCACCGACAATTTCGCCGCCATCGGAACGGGGCCCACAAAAGGCAAGGGCGGGCGCTTCTGGATCGTTGGGCCCGACAGTGGGTCCGTCAGTGCGCCAGCAGGCGTTACAGTCCTCCGGTCATCGACCAACGATGTCTGGATGCTCGGCCGGATCGTTGTGGCAGGACCAGATGATCTTCCGGCCGCAAGAGCCCTCCAAAGCCAGATCTCGATCAATTCCCTCAATCGCCAGCCGCGAGCGTTTACCGGGAAAGCGACGCGTGCCGACGACCCGGTGAATTTTCTCGTCGTGGCCAATGAGATGCTGTCGCGATCCCCGGGCGCGATGGGCCATCTTGCGAGACGAGACCGGTTCTTCGATGAGGGTCTTACCGGAGTTCTTGGCGCTGTACCCGGACCCGCACTCCTGGATGCCTGGAGCGCCTACCTTCCCGCCGGCCTTACCTTTCTGCGCGAGCGTTTCGAGTTCCGTGAACTCGTGAGCGATGGATGGACCTATCAGGCAAGAGGGGTCGGCGCGTTCAATGCAAGCGACGATGTGCGTGCGGCTATCGCCTTGGGCGGTCTGGCGGCCTTGCCCGAAAGCGAAGCGATGTACTTTCATTCCCTGTTCGAACCCAAAACCGACCGGCGCCTCAGCGGCGTGAACCGCTATGTCTGGCGGGTTCCGCCCGGGGGCGTTCCCGTCGAGGCGTTCTGGTCGCTGACGATGTATGAGCCCGAGGACGACGGACGATACTTCTTCACCGCCAATCCCATCAATCGGTTCTCGATTGGCGATCGCACGCCGGGTCTGGTCAGGAATGCAGACGGATCGATCGACATCCTGATCCAGCGTGACCGGCCCGAGGGCGCCATGGCGGCAAACTGGCTTCCGTCTCCGGAAGGGCCGCTGCGGCTTGCGCTGCGGGCCTACCTGCCAAAGGCTGAGCTGCGCGAGCGACGCTGGAAAATTCCGCCGTTGCAGCGCGCATGAGCGGGGGAACTCCGCCCCATGGTCACGTCAGACCAGCGTCGCTTCCGTTTTCGCAGCGATCTCGTCATGCGTGACACCGGGCGCCGTCTCGACGATTTTCAGGCCGCCGGGCACAACGTCAAACACGCCGAGGTTTGTGATTATCCGGTTGACGACCTTCTTGCCCGTCAGCGGCAGGGTGCAGGCCTTAAGGAGCTTGGTCTCGCCCGACTTTGATGTGTGGTCCATGATGACCACCACACGCTTGACGCCGGCCACCAGGTCCATCGCGCCGCCCATGCCCTTCACAAGCTTGCCGGGGATCATCCAGTTGGCAAGATCGCCATCCTCGCTCACTTCCATGGCGCCGAGAATTGCGAGATCGATATGGCCGCCGCGGATCATGGCGAACGAGGTCGCGCTGTCGAAGAAGGACGAGCGGTCCAGTGTCGTGATGGTCTGCTTGCCGGCATTGATGAGATCAGGGTCTTCCTCGCCCTCATACGGAAATGGTCCCATGCCCAGCATGCCGTTCTCGGACTGCAGCGTGACATCAACGCCTTCGGGAATGTGGTTGGCCACGAGCGTTGGAATACCGATGCCGAGGTTCACATAGAACCCATCCTGCAACTCCTTGGCGGCGCGGGCGGCCATCTGATCACGTTCCCAGGGCATGGCGGTCTCCTTACGAGGCGTCGAAGGCTGCCCTGAGCAGCCCCGTGAGTTCAGCGTCGATGTCGTTGGTGGATGTGAGCAGCGCAACGGCCTTGTTGCGGTCGGACCAGCCTTCGCTCTTCTTCGGCGGCGAAAGGCGTTTTGATGCCTTCAAGTCGACCGCAAGGCCAAGGCGCACGCCCTCCCTTGTCGGACGGGCGGCTGCGAACTGGGCGCGACGGGAGAAGCCCGTGAAGGTCTTGCGTTCGCCGACGGTGACGCCCTCGAATTTCGAGACAATCGTCACAAGCGCATCGTGGATCCTGCGCTGGTCTTTGTCCTTCCACAGCTCGCTGACGCGCGTTTCAGGATCGTCCCAGCCCAGCGTGGCGCCGAAGGCCCTATCGAGGATGGCGCCTGCGCGATTGACGCCGATGCCGTGACGCTCCTTCAGCCACTTCACGCGCCCGCTGTGCCGGGTCTCGGGGCATTTGCGCGCAAGGGCGGCCCATTGCTCCAGCGATTTTCCCGTATCGCGCACGAGGCCCTCGCGGACTGATGCGAACCATCTCTGCTGTTGCGCTGTAAGCCCGGCAGCGGCGATGTTTGTCGGAGTTGGCTTGGTCTCGACTGCCATTACGCCACTCGCTTGCGCACAGTCCGCTGCTCAATGCGCTTCTCGAAAGAGCCTTTGAAGATGCGCTGGACAAAGATCCCGGGCGTATGGATCTCATCGGGATCAAGATCGCCGGTCGGTACAAGCTCCTCGACTTCGGCGACGGTGATTTTCCCCGCCATCGCCATCATTGGATTGAAGTTGCGAGCGGTCTTGTTGTAGATGAGATTTCCCTGTGTATCGCCCTTGTAGGCCTTGACGATCGACAGATCTGCAACGAGGCCGGTTTCGAGCACATAGGTCTCGCCGTTGAAAACCCGCGTTTCCTTGCCTTCGGCCACAAGGGTGCCAACGCCGGTCTTGGTGTAGAAGGCGGGGATGCCTGCGCCGCCCGCGCGACAGCGCTCAGCCAGCGTGCCCTGCGGATTGAATTCTAGCTCGAGTTCGCCAGACAGGTACTGCCGCTCGAACTCCTTGTTCTCGCCGACATAGGAGGAAATCATCTTCTTCACCTGCCGCGTGTTGAGCAGGACACCGAGGCCGAACCCATCAACGCCGGCATTGTTGGAAATGACGGTGAGATTCCTGACCCCGGCGCGCTTCACCTCGGCGATGAGGTTTTCGGGAATGCCGCAGAGGCCGAAGCCGCCGGCCATGATTGTCATGCCGTCGAACAGCACGCCATCGAGCGCGGCCTGTGCATTGGGATAGATCTTGCTCGCCAACTCAAATCCCTCCTAGCCGCCAACGACCTGGTCGATTCGTCCGAAGATTGAACGTCCCCGTTCGTCCAGCATCTCGATTTCCACGCGGTCCCCGCGCTTGAGGAACGCTGTCTTCGCCTCGCCCAGGGTGATGGTCTCAACCATTCGCAGCTCGGCAATGCAGGAATAGCCGACGCCGCCCTCGCTGATCGGCTTACCCGGACCGCCGTCCACACCGCGGTTCGACACGGTGCCTGACCCGATGATCGTGCCAGCTGAAAGGGGCCGCGTTTTCGCGGCATGTGCGATCAACGTCGGAAAATCAAACGTCATGTCGGCGCGTGTGTTGGCTCGTCCGAAGGGTTCGCCGTTCAACCGCACAGACAGGACGCCGTTGAGCCGATCACCGTCCCACATATTGTCCAGCTCGTCCGTGGTGACAGCGACCGGGGAAAATGCAGATGACGGCTTCGACTGGAAGAAGCCGAAGCCTTTCGCGAGCTCGCTGGGGATAAGGTTGCGCAGGCTGACATCGTTGCACAGCATCACCAGGCGGATGGCGCGCTGCGCGTCTTCATGGCCCGCGCCGAGGCGAACATCTCCTGTGACGACGGCGAGCTCTCCCTCCATGTCGCAGCCCCAGCCCTCGTCTGCCAGGGGTATGGGATCGCGCGGGGCAAGGAAGGCGTCCGACCCGCCCTGATACATCAGAGGATCGGTCCAGAACGTCTCCGGCATTTCCGCGTTGCGCGCCTTGCGCACCAGCTGAACGTGATTGACGTAGGCCGACCCATCCGCCCACTGAAAGGCGCGCGGCAAGGGTGAGGCGCAGTCCTTCTCGTGGAAGCGTTCGGTTGGCACCGAGCCAAGCTCGACCTCCTCCGCCAAAGTCGCGAGGCGCGGGGCGTGGCGCTTCCAGTTGTCGAGCGCCGCCTGCAAGGTCGGCGCAACATGGCTGGCATCTGCGTATCGGGTAAGGTCGCGGGAGACGACCACAAGCCGTCCATCGCGGCCATGTTTCAGCGAGGCGAGTTTCATGCCCGATGTATGCCGTCAAATTCGGTGCGGGGCAAACGGGACCGCATCGAATCCTTCTATTCGCCTGTCTTCCAGCTGTTCACATAGTCCTTGTTCTCCAGTGCGTCGGCGGCCTCGCCAACGTCCAGTGGATCGCGTGTGTCGATCATGACGGCATACTCGTCCGTCATCGGCTTGTCCTGCACGAGCATCTTCTTGAGCGCCTTCGGGTGAGGGCCGTGCGTGAAGCCGGAGGGATGGAAGGTCATCATGCCAGCCTTGATGTTGTCGCGGCTGAAGAAGTCGCCTGCGTGATAAAACAGCACTTCGTCATAATCGTCATTGTTGTGGAAAAAGGGGATCTTGATCGCGCCCGGATCCGTTTCAAACGGCCGCGGCGCAAACGTGCAGACAACGAACCGGTCCGACAGGAATGTGGTGTGGACGCTCGGCGGCAGATGATAGCGATGCGAGATCACCGGGCGGATATCTCGCACATTCAGCTTCACCGGCGCGAGCTCGCCATGCCAACCCACAGCGTCGTGGGGATTGAAGGGGAAAGTAATGGTGGACACCTGCCCGCGCTTCTTCACCCAGACCTTCCATTCGCCCCCGGATTTCTGGCGCGAGAGGAAGGCGGGATCGATCACCGGAGACTGCAGCAATGCCGGGTCGAACACGGCGTGCGGGCCGAGCATACCCCGGTGGGGCAGCGTGTAGTGCGCGTTGGTTGCCTCGATCATGAGAATGCGGAAACCGCTGACGCCCTGCTGCTCAAGGCAGAACATCGCCCCACGCGGCAGATAGACATAGTCGCCAGCCTCAACCGTGAGATGACCCCAGTCACTCCACAGGTCGCCCTGGCCTTCGTGAATGAAGAGCAGCGTGTCGCCATCGCCATTGCGCGCGTAGCCGGTCATCGGCTGGGTGAGGCGCCACATGCGCAGCTCGGTCGCCCTGTTGTGCAGGATGACCGGCGCGGACCACGGTGATGGCATGGACGCGTCGGCCTTCACCAGATCGAATGCGCGCGGCTTGAGCGGACCTTCGAAGCTCGTCCATCCGGTTGGCGGCTTCTGGTGATAAAAGAAGGCTGCAGGACCGAAGAAACCCTCCTTGGACATCTCGCGCTCGTAGGTGCCTTCCGGCAGATCGGCATGCGCTTGCTTGGAATGCCTGCCCTCGGCGCCCTTGACGGGAATCCATTTGCCTTTGGTCATTGCTGCTTCGCCTCCGGCTGCTGGTCTGGAGCGGCGTCGTGGAAAGCCTTCAGCTTCCTGAGCGCCGCGTCGATGCGAACGATGTTCGGAAACTGTGACAGGTCGATCTGCGGATAGCGCCGGGCGTTGGCAACCTGGGGCACGAGCACGATATCCGCCAGCGTCACCGCATTGCCGACGCAGCACTCGCCGTTCGCCGGCAGCATCTGCTCCAGCACCTGAAACCCACGCACGATCCAGTGTTCGTACCACGTGGCGATCGCCGCATCATCCGCGCCGAACTGACTGCGCAGGCGCGCCAGCGTCGATGTGTTGTTGAGCGGGTGGATGTCGGCGACGATCTGGTCCTTGAGGTCGCGCACATGGGCGCGCAGATACGCATCGCGCGGGAGAAGCGGCGGCTCGGGACGTGTTTCGTCCAGATAGTCGATCATCGCCATGGACTGCCCGATGCGAAGGCCGTCGATCTCGAGGATCGGCACGCGGCCGGACGGGTGGCGCGCAAGATGTTCCGGGCTCGTCTGCTCGTCCCTCAGGAGATGGACGCCGACCGTGCGATAAGCAATGCCCTTCAGGTTGAGTGCGATGCGGGTGCGGTAGGTTGCCGAAGACCGCCAGTAGCCATAAAGAATGGTTTCGCTCATCGGCTACTCGCTGATCGTGACACGCGTTACGGTGTTCTTCTCGACATCCTCGTCGCGCCACAGCAGGTCGTCCCAGCCTTTCTTCGAATAAAGCTCCGTCTGGTCGCTGTGATTCGGCGATGTCGGATCTGTGGACTGGCCGTAGGTCAGGAAACCCTGGCTGCGCGGCCCGCTGCCCGTGAACTCGACAGCATAGATCCAGCTTGCGCCATGCCGGATGCTGGTCCAGCCCTTTTCCGGCTCGAGGCTTTCGGTCTGCACGCTGATGACGTTGAAGACGCCTTCGGGGCCGGCGCTGCCATGGATCGGGATGCGCTTGCCATTGCGTGTCTCTGCCTGCACATCCCCGAGACGGGCGTCGACCGGAATCCTGAGCTCCGCCAGCTTGTCCACGGCTGTTTCCAGCGCCGCAATCACGCGCACATCCTTGGTGTCCAGCTTCGCTGGCGTGTGGACAGCGTTCTTTGGATCGAACGCATCGCTGAAGCGGATACCGCCCGCCTCCGCAAAGAGGTGGAAGAGGTGTGCGCCGCGGCTGTCGAGGTCAACCTTGAGGTCCCACTTGGCGAGCGTATCGCACGCGGACGCCAGTTTCGGCTTGCCAGCGGCGCGGCAGGCAGCGACCAGGTCGTCTCGGATCAGCTCGCCGCCGTAATGGCGATTGGAGAGCATGACCTGCTTCATGCTCTCAAGATCAAATTTCGGCGCGCCGAATCCATCCGTTCCCTGCATGCGGCGTTCGACCTGTTCGTGGGCAGCGCGGGTACGCAGGCTGCGCGGCGTCGCCTCATCGCCGAAGATCGGGCTCAGCCCCGTGATCGGCGCATACATGTTGGTGAGCCAGTAGCTGTCATTGCTCTGGAGCACATAGTCCGTGCGGAACTGGTGAGGGGCAGCCGCAGCGCCCGTAGCGCCGGGCATGGAACTGTCCGCATCAGTCGCCCAGTCGCACTCGGCGCGGGATCCGTCGAGCACGGGGGTGCGGGCTTCTTTCCACTGTTTCTTGGCAAAATCGGAGACAGAGCATGTCTCCGCCAGCGCGCGCGACACATTGGGGATCAGCCCCATGTCGCCGTAGAGCGCCTCGCCGGTTGAGTCGACCGCTGTGGCGTTGAAGCGGAACGACTGTCGCTTGGCAAGCGCCGCCTTCATCTCGCGCACGCTCTTCGCACGCCACACCGCCATGTACTGGTCCGGATCGCGCAGGCCCGTCTCCATCGTGCGCAGCGCATATGCGCGCTCCTTGGTCCAGGCAAAGGATTCAGACTCGAAGAGGGGGCCCCAGCGCGTGGAATAGAGCGTACGCGTCTCCGGCGTGACGGTCTCGCCCCGCTTCACCTGCACAGTGACGGTCTGCTTCTCCATCGGCAGCCACTGTCCGTCATACCGGTATTGCGTCGGATCGGCGGGGTTGAGCGTCAGCTCATAGTAGCCAAAACGGCGTGCGGTTGAGACGGTGTTGGACCAGGCCAACGTCTCGGTGTGGCCGATGCGGATCATGGGCATGCCGATGTAGCTGATGCCAACGATGTTGATGTCGTTCGGGATGATGAAGTGCGTACGATAGAATCGGTTCACGCCGTCCCACGGATAATGTGGATTGCCGAGCAGGACGCCCTTGCCGTTCTTCGTCATCTCGCGACCGATCGCGTAGGCGTTGGAGCCCCAGCCGGCTGCATCTTCTGCAGTCACGTCGGGCGCAACGCTTGCGCGGTCAGTTCCCGGAGGAGCGGCGCCGGTCGTTGGCCCAAAGAAGCCATCGACAGTCTGGCCGACATACATGTGCCGCCAGAATTCGATCGCCGTGATCTCCCGCAGCCAAGCTGCGTTCTTGCAGCGCGGGTCGGCGATCTTCGCGCGGTTCTCGCGAAGATAACGGTTGAAGCCAGCGGCGTACCCTTCCGCCAGGGCCCGTGCTTCCTCACTCGGCGTATCGGGAGATGAGGCTGGCCCGCCGAGCAGTTGCTCGACGCGCTGCGAAGCGATCATGCGCTGGTGGTAAAGATCGCTGGCGATATTGGCGTCGTTCTCTCCGGGGCCGAGGAACTTCGCGCGCTCCCCCGACACCGTCAGGATGCGGTCTGCAATCTCGCAGACATTGTCCTGCGCGCTGGCGTAGCCATAGCCATAGCCAATACCGCCCATGTCGTCGGCCTTGATGTGTGGCACGCCATAGGCCGTGCGGCGTATCTCGGCTTCGAACTTCGGATTTGCGGCGGAACCTTCCTCCGCCCCAGGCGCGCCGCTACAGGCGACCAGCGCCATGGCCGAGACGACCGACAGCAATCCTGAGCGCATGGCAAACCTCCCGGTCTTTTCTGTGTCACAAAGCCGTAGCACGGGCGCACCGATGCTCAAAAGGCGCAGCGTTGCCACTTAGCCGCCCGTGTCCCGCGCAACATGCGCCGCATACTCGGCCATCAGCGGCCCATACTGTTCCGGCTCGGGGCATCTCGCAAAGCTGTGACGCGCAGTGGTACGCGCCCAGGCCAGGCGCTCACTGATGAAGCTCTCGATGAACGGGGTCGACCAGCTGGCCTCCGCGAACACGGTGGAGCGCACATTGACAACCGGCGCACCGGCCGGGCGCGTGAGCAACCAGTTGAGACAGTGCGAACAGTACTCGTACCGCGACTCGCCGTGCAGCGCACCAATTGCCGTCTTGCCGACCACCTCCACCGCTTCGGCCGGAAACATGGCCGTCAACGAAAAGGCGCTCGCACTCAGCTTCTGGCAGCCGGTGCAGTGACAGGCCATCGTCATGATCGGCTGCGCGTTCACGCGCACCTTGACCTGCCCGCACATGCAGGCGCCCTCAGCCGGGAGGTCCGGATTCATCATCCCGCCACTATGGCGCGCGCCGCGCCGGGCATCCAGCCGCCCGCAGGCGGCTGGATTCCGGTTTCACGCTAGATCGCGGCCTTCACGGCAGCAGCCGTGATCGGAATGTGCCGCAGCCTCGCACCGACCGCGTTGAAGATCGCGTTGCCGATCGCCGGGCCCACCACGGTCGTGGCCGGTTCGCCAAGGCCCACCGGGACCTCGGCGCTTTCGACGAAGCTGATGTCGAGCTCGGGAACATCTGCAAGGCGCAGCGGCGTGTAGGCGCCAAGATTGCGCGCCTTGACATTGCCATTCTCGAACTCCGTCCCTTCGTGCAGCGCCAGCGACAGGCCCCAGAGCGAGGCGCCCTCCATCTGCGCAAGCGCGCCATCCGGATCGACGATGGTTCCAGCGTCAGCAACCAGTGTCAGCTTCTCGACCTTCACGCGGCCCGACCCGCGGTCGACATTGACCCGCGCCACGCACGCAACCCAGGTCGGCATGTCGCGTTCCTGGCCGAAGCTGGTGGCGAGGCCGAGGCCCGTTCCGGCCGGCAAGGTCGACCCCCATCCTGCCTTCTGCGCCGCGAGCTGCACCACATTCGCCTGCCGCTTTGCCCCACCGACGGAGTTGGGCGCGGTCCCGGCATTGGCGCCCTCGGCGGTCAGCAGCTTCAGGCGGAACGCCACCGGGTCCATCTTCAGCTTGTGCGCCGCTTCGTCGATGAAGCTCTCCAGCGCCCAGTTGGTGAAGCCTGGACCGACCGATCGGAGCCAGCCGGGGCGGAATGTCTGGTTTGCCAGGTCGTTCGAGATGGCGCGGACTTTATGGGCGCCAACCGTATACCAGTGGTTTGCGCCGTTGATCGCGAAGGGGTCGAACGGCACGTCCTTCTCGCCCTTGGGCATGAAGAACGGCGCCATCACTTCGGTGGGCCAGCCGCAGGCAACATGCTGTTCCATGCCGGTGACATTGCCGTCCTTGTCGAACGCCATGCGCAGCTTCTGCACGGACGGCGAACGCACGCTGTCGAACTTCACATCGTCTTCGCGCGTCATGATCATCTTGACCGGCTTGCCGACGGCCTTGGCCGCCAGCGCCGCGCCGACCGCATAGTCGCCGTTGAGACGGCGACCGAAGCCGCCGCCGAGGCGATAGGTCTTCATAACGATATCGGTTTCCGGAACCTCAAGCGCGGCCGCGAGCCAGGGCAGCACAAGGCTCTGCCACTGGTTGCCGGTGTGGATTTCCCACTTGCCGTCCTTCTGCAGCGCCAGCGCGTTGAGCGGCTCCATCGCGAAGTGGAGAGCCGTGGCGGTGGTGTAGGTGGCGTCCAGCGTGGATCGTGCAGCACGGAAGGCAGGCGCCGTGTCAGTATTGCCTGTCGGCAAGACCGAACCTTTCGTCGAGTCTGCGATCAGCTTGGTTGCGTGATCCTGCAGGTCCTTTTCAGACACATCGGTCGTCGGGCCGGGCTGGTATTCGACGACGACGGCTGCCGCCGCCTTCTTTGCTGCATGCCAGCTGTCCGCAATCACAACGCACCAGCCGGGAACCGTGTTCGACGGGTCCTTGAGCGTCACTGTCTCGATATAGCCTTTTATCTCCTTGGCCGGCGCATCCATCACATAGGTGACGAGGCTGCCATTGCGTGTCGGCGGAAGGATCGGACAGCCATAGACCATGCCCTCGACCTTGGCGTCGATACCGTAGACCGCCGCGCCATTGGTCTTCTCGACAATGTCGAGCGAGGTCACAGGCTTGCCGATCAGCTTGCGGTCCGCCACCGGCTTCAGAGTGATCGCCCCCAGCTCCTCGGGGGTGTAGGTCTTGGTGAGCCCACCTTTGCGGACGAGATCCTTGTAGGAAATCTTCTTGTCGCCCGAGACGATCTCGCCATTCACCGCCGAACATGTCGCCGGATCAACACCCAGCGCGGTTGCGCCGGCCTCGATCAGCGCTGCGCGGCCGGCGGCGCCCGCCTGGCTGTAGAGCGGATAGGTCTGCCAGACGGACCAGGATCCGCCGGTGACCATCAGGCCCCATTTCGGATCAGAATCCACGTGATTGATCCGCACATTCTCCCACGGCGCTTCAAGCTCATCAGCAAGGATACGTGCAAGCGATGTCCCGACATGCTGGCCCATCTCGGCGCGGATCACGTTGACCGTGACGATGCCGTTATTGTCGATCGAATACCATTGCGTGGGCTCGTAAGCAGGAGCGGTGCTCGCGGTCTCGCCGGTCGTGCAGGCCGTCAGGAATGAGAAGGCAACACCGGTGCCGGCGGCGGCGACGAGGAAGCCGCGGCGCGAGAGAACAGCGGAAGACTTGTTGATTGGCGTATCCATGGATCAGCCTCCCTTCATCGCGTTGGCGGCCTGACGCACGGCTGCGCGGATGCGCGTGTAGGTCATGCAGCGGCAGAGGTTAGCCGTCATCTGCGCGTCGATGTCGGCATCAGTGATGTTCGGGTTGTCCTTCAGCACAGCAGCGGCCTGCATGATCTGGCCGGACTGGCAGTAGCCGCATTGCGGCACCTGGATATCCTGCCAGGCCTTCTGAACCGGATGCTCGCCCTTGGGATCGAGTCCCTCGATGGTGACAACAGCCTTGCCCTCAAGCGCGCTGACCGGAAGCAGGCATGACCGCGCCGCCTGTCCATCGACATGCACGGTGCAGGCGCCGCACATCCCGACGCCGCAGCCGAATTTGGTGCCGGTCAATCCCGCCTGCTCGCGGATCACCCAGAGCAGCGGCGTATCGGCGTCGACGTCTACGGTCGTCGCCTTTCCGTTCAATGTGAAGGTCGTCATTTCGGTCCCGCCATCAAGTGGCTCCACGCCGGAGCCCGGCCGGCAGGATGCGCGCGGCGCTGTCGATATGCGCCATGAACTATAACGATCCCGCCACTGGATGCTTCTCCTTTTGCAGGAGTCTGTCCAGTGGGGTGATGGGGTTACATGGCACGTCGCTGTGTGGAAGCTGAGCGGGCGCTCAATCAAGCCCCCTCCAACTCCCCGCGCCAAGCGGGTCTGGCGTCAGTACCCGTCTGTCGCACGATTGAATTTCGACGA
>Ga0172373_10003748_pt1 | contig 21889 bp, 18 predicted proteins | sample Lak10m_2_FD_114546 | JGI IMG/M metagenome (GOLD analysis project Ga0172373, IMG submission 114546) | Freshwater microbial communities from Kabuno Bay, South-Kivu, Congo - kab_092012_10m | ecosystem: Environmental > Aquatic > Freshwater > Lake | place: Democratic Republic of the Congo...
AAATTAGGATAATTGTGGGTTATTGAACTATCTGTTGCCCAAGTTGAAGCTGAAAAGCCCGCGGTGCCATCTCCCCAAGAAAAAGAATAAGAAGTGTTTGTAGTAATTGTTGGGCTGTTATTAATTATATCTAATAAATAAGGACTTGCTCTGCAGTATTTAATAGTTCTAGATTCGGCATAAACACCTAAGTCTTCATCGAAATATTTTAGCTTAGCATCAGGTCTTTGTTTTACAGTTACTTGATTAGATACTGAACTTGTGCATCCAGGGGCTCCATAAACAGTTAAAGTTACATTATAATTTTGTGTTCCGGTTCCAACAGCAGATTCAAAAGCATGCCCAGGATTTTGAGTTGAAGCACTGTTTAAAGTGCCGGAAAGCGGGTCGCCAAAATTCCAAAAATAACTTGTAGCGGATGGAGTTGTATTAGTAAAATTTATTCGCGTGTTTGCACATGGTGTATTTGGTGCCGAAGTAAAAGCTGCAGCAGGTGCGTTTACCAAAGTAACAGTAACGCTGGCATTGTCTGTTCCTGAATTACAAGTACCCACTACTGAATAATTTGTAGTAGCATTTGGCGTTACTATTATAGAGTCAGATGTAGCACCGGTGCTCCAAACATAACTTCCACTTATACCACCAGTAGCTTTAAGTTTAACAGAACCACCTGTACAAAAAGTGAGCGAAGAAGCTGTAATGTTTACATTACAAGCTTGACTAAATAGATTATGACTATTTAAAACAATTCCTAAGAAAAAAAAGAAATAAAAATATTTTGGTATTGCAAGTAACTTCAACATTCAAAAAAAATCCCTTATATTTTCAAATATAGAAAAAATAATAGGAAAAAATAATAGGAAAAGATTAAATAAAAATTAAAGCTTCACACCTATCACTAAAATGTCATCAATCTGTTCTATATCGCATCGCCAGTTTTCAATAAATTCATCAAGAAAATTCATTTGTTCTTTCATACTTAATGGATTTACAGTTAAAAGCAACTCTTTGAATTTTTTAGTCATTAATTTCTTTCCGCTCTTTCCAAATTGATCAGCATAACCATCAGAAAACAAATAGAAAGAATCTTCTTTATCTAATTTAATGATGTGTTCTTCAAAACTTTGATTTGTATCTGTAAATCCACCAATCGCTTTTTTAGTTGCTTTAATTTCTTCTATTTCTAATTTGTTTTTTCTTATAATCCATATCGGACGATTAGCACCTGCATACACCACCTCATTTTTAGAAAAATCAATTCGAACAAAAGCAATATCCATTCCGTCGCGTGTTGCATCTGTTACTGTGTTTTGTTTTAACGCATCTTTTATACTATTATTCAAGTAGTTTAAAATATCTCCAGGATTTATTGAATGAGCAATTGCTAATTTTAATTTTTCATGTCCGATCATGCTCATTAAAGATCCGGGAACACCATGCCCCGTACAATCTGCTGCAGCTAAAAAAATATACTGATCTTGTTTGGCATAAAAATAGAAATCTCCACTAACAATATCTTTTGGTTTAAATAAAATAAATTGATTTGCAATTTCTTTTTCAATTTCATCAAGATTAACCAATAATGCATTTTGAATCCTACTGGCATATTGAATACTGTCTGTAATTTCCTGATTTTTGTGAGATAATTCTTTGGTACGTTGATTAACTTGCTCTTCGAGTAGTTTGTTTTGATTTTCTAAGATTTGTTGCTTTTCAATTTCTTGAGCAATGGTTTTTTCTGATAAATCTTGAACTTCTATTAATTTCAATTCTAAATCTTTGTTTAAAGCTGCAAAACTTTTGGCTTGTTTGATAATCATATAAAGTGGAACTACAAAAGTGAACCCGGCAATTGGTAAAATGAAAGCTAAAACGATTAAAGAAATAATTAAAATTGCAACAGATGGTAAAATAAAAAACAAAATGAAAGCTACTACAAGTAAAGCACAAATTATCCAAAGAGTTAATTTTCTTTTACGTTTAGTAGGATCATATTTTTTTAAAAAAAAGATGATAGAATTTATTATTAAATCTGTATAAATAATAAGGTATACAATAAAACTAATTTGATTACCTAAATTAAAGTCAATGATTAAAACAATTAGAGCTATAATGCTTGAAACTAGATATACATAAAAGCGTTTTGGAGTTTTAGAATAGGTAAATAAAAATATCAACTTCATTAAATAAATTGTAGACACTACTGTTGCAAATTCCTCAAGATGATCTGTAATTAAATAAATCTTAGGGTTTGGAAATATTTTTGCTAAATAAGGTACAAAAAACATGAGCATCATGAAAAAAGAAAAAATGGAGAAATAATAATTACCCTTGTCTTTTTTATAGAAGAGGTAAAAAATTAAATTAATAAGAGCTAATACTAAAAACGAACCAATAAGAATTCCCATTAAAATTGTTGAAATAATTTTTAAAGAATTAAATCCAATTTTTTTATTATAACTAGTTTCTATTTCAAGATTAACTTTTAACCAATTGTAATTTTCATCAATATGTTGAAGGTACTTAATACCAAAAAAATTACTATACCTAATTACAATGGTATGTTTACCCGACTTATTAAATTTCAGGTTAATTGGCACATCAGTCGGGTCTCTTAATTTTTCATCTTGTGGTAAATAAGCAATTTCGCCAATTTTTATAAATAATTTTTCGTCAATATAAATTTCTGATGCGCCAGTTTGTTCTACTAATAAATTTATATTTTTATTAACTAAATCAGAATCAATTGTAAAGGTGTTTTTAAACCAAGCAATACCTTTAAAGTTTGTTTTTTCTATTGAATTAACATCGAAAGGAAACTTAATGTTTTTCCAAATTGATGTTGCAAAGTTTTGTCTTGTTAAATAGTTGTGATCTAAAAATGTAAATTGCCATAATGAGTCATTAATGATTGTTTTTTCTTCGTCATCTAAATTAATATCTACACCATTGCTTGATAAGTTAATACTACCTTCAACCATACCGTCAGAGATCTGCGAGAATAGCTCGTTTAAAAAGATAAATAAAATAAATACAAAAAGTAATCTCATTTAATAAAAAAATTATCAATCAAAAGTAATAAAATCATTTTTGTTTAAGTGATTTTAGGATTTCTACTAACATTATTTCGAAATAAAAGATTTTAAATAATTTTTAGTCAATCTGTAACGTATCCTATAAAATGGCGTTATAGATTTAAAGTATGCGAATAATTACCTTAATAGTATTAGTGTTGCTAAGCAGTTTTAAAAAAACAAATGGTATTAGGTATGATTTAATTTTCTCTGAAGATTATGCCAATGCAAAATACTTTGTAAGCAAACATTCTTCTGAATTAAAAAATGCGTCATTTATTTATAAGCATGGTTACTTTTTTTCTACAGCAATTGTTTTTCCAGAAATCATGCGTTATTCAGCTATAAAAGATGTTATTGAAACTACAGCTCTAGAATTGGTATATGTTAATAATGGCGCAGAAGCGGCAGATTTTTCTATAGGACGATTTCAAATGAAGCCATCGTTTTTAGAGTCTTTAGAAAAAGAAATTTGCACCAATGATAGTTTGACTGAAGTGTATCAAGAAATACTATTAAGCGTAACTTATACAGAAAAAGAAAAAAGACAATTAAGAGTAGAACGATTAAAAAATACTAAATGGCAGCTTATTTATTTACATGCATTTATTGCTGTTTGTGATGAACGATTTAAAAAATCAGTATATAAAAATAAGAATGAAAAACTCATACTTTATGCTACTGCTTATAATTCGGGCTTCAATCAATCAGCTGAAAGTTTAATAAAAAAATCCTTAAAAAAATGTTTTCCATATGGTGAAAAACATGAAGGTACACAGTATGCTTACAGCGATATTTCCAATTATTATTTTACAACTAATCATTAAATAAATGAATGCACGTTTACTTTAACCCCTAAAAACAACAAGTCATGAACGCAACAAAAAAAATCAACCTCACAAAAGGTTTAATCTTAGTAGCATTGCTAATAAACAGTGCGTGTGATAATAAAAAGAATAATGAACAAGTTGCATCGAATAAGGCAGAAAAAGTAAAATCCGTAGTGCAATCTCCATTTACTAATGTAGATGTAAATTTTGATAAATTTACTGTTCAACCTAATGCTGATATTGAAATTTCTACACCAAGCGGAAGTAAGATATTTGTTTCTTCTTCAAGTTTAATAGATACCTCAGGTAATCCAATTAACGAACCTGTTGAGCTAAGTTACAGAGAATTTATGAATGCTGCAGAAATAATGGCATCAGGCATACCCATGATGTTTACTGATCCTGTTGCAGGAATTAAAAAGCCATTTCAATCAGCCGGCATGTTCGAACTTTTAGCCGAAACAAAGAGTGGAAAAAAAGTAGTAATCAATAAAGAAAAGCCTGTTAAGGTTGAGTTAGCAAGTACTATTACTGATGATGGTTTCTCTAATTTTTATTTAAATACAGCTACCGGTGAATGGGTTTACAGCGGTGAAGAAATTAAAAAAGATAATACACTTAAACTCGATTTGAATAAGCAATTAAAAAAATTAAAAGATATTTCTGGATTTTTAGGAAAGGATTTTTTTGTGCTTGATGCTGCAAATTTATTAGATCAATTTTTTAATGATAATTATGAGAAAATTGCGCCTTATCGTTATGAAAATAAAAAGAAATTACCCCCAGGGTTGCTTAAGTATGGAATGAAATCAAAAGATGTTTACTCTTACAGTTTGGTCAAAATAAATCGATTAGAGTTACCTGCTGGTCTTGTAATTTGGGAAAACACAAAACACATAGAGTTTCCTGAATGGACAAAAAACAAACAAGCACAGTTTAAACAATTGTCAGGTAACAACTATGAAATCAGCATTAGTGATGGTAAAAAGAAAGCTAACATTTTTAAAACAGAAATTAAAGCCATTATGAGTATTAAAAGTATGTTTAAATATGAGCCGGAATTATGGACCAAAAACTTTGAAGAAAATTTAAGCGAAATAACTAAACAAGAAGAGGCATTAGCTACGATGAATGATGTTTTTCGAACACTAGAGGTAAATGCGTTTGGTGTTTATAATTGCGATCGTTTTTACAAAAATCCGGAGTCATTTACTGTTAAAGCAAATTTTGTTTTCCCTAAAAATGACAATGGATTTAAGCCCGAGAAAGTATTTTATGTGAGTAAAAAAGATAAAGTTACTATTCCCTATAAGTACGATAATATAGTATTAATGACCTTTTGCCAGGATAGTACAGCATCATTATATACAGTTCTGGAAAACAATATACTTGCGTCGGTAAGTGCTGACGAATTAAATAAGTTTACTAAAAAATCTCACATGAACAGTAACATTAAACTTAGCTTTAAGCCGGGTAAAAAAATCAACTCAATTGATGACATAAAAAAAAGTATAGGAATTTAAATTACCTTTAGCTTTAAAATTTCAACAAACTATTTTAATTTAAACTGAAACTATTTTCATATAGTTTCAGTTTTTTTATTTTTCTCTGATTTATGATATGTGCTTTTTTTTCAATTGTATGCTTTATTTAGCTTTTTAAATTTTATTTACTTAAAATCGAATTCTAAATTCATATTAGTTATGTTGTCAGATTTAAATTTGATGGCTATATCCTCATGAAGTCAATTTTATTACACTACAAAATTCGTTTTAATTCTTACTTTTGAGATTTGTTATTATTAAGAGTAATCTTAATGATTTCGACTATCAATTATTTACTGATTATAATGAATAATTTAAAAAACGATTTAATAATAAGAGCTGCATTAGGTAAAGAAGTTGAACGCGTACCTGTTTGGTTAATGCGCCAGGCGGGCAGAACATTACCAGAATACAAAGCGGTTCGAGCAAAAGCAAAAAACTTTATTGATTTTGTAAAAAACCCTGAAATGGCCGCCGAGGTTACCATACAGCCGGTTGATATTTTAGGTGTTGATGCTGCCATAATTTTTTCTGATATTTTGGTTATACCGGAAGCCATGGGACTACCCTACCAAATGATTGAAAGTAAAGGTCCTATTTTTGAAAAAATCATTGAAACGCAAAGTGATGTTAACCATCTTAAAATAAGTGAAGCAGAAGATTTGAGTTATGTAATTAAAGCAATTGAACTCACCAAAAAACAATTGGATAATCGCGTTCCATTAATCGGATTTTGCGGTGCACCTTGGACATTGCTTGCTTACATGACTGAAGGCGGAGGAAGTAAAACATTTAGTAAAGCGAAAAAGTTTTTATACACCAAACCAAAATTAGCACATCAGGTACTTGAAAAAATTACACTTTCTTCCATCAACTATTTGAATGCTCAAATTGATGCAGGTGCCAACATGGTTCAAATCTTTGATTCCTGGGCAGGTGCGTTAAGTCCGCAACAATACAATGAATTTTCGTTGCGATACATTTCCATGATTTGCGACGGTATCAATAACAGAGTTCCAATAACTGTTTTTGCAAAAGACGCGCATTATGCAGTGAAAGATATTGCTTCTATCAATTGCAACACTATCGGTTTAGATTGGACTATGAATCCTGCAAAAGCACGATTAGATGCAGGAGCAAACAAAACACTTCAGGGAAATGCCGATCCATGTTTGTTGTATGCCGATGAAGAAACTATTCAAAAAGAAACCATCAACATGCTGAAACAATTTGGCAAAAAAAACCACATCGCCAATCTTGGTCATGGTTTATATCCTGATACCGAAAAAAGTAAAATCAAATTTTTTGTAGATACCATTAAATCCTATTCATTTAATTAATTCATGAGTAAAATTAGCAAGCACCCAAAAGGATTATACTTTTTATTTTTTGCCGAAATGTGGGAACGTTTTGGTTATTACCTCATGATTGCCATCTTCACGCTTTACCTGGAAGCCGATGTAGATAAAGGCGGTTGGGGCATGAACATGAAAAGCTCCTCAAGTTTATATGGGACATTTATTGCGCTAGTTTTTCTTACTCCATTTTTAGGTGGGCTCTTAGCCGATAGAAAATGGGGTTATCGCTTTTCAATCATACTTGGTGGAATATTGATGGGTGCAGGTTATTGCTTAATGAGTGTGCATAATTTAACGGTATTTTATATTTCTTGTGCGCTGGTAATTTTAGGCAACGGATTTTTCAAACCTAATATTTCAACATTGTTGGGAAATTTATACGATGATGAAAAATACAAATCCAATAAAGATTCTGGTTATAATATTTTTTACATGGGCATTAATATAGGAGCTTTCATTTGCACCTTTATTGCTGCCGCTATGCGTAACCATTTTGGATGGGGAGGTGCATTTGTTTCTGCGGGTGTTGGGATGTTTATTGGAGTTATCATTTTTGTATTAGGAACCAAACACTACAAACATGCCGATGTATTAAAAGCGCAGAAAGCCGGCGATCAAACACTCGGGCAAATTTTTGGTTATACCTTATTACCAAGCATTATTGCTGCTGTTGTTGGTTGGATTATTCCGGGTAACTTGTTAGGAGATGATGCCACAGATGCATTTATTTTTGCTTGTTTGCCAGTAATTTTATTCTATTACACACTCTATAGAAAATCAGATGAAACAGAAAAGAAACCATTAGGAGCCATGTATATTATTTTTATTGTGGTGATTTTATTCTGGGCAGTATTCAAGCAAAACGGAACAGCATTAAACAAATGGATGAAATTATACACCGACCGAGAAATGCCCGCTACAGTGCTTCCACTTGCAACAAAATTAAGCATTATAGATACCATTAAAGCTACTGAAAAAGTTAGACCAATAACTGATGAACAGTTTAGGTTAATTACAGTAAACCGTCTTGATAGCATAACTAATCAATACAAAAAAGATACGCTAAAAGGAAAAGATTATCCTGCCTATTTTAAAAATGTTCCTTCCGATAAATTTCCAAAAAAAGATCAGGAAGTATATTTAATCCCAACAGAAATTTCTCAATCCATTAATCCGGGTTGGGTTATTGCACTAACACCGGCAGTTGTTTTCTTTTTTGCTTTTTTAAGGAAAAAGAAAATAGAACCTACTACACCATCTAAAATTGGCTGGGGATTATTCATCAGTTCGCTTTCACCATTAGTAATGGTAGCGGCAGTGTATGTATGTCAAAACGGACAAGTAAAAGCAAGTCCAATGTGGCTGATAGCAACCTATGGTGTTGTAACCATTGGAGAATTGTTCTTGAGTCCAATGGGTTTATCGTTGGTATCTAAATTATCACCGCCAAGATTGACAGCGCTAATGATGGGTGGATGGTTTTTATCAACCTCCATGGGCAACAAACTAAGTGGCATTTTAGCTACGTTCTGGGACAACTATGATAACAAGGGATTGTACTTTTTTGTAAATACTTGTTTGTTGCTATTTGCAGCAATTGTTATGTTCTTGCTCTTAAAAAAATTAAATATTGTTTTTAAGGAGTATGTAAAATGATTAATAGAGTTTTACCTTTCTTGTAATTTTTTTTTGAAAATCTATTTTTTTTTCTATTTTAGGCGAGCAAAAAATTAAAAAACTAAAAGCATGAAAAAACTATTACTAGCCGCTGCACTATTTAGCAGCACATTTTCATTTTCACAAATTCAAAATTTAGGTTTTGAAACTTGGAGCAACAATGCTCCGGATGGTTGGCAGGCTCAGTTAGGGCTTATTGCTCAAGGAAGCGTAAGTCAAATTAGTACTGGAGCACCTGAAGGCACTTCGGCAGTTCAGTTAACCACTGTTAATTGTGCTTTTTGTGGCTTTTTAGGCTTGCCTACCACTGTCCCAGGGTTGATTCAACAAAAAGTTGCATTTACTGATCGTCCAACTTCAGTTAGTGTTAAGGTAAAATGTAATATTGGCACTGGAGATGAAGCTCTATTTGGAGCTATAACATCTTTATATAGCCCTATTGATGATACCTCTTATACAGTTGGTGTTGCAGGAACAACTATTCCCGGAGGCACTAATCTTGCAAATTGGACAACTCAAACATTACAATTTCAATATCAAGATCAAGCAAATCCTGATACAATTACAATTTTTGCTATTTCTTCAGACTCTTTAGCTGGATTCCCTTCTATTCAATCTGTTGGAAGTACATTATCACTAGATGCAATTGTGTTTAATTATCCAGCGGGTATCAGTGAAGTATTTTATATGAAGGACGATATTATTTCCTATCCAAATCCTGCATCTGATTTCTTAAACATTAAATCAAAAAGTGGTAATAAATCACAAGCACAACTATATGATATTTCAGGAAGATTAGTAGCTACTGAAGAGTTAGTTTATGGTGTTGCGAAAATTGACTTAACTCGTTTTGAAAATGGTCTTTACATTTGTAAGGTAACTGATGAAAACAACAATGTTGTTTACACTGAAAAAGTTACTGTTTCAAAATAAATAAACAGATCTTTTCTCATATTAAAAAGGTTAGTGAAAATTTCACTAACCTTTTTTAATTTATAAATACCTAAATTCTTTTGTAGTTTTTATAGATGCTCAGGGTAAACTCAAAAAGAACCAAAAAAACTCCCGGCTGCATTATTGATTCCTTCCACTATTTTTTTCGTTCACTGATTTTTGCAAGGCTGCGCTGCGCAAAAATCTACGTGAAGCGAAAAAAAGTGGAACCTGAAATCAAAAACGCTAGGCCGGATCTTTTTTTTACCCGAGCGTGGCCACGAACAAACGCGGTTCCGATTCGGGTGAATGTTTTTTTTAGGGCAATCAGGTGGAATGGCTGACCGTAAAGAAAAAAGGAGAGAGCGTGAGCAATCGTTTGTTCTTGATTTTTTTTGCTACTGCTACACACAACCTGGCTCAAATGTGCACAGCACATTTGCCCTAATCAAGTAAAAAAAGTAGAAGATAAATAATACTTTTTGAGTGAACCCTAATTAAGAATTGTATTAAATACTAAAATAAAAAATAGTTAAATTATTTAGAACTTGCTTTATCCTCTTTGGGCACAAAATATACTTTTGAAAAATCTCTAAACTCCATAGCATTAATTGGTAAATTCTTAACGTGCTTTTGTATCAATCTGTCATTTTCGTTATAATAAATGTTTAAGAGTGCACCTTCGTTAATAAGAATTTGATCACACTCTTTATATAGCTGATAGCGTTTTGTTTTATCTTTTTCAATTAAAGCGGCTTCATATTTTTTATCAAATTCCTCATTTTTAAATCGAGAAGAATTGATGTATGATTTTTCATTTTCATCCGGAACGTTTTTCCCATAAAACAAATCAAGAAAAGAAGATGGATCAGGATAATCAGCAGCCCACGAACCTCTAGTAAAATAAGCTTTACCAGTGCTTCTTTGTTCAATCTGCTCCGGGAAAGGAATAACATTTATGGAGATTGTTACACCAATATTTTCTTGTAACATTTTTTGAACTACTTCAGCAATTTGTTGGTTACGATCTCCACCACCACTGTTTATAGTAAGCACAATTTCCGGAAAACCTTTTCCGTTTGGATACCCTGCCTTTTTCATGTATTCTCTGGCTTTATCTACATTAAACTCAGTTCCGGTTAATGAATCAAAATTTAATCCGTTTTTCTTAAAAAGCTCAAGCGGTGGAATAATTCCATAATTTCCTACAACACCTTGTCCCTGCAAGGTATAATCAACAATCTTATTTTTATCAATAGCATGATTAAATGCCAAACGAACTTCTTTTTTACTAAATGCAGGATGACTACACAACATGGTGTAAAAATCTAATGATAAAGCCGGTGCTGATTGTATTTCGAAATCATGTACTTTAGCTTGAGCATTTTGGTAGTTGCCCATCAATTGCTTATACATTTCAGTAGGAATTCTAAATATCATATCTAAATTTCCTTTTTTAAATTCAATCATTTCAGATTTTTTTTCTTTAATAAAAGAACATTTTATCGCATCTAAATACGGCAATCGATTTCCAAATTGATCAATTTGCCAATATTTTTGATTTTTTTCAAGCACTACAATTTTTCCTTCTTTAACTGTTTTTGTAAAAAATGGTCCGGTACCTACGCATTTTGCACGTAAAGCTTCTCCATATTTTTCAAATGCTTCTTTTGGGTAAATATAACAACCGGATGTAGCTAAAATATTTGGAAAATCAGGATTTGGTGTTGTTAGTTCAATACTAATGGTTTTATCATCAATAACTTTTACCCCTTTTATTGGCTCTTGTTTTCCGGATTTTTTTGATTTATCAAATGCCTCGGATGCACCAATTACTTTGTCTTTGAATGTGATATCATAAAATGAATTTATTGGGCTAAATTGACAAAGTTTCTCGAAACAATATTTTACATCATTTGCATTTACAATTCTTCCTTTATAATCAGTGAAACAAGAGTCGTCATGAAAAAAAACATTATCTCTTATATGAAAAGTCCATAAAGTGCTATTTTCATTTACAGTCCAATTATCGGATATTGCAGGGACAGTTTTTAAATCTATTGGATCAAATTTTACGAGTCCTTCATAACATTGACTAGCGATCCTAAACGATACTACATCGACAATAGATAAAGGAAATAAGTTTTTAAATTCATCTAATTCATTCACTTTAAATACACCTCCATAGTAAATGCCGCCATCTGCTTCTATAGATCGTTCTTCTTTAATTTCATTCTTACAAGAATTAAAAAAAACAGCTAAAATTAAAAGGATTATTACTTTTTTCATAATGATCGAATTTTGTAAAATACTAAAGATATAAAATGATATTCAAATTTAAACAATGGAATTTGAAAATTAACTTTTAAAACAAATTAAAATTGTTTTTAAGTTAAGTCAATCAATTAAAATAGTAACTATCTAAACTTATATTAAATAAAAATTACTCATTCAAATATTCTTGGATAATTAATAAAACAAGCTGTCCGGTTACTTTATGTTTGGAAAAAACACCTAAAGTGACAGATAATTTTTTAATTGTTTACCTAAAATTATTTTTAAATTCAATTAAATAAAACTAAAATAGTTGAATAAGTAAAGTTAGTTAATGGTAAGTTTTTGCAGATTTTCAATTACAGAATCACCATTTTTAATGAGCCCCATTTCTTTCTCTTTTTCAAGGCTATCTTTTTTAAGTTGTTCGTTTAGTTGTTTTATTAATTCCTTATTTGGAATAGATAAGAAATATTTTTTGTCGCCATTACAAATTAATTTATCTCCAATTAACCAAGGGTTAATTTGTTTTAATAATTGTATGGAAAGACCATGTTTTTCTGAAAATTTTTTTAAATCAGAGATACTACTATCAACTTTTATTTTTTTATGATTGGTAATTGAACCAGACTTTTTAAACTCCACATCCAATTCAAAAAAATCAGGATGATTTATTAATGCTTTTATAGCAAGTAATTTGAAAATGTATCTTTTTGTTTCTGTATTAAGTTTTAAATCATAATAAGTTTTAGCATTTTGTTTTAGTAATTGTTGTTGTATGCCACCAATACCAAGATTATAAGAGGCTGCGACTAATGTCCAATTATTAAATTGTTTATAAGCTTCGTTTAAATACTTGCAAGCAGCTTCCGTAGCTTTTTCTACATGATAACGTTCATCAATTAGTTCGTTTATTTCCAATCCATAATTGCTTGCTGTACCCGATACAAATTGCCAAAAACCAGTTGCTCCACGGGGTGAAATTACATTAGTAAACTGACTTTCAATAATTGGTAAATATTTAAAATCATCGGGAATATTATTTTTTTTCAATATTGGTTCAATTACCGAAAACCAATTAACAGAGCGGTTTACCAAAGCTTTAAGTGCTTTAGGATGCTCCTTATTTTTATTGATTTCCTTTTCGAGTAAATGAATACAGGCTGAATCGTAAACAGGAAAGCCTTCTCCGGCAAACTCTAATGATTTGTAAAATTTAATTAGCGGACTATCCTCTATTTGATGTACAATTGGAAGTTTTTTTTCTTTTAATACACCTAGCCAAATTATACATACAATAACAAAAAAAGAGCAAAAAATAAATAGGTGATAGGTATGATTTTTCGCAAAGAAAATCAACTTTGATAAAATAGATTTCGGAGTTTGAGTACTCAATGTAATTAATAAATTAAGATTAAAGCTATTTACTTATACTGTTAAGATGAGATCGCTTAACATGAAGTTAATAACATTAACACGTTTATTAATTTTTTCGGATAGTTAAACCTAATTAATGTTCAGAAATCAACTATTAATTAAGCTTTAAAATGGTTTAATCGTTAGTTTTATAACGGCTTAAAATATTTAGTTAATTGATTTTCATTTATAGAACAGAAACTAATGTTATTCGGTAAATACCAATAGATGACTTTTAAGGCTTCTTCATACAATGTATTATTTTCAAATGTAACCGGATCTAGATTAAAAACTAATTCCTGATAAATTTCTGTTTTTATTTTTCGGTTGATTAATAACACTTTTGGCTCTTTAATGCCTGTTTTTTGCAAATACTCTCTTATATAATTTCTTGATTGCTTTGGTAAGATAAGTTCTGTTGGTTGACCAACTAATACTTCCTCTTCTTCTTTTATAATTTCATTTTTAGGCAATTGAATTTTATTTTTTTTAATATAAAATTCTTTTTTTATTTCAAAATTAATTAAATCGCCATATGTAAATACCCAGTCGGGATTTATTTTGTTTGGGCTGATGACAATTCCAATTCCTTTTTCTAAAATAAAATCAGAAATTAAATTTCTTATTACAAAGCATTCAAATTTTTCATTTGACTCTGGAATAAATAATTGAAAGTAAGGAAAACCATCAGGGCCATCAATGATTTGAGGGTCTCCACACATAAAACTTGCATCAGCAACATGCTCTAAAAATTTTGCTTTCCAACTTTCGCTTCTGTTTTCTTGTGGAATTTTAAATAATTCATTTAGGATGTGTGTCTTTTTTAAATCACCGTAATAAGGAATTTTTTCATCATGCTTTTTTATAATTGTGTCTTTCTTAAAAAGATTAAATAATCCCATTTTAAGTTCATTTTTTAGCTGTTAAAGTTCTATCTTTTTTTTGTTTTATAGCTAATAAATTATTTAGATAAATCTGTTTAATTATTTTTTATAAAACATGATTGTGTTATAATTTGAGAATTTTAGCAAAATGGCTTTTAGATTCTGTTTCAATTAAAATAAAATAGTTACCCGAATTATAGTTTTTAATTGAAAACGAGTTTGTTTTTACTGTTTTAATTACAATTCCTATTTGGTTAAAAATTGTAATTTTCTTTATGTTTTCATTTTTAATTAAAATAGATACATTACCATCAGTTGGATTAGGATAAACAATAATTTTATTTTTATCATCCAATTCATAAATATTATTAGCTAAAGAACAAAGTTGATGTGTTCCCAATTGATTTCTAAAAGGACTGTTTAACATCACTGTTTGGGCGCGTGTTTTTTGATCGATTGTAAACATATATTTACTTGGCCCTCTAGTGTAATCAATAAAGTTCATAAACATTTCACCATCCGGACTATTGGAAGGCGAAGTGCATGTTCCAGGGTTTTGAGGATAGCTTGGAGTACCTGTATTTTGGTCACTTGCAGGAGGTGTATCATTACAAAAATCATTTCCACAACTTGTATCTCCCCAAATGTGACGTAAACCCAAATAATGACCAATTTCATGAGTAAGTGTTCTGCCATCAATAAATTGAGAAATGTATGTTCCTGTAGGAAATAATGAATAAGAACCAATTGCTTTGGTATAACACCATATGCCATCTGTGGAGTCAGTTGTGTTATTTGGTAAATCAATAATGCCACTTAAAGGAGGAACTGATGAAACACCGGCATAATTAAGTAAACTGCTTTTATCAGTAATCCAAACATTCAGATATTTCCTAACATCCCAAATAGATTGAGGTTTGATGATGCTATCCAAATAATTTTTCATAGTAGACTGTGTTGTGAATAAATTTGGATTTTGCCAACCCTTACTATTGAAATTAATTCTATCAATTCCCGGTTCATTTAGTGTATTACCAATTGTATCTTTAGTTGCTAAACAAAATTGAATATTAAAATCTGCAATTTTAATTCTTCCATTTTGATCCAAATTAACTGATGGAATATTTTGATTAATTACCCAGTTTACAAAGGCAGTTGCAGGATAATCAGCAGAATTATATGCGTTGCCCGAAAAATCCTGATTTAATATTGTTACTTGTGAGTTAATTTGATTCTGATGAATATTTGGGAATGTTCCAACAACTTCGCCACCATGTATGATGTGAAAAATAATTGGAATAACATAATTGTTTATTGATACTTCATCTTGATTTTTTTCTGACGATGATTTGAGAATTAATTTTTGAAAGGCTTCTTCCCATTCAAATGATGGAGCAATTGTTCCACATTCAAAATCATCATTTTGAGTATACACATTCGAAATAAAAAGTAACAATATAATCAGTGCGGTAATTCTCATTTTTATTTCTCAATTAATGATTCTTAAAAAAGAATCTAAATTCAAATTTACTTTAACTTAATACAAACATTTTTTGGTTCGGTAAAAAACTCTATGGCTTCAAAACCGCCCTCTCTTCCTACACCTGATGACTTAACGCCTCCAAAAGGAGTTCTTAAATCACGTAGCAACCAACAGTTGATCCAAACTATACCTGTGTGTAATTGTTGAGCAACGCGATGTGCGCGGGTTAAATTTTCTGTCCAAACGGTTGATGCTAATCCGTAGATAGTTGAGTTGGCATACTGCAATACTTCTTCCTCTTTATCAAAAGGCATGATGGTAACAACCGGACCAAAAATTTCTTCCTGATTGGTTCTGCAATCATAGGTTAATCCTTCAATGATGGTTGGAGCGATATAGTAGCCTTCTGTAAACTCACCTTCTAATTTTACTGCATGACCACCACATAAAACTGTTCCACCTTCTTGCTTGGCTAACTCAACATAAGATAATACTTTTTCCTGGTGAGGTTTGGAAACAACTGCACCAATTTTTGTTTTTTCATCGAATGGCTGACCAACCAATAATTTTTTTGTGCGTTCTACAAAATCGTTTTTAAACTTTTCGTAGATAGAATGTTCAATAAAAATGCGCGAGCCACACAAACAAATTTGTCCTTGATTAGCAAACGAAGAATGCATTGTTGTCGCCAACATTTTTTCATAATCGCAATCAGCAAAAATGATGTTAGGATTTTTACCACCCAACTCTAATGACATTTTTTTAAACATCGGTGCTGCAACACGAGCAATGTCCGCCCCTGTTTTTGTGCCGCCTGTAAATGATATTACCGGAATATCTTTATTAGCTGTAATTGCAGAACCAACTTTTGCACCTAAGCCATGAACGATGTTTAGCACACCTGCAGGCAATCCGGCTTCAATACAAATTTCGGATAGCAAGTAAGCCGTCATAGGTGTAACTTCTGAAGGTTTTGCGACAACGGTGCAACCTGCAGCTAAAGCGGGAGCAATTTTCCAGCTGAACAAATACAAAGGTAAATTCCATGGAGAGATGCACCCAGCAACACCTACCGGCTGACGTAAAGTATAATTAATAGCGGTATCTTCCATGGCATGAGATTGCGCTGAATAATGCATAATGCCGGTTCCATAAAACCTAAAATTAGATGCCGCTCTTGGAATATCTACCGATTTAGAAAGATGTAATGGTTTTCCATTATCCAACGATTCGGCATGTGCAAGTTTCTCTAAATTTTTCTCGATTAAATCTGCAATTTTAATGAGGAAAGCAGCACGAATATCTTTTGGAGTTGTTGACCAAGCCGGAAATGCTGCTTTTGCTGCTTTAACTGCCAAATCAACATCATTAGTATCCGAATCAGGAATTAGGGAATAAACTTTCCCTCTTGAAGGATCAAAATTATCTAAATAATTTCCTGAAATAGGAGCTATTAGAGAGCCGTTTATGTAATTGCTTATCTTTAACATGTGAAAAAATTTAAGCGTAAATTTACCCTTTCTAGTGATTTATTTGCAATCTATAAAATTAATTTTAATTTTGCGCTCCTATTCTGCTCCTATAGCTCATTCGGTTAGAGCAACTGACTCATAATCAGTAGGTGCCTGGTTCGATTCCAGGTGGGAGCACCCAAGTGGGGATTTCTTTAGAAAAATTGAAATCCCCGTTTTTAAAACGCTCTACAAGCCCCGACAGATAAGGGATTGCCGAAAAAAGTAAATTTATTCTTGTGGTTCGATAATCATCATTTTTTCGATTGTAGAAAATTCCCTCCGGAAACAATAAATTTTGTAATCTTTGTTTTCTTGCAAAATTTGCTTTTCTCCATATTGATGGGAGGTTCAGCGATAGTTTGATGCACTTTTCTACAGCAGAATCAAGGTTCGATAATTGTTTTTGACTATTTTCAATTTCTGTTTCAATTTGACTTATGTTGGTTCTGTATTTTTCTCTGTATTTGTGATATAAATTTTCTTCAATTTCTTCGTTTACGAATCGTTCTTCTATTCTCTCAAGTTTATTTTTCAAGTTTGACAATTCCATTTTTAATTCTTTCTTTTCATCTTCATTAACTACTGCTTTTTGACTTAATAAATGAAGAAACATTTTCTTTATAAATGGAATTAATTTTTCATCAATAGAAAATTGATTCAATAGTTCTTCAAATTTTTGGTGAAGTACTTTTTGACTTCTGTTATTTGCACAACCTTTTAAATTGCATTTGTAATAGTAGAGTCCTTTCATTTTTACCATGTAGCCTGTGTAATTTGTCCCACAACAATCACATTTTATAAATTGTTTTAATGGTAATTCTTCAACTTCTTGTTCTATTTTGTAGCCACCTCCATATTTTTCAAGGTTTTGATGAACTTTAAGAAAAGTATTTTTTGATACGAGTGGCGGATGTTTTCCTTCAATCATTTCACCGGGAATCATCTTTGAAACAATGAAACCACAATAAAAAGGGTTCATGAAATAATGAGATAGCCTTTTAGAAGGAATATCAATTCCTCGAGCCTTCAATCGTTTTGAAATTTCAACTAAACTTAAATCATCGTTTGCTTTCCATTCAAAAGCTTTTTTAATTAATTTCCCTTTTTCATTGATTATTAATTTGTGCTGATCGGCTGTTTTACCTTGATTAATGTTTGTGTAACCTGTAGGAGGCATATATGGCCAATAGCCTTGCTTCAACTTTTCAATCATGCCTGTCATCGATTTATCCCGCCTCAACTTATTGTCAAACTCGCTAAATAAATGGTAAATTCCCTCCATAAAATTTCCAGCTGGATCATCTTGATCAACAGATTGAGTTACAGAGACCAATTTGATACCTTGTTGTTTTAATTCGTATGAAATAAATGCGCCACTTGGCCCCGATCTACTAAAACGATCATATGAATAAACAAGCACGAATCCTATGGATTTTTTTCGTTTTACATAACTGATCATTTTTTGAAACTCTTTACGTTCATCATCTTTCGCACTTTCGTAAGTCCCACCAAAATAATCTACGATATTTAAACCTTTTTCTTCAGCATATTTTTTGCAATGTTTTAATTGCGTTTCCAAACTTGCATTGTTATCAGCCTGCTCTTTGGTGCTTACACGAGTATAAATTACAGCTTCGGTTTTGGAAATCTTAATTAATTCAGATCCTTTTATGAATCTTTTAAATCTATTGTCTATTTGCATGTTCCTCAATAACTATTAAACAAAATACTTCTATTTGCTCAATTAAAAACTGAGCAATTTCTTCTGAAATTTCTTGGTCTGTTAATTCAATTAAATCTTTTGTTGTTGGTTTTTCAAATTTTTCTTTTTTATCTTTCAATTTATTCACCCAATGTTTTTCAGAGTCCGTGCTTCGGTTGAATGAAAAGGGTTTCCACTAGTCCATTTATTTGGTGCTTTTATTTAATTTTTTCTGTACTTTATTCTCGTAATTCACAATTTTACCATTTCGGGTGGATACACTTATTTTTTGAAAACCATTTTTTATTATGACATCTAAAAAACGATGCTCTGCACTTATGTTATATTGTTCATTCACTTCTATAATATCAGGCTTTCCATCTTTATAGCGAATTGTAATTGAGTTCACATCATTACGTCTAATTGATTCTAAAATTTCTTTTTCGGCATTAGATAGAAGATAAGAGTTTGAAAGGATAACTTCAGATGACCATCCTTTAACAAGACTTCTGTAAGCCTGTGCAATACTTAAACAGAAGTATGGTTTGGTCATAAATTCAGTAAAATCAGCATCATTTAAAAATAATTCTTGATACTTTAAAGAATCGTAAATCAGATATTCACCTTCATTATTAACGATGCAGTGAAATGACTTTTTGAAAATGATGGTAGCAATAATCATAGATTTGAAAATTGAAGGTCCGTTCACTTTTAATTCAGATATTAATTGTTCTGTACTAATAGATGAATTGTGCTTTTCTTTTATTTCATTTATAAATTTTTTTAATTTTTCTTGATCAAAATTTGCTAAATCTATTTTTGGCTCCAGTAAATTATCCTTTAATTTTTTGACCGTAGCAAGGCCTATCCCTAAAGACCGCATCTGCTGTATCAACTTAACCCAAACACTTTGTATAAGGTCGTACTTTCGCCTCATGCCAGGACCTTTTAAAAATGGCAAAACCCCTTGTTTGTCCCAATATGATGCGTCGCGTGGTGAAATATTCAGATCGCTAATACTATACTTAGGGTTTTCAATATTTTCAATAAGGGTTGGAAACTCATCTGTAAACATCAAACCAGATAGAAAATCCAACTCTTCTGGTATCATGAAAATTTTTTGCTCAAAATTATTTGACATATATGTAAATTAATGTATATTTGTATTAAATATTGATATTGTAAATATAAACATAATTTTTAAATCTATGAAGATTTGCAAAAAAGAAATATCACCTTTATCTAAAATCATTTGTAAATGTGGTTGCAACAAAGAATTTCAGCCAGGTCGAACAGATCAAGTTTATTTAAATCACAAACATGCCAATTTTGGATATAATCATGGTGAGAGAAAAAAAAGGTATGCTGAAGAAAAAGAAACAACAAAAATAATTAGGAAAAATGATCGTATTGCAGAAAAATATCATTCTCTCTCTATAAAAGAAAAAGTAACGGTAAATCTTAACTTATTAAATGCAGACGGTTTTGACATTAATTATTATACAAGAGTAATTTCAGAAAATACAAGTCAAGGAAAAATAAATTATTGTGTATTGTATAATTATATTTTCAGAATAATTAAACAAAATGAATTAACATATATCGAAATTCAAAAACTATGAATCCAAAATTTACAATCGTTTCACCAGAAGAGTTTTTATCAACAGGAACTGGCGTTTCTGGTAACCCTATTCCTAACAATGGACCGGGTAGAAAAAATCCATACTTAAAGTATGTTATTCTTGGCGGAATTTTAATTGTTACAGTTGTAGTTGCTTACCACATAACAAAGCCAAAAGAATTAAAATTAAAACTTAAGAAAGATGAATAAAGAATTAAATCAAAAAAAAATAGTCATTAGGAATAATTTTGAATTGGCCCTTACAGTTGGAGTCACAAGTATTGTTATTCTTGCAGGCACATGGGTCGTTGTTAAAATTAGCCGAGAAATCCTTAAGGAATTGGATGGGATGGGATTGTAATTCATGAATCAGTTGAAATGCAAAAATTGTCTTTATAAACATTAATGTATTTCATGTTGTTTAGTTGTATATCAAATGAAATTTATAAGTCTAAATAATTATTCTTAATTTTCATTTCGGGGACACAAAGAAGTTTTCATTTCAAATAAATGCCGGATTAAATTTTTCATCGGCTGACTTTATTAATGATAAGGAATCAATTTTATGAATAAGGAACTTTTAAGATATTAAAAAATTTATTCAAAAAAGTAAACCGTATAAAAAATACTGTTTGCCTGTTTTAATTTTACACCATAAAATAAAACAGCCATGAATGCAACAGAATTAATTAACAAATTAAACCTGCAAGAAAAGCAAGGTTGGGCTTATGTGCCATTTACAGAAAACAACAACAGAAGTTTTTACACTTTCATTCTCGAAAACGATTCGCTTACTTTAGCATGGATTGCTGTACACGAAAAAATTACAGCAAATCATTTAAACACACATCACTTCATGCGCGAAAAAAACATGGAGAATGGCATACGTAATTCTGTACCCCGTTTATTAATTATTAGCGATGGCAAACAATGGTGGATTTCGAAAACAGGAGAGGCACAATTTAAACAGGTAAATTTTCCAGGTGTTTTAATTGCACTTTATCAGGAAATAAAATTTATTGCCGATTATTTTGATGTATTTAATGAATCCAAAAAACCGTATAAAAAACTTATTACAACTTTAGATACCTTAAAAATTGATGTGCGCAGAAACGGAGATTTTTTACACGAAGGAACAGTAGTAAATCATAACAACACGTATACTCATCCTGAGGATTCTGCTTGCGGAACTGATTCCATTGCTTTTCCTAATCAAATTCATCCTACAAAAGATGAAGAGTTAATGCGTTATTCAAAAATATTGCATCAGCAACTATTTCAAACATTTTCGTTTTTGCAAATAAAGTACCTGTTAAAATTTCAGAAACAAATTGTTTATGCACATCATAACTATAAAAAGGGACAACTACTGATTTGTGTTACACAAAACGAATTCAAAAACCAGGAAGAAGCATATAAAAACAAATCGCTTTTTCTTATTGTGGATAAATATACGAGTACAAGCACCCTGCACTTAGGCACCAACACAAAGGAAGAAGATTTTATGCAAAATTTTTTCAGAATTAACATGGAACTAGTAAATGAATTTTTAATGAAAGAACCTTTTTAATTAATTTAC
>Ga0172373_10003750_pt1 | contig 21886 bp, 23 predicted proteins | sample Lak10m_2_FD_114546 | JGI IMG/M metagenome (GOLD analysis project Ga0172373, IMG submission 114546) | Freshwater microbial communities from Kabuno Bay, South-Kivu, Congo - kab_092012_10m | ecosystem: Environmental > Aquatic > Freshwater > Lake | place: Democratic Republic of the Congo...
CCAGCCGAACCAGATGTTCCCGAAGTTCCTGATGAACCAGCCGAACCAGATGTTCCCGAAGTTCCTGATGAACCAGCCGAACCAGATGTTCCCGAAGTTCCTGATGAACCAGCCGAACCAGATGTTCCCGAAGTTCCTGATGAACCGGCCGAACCAGATGTTCCCGAAGTTCCTGATGAACCGGCCGAACCAGATGTTCCCGAAGTTCCTGATGAACCAGCGGATCCTGAAGTACCAGAAGTTCCTGATGAACCAGCCGAACCAGATGTTCCTGAAGTACCTGATGTACCAGAAGTACCTGATGAGCCAGCAGATCCTGATGTACCAGAAGTACCTGATGATCCAGCAGATCCTGATGTACCAGAAGTACCTGATGATCCAGCAGATCCTGATGTACCAGAAGTACCAGAAGTTCCTGATGAACCAGCAGATCCCGAAGTACCAGAAGTACCTGATGAGCCAGCAGATCCTGAAGTACCAGAAGTTCCTGATGAACCAGCGGATCCTGAAGTACCAGAAGTTCCTGATGAACCAGCCGAACCAGATGTTCCTGAAGTTCCTGATGAACCAGCGGATCCTGAAGTACCAGAAGTTCCTGATGAGCCAGCAGATCCTGATGTACCAGAAGTACCAGAAGTTCCTGATGAACCAGCCGAACCAGATGTTCCTGAAGTTCCTGATGTACCAGAAGTACCAGAAGTTCCTGATGAACCAGCGGATCCTGATGTACCAGAAGTACCAGAAGTTCCTGATGAACCAGCTGAACCAGATGTTCCTGAAGTTCCTGATGTACCAGAAGTACCAGAAGTTCCTGATGAACCAGCCGAACCAGATGTTCCTGAAGTTCCTGATGAACCAGCTGAACCAGATGTTCCTGACGTACCATTTGTCCCTGAAGTTGCGTTTGTTCCCGATGTTCCACTTTCGCCAGCCGTCCCTGAAGTTCCTGAAGTACCTGATGTACCAGCAGTTCCTGATGTTCCTGACGTACCATTTGTACCCGATGTACCTGATGTCGCATTTGTTCCCGATGTTCCACTTTCACCCGAGGTACCACTTGTTCCTGAAGTACCTGATGAACCAGAAGTTCCTGATGTTCCTGACGTACCATTTGTACCCGATGTACCTGATGTCGCATTTGTTCCCGATGTTCCACTTTCACCCGAGGTACCACTTGTTCCTGAAGATCCACTTGTTCCTGATGTTCCCGAAGAACCGTTTGTTCCAGATGTTCCCGAAGAACCGTTTGTTCCAGATGTTCCTGACGTACCATTTGTCCCTGATTCACCAGATATACCACCAATACCGGCGGTTCCAGATTCCCCTGATGTTCCACTTGTCCCCGATGTTCCTGAAGTGCCAGAACTTCCAGAGGTACCGTTTGTACTAGAGCTATATGTACCAGATATAACTTCTTCTATAAACTGATCTAGTCTCTCACCCACATATTGAAAACCTATTGCTCTAATAGCCCCGGTTGATGGATCAGTCACATATTCTCTAGCAGATGTGTCACCACCCTCCCCAAATGCTGATAACAATCCTAACTTAGAAAAAGTGTAACCAATTCCAGATTGTTGCCCTGAGTCAAATGGTGTTCTTCCTGTTTCAAATCTTATTAGACCACTATAGTAATCTACATCCCAGTATGTGTTGACGTAGGATAATCCAGAACCATCCTTTTTATAAAGATTAATCCTATAACCTGTTGATGGGTCTCCTTGAGTGTCAGTTATATCTGATGGATTTATAAGAGGTCTTACCCATGATGAACTTGGTTTAAAACCAAAACTATCATAAACAGGTTCCCCTGTATCTAAAAACCAACTCTCCCCATTAGAACCAGCTAATGGGTATAAATAACTCGGATTAGATGAGCTCCCTATTTGTCTAACTACACTACTTTCTTGATTTACTTGAGAGGCTGAGGCAAATGTCCTGGCAAAGGGAACTTCAGATATCCAAATTTCATTAGAACGGATATTTTGGCTACTCTTATATTTTTCTTCAAAGACATTTTTCCCGTTCTCGGTATTAACCTTGCCAAGAGCATGGAAAAAACCAACTTTCCTTTGTATAGTCTGATTAGAGAGTGCCATTTCCTACCTTTTTGTATATATTAAATTATTTTCTCTTTTTTTTATTTATTCAAAGTTTATTTGAGATAAATTTAAATTTTTACCTCTTGTCGTGTTTTTGTACCCAATTAAAAGCCAAATTTTTGAAGGATTTAGGTTACTTCCTGTTGTAAAAGAAATTTTCTTTTGTGAATTATTCAAATTGTATATTAATGTGTCACTTCTGCCTTCATAATTTGTAACATCAGATAAAAATATAAATTTATCTGGATATGTGTCACTGGGTCCAGAATCCACACCGACTAATATTGCCAAATCTTCAGTCCCGGTTGTGTTTAGTCCTGTGTGTAGATCTGATTCAGAAAAATTTGATTCAAATGTAAATATTCCATTATTAAATGTATTTACCCCTTTACTATATTCACTAACATACCACCTATACCCACTTAATGTTACCAATTGAGTTTCACCTAGACTTAAATCCGTATAGATTAGGAAATTTTTTGTAGAACCGGTAAGAGAACTATAATTACGAGTGGAGTTTGAACTTGGTAAAAATTCAGTAAAATCTGATTGTGGATAAATTAATCTTCCAAAAATATACTGTAGTTCGTCGTTTTGAGTCAAAAGTGATTGTTCTGAATCAAAAGCAGTAATTGATTGAGTAATACTGGTCATTTTAATCCTATTTGCTTCTGAATCTAAGGGGTTAAAAGTTCCACTATAGGATGATGGATTAAACCCATCATATAAAATTTTAATTTTAGATGACTGTGTTGATGATGCTAATCCCCAGTCCCAAACCCTTGCCTCAAAATAAGAATTAGACAATCCTGATATTGTGTTATTTGTCTGGTAGTTGGGGTAATAGAAACTTGTTTGGTTACATGTCACCGTACTGGAGAATTCTACACCACTATTATTCCATTGAGTGTTCCATCCGATTAAATTAGAACCTGATCCCGATAAAATTTGTGTTGTTGCCAAATTATTTGGAATTAATTCTACTTGTTTGTCCGGGGGGAACGATTTATCATTTAATAGGTTTATTCCTCTTGCTCTTAATCTAAACTGGGTACCCAGGGTATAAAATGTGATTCCTGAATATTTAACTGTTTGTTGTACTAGATCTTCAATTTCTAAAGGACCATCTACTGTTATAGATGATGTTGCACCATCATTATCCCAAAAATAAGAAGACGATGTAAATGAAAAAATTCCTACTGTGTCATGATGTGAAACTTGAACCAAGAACCTACCACCACTAGGCATTAAAAGACCCAAATTTATTGTCCCCGATACCGAGGCTTTCCACTTATCCAAATCTGTAGATAAATTTGTAATTTGTAAAGAGATACCTGTTGAATTTTCTGTTTTATTACTATCAATTAATAAATTAGAAATTGATGATAAAACAGTACCGCTACCATCCAAAATCTGGTAACTCATAGTTGAAGAAAGAGTAGATAATGAAAATGTTCCACAAGTAAATGAAACAATATTTGATTGATTGGTGGTCGGTCTTGTTATGTTACTCGTCTAATCCGAAGAAGGCTGCCAGTCACCTACATTGAAATTTCCAGAAGTTGGCGTTGATATAAATTTCTGTGATGTTGATGAAAAAAACACTGGTAAAAAACTAGGAGCATATACATAAGTTAAAGATTGAGGATCCTTCCAAAAGAAATTCCCTTGAGAATCCACTGATAATATTTTACCTTCTCCGTCGGTGGGATTTAAACCATAATCTAAAAATCCAGGGGATATACTATAGGTATTTACCTGGGCTGAAACGATTAATGGATTTCCTGGTGTAGTTGTAAATGAAACTGTATTCGTATTTTGGAAAGATATATTAACGGATGTTCCTGAAGTACCGGAAGTTCCCGCCATACCCGATGATCCAGAAGAACCAGATGTTCCAGAAACCCCTGATGTACCGGAGGAACCTGATGTTCCATCGGCTCCATCGCCACCACCTCCGCCTGAGAATTCTAATCTTTCCCAGTTTCCATTATCATCTATATTATTAGAAACTCTGCCTTTAGTTAAAGTGTATAGACCATTATTACCTCCCTCATTATAAACACTAACTATCATACCCCATTCTCTTCTGGAGGTAAAAATTAAATTTCTCTCAGTTATATTTTGTACAGAATGAAGACCACCTTTAATTTCATAGGCAAAGGCCGAGGCTATTTGATCTAAAGAATCAATTGGTCTAATCGGTGCGGAGATTAAGGTACCTTTATTTTTTGCCATTTCAATAAGTAGTAATTTTTATGTAATCTATTGTAGAATAATATTCTACGTCACTCATCCAAACACTATAGGATCTAGAATAAGAACCAAAAGAATATGTAACCGATGAATAATAAGTGGAACCAGGGCCGTGTATTTTTGTAAAAAAGTTTGTTATCATACCATTTACTACAAATTGAGGCTCATCCCATGATGTGGGCCAGGAAAATACTAAATATCTACCAGCTGGATTTATTCTTGGTAAAGACTCGCCATCTAATAGAAGACCCAAATGGGTTGCCCCTTGAGAGAATTCTAAAGATATAAGGTCGGTAGATGAGAAATTTTTTGAAAAAGTATCAGATGTTCCCCAGAAAATTCTCTCAGTCCAAGTGAATAAACTAGATTGAGTAAATGTACCCGAGCCATCACTGACCACAGCTAAAACCTGGGTATCATCCCACATCGTAGCATTTACCTGAACGCTGCCTGAGGATGATCCCGTGGGTACCGATACAGTTACCCCCAAAATATTTAGTGATTGAATTGGATTTGAACCCTTCTGGGTTTGCCAATTAATTTGGATTACAGGAGTTTGTCCTTTGAATTTTGAGGCCGGTGATATAGAAAAAGTTACACTGGGTAATGTATAAGGATAAAGTAATTTATCAAAAAAACTTTCAAGACCAACATTACTAAATGTGGAACCTTTTGGCCATCCACCCACCCCGACAAGTGATGGGGTTGCAGATGTAAATTGAAAATCTGTAAAAACCTCTGTCCCACAATTCATCAGTTCTTTTCCAAAGAGTAAAGATACTATTTCTTAAATCAAAGGCTGTTATCAGATTACCTGTGTTATCAGGTAAGTAAGACATAAGCTGATCGATACTAGATGGTTCAAAAATATTATAATTGAACCTTACTGTTTCTGAGTAAGTACCCGAGCCGGGAACTGAATAAATGTAAAATGAAAATGTTTGTGACATACCTTTTGAGTATATATTAAAAACAGAAATTCATTTTTACATTTTCTTCCAAATTAATCCATTTTCTAACTGGTTGGGGGGATAAAATTTTACATTTTTTGTGTTTTTATCAAAAAATAATACCCAATTTATGATGTTTTCCCTGTTTTTTTCAAGTTTTTTGTATATAAATTTTTTTAATTCAGATAATTTAATTAAATCCAGAAAAGGAAGAGTGTCTATATCGTCTCCTTCGGGGATATTAATTATATCAATAGATGATGTCTCTGGGTTAAGATCAGGAACAATTGTTTTTTTAGAAAGTTCCTCTAAAAAATGATCCCATATTTTATCTTCAAATTCCTGGATATCGGAGAGAGTTAAAAAAAATACCTCTTCAACATTTTCAAGTATAGTTAATTTGAACTCTCTGGTATTTGGGTTTAGTGTTTCAATATGTGAAAGACTCACTTGGTAGTGATCCGCTAGAATTTTCAGATTTTCAAATAATTCATCATCATTCCATACAGATTCTTTTATCCACATATCTTGACATATGTCGTTTATTATTTTTTTATTTTTCCTGTTATTTTCTAGTCCATGAGTTTGTAAAAATTTATCAAGATTAGAGGGATGTCGTATCCACCTTTGTAAATCTTCCCAGGATATCTCACCCTGTCCCATCCAAGAGGATATAAGGTCTCTGATGTATTTATATTCTGATGTTATTTTATTTTGGTCAAGTTCCATAAAATGTATATATATTTTTAGATGTGCTGGAAAAAAAATATATAATAAAAAAAAAATAAAATTATGTCACAAAAAGGTTTAAGAGTAAATCAGATAACACTCTACACTGAAGAATTCACTCCAGAAGATCAGATACAAAGTTTCCTCAATAATTTATTAGGTAGAGGTTTCCAAATAAAAGAAACAGATCCTTTTTCTGAGAAATATGATCCCAGTCAATACCAAGGGGTAGAGCAAGCTTTTCTAAGTGGTGAAAAATTCATTTATTTAGATAGAATTGACGGTGGTGATAAAACATTTAATCAATACTTATGTATCAATGTCAATAGCAATTTTGCAGATGAAGTGACACAGGAACTATCCGGATTATATCCAAGTGGTGTTAATGAAGAGGGATGGAATGAAGAAAATTGGATTTTTCAATCTATAGTCAATTCTGGACAAAATACTTACCCAATAAAAGATTCTGTTTCCCCCAAAGGAGGATTGAAGGTAGATTATAAAATTGATCCATACACTAGAAACAATGAAAGTACTCCCCAAGAAATCTTTAGTATTTTTGATATTAAAATTTTTACAGGAGTCCCTGTAATTTAATGAACTTTCTTTTCTAAATAAATATAATCATTTAAGGTGAAAAACCTATAAAAAAAAATTCAAAATACAAACAATGAAAACAGTTTTCGTTCTAATGATTGGTTTGTTGTTTTTAGCTAGCTGCGAACAAGCTCCCCAAGAGGAAGTAACAACTCCTCAGACAGAGGAAGTTTCACAAGATTCAACTGCTACTGAAACTCCTAGTGTAGATTCTACATCTATACAACCAGTACAAGAGTAATCCTCTTTGATGATTATTCACTAAGGAGGCCTCCTAAGTAAAAAAGGTGAGACAAGAAATGTCTCACCTTTTTTTATATATAGTAATAGTTTTATGAATTTAAGGGAAATAAGAGCCTATAACAATACCAAACCGGTTGAATTTGTCCTCAAAGAAAATTTTAATTTGAGAGAAGATCAATCCTATGTACCCAGGTTTAAATTAAAAGATATCACACAAATAGCGGATGTACCAGTAAATCAACCCATAAAGGCCTCTTTAGAATTAATTATCAAAGGAATAAAATATGGAATGATTTTTTTAATTAATTATAAGGGTGAATACGATAGGAATTTTGCAGGTCATGAAAGAGTCTTCCAACCCATGGTAGTGGGTAGATCTTTGAGTGGTAATATATTGATCCGTGGATTCCACCTCAATGGTTGGTCTGTTTCTAACAATAAAAAAATAGATAAAATTTGGAGGATGTTCCGATTAGATAGAATTTTGTCTATTACATTTGTTGGTTCATTTTATAGATTACCACCACAGGGGTATAATATGAATGATAGAGGAATGAGGGGTGGTATTATAGCAAGGGCGGATTTTAATGAAATTCGTAAAAACCAACAAACCCTACTTCGTCAGCAAAAAATTCAAAATAAAGAAGATATAAACCTAGATGAAGATGGAAGAAGATTTGTATCTATTAGAGTTAAGACAACAGAAACTTCTTTGGATATGAACCGCCCTTTTGAAAATGCATACATCAATAATCTGAGAGATGAAAAAAATATCAGAATTAGTTTTTTAAAATCTTTGTATGGTAACAAGTGGGTAGCTATTCTAGGAGCATTTGGACAAACAGGTAATACTGTAAAAATTCAAGATGATAGATCAAAGGATCTGGGTGTATATAAAGTTTTGGATTCTATATCAGGTGAAGTACTCAATAAAATTAAAAGGGTAAAGGGTAATACTCAGTTTGAACTTTACATTTTTGATAAAAAACTATAAATATTATGAAAATTAAAAAAATATCTAATATCCTAGAAACGGACAAGGAAAAATTTCTTAAAATGCTCACTCAAGAAAAAGATATATTTTTTTCTAATAAACCATTCAAAAAAATAGATTTTGGGCAATTGAAAGAAAAATTCACCTCCCAGGTAAATATAGATACAATCAATTTTTTCAATATAGAAGCATTTTGCCAAAAATTGAATCAAACACTAGATGTATATCCTGATGTCAGTTCTAAAACTTTGGAGAAATTCTGGCAGGATTATACACAATCTTGTCTTAATAGAGCAATTACACTATCTGTTACCTCACCAGTAAATCCACAAACCGATGAGGATTCTTTTTTAGACGGTTCCATTTTTGATCAGGAAAAACTAAATCTTCAGGTGGAACTTCTTAAAATGCATAGATGGGTGAGTGAAAACAGAAAAAGAGTGGTAATTGTTTTTGAGGGTCGTGATGGAGCGGGAAAAGGGGCAACAATTAAAAAATTCACAGAATATCTACCCCCAAGATGTTATAATATCGTAGCTCTTGATAAACCAACTGCGGAACAAAGTAAGAATTGGTTTGAAAGATATGAACAAAATTTACCTACCGAGGGTAGAATAACATTTTTTGACAGAAGTTGGTATAACAGAGCAGTTGTGGAGCCAGCGATGGGTTACTGCACAGAAGAGCAATATGTAGATTTCATGGAAAAAGTAAATGGATGGGAAAAAAACTTACAGAATGATGGATTAATTATTATTAAACTCTGGTTTTCTATAACACAAGAAAAACAACTGCAAAGATTTGAATTAAGAAAAAATTCACCCATAAAATATTGGAAATTTTCAGAAAATGATCTCAAGGTACTCGATATGTGGAACATATTAACTTATTACAAAAATGAAATGTTCAAATTGACTTCCACCTCCAATTCGCCTTGGGTTGTTATTAATTCAAATGATAAAAAAGTAGGAATCTTAAATGCCATGAGATATGTCCTATCCCAAATAGATTACGAAGATAAAAATGAAGAATTATTGAAATGGTTTCCAGAAGTGGTTACTGTCCTAAAATTTTAGTTTGTGAAAAAAATTCTATATTCTATAAATACAGTAGGTATGGGTCACAGGACAAGGAGTTCTTTGATAATAGACCATCTAAGATCCAGGGGTCATCATGTGGATATTATCACATCAGGCCCACAGAAAATTGAAGATATACAAGGGGTTATCTATAGTTTTGATGGTTTAGATTTCAAATATAAAAAAAATGGTCAAATAAATCTCCCCAAAACAATTACAGGACAAAAAATATCAAAATTTATTGGTAATGTAAAGTTTTTAACAAAAATTATACCTGGTTATGATTTTGTAATTTCTGATTTTGAACCCCTTTCTAGCTGGTCTTGTTTATTTTCTAGAAAAAAATGCTATTTAATTTCAAACCAATCTTATTTTTTATCTAAAAATATAACAAGGGGTGGGATTTTGGAAAATTTACTCTATATTATAACAAAAATTATAACACCTTGGGGAAAAATAATACCGCTACATTTTATGCCTCGGGACGGGGATTATTATCCACCACTCAATAAAAAAATTTATCTATCTCGCGGGTCGAAAAATGAGGAGAATTTTTATTTAGTTTATTTGAAAGGATTCACATTTTCAGAAATATTTAAATACCTGTATGAAAACAAAGATGAAAATTTTATTTTTTACACAGATTCAACTCCCAGTGGTAAATACACAAATATAGAGATAAAAAAACCTAATACAGAAGAATTTGCCAAAGATCTTGTTCGGTGTAAGGGAGTTATAACCGGTGGAGGATTTTCAACTATTTCGGAGTGTTTATTTTTGAATAAAAAATTAGGAGTAATTCCAATTAAAAATCAACCAGAACAGATATTCAATGCTAAAGTATTAAGTGGATTGGGATTTTGGGTGGCAAGTCATCCCCGGGAACTTGTAAATTTTATCCAATCTAAAAAAATCACTCTAGATGTTGTACCAACACCCATTGAAAAAATAGTGAATGTCATCATAGATGACTATAATAAAAAAAATAATATCAAATGATAAAAGAATTAAACATTTTTAAATCTATAATAAATGAAAAAACAGAACCTTACATCGGTGTAGAATTTAGTTTTTACAAAAAATGGTTTTGGTTACTTCCTCTTTTTGTAAGTTTGAATAAAAAATACATACCTTGTTTGATTTTTAGAAAAAAATATAAATTAGATAAAAATTTAGTAATTATAGCTCTAAAATCATCAGGAAAAAATGTAAAAAGACGAACTCAGGGTTTTGCAAAAGAATTCATAGATGCCAATAAAAACCCAAGGTGTGTTTTTTGTAAAGGAAAACTGAACTATCAAAACGCGACCACAGATCATATAGTTCCCATATCTGAAAGGGGCACAAACGCACAAGTTAATCTGGTAGTATGTTGTGATAAATGTAACACAGAAAGAGGAAAACTAGATTTTGTAACTTATTACAAAAAAAAGAACCCGCAGTGTGAGACAGAAAAATATATATTCATATGAAAATGCTAAAATATGATAATGATAAGGTGATGTATTACACAAATACTCAGCATTACCTTTTAAAAAATATAATCAACGACAAACTACGGGAATTATGGAGTCATAAAAATTTTATCACTGTACCCAAAGTAAATGATAGTTTTTTAGAGAGATTGGGGTTTGAAGAACCAACAAGAATTAAAAGCATTCTAAACTATTTAAATACAAATATACTTTTTAGATCTTTTATAGCCAAAGAATACGGCGTCCATAATTTTGATTCCCTAATTAAAGCTTTTGAAGATAATTCAAAAGATTTAATTTCACAAGAAGGGAAACATTTCAAACAAGTACTAGATTTATTAAAAAAGACAGAAGACTCAGGAATTAAAACCGAAATGTGGTCGGCAAATATTATAAAAAAGGTTATGAAAAATAAATTTAATTTAGACATAACCCCTCACATAACTAATCCGGATTCTTATGATGATATGATAGAGGGTATAGATATATTTTTTACATATGAAGAACTCACATCAACCGTCCAGGTTAAGCCTTATAAAAGTTTTAGAAAGATAAAAGATCAAATATGGATTGAAAATGCGGGTCTAAATAAAATGTATCGGGTAGATTTTATGTTTTTTGCCAATAGATATACCAATGAATGGATCATGTTTTCTAATAATCCTTTAGATAATGAATGTTTGAAATTTAAAGTGAGTGATGTAATAGATACAAATTTGAATATTTAAATTTTGTAATATTAAAAAATAATATATAAAAATAAAAAACCAAAAAAAAATGAAAAAGAAAATTAAAAGTTTCAACAAATTTATGAATGAGGACTTTGTTCCTGGTGTGGGATATTCACCCAAAACATCTACAAAAACTGAAATTCAAACTGATCCTGTAGCAGGGGAAGATTATGTACCTGGAGAAGATATGGAAGATGATTTTGATGAATATCAACCAGAAAGAGAAGAAATTCGCCCAATGACACAAAGGAGAAATAGAATGCCACTAGAAACTGAGGATGAATACTACGAAGAGGAAGAGGGTGGTGATGAGATGATGAGTGGATGGGAAGGTGAAGCAAAAATCAAAAATCTTTTCTCTCTTTTGGGATTACCTGAAAATACGAAATTGCCTGTGGATTACAAAGGGAACACAATTGACTATTTTTCTGAGACTGAAAAGTTCCACATAGGCGATATGGATTTCGAAACAGCCCAGGATGTTAAAGACTTCGTAGATAAAAGTCAAGATCCCATCGGAAAAGATTATGATAACAGATCCTTTTCAAGACAACAAGTGCCAATGAAACAAAATAGACAAACCCAGGTTCCTATGATGGAACATAACCGCAGAAGAAGATTTAACTAAAAATATCAACAATTACAGATAATCGTTTCGTTATCTGAGGCATTTTGAGCGGTTCAATAATTGAGTTTATCGGTGATAAAATTGACTTATTGAACTGCTCATCAAGGTCTATTTCAGGTGCAAATTCAATGGGATAGGAACCCCGTATATAAGCAAAAACCTCATTCACACTTTTATCTTTTACATAATAGTATTTAATTTTCGTGCCTGATTTGATATATTCATATTTTACCTGATAATCCTTTTTTTTATTGAGTAGGTAATTATAATAGGCCGAAGCTTTTACAGCAAAGTGGGTTCCTGACTCAAATTTCAACCCTGTTTTATCTTCAAGAACTTTATTTTCATAGGAGGAGCAAGAACTCTGCATACATATATCATCAATTCTATCTGGCGCACACAAATCAAATTCTTTTTTAAGATTTTTGACTAACTTTAGAAGTTCCCTTATATTGAAATTGTCTGGATGTTCAAAAAGATATTTGATAACACCCACAATTTTATCTCTTGCAAATAGAGGTGTTGAGCTCCTGACCAATTCAACACCTTTTGGGAATATATATTTGAAACGATCGTAATTAATACCATCTTCATATACTATATGTTGAATATATTTCTTTTTTGCAACATTGATAATAGATTCAGATATTCTCTCTAGTTCAAAATCGTGTCTATTTTCAACACCAAAACTATTTGCATATTTTTGAAGATTATCTAAAAACCAATCGGCAAATCTAAAATGATCCACTCCGTGAATAAAATCTAATTCTTTAGACCAATTCCACTTTATAGTAGGATTATAGGATTTATTTGATAAAATTGAAAGAAGATCCCTATCTTTAACCCATACCCCATCTATCAAAAGAAGCGATGTAGGGTTAATTTTAAGATGATCTTCTATTTGGGATAATTCATCAGTCATTAAAAGTGTTTTGTCCCCTTTTACGGGTTCCTTTTCACCAAAAAGAACTATATGTTCCCGGGGTAGTTTATCAAGATGGGGAAAAATAAGATTTTTCCATGTACAATGTTTGATAACAGGCTCAAAAGATACAAAAACCGAGTCGGTATCCGCGTAAATGGAAACATTTGTGTCTGGTCCTTTTTCAATTTTTTTTACATCTTTTATACATAACTTTTTATGAAGCTCGGTGTCCGTGTCCCAGATCTGGTACCAATATTCTTCATTCACTCTGTCCATCGTTTGTGTTAGATCTCTACCCTGTGCCGTTATGGTTGATGCGACATTATTATTAAACAGAACAAAATAATTATTAGCAAAAGCACCATAAGAACCATTGAGAACCAATTTCATCGCATTTTGCATAGCGTTGTAAAAATCAATCTCACTTTTGAGTTTGGTAGTTTTTTCTTTTAATGAATTTATTTTTTTTAATATACTGTCTTTTGTTTCCATCAATAAAATTAATTTTAAGTAAAGTCTTGTTCATATGATAACATCAAAAGAGACTCCTTACCTTTGACCAGGATAAATGTTTCAAAAATCCAAAAATCAATCCAATCAAAGTTTGGATCTATAGATGATAGATATTTTTTAAGAAAAGATATCTGACCAATTTTTTGTTGACAGACATCGGATATTTCTAATTCCCATTTACCCATTTCTGAGAATTTTACAAGCCCGTTATCTAGATTTACAGTCAATACCCTATCATCAGGATTTATACTAGATAATCTTTTGATATTTTGAAATTCCTCTAATGATAATTTAAATCCCCACTTTGATAGTTGTATATCTAATTTTTGATCAAGAAGATTTTTATTAAGATCTTTAATTTGTGTATTTTCACAAGATATGTGGTTTATCTTCAATTTACCCGCTGAGAACTGCCAGGATCTTATGTGATTGATATCATCTGGGGTGTCAGCTGCTTTGTAATTGATATCAACCCATAATTTACCACTTGTGTCAAAATAACTCAAGGATTTTACTGATTTAGCAGCAGGACAAAAAATAAAATCACTAGACATACCGGGTAAATCGAAATTTTTGATAAAATCCTGTGTTTTTAAACTATAACTTTTTAAGGCTAAAATAAAACTATCTGTAACAGAAAGAGAATAGATGAGTATCTGATCGGGGGATATTTTTATTTTTACCGTATCGCTAATACCACTACAATCTTTGATTGTCCATAATAGTTTATCAAAGTTTTCGGTTACAAGTTCAAATTTCTTTTTTAAAGACATAAGTTTCTATGTTTTATCAGGTATGTTGAAGATAGTTCATCAGATCATTTACATTTTTTACAGTGAAGCTAACTGCTTCTAAATTTTTAGATGTAGAACGAAGAAAATCAACATGGGTTTCTAGAAGTTGTAGAGCTCTCTCGTATTCTGCAAGATGTGCCTCCACCAATTGAGCCTTTTCTTGAGAATTGGTCTTTACAGCAAATCCGATGGCATAGTAAATAAATTTTTGATTTTTTAATTCCTTCAATGTGACTTCTTCTTTGGATCTTCTATTCAAAAAAAAGGCAATTTGCTCACTTATAATTTGTCTATAAGAAAGGGCGAAAGATTGTATTTCAATTATTTTTTCGGAATTTGTTCTGTTGAAATTTGGTACTAGTTCATCATAAAGGGGTTTTAAATTATTTTTCCACTCTTCTCTTTTTTGAGTAAGAAATCCTTCTAATCTATCATTAGATTCTCTCTTTTTTTGAATTTGTAGTTTTTCGTCTTCACTAAAGGGTGATAAACTCATTATTTTCTAGAGGTTAATTTTTCAATTTAATATATAGAATTACAATAAAAAGTTGGATGAAAGTAAGAAGCCTTTTCATAAGTGATGTGCATCTAGGATCCCCGCAGTCTAACCCGGATGCTCTTTTGGATGTACTAAAGAGAGTTGAATTTGACGAGTTATATATTGTGGGGGATTTTTTGGATCTAACATCTTTGAAGAGAAAGTTTTTTTGGCGCCCGTCACACTCCACCGTTATACAAAAAATACTCAGATTATCCAGAAAAGGGAAAAAAGTAGTATATGTAGTAGGTAATCACGATCACTGGGTAAGGAATCTGATAGAAGATGGTGATATATTTTTGGGGGATATTTTGATTTGTGACAATTATGTTTATACAACACTAAAGGGGGAAAAAATTTACATAACACACGGAGATGAATTTGATGGGTTTGTAAGGATACATCCATTTTTGTATTGGATGGGCGATAGAGCATATAGCCTGTCTATGAAAATAAATAAAATATACAACATCCTAAGAAAGTTGATGGGTATGGATTATTGGTCACTGTCTAGTTATTTGAAATTCAAAGTAAAAAATGTAATTATGTTTCTTGCAGAATATAAAAAAATGGCCTCACAGAAATTAAAAGTGACAGGATGTGACTCTCTTTTGATGGGACATATACATACATCAGAAATAATAGATGGTGAATACTATAATACCGGTGACTTTTGTGAGTCAAATACTTATATTGTGGAGAACTATTCAGGAGAAATGGAACTTCACTATTGGTTAGGAGGAGATTGAAACTTCACATCCTATAAATTGACTATCAACTGGAATACCATCCCAGTTTGCTAATTCACAAAATTCTTCTGTGAATTCAACACCTGTAATAGAATCAAGAAGTGATACAAATTTTAATATAAAAAGACCATCGCCATCCGATAGAGTTTTGGGTGGGCCTGTCCATAAAATCCTCAACTTTCCTGGTTGATACTCATTATAATCTATCCTACAAGAAGTTCTTTCAACTTCTATTAGTCTCATACAAGAGCTATTGAAAACAATTTCTATAGATACAGCAGAGATATCGGTATAATTTTCAACTATAGCGGGGATTGAAAATTCTGTACCAACAGACGGAACAAGGATATTATTGAGTGTTATTTTTGGCATTTTGTTGTTTTATTTTCTATATATATAGTTTTTTTTGTCCCTTTTATATTTGGGTATCCAACCTATATCTAAAATATCTTTCGAAAAAAACTCTGATAAATTCAATTTCTGATAAGGATTATCGACCAAAAGTGAAAGACCATTCAAATCTTTTATTTTTTTAATTCTATCCAAATATTTATAGGGATCTTGTGGTTTTTTTTTATCTACCAAAGATTCAAAAAATTTATACCATAAAAAAACAGAGAAACCTTGATGTATTTTATCCCCTGCTTTTGTTTGTCCTGTTTTATCATTATCAAAAAAATATTGAAGTTCTAAGTTATTATTTTCTAAAAAAGAAAAATCTGTATTCACACCGATAACACCAATAGAATTTGGATAAAATAAAGAATCTATATACCCTTCAAAAATGGTTATTTTTTTTTCAAAATCAACAGACATGATGTTTAAAAAATTTCCTAATTTGTTATAAAGAGTAAGATCGGACAAATCTATAGTTTCTATAGAAGATTGTGGGTTTACAAAACTCCATAGAAATTCGTAGTTATAAACCTTGAACATCCTTTTTCTACCTTCTTTCAGGTTTCTTATTTGTATAGATATTAAACTATCAGATTTTCTATTCAAAAAACAAATAACAGGTTCCCAATAGTTCTCCCCTATCCTGTAGTTAGCAGACCATATATTATTCTGAAGTGATTCGGGTATATTTCTTTTTAAAAGATAATTATATACACTGGGATTTTTACTAGCTGGTTTTAAATCAAAAATAGGACCCCTTCTTTTTTGAAGCTCATCTTGAAGTTTTTCTAAAGATATTAAGTTTTCAAGACGATAGGAAGATAGATCCCCCTGATTGTAATCTTCAACGGATATTATACTATCTAAATAATTTAATATCTCAAGTTTTTTATCCGGATCAATATTCTGGTTGAAGTCCTTACAAAATCTTGTAAAATTTGTTTTTTTATCACAATTAAAGCAAACATAAACAAGTTTATTATAGTAGATATTTCCCCTTTTTTTGTGCTCAGACATACCATCTCCACAATAAGGGCAACAAAAATTTATCCTATCTGGATGTTGAACAACCCTTCTTTTATTTTTAGAAGAGAAGTTATCATCAATTATCTTTTGAGTGACAAAATTGATATAAAGAGTATCTACCACATTTTAAGATTTTAAATTACAAAATCTTTTACTTCAATATATCAGAAAGTTTTTTTATTCTTTTTCTTTTAAGGCGTCTTTTTTTCCTAATACCTATAGTTTGTTCTGGTTGTATATCCACCTTACCCACACTTGAGGCCTGACCTAATTTATTATTAAAATCATTTAAATTATCATCCTGTCTTGACCATGAATTTTTGGGATATAGTCTTTGTGTCATATTATTCCATTTTGTAAATGGTAGAACATTGGCTTGTGTTCCATCAAAATTCTGAGAATTTGCCTCATTTTTTAAGTCCCAGGTAGATACATGTGTAAATCTGGGTTCTTTTGTCCATTTTAAAGTCATTTTCATGATAGAGGCAAATTCTTCATTGTCCATTTGGTCAAATAATTCCTCTATCGAATCGATATTCTTTTTATCATCATCAGAAAAACCAATACAAGCTTTTCTACCAATATTGTTTGCAAAATTGTTAATTTTTCTTTTAAAATCGATAACTGCCTTTTTTTTCGCTTCCTCTGGGTTTTGTGCATCCCCCAATCGAGAAGGAGCTGATACTCCAACAAAATCACAATTGTCCAGATAACTTTTTACTAAAGGGTTTTGGGAGAAATAACCACCAAGTTCTGGTGGAATTCTTCTAGGATCCTCTGACTGGGATCTAAATAAATAATGATACATCAAAAGATGATTGTACATTTCGTATTGATCATCACTGGATAAAGCATTATCAATTACCCACTCACACCCATTTCTTATTGTCGGGGATTCATGACCCCTTGCTGTGATGATCGCAAAAAGACGACCCCCCTTCAAACATTCTTTAAAATCCCCCCACGATGGTGCAAAATTTCTACCACCGCATGATATTTTAACATCCTCTATAAATGCATTCTCGCCCCTAGGGCCATTATCTCTAAACTCAGAGAATGCTACTTCTGGATTTCCCGATAAAATTCTCCAATTTTCAGAATCACCACGAACCATTGAAAATTGGTGAGTGGAAACCGACTCAGGAATCCATTCACCATCAATTTTGTGTTCCATGTGGATTTTTGTTGGCATGTAAAATATATTATCATCCCAGTCAAAGGCATAATATAACAAGCATTCTCTGTTTTGAGAAAATTTAGAGATTTCCATTCAAAAAGATAGGATATTTTAGATTATCGATTTCTAAATGAACTTCCTCTTCTATAAACTCTATTAGAGAAAGCTGAAAAAGATTCCATAGCTTTTTGATTCTGAGATTGTGATTGAGCCTGACCTTGTCTTTGACCTTGAGCCTGACCTTGTCTTTGACCTTGAGCCTGACCTTGTCTTTGACCTTGAGCCTGACCTTGTCTTTGACCTTGTCTTTGTGATGGTTGTGAATAATCCTCATCGTCATCATCTTCTTCATCATCCTCATCTTGTCCATACTCATCTTCATCATCTTGACCTTGAGTTTGGCTAAAATCATCATCCTCATCTTCAGATTCGAAATCTTCAAAATCATCCTCTTCATCTTGACCTTGAGTCTGTGATCCACCAGAAAGTGTGAATTCTTGTTCTACCTCACCATCGATGGTAGCTTGAACCATTAGTTCATCACCTTCTTCTTTAATAGTGATTTCATAATCACCAAACATTAATTTTAATTCCATAATATATTTTTTTTCTTTATATATTAATTTTTTATCTCGCTTTTTATCATTTTGTAAAAAAAACTTTATTTGTTGAATATAATATAAAATAAGTATCAAAAAAAATATAAAAATAAATGAATTTAAGACACATATTTGTACAACCTTCTATTATGTATTACACCTGGCAGGTAGAGGCTCTTTTAATTAATCTAATGGAATTAGGTGTAAATCCAAATTATATAGATGTTGTGTGTTCGGTGAATGAAAATGTTGATTTTTGGAAGCAAATGGCAACACATTATAATAGTGTTAGATTTTTCTTTTATGATGACACCAGAGAAACTAAAAAATACATATCCTCTATTCGTCCTCATATCCTGGAAAAACACTTCAGAAATCATCCTGAGTTGAAAAATGAAGTTATTTTTTATCATGATTGTGATATTTTATTTACCGGCAGAATTGATTTTTCAAAATTCACACAAGATGATAACACTTGGTACTTATCCGATACAACTTCTTATATAGGTTATAATTATATTATATCAAAAGGTCAGAATGTTTTTGATAAAATGGTTGAAATTGTAGGGATAGATCCTCAATTGGTTATTGAAAATCAAGAAAATTCAGGAGGAGCTCAATATATTCTAAAAGGGATAGACGCTGACTTTTGGGCTGACGTATATAGAGATTCAGAGAATTTATTTTATGAAATCACTCAATTGAACAATGAAATAAAAAGAGATAATCCACAATATCATGAACTTCAGATATGGTGCGCTGATATGTGGGCACTTTTGTGGCAGGGTTGGAAAAGAGGTTTTTATACAAAAATAGACCCTGAGTTAAGTTTTTCTTGGGGAACTTCTCCTATTTCAGAATGGGATAAACACAAAATATATCACAATGCTGGTGTCACCTCAGGAGACAATGGACAATTCTACAAATATTTATATAGGAATAAATTACCCTATTATGAAAAACTTGATTTAAAAAATGAACAATGCAACTATAACTACTACAAATTCTTAGAAAAAGTGGGTAAGTTGAGTGTATTGAAATTTTTCACAAAATAAAAAAAATTAATATAATGTCTGTAAAGTTAGTACTTACACAAATAATGAAAAATGAGTCACATGTGGCAAAAAGAATGCTGGACTCAATAAAACCTATGGTAGACGCTTTGTGTATAGTAGATACCGGTTCAACGGATGATTCTATCGAAGTTGTAAAACAATGGGGAAAGGATAATGGGGTTGAAACATTTGTATATGAAAAACCTTTTGATAATTTTGAAAATTGTAGAAACTACGCCTTTGAAATGGCTAGAAAAGAATTCCTAACAAGAGGAGATGGTAATGAGTGGTACGGATTTTGGCTTGATTTTGATGAACAAATTGAATTTGATAACACATTCAATAAACAAAATATTACTAAAGATTTGTATATGTTCAATACATTTATCAAATCTATGAAATATACAAGAAATGAATTGTGTAGATTGAGTAAGCCTTTTAGATTTTATGGGCCTGTTCATGAATTTATTGTATGTGATGAGCAAAATATCACCAGTGATTTGATGGAAGGACTTCGGGTAATCGTTAATATGGATGGCGCCTCTTGGAAAGAAAACACATCAGAAAAATATAGAAAACACTCCGCAGTTTTAGAAGATTATATAATTAATAAAGATAGAAATGCCAGATGGGTATTTTATACCGCTCAATCTTTCCACGATTCATCAAATGTCCCAGGAAATCGTCCCGAGCAGGAGGAAAGACTAAGAAGAGCTATGAAATATTACAAGGAAAGAGTATCTAGAACAGATGGATACTATGAGGAAAGATATTATTCCCAGTTTAGAATTGGAACTATAATGAAAGTTTTAGAATATCCTTGGAAAGATACCCTACAGGAGCTCAATAAAGCTTACACCATGGAACCATTAAGGGCAGAACCTCTTAAAGTTATAACAGATCATTATCTGATGATGGGTGAATATGAACTAGGTTATTTATATACAAAATTCTGCAGAGTTAATTTTCATGGAAAAAATCCATACCCAAAAAGACTCCTATTTGTTGATGAATCGCTCTATAGTTGGAGAATTCTTGAATCCCATGCGGCAGCTTGCTTCTATACAGGTAGGAAAGATGAAGGAAGGGCTACCTACGGCGAATTATTAAGTATCTTGAAAAAGTCACCCCAACTATTTGAGCCGGGTGATATCCAAAAAATTGAATCTAATAAACCTTTTTTTAGTTAATTTTAGTAGGGATAGACATTTTCTCTTTTGAAAAACTATCAAAATCCATAACTTTTGTTCTACCTAAAAGCTCTTTTTTCAAATCTTTGTTAAAAAGAGCTTTTAGTTTATTTAAATTTTGAGATTTTTCCCTACTTTTTTTACCAGTCCTTGCTCCGTGGTTTTTGCCCATAAAATTTCTAGCAGGTTCTTTTTGGTACATTTTTTTACCCCCTATTGCGGGAAATGGGAAAGCAACATCACCTGATCCGTCCCTACCACCACCATTGGTGTAATCCGACCCTAAGGTAGATCCTGCAAAAGTGGATGGCTGTGGCGCATGTACATTACCCATTCCCTGAACTACACCGGAGGAAAACGCAACGCCCCCCGCAGATACATCACCACCACCTGTGGCTGCCCCTGCTGGTCCTCCCGTTGCGGAGGTATCTTCTAAAAATAATTTATGTTCCAATCTATGGATCATTCTATTTAGTTTGTGAAAATTATTTTCACCACTTAGGATTAGATCATGTCTTAGATCTAAAAGTTCGAGTATTTTTCTATTGTCGGGGCTCATATAGTTATTATATATAAATTTTTATGGAGACCTTTTTTTCAATTGATGAATATTATAAATTGTTCGAAGAACATAATATAGTAAGGGATGAATACAAATATAAAATTGATCTCATCAAACAAAATAAAACTACATTCCACGCTCAAATAGAAAGTTTTTTGAGTGAAAATCCTCAGTTAAAAAAACTTGTAGGAGAGGACTTAACAGATTTCTCTTTGGATGTTGATGAAATTACAACCCAAGACACCACACAACATTTAGAAAAAACACAAAACTTCGCCACGGGTGGATTAATAGTGATACCAAACTTACCTGGGGAATATCAGATAGATAATAGTTCAAATAAAGATGATGAAATAAAAAAATTATACAGAGAAATTGTAAAATTAACTCACCCAGACAAATATCATGGGGGCGAAAAACTAGATATTTATTTACTTGCGGGGGATTACTACCAATCAAAAGATTATGTATCCTTAATTGTTCTTTCCCATAGTCTTGGTCTAGTTGAAAGGGTAGATATTGAAACTATACAGGAGGTATTGAAAAAAATTGCAGAATATAAATTCAAGAACCACCTA
>Ga0172373_10003752_pt1 | contig 21871 bp, 15 predicted proteins | sample Lak10m_2_FD_114546 | JGI IMG/M metagenome (GOLD analysis project Ga0172373, IMG submission 114546) | Freshwater microbial communities from Kabuno Bay, South-Kivu, Congo - kab_092012_10m | ecosystem: Environmental > Aquatic > Freshwater > Lake | place: Democratic Republic of the Congo...
GGGAACCGGAACCGGAGACCTTTTCCTCGAGGACGTGTCGTCTCGTGCCGAGTGGAAATTCAAGCAGCAGAAGGTGTGGGCCCGCCAATGGTGCATCGAGCGGGATGGTTCGAAGGTGGTGAATCAAGGCGGGACCCTCTGGGTCCTTGGCCTGAAGTCCGAGCGTGGTGGGACGGTCGTGACCACGACTGAAGGCGGAAAGACGGAGATTTACGGTGGATTGGTCATGTCCGGCAGCGGACCGAAGTCGGATCCCATGTTCGTGATCCGCGAAGCCTCCGCAAACCTCAGCGTTGGCGAGATCGCATTCCAGGGAAGTCCATTCCGCACCATCGTCAGCGAAACGCGAAAGGGAGTTACCCGCGTGGTCGAACGGGGTACTCCGAACCTGGCCGATCTGCTTCCGGAACACGGGGGAGGCATCGCGATGTCATTCTATTCCGGGTTCGAGGGCCCGGATGCGCTTCCGGCCACCATTGTGATGGCGTCAACAAACCGGGTCGCGTCGCCGGGTTACGCTCCGAAGCGGCCCTGACAAGGTCCTGCCAGAATCAGGGAAGTTCCTGGATCCGGACGTTGCGCCAGCGGAGTTCGAGTTGGTTGGTGTTCTTGCCGACCCCGTGGACCTGGAGCGCGATGAAACCGGAGGGCGTCATGGAATCCCGGAGTTGGGCTGCCGGAACCCCGTTGAGGAACGTCTTGAGCTGGTCCCCGACGCATTCGATGCGGAATTGGTTCCACTCGCCCATGCGGAGTGCGGCACGGGCCGTGTCGTTGGTCTTGAGATCCGCGAGCCAGCCACGGCGGCCCTCATCGTAGATGCCACCGGTCCAGGCACGCTTGGAGGGGTCGATCTCGACCTGATAACCGTGCACCCGGCCTGCGGGAATCGAGTTGGTCTTTCCATTCCGCACCACCTTCCGGGGCGTTGAGTGCACCTCGGAGCGGACCTGCACACCGGAATTGAGTGCCGGGTGGGGCTTGAAATCCAGTTCGAGGACGAAGTTCGTGTAGCTGCGTTCGGTGCAGAGGAAGGAGTTGGGAGTTCCCGGCACGGCGCGCCCCACGATCTCGTTCCCTTCGACGGCATAGGTGGCCTTGCCGCCGTGCTGTGTCCACCCCTTGAGATCCTGCCCATTGAAGAGAGGCTTCCAGACGGGGTCGGCAGCGGTTGTCGGCAGCACGGCGAACGCGACGCAGGCACAGCCCAGCAAGGCCGATACGGTGGAGTGCATGAGGTGGAGAGTGCCGCGTGGGAGATGGGAGCCAAGCCCGCAGTTCACTCCGGAGCCGGCATGTCCTTGCCCAGCTTCATGTATTCCCAGAGCGCCTGGATGGTCTTCGGCCCATTGCCCTCGTAGAACTCCGGCAGAGGGCTGTTGCCCTGTTCGTCGAAATAGCCGGGCATCTTGGTCGTGGGATCCACGCTGATCGGACTGCGGATCCAGCGCTTGAAGTACTCGGGTTGGAGGCGCTCGAAGGAGAGGGCGAGGTTGATGCCCGGGGCTTCAAAGACCGCGGTCGCGCCAAACTCCGCGATACCGTGGCAGGAGATGCAGGAGAACCCGCCTTGGGCACTGACCAGCTTCCGGCCCTTGCCCGCGTCTTCGGCGACACTCGCCGTGTCGGCCACGGACTTCGCGGGTTGACCGTGGCGCGTTGAAAGGCCCTCGGCGAGGAAGGGCGCGTAAGCCGGGAAGGCCGGCATCCGTGCTTCCAGCCAGGGCCGAGGCTTGCGGGTTTCCTTGCCGCTGATGAATGCGGCAGCCCACTCGGTCTTGAGCTTTCCGCCTAGCAGCTCCCACGCAGGGAATCCCTCGTGCTTGCCATGGCATTCCGCGCAGTTCAGCGCCCCGGCCTGACGGTTCAGGAACTCGGCTGAAGAGTGGCGCTTCAAGGACTCGCGGTCCGACTTGGCGAAGCTGCGTAGCGCCTCGCGCTGCGCCGTGGTGTGGGCGTAGACGGGAGCCTTCGATCCCGTTGCCGGCGCGTCTGCCAGGCAACCCAGCGTCCAACGGTCCGCGGCGAGATCCTTCAACGGCTTCGAGGCCACCGAACTCTTCATGCCGTCGACGGCATGGCAGTTCAGGCAGCCGGTGGACTCCACCAGCTTCCGGCCCTTCTCGACGACCGCGGCATCTGTTGGGGCCGCCTTGTCTTCCGCCGCGTCCGCGTGCTTGTCGAGGTAGGCGGCGAGGTTGGAGGCCTCCTCGGTGTTCAGGTGAAAGTCCGGCATCCGGATCCAGCTGAAGTGAGCGGCGGGCTTCTGCAGGAACGCCGCCAGCGCACCCGGCTTGAACTTCGCTTTCACCTGCTTCTGGGAAACCTTGGCTGCATCGGACTCGGTCCCGTCGGGCGGGTTGTGGCAGGACGCGCAGAGCAACCGTTCGTAAAGTCCCTTGCCGGCCTCCGCGTCGCCCTCGGTTGCTTTCGTGGCTTCACCGGTGAGGGAGGCCAGATAGGCCGCGATCGCCTCCGCATTGGCAGCCGCCTCCGGCCCGTGGAGGAGCTTGGGCATCGCCGTTCCCGGGCGCATGGCCTGTGGATCGGCAATCCACTTCGCCATCCACGCAAACCCCCTTCGCGAACCAATCCCAGCGAATGCCGGCGCGTCCATGGACAACTCCGGCATCCCGCCGGCGCCACCGGCGTCGTGACAACGGACGCAGCGGCCCTCGACGAACAGATCGCGACCCTGGTGCAGGACCTTCGAGGCTTTCAGCGCATCCGTCTCGTCATGCGAGAGGGCGGCGATCGGGATCGGGTTCCGCGGGGTCTCGGCATTGGACCAATAAAGGCGGATGAAGGCGTCTCCCGATGCCGGTGACTTGTAGGCCACCTTGAAGGCGTTCGCACCCTTGTTGAGCTTGGTCGCGGCGCTCGACAGCGGTGTGGCTGCCTCGGCCTTCCCCTTGAGGACCTCGGCCCCGTTCACCTCGATGGAAACCTCGCCCGCCGCCTCGACGTGGAAGGTGTACTCGGAACGAAGCTCGGAATTCACGAAGCCCGACCACGTCGCACTGAACGCTCCCGCCGGAACGAACGGCGACGCCGGCGTCCCGGCACCGACATACAGCTGCACCCCCGGCCAGACCGTGAGGTCCGTGGCGGTCCCATTGGAAAAGGTGACCGCCAGCCCTGCAGGTTTGTCCGCGCCCATGGCAAACGGAGCCGAACTCAGGACCGCAGACAGCAGGAATAGTCCGGGCAACCGGAAGAATCGCGACATCGCGCCGAGGTTATTCACGTCGCTCCGACGGTCAAGAAGCCCGCCGTAATCGGTGGAAGTCGGGAGCGTCGACGCAGCCCCATCGTCAGACGGGGCCCGGGGCGGCGATGTCCTCATCGCCATGGGAAAGGCTCGGGAACGGCGACGAGGACGTCACCACCCCGCTCAACGTGCGATGCAATAGAGGAATCGTTCGCCGCGCAGGTAGAACTCCGTTCCCACCACCGCCGCCGTTGCGCTGAAGATGTCGTCAAGGTGGTTGACGGCGATGGGTGCATTGGTCCGGTCATGCCGCAGCACGACCGTGGTTCCGTCGCGTGCGGTCACGTAGATCCGATCCGCGGCCCCAACGGGGGACGAAAAGATGAAATCGCGGATGCCGTCGAGCCGGAGCGGTTCACCAAGGTGCCGTCCAGTGTCCGGATCCAGCCGCGAAAGGACGTTCTGGTTGTGCCGGATGAAATAGAGCGTGCTCCCGTAGAGTAGCGGCGAGGAGACGTATGGCGTCAGGCGGTTCAGTTGCCACGCGACGCGATCCGTGCCGGTGACATCACCCTTCGCGCCCTCCAACCGGATCGCCACCATGGCCTGCGAGTAGTAGCTGTTTCCGGCGATGACGATGCCGTTCCGATGGACGGGGGACGACACGACATTGTCGGTCAGGCCGGCGCATTCCCAGATCGGCGAACCGTCGCGCACGTCGTATCCGCGGATCCGGCGCGTGGCACTGACGACCACCTGCGTGTGTGTGTGGCCTTCCACGATCAGCGGCGTGGACCACGAGGTCTTCTCGTCGCGTGGGGTTCGCCAGCGTTGTTCTCCCGTGCGTTTGTCGAATGCGTACAGGAAGGAGTCCCGCTCGTGATCCCAGCACACGAGGAGAAGGTCGCCGTGCAGCACGGGCGAACTGCCTTCGCCGTGGGCGTGGAGCGTGTCCATCCGACCCAGATCCCGCTGCCACAACACCTTTCCATCGAGATCGAGGCAGTGCAGTCCACGGGATCCGAGGAACACATAAACCCGCTCCCCGTCGCTCACGGGTGAGTTCGAGGCGAGGCTTCCGGTGACGTGCCCGCCCTCGTGGGGGAATTCCTCCTTCAACACCGTCCGCCACGCCTGGCTTCCGTCCTTCCGATGCAGGGATTGGACGACGAACTGATGCTTGTGGGTGACGCCGGCATTGTCATGGGAGCCGGGTGCCTTGTCGTACACGGGAGGCCGGGCTTCGCCGATCGGGACCGCGGAAACCACCACGACGCGATCGCCCACGATGATGGGGGAGGAATGCCCCTTTCCCGCGACCGGAACCTTCCAGCGCACGTTCCTGGTCTCGCTCCATTCCACCGGCGGATCCGCGAGCGGTGCAACGCCGTTGGCCAGTGGCCCGCGCCAGTTCATCCAGGTCGCGAGGGTCGGGTTGGCCGCAGGTGATTCGGCAACGAGCGCCCGTGTGGCAAGCCCACCGAGCCCAAGCAGGGCGACAAGTCCGAGGAAGGGCAGCGTGGGCAATTTCATGAAAGGGTCAGGGGGATGACTCCGCCGAGGTCACGGGCTCGGCGGGTCGACGGAAGCGGAACGGCAGGCTCCGGGTGATGGCAAGGACCAGGGTCTCCGCGCGGGCGTTGTCCCGACGCAGTTGGTCGGTGATGTCCTTCACCACCGGGGCATCGTAGTACTCGAGGCCGCGGCCGAGCGCGTAGGCCAGCATCTTCTCCGTGAGATGTCGCAGGAACAGGTCCTGACGTCGGAGCAGGGCGTCCTTCAATGCTTCGGGACCTTGGACGAACTCCCCGCCGGGCAGCGTGCCCGAGGCGTCCACCGGCTTGTCATCGATCCTGTCGCGCCATCGGCCGATGGGATCGAAGTTCTCGAGGGCGAACCCGAGCGGATCGAGTCGCGAATGGCAGGCGGCGCAATTGGGCTTCTGCCGGTGCGCCTCGAGGCGCTGTCGCAACGTCTGGCCGTCCCGCACTTTGTCGTCCGCCGGCAGCGTGTTGACGATGGGTGGAGGGGGTGGCGGGGGTGTGCCGAGCACGTCTTCGAGGATCCACTTTCCGCGCAGGACCGGGCTGGTGCGTTGCGGATAACTTGTCTTCGTCAGGACCGCTGCCATGCCCGTGATGCCACCGCGACGACGATCCGGAAGAGCGACGCGCTGGAATCCGTCACCGGTTGGTTCCGGAAGGCCATAGAACTTCGCGAGCTGTGCGTTGGCGTAGGTGTACCGTGCGTCGATGAGGTCCAGCAGGGGCTCGTTGTCGCGCAGGATTCCGGCGAAGAGGTGGATCGGCTCGGCCACCATCGCGTCGCGGATCTCGACCGTGTACTCGGGGAAGCGGTTGAGGTTTGGATTCGCGGTCTGGGCGAGGTTGTGTGTCCCCAGCCATTGGCCGGTGAAGTTTGCCGCGAACTCGCGTGCCCGCGGATCCGCCAGCATGCGCCGCACATGGAAGTCCCATTCCACCGGGTGGGTCAGACGGCCGGATTCCGCAGCATCGAGCAGGGCATCGTCCGGCATGCTCGACCACAGGAAGTAGCTCAGGCGTGAGGCCAGTTCGAAGCCATCGATGGGCTGGGGACCATCGCCGGGAACACTCCGCTCGATCCGGAGCAGGAATCGGGGGGACACCAGTACGGCCTTGCAGGTGACCCGCAGGGCGGCTTCGAAATTGGCGCCGCCGGCCCGCACCGACTGGAACAGCGCGAGGTAACGATCGAGCTCCTCGGGCGGTGGTGGGCGGCGGAAGGCGCGGCGAAGGAACACGTGGAGGTTGGCCCGGGCGGCCCAGGATTCGGGGGAGTACCAGACCGGTTCCTGCCGGATGAGGTTCGCCCTCGGTGTGGCGGCAATGAGTTCATCGGCCGCAGCCAGGTACCGCTCCATGAGTACGGGCGGGACGAAGAGAGTGTCCGCGTTGTTGTCGAATCCGCCGCCTCCCCCGCCGTCGGGCGGAAACCGGTTGGCCGGTTTCAGGTCCACGCCGAGCAGGTCGCGGACGGTGTTGTTGTATTCGTTGCGGCTGAGCCGGTGCGGGATCTTGGATCCGGGATCCTTGGGAATCCACGCGGGGTCCGGGTTCCCAAGGACGTCGCCGAGTTCATCGACGAGGAGATGGAATTGCTCGGTGGAAGGCTGCTTCTTCCGCTCGGGCGGCATCGATTTTTCCTCGATGGCGCGCAACGCCTTTTCCCAGAGACGCGGGTCGCGATGAAGGCTTTGCGCCGTGTCGAAGCGCGCGAGGTTGACGCCGCCCTTCTGGGTCTCGTCGTCGTGGCAGTCGAAACAGTGCTCGACGAGGATCGGTCGCACACGGTCCCGGAAGGCGTCGGCCGCGAAGGTCTGCGAAAGCAGCGAGCACGCCGCCAGCGTCAGCCCGGCCAGCGGTGCCCATCGGATGCGTTTATGCGAAGGCATCAAGCCGTGGCCGACGACGCGGCTGTCGGACGGATTCAAGGATGGGGCGGTCATGAACGGCACCGTTCCCCTTCTTCCTCTGTTTTCACCTTCCACGCCACTCGTTTTCCAAGGCGGGTTCCTGCACGGAACCGGGAGCCGACGTCCTCGTCGCCGTTCCGAAAGCTTTCCTAGGGCGATGAGGACATCGCCTCCCCGAAACCGTTTCCCCATGGGCCCTGTGTCGAGAGGCACCTCCCACCGACGCCCGCTCGAACTCGGACTCGAACTCGAACTCGAACTCGATCCCGATTCTCTCGCGACATCCGCCTTGAAGGAGCAGTTGAAACCACGAACCCCATCTTCGCATCCGGGGAAAGGTCGCATGTGGAGTCGTGGCACCAGGTGCGGAGCACCGGCAGACGATAGCCCACAGCGTGAGCTGTGGGTTGGCTCCCGAAACGGAGACAAAAAACCCCTTCCGCCTGCGGAGCAGGGGGAAGGGGTGTTGAGGGAAGCGTGGGAACCCGTGGGCTCAGTAGGAAGCCTGGGAGCCGCCGGTGTTGCGCTTCTGCATCCAGGGCATCAACGCGCGGAGCTTGGCACCGGTCTTCTCGATCGGGTGCTTCTCGCCGGCCTTGAGGAGCGCGTTGTAGCGCTTGTAGCCGGTCTGATACTCGCGCACCCAGTCCTTTGCGAACTTGCCGTTCTGGATGTCCTTCAGGGCCGCCTTCATGCGCTTCTTCACCGAGGCATCGATGATCTTGGGTCCGACGGTGACGTCGCCCCACTTGGCGGTCTCGGAGATCGAGAAGCGCATGCCACTGACGCCGGACTCGTTCATGAGGTCGACGATGAGCTTCAGCTCGTGCAAGCACTCGAAGTAGGCCATCTCGGGGGAGTAACCGGCCTCGACGAGGACCTCGAAGCCGGCCTGGACCAGCGCGCTGGTGCCGCCGCACAGGACGGTCTGTTCGCCGAACAGGTCGGTTTCGGTCTCTTCCTTGAAGGAGGTCTCGATCACGCCGGCGCGGGTGCCGCCGATGCCCTTCGCCCAGGCGAGGGCGATCTTCTTGGCGTCCTTGCCGGGGTTCTGGTGGATGGCGATCAGGCTCGGCACACCCTTACCCTCGGTGTACTGGCGGCGCACGATGTGGCCGGGGCCCTTGGGGGCGACGAGGATGACGTTGACGTTCGCAGGCGGGACGATCGTCTTGTAGTGGATCGAGAAGCCGTGGCTAAACAGCAGCGTCTTGCCCTTGGTGAGGTTCGGGGCGATGTCCTTCTCATAGCAGGCGGGCTGCTTCGTGTCGGGAAGGGCCACCATGATGACGTCCGCGCGCTTCACGGCTTCCGCGGTCGGATAGACCTCGAAACCCTTGTCCTTCGCGACGGCGATGGACTTCGAGCCCTCGTAGAGACCGATGATGACGTTGACGCCGGACTCCTTGAGGTTCAGCGCATGGGCGTGCCCCTGGGAGCCGAAACCGAGCACGGCGAGGGTTTTGCCTTTGAACACGCCCAGATCGGCGTCCTTGTCAGTATAGACTTTGGCCATATTGAGATTCGTTGAGTGCTTGGAAACTTGTCGTGGTGGGTTGCGGTCCCCAGCGCGCCAGAGACCGCGGTAGAAATCAAAACGTCAGGAACGCGGAAGGGCCACCTGGCCGGTGCGGGTCAGGTCCATGATGCCGAAGTCCTTCATCAGCGTGATGAACTTCTCGATCTTCTCTTCACCGCCGGTGATCTCGATCGTCAGGCTGTCCACCTGCACATCCACCACCTTCGCCCGGAACAACTCGGCCATCTGGCAGACCTCGGCGCGGTTGCTCGGATCTGCCTTCACCCGGATCAACACCAGCTCGCGGTCGATATACCCACCCTGCTGGTAGTCGATGACCTTCACGGTATCCACCAGCTTGTCCAACTGCTTGACGATCTGTTCGACCGTCGCCGCGTCACCCCGCGTGACAATCGTCATCCGGCTCAGGGTTTCATCGTGCGTCGGCCCGACGTTCAGGGTGTCGATGTTGTAGCCGCGGCCCGAGAAAAGCCCGGTCACGCGGGTCAGGACGCCGAATTTGTTCTCGACGAGGACGGAGATCGTATGTCGCTGCATGGTACCTTCCTGGTTGCGCTCGTGTGCGGCTGTCGTTCCGGATTCCAGCTCTGGATTCCACTCGTTTCGTCTTCCCGGACTCGCCCCGCACGTCACTTCCAAGCGCCTCCCGGAAAAATCGAAAACCCGCGTCCCTTGAGGGACTGCGGGCGACCCGGGAGCCGGCTGAGCAGCACCGTAGGTCGCATCAGTCCCGAAGGACCGCTACGAGCGCTACGAGCTGAACCACCGGAAACATTGGCGGGAACGCTACCCATCAGCGCAACGGAAGCAACGCGATTTTTGTGTCGACTTCGTTCTTCGGTGCATTTCGACGTGTCCACCAGACTCGGAACCGGAAAGGGGAGGCGATGTCCTCATCGCCGTGGAGAGGGCTCAATGCCGGCTACCCGGTGACCCATTGCGTAACCTTCGAATACGCAACCTGCAAACTGACTGAAGTGGACTTGGCCCCATGGATAGCCACTGGGAACCCGGTGGCACGGGTTATCAAGGCGCATCGGATGGCTCAAGGAACCGGACGGGACATGAAAGCTCGGCGGATAGGGAAGCTGGGAGTGGTGAGGCGCTTGCTGGAGTCGGGGATGAATGATCTGGAAATCCGCGAGGTGATGCGTCTGGTCCATTGGCTTCTGGCGTTGCCGGAGGACGAGGAGCTAGGTTTCAGGAAAGATGTGAAGGAAATGGAGGCAAACATGGAAGTGAAGCGGCGAAGCACTTACGAGCGGATCGTGTGGGAGGAGGGCTTGGAACAAGGGCAAGCGCAGGGTCGCCATGCAGCCGCTCGGGATTTGCTTCTGGACTTGGTCAGCGATCGTTTCGGTGCATGTGGAGATGAGCTGCGCGCGCGCTTGGATGCGATCCGGGATGAGGCACAGCTCCGGGCACTGGCCCGCGCGGTTCTCACCACCCCTACGCTCGCGGATTTCGAAGACAGAATCGGTTGATGAGGGACATTCCTACTCGGACGAACCATTCCCGTAAAACGGCCACTCCCTCCGCGGTCGTCCGAGGCTTTCCTGCTCGTACGGAACCCGGCCCGCTTGCATGTGCAACGGGCGGAAATCCCGCCCCGTCTTCTCCCGCAATACGCGCACGATCTCGAATCCGGCCGGATCGCTGTCCCCGAAATGCCACCATTCCAGAGTGGCCGGCAGCGATCGGATCAAAGCCACCGTGGCGGATCCTGGAAAGCTCGTCTGGATGAGCAGTTCGCCCGATTGCAGCTTGGCCAGTTCGTGGAACGTCGTCTCGTTCTCCACGGTCAGGCAGCGCCGGGCATCGCAGGCCCAGTCCTCCGGGCCCGCCCGACGGATGTCCGCCAACGACACGCGCACCGGACCGTGCAGCAGGCCAAGGTTCAACCACTGCCCGTCGAGACGCATCCGCAGCGGGCCGTGCAACAGCGCGAATCGTGGGTTCGGCAGGATGCCGACATCGTCGAGGGACCGGAGCTTGCGGCCGGTGATGTCCGCCAACAGTCGCCCCAGCTTCCCGCGCAATTGCCCGGAGAGTTCACCCTCCTTCTCCGGCGCGGCCAGCGACTCCAGCCGCTTGGAATCGCCGCACAACAGGCAGCTCGCGAAGCGCACCAGCGATTCCCCTTCCCACGCCAACAGTCGCGGCAACAGGTCGAGGATCTCCGCGTTGGCCGCGCCGGGTGTGCGATCAAACGGGGTCACCGTTCCGCCCGTTGCCGCTGCTTCCGACATCCCGCGACACCAGCGTTCCCAATCCGCTTTCCAAACCACCGGCACACGCGCGTCCGTTGCCGCTGTCGCGAACTGCGCGACCAATCCCGCGCGCAACTCGGCGGGTGAAGGCCGCCCCAACCGACCGTACAAGGCGCCCTCCGAACCGAGCGGAAGCCGGACCTGAAGCAGGATGGCGGCATCGCGTGGGTGCCGTTCCAACCGCAGGAGCCCGGCACGTTCCGCGGCTTCCAGTTCCTGTTCGATCTCGGCGCGTCGTCGTCCGTCGCGGGCATCGAGCGAGGCCAGGAACTTCTCCGCATCGACCAACAGATCCCGGGCTCCGACACCCGTCCGTCCTGCGGGCGTCAACTCGTACTTCTCCGCCAATGCCTCGAGCACCCGTTTCATGTGGCGAGGTCAGCCGCCGAACTTCTCCAACGCCTCCGCCCGCGTCAGGCTCACGGCGACGTTCCGGATCTCGGTCCGGCGTCCCGCCGTCTTCTCCTGCTTGTGGATCGCGATCACCTGATCGCACTGGTCGACCGCGTACGGGATGTTGCCCGTGCTCATCGAGAAGACTCCCTGAAGATCGAGCGTGTGCAGGGCCCGGATGCAATCGCGGATCCGGTCGCCACTGAGCTTCGAGAACGCCTCGTCGATCGGCACCAGCGCCAGCGCTGGTTCCTTGCGGCGTGTCTCGTGACGGCGATAGGCGCGCAGGTAACTGGCGAGGATGGCGACGAAGTAGGGCGTCTGGTTCTCGCCACCACTCGACTTGCCGGCGGCGCGGTTGACGCTGTAGGCGCGAGCGTCCGGGTCGTTCACGTTGGCCACCTCGATGTCGTAGTCGTGGTAGTTCCGGTAATCCAGGAACCGTTCCGCCTCGGCCCCGCCGGTTCCGGTCTCGGCCGTGATCGCCCGGAAGATGCGCTCCACCGCCTCGCGGATCTCGCCATCGGCGGTCGCGAAAAGCATCTCGTCGCCGCGGACCGTCGCCGAAAGATCCAGAAGCCGACGGTACAGGTCGAACTCCCCGTCCCGGTTCTGCCGCGCGACGATCCGATAGCGGTTGTTTCCGATCGGCTTGTCCAACGCCGTCCGCAGGAGTGTCATCAGGTTCTCGACCATCAGCAGGCGCTCGCGAAGCTTCTCGAGAACCTGCTCACGGAACAGCTGCTGCCAGTTCCGTTCCTCCGTCACCGCCTTCTGCTCGTACTCCGGGATGTGCGCCTGCGCGATCCGCGCGCGACGCACCTCGTAGGTCGCATTGTCCGCAGCCTCCGGGTCGAGGTCCGAGAATTGTGGATCGTGAACCCGCGCCAGGTCACGGCGCTCCGCAACCAGTTCGGTGCGCGCCACGCGGGCCGTCACCTCCGCCTCACGCCACAGCGTCTGCAGGCGGTCCGCCGCCACCGTGCGCACCGGGAACTCCGCGCGGAACCGTTCCCGCAACTCCTCGATCCGGGCGAGATGCGGCGAAACATCCTCGGCGTCGCGTACGGTCTTCACCATGTCCTGGGCGGATTCCAGCGCTTCCTGCAGCCGTCGCAGGTTGTCCGCGATCTGACCCATCCGCTGGCGGTTCCCGCTTTGCAGCAGTCCATCGCGTTCGCGCCGCCACGTGGCGAGACGCTCACGCCACTCGCGCAGTTCCGCCTCGCGGGCTTCGAGGTCCGCCGTCCGGATGCTGAGCAAGTCGGCGAGATTGTTCTCGAGCTTCTTCTGCAACTCCGGAAGGCCCGCGGCTTCCGCGAGGTCGTCGTGCAGGCTCTCGCGATGAAGTCCCAACTGGTCATGGAACTCGGTGGCCTCGCGCCACAGCGTCAGCAAAGGCTCAAGTTGACGCTGCCGCGCCTTCAAGGCGTCCTGCTGTTCCTGCAACCACGCGCGCCGACGTTCCAATCCCTTCTTCCCGATGCACGGCAGGTTGTCGTAATGCCGCGGCCGCTGGACAAACGGACGTCGCACCTGGAAGCCGTCGGGCATGATCGCCTTCTCGTGCTTCCGCAATTCGCGGAGGTCCTCGACGCAGATGACGTCACCGAACAGGTGATCCACCAACGCGCGCGCCACCGGATGCTTCGTCTCCAGCTTCAAGGCCAGCGAGCCCGGCTTCGGGGCCCGCCCCAGTTCCAGCGCCTGCTTTGGGTTCACCAGCGACTCGCCCTTCGATTCCTCGCGGAGCTCGTGGTAGACCGATTCCGCGGCGTCGTAATCCCGCTCGGAAACCACCACCGCGAACTTCCGTCCAAAGGTCACCTCCAAGGCCGGACGCCAGACCTCATCCGTCACCTCGCACAACTGCCACATCGCCTGTGCCGCGAGATCGTTGCCGCGACGCGGCAACCGGGCGTTCAACGCGGACAACAGCACGGAATTCTCCGTCAAGGCGCCCGAGCGCAAAGCGAGGAGCGACGCCTTCAGCTGATGGTCCTCGCGTTCCAACCGGCGGAATTCCTCCTCCACCGGTTTCACCAGTGCCTGCGCCGCCTGACGCGCCACAGTGCAAGCGCCCGCCAATGCCCGCGTGCGCTCCTTCAATTCCGAGGGACCCGCCGACTCCAACGCTTCCGCCGCACGTTGCACTGCCGACCAAGGCCCGGCCGGCGCGTCCACCGGCAGCTTCGCCAGCAGGCCTGCAAACCAGCGCGCGTTCTTCACGCGCAGCTGTCGCGCCTGCTCGACCGATTCGCCGATGTCCTTCAACCGCCGGATCCGCGCGGTGAGCTCCTGGTTCTCCTGTTGCAACCGCCGGAAGAGTTTCCCGTCCTCGCTCGCATTGAGCGTCGCCTCCACTTCGCCGCGGCGTTGGTCGCCCTGCTCGATCTCGCGTTCGAGTTCGATGATCCGTGCCGTCTCGCCCGCGAGTTCCGCTTCCAGCGTTGCCTGCAACCGCTGCTCCGCCGCCAGAGCCTCCTCGGCCGCCTCCGCCCGCAGCAGCGCCTCCGCGTAGCGTCCCGCCAGTCGGTCGCGTTCCGCGGCCGACCGCTTCGCGTCGATCCCGTGGATCTTCTCCAGCCGCTCGCCTTGATCGCGCAACGTCGACAGCATCCGCTGCGCCTCGCGGAAGGCGAGGTAGCTGTCCCGCACGCCGCGGATGTCCACCGCCTCCGCCGGCAGGATGTAGCGCCGGCAGAAGTCGTTGAACGAATCCATGAACGTGAACGACATCGCCGCGGGCAGAAGGTAGTCCAACGTCGGCCGGTCGAAGTTCAGGTGCGATGGCAGCGCGAGTTCGCGGCGGTATTCGTCGATGCCCGTGAAGAGGCGTCCGGTGCGGCCCGCCGGTCCGGCGTGCGACTCCACCCATTGCCGGAACGCCACGAGATCGAGCGGGACGCGGCGGTCGTCCAGGAAGTCGTTGCGCGCGACGCCCGCCGGGATGACGAACGGGCGGATCGAAGGGGTGTGTTGCGCCACGCTCTCGAACTCGATCCGCAGGCCCCAGGTCTCCACCCGCGGTGTGCGCGTGCCCGGCCACGTGAACTCCAGCGCCACGTAGGTCACGCCGCCCTGGCGCATGTACTGCGGGACGCCGTCGATGTCCTGCTTCGTGTCGCCGAGGCAATAGCCCTTCAGGTCGCGCGTCGAACGATCACCGGTGGCCGACTGGTTGTACCGGACCTTCTGCTGGTGCCCGATCAGCACGAGCTGGATGAGGTCCATCAGCACGGACTTCCCGGACCCGGTCACCCCCGCGACCAGCAGGTTGCCCGACACCGCAAAGGAGTCGCGGTAACCATACCAGTTGATGGCGTGGATCTGTGTCAGGCGTATGGCTCGTGATGACATGCGTTCTTCCGTTACTCCGTCGGCTCCTCACCACCGCTACCCGCGGCCAGATGGCGGTCGCGCGTCTTCGTCCATTCTTCCAGCGCACTGAACGGCACCAGATACCGGATCGTGGGCAACACCCGGATCACGACTTCCGGCAACGGTCCCGCCGTCTCGTTCAACCGAATGACGCTCTTCCGTTCCAGCAGATGCAGGATGTCCAGCAGGCGCGTGGGCGCCGGGAGTTGGAGGTTCCGGAACTTCGCCTCGAACTGTTCGCTGAACTCGCGCACCCGGAACCCGACATCCTCGGGCGTGCGTCCCTCGTCCTTCACCTGCCGATCAAAGTCATACCACAGCGCCAGCACGATCAGTGTCTCGTCCTGTCGGAGCCGCTTCAGCAGGCGCGGGTGCTGCGGGATCGCCAGCACCAGCCGGTTGTCGTGTTCCCAGACCAGCTTCAATCCCGCGAGCAGGCAGAGTTCGTCCACCTTCTCGCGGTGCAGCCGCGCCCAGTCGTACAGGTCGCGGTGGTCCTCCCGCAGGATCGCTCCCGACGCCAGCAACCGCTGCAGGCATTCCTGCAACGATTCCCGGTCGGCTTCGTTCATTCCGGCTGTCAGCGATCCGCTCATTTCTTCTCCAGGCTGAAATCCTCGATGGCGTACCCCGCCTTCACGCGCTTTGGCGGATCCGCGGTGTCCTCCGAATCCCGGACGCTCTCGACGCGGTAGGCCGCGTCCCGTGCGCCGGCGTGCAACAGGCACGCGATGATGTCCGCGATGTCGTCGTCGTTCGACACCGGCATGTCCGCGAGGGAGGTGCGGCTTCCCGCGGTTCCCGGCAGACGGTCCACGTACCGGTTCGCCCGGATCACGTTCAACGTGTCGCGCAGGTTCGCTCCAAGCTCCGCCATCGCCTCGTCGATGTCGCCTTCCGAAACATCCTCGCCCACGGGTTCGAGTTCGCCAGGAACCCGACGCAAGCGCGGCCGGTACAGCGAATCCGACGACAATAGTCCCGCCTCCACCACGCCCAGCACCGGAAGTTCAAGATCCTCGCGGACCTCATGCAGCCGACCCGGCGTCACGGCCGCATCGACCTGTTGAAAGACCTCCTGGACGCGTTCCCGGAGCGCGGAGTTCGTCTCCTGCAGGTAGCGCAACCGGGCAAAGGCCCGGCGCGCGAAATCCGCCGCCCGCCGGTCCAGCGCGTCCGCCATCGGCACCACCGAATCGAGCAACCGCGCCAGCTCATCCAGGCGCGTGCGGATCTCCGACGCAGCCGTCGGGGCATCGACCTGCGGACTCCGTCGCAGCCGCTCGCGTTGCATCAGGTCCAGCACGCGCGCATTGGTGCCGACTTCATCCAGCCGCCTTCGCGCCTGCAGGATCCGGCTGGGCAAGCGTGCGCGCACCAATTCGCGGTAACAGGCGTGGCCGATCGTCTCGCTGAAGTCGTCGTAGAGCACCGCGAGGTTCTCGCGCAAGGTCTCCGACGCCAGCAGGCGGCGCGTGTGCCGTTCGATCCCGTTCTCCATCTGCCGCAATTCGCGGAGGCCATCGCGGACGTTCGAGAGGCAAGCCTCGAGGTCGGCGAATCCCTGCTCATCGAAGGCATCCGGGTTCAACAGCTGCGAGCAGGCGATCTGCAGGCGGTCGGTGAACTGGCTGTGATCTCCGCGCGCGATCTGGCGGATCGCCGACAGCATGAGTTCCGCCGCCGGATTCAACAGCACCAGCCGTTGCCAATCCGAGCGCATCGGTTCCAGCAGCCACCGCGTTTCCACCAGCCGACGCAGCACCAGCGAGGCTTGGCCGGGGAGCGTGGTGGCCTCGGCAGCGGCCTCCGGGAAGTCCGCCCCGACCTCGAACTCAGGGTGCTCGCGCAACCGTTCCTCGACGACGGTCACCGCTTCCGCCCGCGAAAGGTGTCCCGCCTCCTCCAACGCCGGTGCCAACCGATCCAGCACGTCGAGATACAACGCCGCATTCCTCCCCGCGAGCAATCCGAAGAACTCGCGTGGCACCTCACCGAAGAGCTGGGCACCCAGGAATGGCATCTTGGAACAGAAGACTGAAGCCCCGAAACTACCCCGGCCCCGCCCCCACGGGGAGCGTGAAGTTCTTCGGGGGGTTGGAGGGGAATGGGACGGATGGGACACAGGGGACGAATGGGACTGAAGCCCCAACGGGGCGTCCCACGATGGCTACGAGCGTAGCCAACGACGTCAGGAGGCTGTGGAAGGAGTCCCAAGTTTGAAGATTCAAGATGGAAGCTGGGGCGCCGCGTGGGGGCACGCGACCTACAGCCCAGTCCCTGAATCCAGACTTGAAGGCCGGGTGCCCTCACCCGGCGGCACCTGAGATTCCAGTTCGTTCGTCCTGACAAGAATGTGGACACCGTCAGCATCCGCGGATATTTCCGCCGAGTCTTTCGACCACGGAAAACACGTATTTGGATCGCGGTATGGGATACGGCTCCTTGACACGTCCAGACGGCGAAGACCGCGACGATTGGCGAAGTCGAGCGGCGAAGGAGTAGTGCGATCGGTTCGCGCGGCGGAAGGGCCTGACTCTTCACTGGATTGGATGCACATGTGTCGTCTGCTCAATCTCGTCGGGGCATTGAGGCCTGATGCACTCCTTGCCATCCCGTGGTCTCCCCCGAAGGTGCCGTGACGGGCTGCTTCCGCTTTTTCCTGTTCCAACGGTTGCGGATTTCGCAAACGGTAGCACTCCTAGGGGAAGCGCACTGGAATGTCCGGGCGCTGGTGCCTTTTGCGCGTGAAGAACACTGCCTCTTTCAGTCCGTTGGCCGGGGAAGATCGCCTTTCGGCGACTCCGGTCGCCTCAACGTCGTGGACCGACCGCCTGACGCGTCATTTCGTGCGGAAGGTTCTTTCGCCCATGGGGCGGGGTCGTCTGGAGATGGTCGCGCCCGATGGAACCATCGACACCTTCGGCGGCGTGGAACCCGGTCCCGAAGCCCGCATGGTCGTCCGGGATCACCACTTCTACCGCCGATGCGCGCAGACCGGTGACATTGGATTCGGCGAGGCTTACCAAGCCGGCGAATGGGAGACCGAGGATCTGTACGCGGTGATCGCCTGGTTCTGTGCGAACACGGATTCGGCCCCGACAATGTGCGGATCGAAGAACCAGCCTTTCCATCTGCAACTCTTCTCCCTGGCCAACCGGGCGCGTCACTGGATGCACCGGAACACGCTGTCGGGCTCGAAGCACAACATCCACGCGCACTACGATCTCGGGAACCGTTTTTACGAGCTCTGGCTGGACCCGACGATGACCTATTCGGCGGCCCTCTTCGAGGCTCCGGACCAGCAGCTCGAAGCCGCCCAGGTTGCGAAGTACGATCGGCTGTGCCGACAACTCCGGCTCAAGCCCGGACACGAGGTCCTGGAGATCGGTTCCGGATGGGGCGGGTTCACCAGCCACGCGGTCCGCAAGTACGGCTGCCGCGTCACCACCGTTACCATCAGCACGGAGCAGCATCGGTTTGCCCAGGAACGGTTCCAACGCGAGGGGATCGCGCACCGCGCGGAGGTGCTCCTCATGGATTACCGGAAGCTGCCGGAACTCGGCCGTCGCTTCGACCGCATCGCGAGCATCGAGATGCTCGAGGCCGTGGGGGACGCCTTCCTCGAAACCTACTTCGAAGTCGTCCAACGGCTCCTGTGGCCCGGGGGTCTGTTCGCTGCCCAATTCATCACCTATCCGGACTCTCGCTACAATGAGTTGCGCCGCAGCGTCGATTGGATCCAGAAGCACGTGTTCCCGGGTTCGCTGCTTTTGTCGCTCAACCGCGTCAACCAGGCCATCGCGCGGACCGGTCGGCTCCAGATGCATGACCTGAAGGATTTCGGTCCCGACTACGGTCGCACTCTCCGGATCTGGCGCGAACGCTTCAACGCGCGTCTCGATGAGGTCGTGAAGCTCGGCTTCGACACCCATTTCATCCGGACCTGGAACTACTACCTCGCCTACTGCGAAGCCGCTTTCGCCCACCGCAACATCAGCGTGGTCCAGGGTCTCTGGACCGTGCCCAACAACCCGACGCTCTGACGTCGGATCCCTCGTCTTGCCCCCGATCCTCCTGCTGGTGGCCGCCGGCCTCGTGTTTGTCCTCGTCGAGATGACCTTGACCTGGCTGCTGGCGCGCCGGCTCCGGAACTACGGGATCGTCGACATCGTGTGGTCGCTGGGCTTCGCGCCGTTGGTGCTGTTGTTCCTCGCGATCGCCGCGCGCCGCTTCTACGACGCCAAGCTGGATGCCTTTCCGGAATGGAACGTCCTGCGCGCGTGCCTGCTCTCCGGCATGGTCGTGCTCTGGTCCCTGCGCCTTGGATGGCACCTCTTCGTGCGCGTGAAGTCCCATCACCCCGTCGAGGATGTCCGTTACGCCAAGCTCCGACAGGACTGGGGTGTGGGTGCCGATCGGCGGATGTACGGGTTCTTCCTGCTGCAAGGGGTGCTTCAGGTGTTGCTGGCGCTTCCGTTCGCTTGGGTCTGCCTCGATGCCACGGTCGCGGGCGGCCCGCTCGGCCTCGGGTTCACCGGGATCGCGGGGATCGCGCTTTGGATCACGGGACTCGTCGGCGAATCGCTCGCTGACGCGCAGCTCTCGCGTTTCCGCAAGAATCCAGCGAATCGCGGCCAGGTCTGTCAGGAAGGTCTCTGGGCCTGGTCGCGGCACCCGAACTACTTCTTCGAATGGATGGTCTGGGTCGGGTACGCCGTGTTCGCCTCGGGGGCCCCGTGGGGATGGACCGGATGGCTCTCGCCATTGCTGATGCTGCACTTCCTCCTGAACGTCACCGGCATTCCCATGACCGAGGAACTCTCGGTGAAATCCAAGGGCGACGCCTACCGCCGATACCAGCGCACGACGAGCGCGTTCTTCCCGTGGCGTCGCAAGCCGGAGCCTGCCGGCGCATGAATCCGTTCCACCGCCCCGCGTTCTCCCCATGCTCGATCAACTCCTGACCCGGGACGTCTTCCCGGATCCCTTGCTCCGCTTCGGCATCCGCCAGCTTCTGCGCCAGCGGTTGCGCGAGGAATCCACGGGCGACGTGGAATCCCAGCAGGCACGTCTCCTCGCGCTCGTCGAGGAGTTGCGCGCATCGCCTATCGCCATCGAGACGGCCGCGGCGAACGAGCAGCACTACGAGGTGCCCACGCGTTTCTACCAGCTCTGCCTGGGGCCGCACCTCAAGTACTCGTCCTGCTACTACCACACCTTCCAGGAAACACTCGGCGAGGCCGAGGCCATCATGCTCGCCCTGACCTGCGAGCGCGCGGGTCTCGTCGACGGGCAGGACATCCTCGAGCTCGGATGCGGTTGGGGTTCGCTGACACTGTGGATGGCCGCGCACTATCCGAACGCACGCATCACCGCCGTCTCCAATTCCCGGACACAAAAGCTCCACATCGACGCCGAGGCGGCGCGGCGCGGCCTCCGCAACGTGCAGGTCGTGACCTGCGACGCCAATCGCCTCGAACCACCCCCGACCTTCGGCGGCGAAGCCGGCAGCGGGGAATGCCGCGGACGCTTCGATCGCGTGGTGTCGGTCGAGATGTTCGAGCACATGAAGAACTACGAACGCCTGCTCGGGAACATTGCCCGCTGGCTGCGTCCCGACGGACGCCTGTTCGTCCACATCTTCACGCACCGGGAGTTCGCGTATCACTTCGTCGCGCGCGACGCCACCGATTGGATGGCGCGCTACTTCTTCACGGGCGGGATCATGCCGAGCGATGACCTGCTGCTGTACTTCCAGCGGGACATGGCCATCGAGGCGCACTGGGTGGTGAACGGACGGCACTACGAGCGCACGTCCAACCAGTGGCTGGAGAACATGGACGCCAACGAAGCCGAGATCCGCGAGATCTTCCGTCAGACCTATGGTGCCGACAACGTCACCCGTTGGTGGGTCTACTGGCGCGTCTTCTTCATGGCCTGCGCCGAACTCTGGGGTTTCCGCGCCGGCAACGAATGGCACGTCAGCCATTACCGTTTCCGGCCCCGGGGCCGGTGAGTGGGAGTTGCGACTTTCCCGGACCCACGCCGGAGGCGTTGAAGCGGATAGCCCCGGGTCGTGCGAAGCACGCACCCGGGGAACAGGCGTCCCTTTGCAATGCGCACCCCGGCAGGGGTGCGGAGACCCGGGAGGCTACAATCCGACCCAGTCCCTGCATGCCCACAACGTGCCTGGCTTCCCCGTTCGGCGAAAGGGGGAGGTTCTCGAAGGACAGCGCTCACTGCGCTGTGCATCAGCCAACGAGGAGCCACATCCACGAGACCCGTTGTCGATGGTCCGGGGATAGCGCCGGTCCTGAGATTCTGGTCCCAACCCGGGGGTTGCGGTCGGCTTCCAACAGCGGGTTTCCAACAGCGGGTTGCCCCGGACCGGATTTCCAGTCATTCTCCGCCACGAATGCAACCACTGCTCCAGGCATTTGAATTCAGCTACCCGGATGGGTACCTCTTTCTGGATCGGGGCGGCGCGGTCTGTCAGAAGCTCCGGAGCCGCTTTCCCCAGCTTGTGGCCAAGGCGGTCGATCGGCTTCAGATCGACATGCAACAGCCTGACAAGGGGATGGAGCTGTACTTCGGCATTCGAACGGCGTCTATCCAGCAAACCTCCAACGAGGGCGAGGACTTCGGGACAGTAGCTTCCGATTTCGTGCGAATCCTCGCCGAAGCGCTGGGTCTGTCATCCCTCGAATCCTTTCGCTACCAGCAGATCGTCGGCAGACCTTGTGCTTCGATCGATGAAGCCACTTCGTTCATGAGGCCGCTGATCGCCAAGGAAACTCTGGAACGGCTTGGGCAACTGGCCTCCCAGACGGAGTCGCGTGCGGTTCAGGCTGAGTACAGGCGGGGCAACATCCTGTTTCAGGACCGAATAGCCGTCTTCGAGTTCATTCCGCGCGCCTCCATCTCTGGCGACCCGGTCCCGCACATTACGGTGCAGTTCGATATCAAGGGTATCGCCCCTGTCGATCTGTCTGCACTGGACATCAAAGCGTTGGTGCAGAATTTAGGCCGAGAACATCTCGAAAACGTCCTCGCCAAGGTTGCGCCTCATCTAGCCTAGTCATGAACCGACAAAGTCTTTCACCCGTGGCCCTCGCTCACGAGAATCAGCTTGATCAACCGGGCGACAGCCGCGCTAACCAACAACTCCGGGTATTCGCCGAGCGTAGTCCGCAGGCACAACAGCTGGAGCAAGGCCTCTACAATGTCTACGTAGTCCGCAGCCACCCCAGTTTAGGTGATGAGATCTTCAGACTGAAGGCTCCGGTGCATTTGGGCAGTTATAGCGCGCAGGATCTCTATGGTGCTGGGCTGGGGAATCCTGCAATCCCGTTCAAGAATGCCCTGGGGCTTCTGAGGGACCGGGCCACTCGGCTTGCACGACTGGATCCGGACACGACGGAATTCGGGTACCAAGCAACCTTGTTCTGGGCGGATGTGGGTGCACTGAAGAGCTTCATTGGCATCTCTCCGGTCGTTACGGAAGTAGTCGCCGAGCTTCGGACCCTCCGCTTCCAGTTCCTCCGGAAGGACACCCCGCCGCCCATCTTCCAGGGACTGGCGCGCGCGTTGGGTTGCTTTGTCGAGTCGTCGCGTTGGGA
>Ga0172373_10003754_pt1 | contig 21868 bp, 18 predicted proteins | sample Lak10m_2_FD_114546 | JGI IMG/M metagenome (GOLD analysis project Ga0172373, IMG submission 114546) | Freshwater microbial communities from Kabuno Bay, South-Kivu, Congo - kab_092012_10m | ecosystem: Environmental > Aquatic > Freshwater > Lake | place: Democratic Republic of the Congo...
CATCTCCAGTCGCGCGAGTACGGTCGAGGCGGGCACCGAGAGAGCCGAAGGATCGGCGGCCGGAAGGCCGCCGCTGTGGTTGCCCTGTCGCGGCGGCCGGAAGGCCGCCGTTCGCTGGTGTCATCTCCAGTCGGATGAGTACGCTAGGAAGGGACCGGGTGCCAGCGACCCGGGCGTCCGGATCGATCCCGGTGCCCGGGCGGCGCGCAGCGACGCGCGTACCCCTGTCGACAGGGGCCCTGCCAAGCCTCAACCGATCGGCGGCCTTCCGGCCGCCGCGACAAGGCAGAGAAGAGCCGCGACAGGGGAAGCGGAGGAGGCGAGCCCGGTGCCGGCGCGGAGCAACGCGACGGGCGGACCCCTACGAACAACGGCCCTGCCAAGCCTCAACCGATCGGCGGCCTTCCGGCCGCCGCGACAGGGCAGAGCAGAGCCGCCGCGACAGGGGAGCGGCGCTCGGACTCACGGCGCGTACAGGTTGGCATCCATCCCGGCCGATCGTCGCTCGAACGTCTACAGCGTGCCGCGGGCGCAGCGCAGGACCACGCCGCCCTCGAGATGCTGCGTCTGCGTCTCGTCGATCTCGTCGCTGATGGTCGGCGCCTGACCGGGCGTCAGCGTCGCGCGCTTGAGGCCGTCGCCCGATCGCACGTAGAAGCTCCACGAGAAGTAGAACGAACCGAAGCTGCTGGCGCTCGAGGCGAGCACGTCCACCACGGCGTCGACCTCCTCGGCCGTCAACGAGGCGATCTCCGCCTCTGTCGGCAGGTGCCAGCCGGCGCCCAGCTTGTCGGCGCAGATATCGACATCGTTGACCAGCTTGGGGATCCAGTACGGCTTGCTGCCGAACTCGTTGTACGCGCAGGTGGCGACGGCGTTGTAGTTGGCGATCAGCCGCGCCTCGGAGGGATCGGCCTCGGAGACGTCGATGTCGTACAGCGCGCTGGTCGAGGGGTTGGTCAGCTGGGCGCAGTCGGTCAGCAGCTGGTCGAACGTGTGCGCGACACCGGCGGCGAGGCTCTGGGCGTCGGCCAGCGTGGTCGGATAGTTCGGCCCCTCATGGCTGTAGAGGTTGGTCGCACCGCCGACCACCCGCGGCGTGATCGGCGCGGAGATCTCGTAGACGCTGGCGTCGGTTGAGCCGACGACCGGCTCCGCCACGAGACGCGCCGTGACGGAGAGCGCTGCGGCCGCGAGCAGGATGCTGAGTCGGCGGTTCATGGCGCCCTCTGCAGACGGATCGAGCCGTCCTTCTGGATCCGAGCCGACGGCCCGGAGAGCGTGCTGGTGGAGGTGGCGAGGTCGGTCTCGGTGGCGGCGTCATCCGTGCCGGTCGCAGTCTCGGTGGAGGTCTGCGTCGCGGTCTCGGTGGCGGTCGCTGTTGCCGTCTCTGTCGCGGTAGCGGTCGCCGTCGATGTCGTCGTGGAGGTCTCCGTCGAGGTCTCCGTCGACGTCGAGGACGACGTATTGCCGCCGTTGCAGGCGATCAGCGCCAACGGCAGCAGCAGGGGAACGATGCGTTTCATGCGGGGCTCCAGGAGGGGATGAGGGAACAAGCGGGCGCGACGCTAGCGGGCAGGGGGCGCCGTGACAACTTCGAGGCAGGCCCGAGCGAGCAACCGCCCCCTGTGGCTGCCGGCACGACGTTGCGAAGGCGTCTCCATCTTCCCTTCGTCGGCAGAGGGAGGCGATGTGGTGATGGAGGAACAGCCGCCCGACGAGCCCTCGAATCCTCGCTGTGACCGCTGGTTGCAGGCGCTGCTGGGGGCGCTGGGCGAACCGGCGGCCCTGCTGGACGCCCATGGGCTGCTCGTGGCCGGTGCGCCGCGGTTCGAGCTGGCTGTCCGTGCCCTCGGCGGCGAGCCCCCGGCGCCCGGTCGCGCTGTCGACCTCACCCCTGATGGTGAGGGACCGTCGCTCGAGCAGCGGCTGCTGGCATCGCTGGCCGAGGGGACCGATATCGCCATCCCATTGCGCGGCACCTTTGCTGCGGCCGCTCATTGGCGGCTCGTGGGGCGTCCGGTCGACGTCGCCGGCCATCGCCGCGACGGCCTGCTCGTCCGGCTCTCTCCGGGCCCCTCGGACGAGTCGGCCGACCGCGCGGAGCGGTTGCTGCAGCTGGGGGAGAGCAGTACCGCAGGCCCGGTTTGCGGCGGCGTCGATCGCATCCGGCTGGTCGAATGGCACGCGGCACGCCCCGATATCGTCATCCACCGATCGCTGTCGCTCGCGCCCACCGCCGATGTGCCGCGATCGAACGCCTCCGAAGAGCTGATCGATGCGGACGATGCCCGGCGCCTCCGGGAGCGGGTGAACCACGCGGTCCGCAGCGGTGAGCACGATCTGCTGATCGATTATCGCGTCGTCGATGCGGCAGGGGCGTCTTCGCAGGAGGGCGGTTGCTGGCGCGAGGCGCTGGTGCAGCTCGACGCTTCCGGCGGGGTCGATGCGGCGCGGCTGAGTGGTGTCAGCATCGACGTCACGGAGATCATCGCCGCCCGGCGTCGCTTCGCCGAGGTGCACACCTCGTTTCAGCGGCTCTTTGCGCTCACGCCGGATGGTCTCGTCGTCTCAACGCTCGATACCGATGGCACCGCGCGCATCCTCGAGGTCAACCCGGCCCTTGCCCGCATGCTCGGCATGGAGGCGCGGGAGATCGAAGGGCGTGACTTCGGCTCGCTCGTCCCGGCTGATCTGGCGGGCGCGCTCCATGCCCAGCTGGCATCGCTCTTTCGCCGGGGCGAGCTGCGATACGAGCTGAGTGTCAACGCCGCCAACGGAGATGTCGTCACCTTCGAGGCCTCCAGCCGGCTGTTCGACAGCAACGGTCGCCCGCGCGTGCTCACGGTTCTGCGCGACCTCGCCTGGCAGCGCCGCGAGGAGGAGCGGATCGCCCTCAGTGACCGCTACTTCCGCACCATCGCCGACGCGATCCCCCAGATCGTCTGGACAGCCGACGCCCAGGGGATCAGCGAGTACATCAACGCCAGCTGGGGCGCCTACACGGGGATGTCTCCGCGGATCGGCACGGGTGAGGGCTGGGTCGCGGTCGTACACCCCGATGACCAGCCCGGCATGTTCGCCGAGTGGACCGAGTCGCTGCGGGAGCGGCGTCCGTTCGAGCACGAGAACCGCATGCGCCGCGCGGACGGGGCGTGGCGCTGGTTCCTGCACCGTGGTCAGCCGGTGCTGCGCGCCGACGGTAGCGTCGAGCGGTGGATCGGCACCTCCACCGACATTCACGCCATCAAGACCGGCGAGGCGGAGCTGCGCCAGCGCGAGGCCTGGCTCGGGCAGGTGGTCGACACGATCCCCCACATGGTCTGGACAGCCGACGCCCGCGGCGTGCTCGAGTACCAGAGCCGCCGTCTTGTCGAGGCTGTCGGCGAGCAGCCGGTGCAGGACGATTGGCTGCCGTGGGCGGGGCTGTTTCATGCCGACGACCTCCCGCGCGCGCGCAGCAGCTGGCGACAGATGCTCGAGAGTGGCCAGCCCTCCGGCGACGAGCTGCGCATCCGCATGCGCGACGGGGCGTTCCGCTGGTTCGTCGTCGCGGCGGCGCCGCTGCTCGATGCGCAAGGCGCCGTCGTCCGCTGGATCGGCACGTGGACCGACATCGACGCCCGCAAGCAGGCCGAGGCGCGGCTGCAGGAGTCCGACCGGCGCAAGGACGAGTTCCTCGCGATGCTCTCGCACGAGCTGCGCAACCCGCTGGCGCCGATCCGCAACGGACTCGAGCTGCTCGTCCGCGCGCCGCCCGGCAGCAGCAGCTGGCAGCGGGCCCACGACATCCTCCGCCGCCAGACCGACCAGCTCACCCGGCTGGTCGACGACCTCCTCGACATCACCCGGATCAACCGCGGCAAGATCCCGCTGCAGCCGGCCCGGATGGATCTCGCCGAGGTGGTGGCGCGCTGTGTCGAGGACCACCGGCTGTTGTTCGAGCGTGCCGACGTGCGTCTCGACTACACGCCGCCCGGTCGCCCCCTGTGGATGCAGGGCGACGCCATCCGCATCGCGCAGGCGCTGGGCAACCTGCTGCGCAACGCCGCCAAGTTCACGCCGGCCGGCGGCTGGACGCGGGTGCAACTCGCGCCGGGCAACGATCACGCCGCCTTGGCGGTGGAGGACAACGGGGCCGGTATCGACGCAGTGCTCATGTCACGCCTCTTCGAGCCGTTCGCGCAGGGCGAGGCGGGTCTCGATCGACGGCAGGGCGGGCTCGGGCTCGGACTCGCGCTTGTGCGCGGCCTCGTCGAGCTGCACGGCGGGTCGGTCAGTGCGGCGTCGGAGGGGCCGGGGCGCGGAAGTCGGTTCACGGTGACGCTGCCGACGATCGATCCGGCGACCACCTCGCCTCAGGCCGATCGAGAGCCTGCCGCCAAGGCGTGTCGCCGTGTGTTGATCGTCGAGGACAACGCCGACGCCGCCGAGTGCATCAGCACCTTGCTGGAGCTGCAGGGGTACGAGGCGCTGGTGGCGACGACCGGTACCGACGGCGTCCGTGTCGCGCTGGCGCAGCGGCCCGACGTGGTGTTGTGCGACATCGGCCTGCCGGGGCTCGACGGCTTTCAGGTGGCGGCGGCGCTCCGGCGTGATCCGTCGCTGGCGGCGACGCGGCTCTATGCGCTGAGCGGCTACGCGGCGCCCGAGGACGTGCGGCGGGCGCGCGAGGCCGGCTTTGAGGGGCTCATCCCCAAACCGGCGGAGCTGGCGCGCATTCTGGCCGCCGTGGAGGCTGCACCGCGCGCCGGTGTGTGAACCGCCCTCGTACCGTCACCACGCCGCCTGCAGCAGGCCGCGCAGCTCGGGGGCGCCGCACGGGCGCGGGTTGGTTTCGCGGCAGGGGTCCTCGAGCGCCTTCTCGATGATCGCCGGCACCATCTCGCCGCTCACGCCGTGGTCGGCGAGCCCGCCCTTGAGGCCGCTCTCCTCCTTGAGTCGGCGCACCAGCTCCACGGCGGCGGCGGCCCGCTCCTGCACCCCGGCGCGCGCGTCGTACCCCAGCGCCACCGCGACGTCGGCGAGCCGCCCGGCTGCGACCTCCCGGTTGAACGCCAGCACGCTCGGCAGCACCAGCGCGTTGGCGAGGCCGTGGTGCAGCCCCGACACCGGCGAGAGGGCGTGCGCCAGCGCATGAGCGGCGCCGAGGCCCTTCTGAAACGCCACGGCTCCCATGCTGGAGGCGAGCAGCATCTCCTCGCGCGCCTCCGGATCCTTGCGTCCTTGATGGACCGCCCGCAGCAGGTAGCGGCCGATCCGTCCGATGCCGGCCAGCGCGACGGCGTCGGCGAAGGGGTGGCTGCCCAGCGCGACGTAGGCCTCGACATTGTGGGTGAGCGCGTCCATGCCGGTGGCGGCGGTGATGAACGGCGGCAGCTCCTGGGTCAGCTCCGGGTCGAGCAGCGCCGCCTGCGGCATCAGGTGCGGCGAGGCGAGCGTCGTCTTGCGACCGGTGTCGTCCAGCACGATCACCGTCGACGGCGACACCTCGCTGCCGGTGCCGGCGGTCGTGGGGACAGCCACCAGCGGCGGCACATGGGCGGTGACATGGCGCTCGCCGCCGCGACTCTCCTCGTAGCGGGAGAGCGGGGGCGGGTGGTGCACCATCAGCCGGATCGCCTTGGCGGCATCGAGCGGGCTGCCGCCGCCCAGCCCGATGATCGCGTCGCAGCCGGCCGAGCGGAACGCCTCGACGCCGTCCCAGACGTTGCGCTCCACCGGGTTGGAGTCGACCCGCTCGAACAGCTGGAACCGCAGCCCCGCCTGCTCCAGCACGGAGGCCACGCGGCGCACCAGGCCGGCTCCCACGAGCCCGCGGTCGGCCACCAGCAGCGGGCGGATCGCCCCGGCGCGGTGCAGCTCACCCGGCAGCTCCCGGATGCAGCCGGCGCCGACCACCACCCGGGTGGGAAAGTTCATCACGTAGCTCATGCGGTGCCGCTCCCGGTCGATGGCGCGAGACTCCCACGGGTGGCGGCGGCGGGCCAAGGGGGGATGTTGCGGGGCGGGGCGGGGCGGGGCGGGGCGGGGCGGGGCGGGGCGATTTCTCGATGCTGCGACGTCGCATCTTCGTCGCATCAAGACGCCCTCGTCGAAATCCCATGAATTGAAGCCTATCCGGAGAGCCCCTCGGCGCCCGTTGCGACAGCGCCGCCCGGGAGCCCTGCCCCGCGGCGGGCAAAGCGCGCGACTTTTCGATGTTGCGACGTCACAACATCGCGATTTCTGCGTTTTTCGACCGGCGCGACCCAAGAATGCGCGATTTCTTGCCATTGCGACGTCGCAACATCGCGATTTCTGCGTTTTTCGACCGGCGCGACCCAAGAATGCGCGATTTCTTGCCATTGCGACGTCGCAATGACGCGATTTCGTGCAGGCACGCTGCTTGCTTGCCCGCTTGCGACCGACCGCCGCGATGGCTCGGGTTGACGGTCCGTGGTGCGGTCTCTCGCGCCGCAGGGCTTCCGCAAAGTCGGCGCGGCAAGGACAGACCACGCGCTCTGCTCCGCCGACGCTGGAGACGTTACGGAGGCAATGCCAAGCCTCCAACGATCGGCGGCCTTCCGGCCGCCGCGACAGGGAAGAAGTGAGCAGGCCGCCGCCGTATACGGAAGAAGCGAGCAGGCCTTTGCCGTAGGGAAGAAGAGAGCACGCCTCCGCCGTGCGGAAGAATCGAGCAGGCCTCCGCCGTGCGAACCGGTCCGTGCGTGTCGGCGAGGTGAGTCGATCATCGGCTTGCCGACGGTGCGGGAGCTCTGCCAGGTGCCGTCCCCGGGCTGTCGGGCAGGGGTGGGATGTGTTAAGGGCGCGGCGCCGTTGGCGGCCCGGGTGGTTTGCCCCGCCGGCCAGCTGCCGTGGGGAGTTGTCGCATGTCCGCCGAGCCCAAGCTGCAGCCGCCGCCCGATCGCGACGCCGTCGCCTCCGCTTCGTCTGGTGCGGCGCGTCCCGTGCTGTGTGTCGATCTCGACGGCACGCTGGTGGCGACCGACACCTTCGCCGAGGCGCTGGCAGCGACAGCGGCCGCCCGTCCGCTCAACCTGATGCGGATCGCCGGGTGGATGCTGCAGGGGCGCGCCGTGGCCAAGGCCCGCTGCGCCGAGGTGGCCGCGCTGGACGCCTCGACCCTGCCGTACCGCGAGGAGCTGCTCGAGTACTTGCGCAGCGAGAAGGCGACGGGGCGTCGCATCGTGCTCGCCACGGCTGGCGATCGCCGGGTGGCCGACGCCGTCGCCGCGCATCTGGGGCTCTTTGACGAGGTGCTGGCGAGCGATGGCACCGTGAACCTCAAGGGGCCGCACAAGGCGCGCGCGCTGGTGGAGCGGTACGGCGCAAAGGGCTTTACCTACGCGGGTGATGCCCCCGCCGACCTCACCGTCTGGCCGCATGCCGCCGGCGCCGTGGTAGTGGGTGGCCGTTCGCTGGCCGATCAGGCGGCGCGCCATGCGCCGGTCGAGCGTCACTTCGAGGTCGCGCCGGCGGGGTTCCGCGTCTGGCGCAAGGCGCTGCGGCTGCATCAGTGGCTCAAGAACCTGCTGGTCTTTGCGCCGGCGCTGGCGGCGCACCGGCTGAGCGAGCCGGGCTCCCTGCGCAGCGCGACGCTGGCGTTCCTCGCCTTCGGGCTCTGCGCGTCGTCCGTCTACCTCACCAACGATCTGACGGACTTGTCGAGCGACCGGGCCCACCGCACCAAGCGCCATCGGCCGCTCGCCTCGGGCCGGCTGCCGATCCAGCGGGCGGTGCTGGCGGTGCCGCTGCTGCTGGCGGGGGCGTTCGGGCTGGCGTCGCTGGTCTCGCCGAGCTTCGCCGCGCATCTGGCGGCCTATCTCACCGTGACGGTCGCTTACACGTTCGCGCTCAAGCGGCAGCCGCTGATCGACGTGCTGTGTCTCAGCGGGCTGTACCTGCAGCGGATCCTGGCCGGCGCCGCGGCGACAAGCGTGGCGCCGTCGCGCTGGTTCGCGGCGTTCGCGCTCTTCTTCTTCCTGGGGCTCGCGCTGGTCAAGCGGGTCTCGGAGCTGCGTGTGGCGGGGGCGTCCACCAACAAGCGGCGCGGCTACCAGTCGACCGACGCCGACCTGCTGTCGCAGATGGGCGTGGCCTCCGCGTTCGCGACGATCCTGGTGCTGGCGCTCTACCTGAGCTCGCCGGAGGTGGCGCGGCTCTACGCGCACCCGCTGCGGCTGTGGGGGCTGATCCCGCTGGCGCTCTACTGGCAGGCGCGGGTGTGGCTCATCACCCACCGGGGCGAGATGGCCGACGACCCGGTGCTGTTCGCGGCGACCGATCGCACCAGCCATGTGGTGGTGGTGCTGGGGGCGTTGCTGGTGGGGATGGCGATATGACGATGGCCAAGGGCGGGTTGCCGGCGCGGACCGATCTGGCGTCGTGGGGGCGGTTGCCGCAGGCGACGCAGCGGGCGGTGGGGTTGTCGTTCGGCGATGGCGCGCTGCCGCTGCCGGCCGAGGGCTCGGTGCTGCCGCGCGGGCTGGGGCGCAGCTACGGCGACAGCGGTCTCAACGACGGCGGCACGGTGCTGCTGGCGGAGGGGCTGGACCGGTTCGTGGCGTTCGACCCGCAGTCAGGACTGCTGCGCTGCGAGGCGGGCGTGTCGCTGGATGCGATCCTGCGGCTGATGGTGCCGCGCGGCTGGTTCCTGCCGGTGACGCCGGGGACGCGGTTCGTCACGGTGGGCGGCGCGGTGGCCAACGATGTCCACGGCAAGAACCACCACATGGCCGGCACGATCGGCCGGTGGGTCAAGGCGTTCGAGCTGCTGCGCTCCGACGGCAGCCGGCGGCTCTGCACGCCCGACGAGAACGCCGACTGGTTTGGCGCCACGATCGGTGGGCTGGGGCTCACGGGGCTGATCACGTGGGTCGACCTGCAGCTGATCCCGATCAACAACCCGTACATCGCCACCGAGTCGACCCGGTTTGGCGGCTTGGATGGGTTCTTCGAGGAGAACCACCGGGCCGAGTCGGGCTTTGACTACACGGTGGCGTGGGTCGACTGCCTGGCCAGCGGGCGGTCGCTGGGGCGCGGGCTCTACATGGCGGGCAACCACGCGCCGCGCTTTGACGGCGACGACAAGCCGGTGCGGCTGGCGCTCAAGGCGGCGGTGCCGGTCGACTTCCCGGGCTGGGTGCTGGGGCGGTGGAGCGTCAAGCTGTTCAACGCGCTCTACTACCGGCGACAGCTGCGGCGGGTGGTGCGCGCCCACCAGCCGTTCGTGCCGTTCTTCTACCCGCTGGACGCGGTAGGGCAGTGGAACCGGATCTACGGGCGGAGAGGTTTCTACCAGTATCAGTGCGTGGTGCCGCCGGAGGTGTCGCCGGAGGTGATGCGGCGGCTGCTGGGGGAGATCGCCGCCAGCGGGCAGGCGTCGTTCCTCGCAGTGCTCAAGACGTTCGGCACGCTGCCCAGCCCGGGCTGGCTGTCGTTCCCGCGGCCGGGTGCGACGCTGGCGCTCGACTTCCCCAACAATGGCGACGCGACGACGCGGCTGTTCGACCGGCTGGACGCGATCGTCGACGAGGCGGGCGGGGCGATCTACCCGGCCAAGGACGCGCGGCTCTCGGGGGAGCGGTTCCGGCGGCAGTATCCGACGTGGGAGCGGTTCGCGGGGTACGTCGACCCGCGGTTCTCCTCCAGCTTCTGGCGGCGGGTCACCGGCGACGCGCCCGTCTTTGCAGTGAGCGGCCCGAAGTCGGCCTGAGGTGCGAGCATGCGACGGATCGTTGCGGTAGGGGCCACGTCGGCGATGGCGCAGGGGGCGCTGCGGGTGGCGGCGGCGCGGGGCGACCGGCTGTGCCTGGTGGGGCGCAACCGGGCGCGGCTGCAGGCGGTGGCCGACGACCTCAAGGTGCGCGGCAGCCCGGCCGTGCATCTGCTCGACGTCAGCCTGACCGACACGGCGGCGGTCGCGTCGTGGGTGGCCGAGGCCGACCGGCTGCTGGAGGGGATGGACACGCTGCTGGTGGCGCACGGCACGCTGACGGACCAGGCCGCGGCGCAGCTGGACCCGCAGGTGATGGCGCGCGACGTGGAGGTCAACTTCACCAGCGCGGCGGCGGTGCTGACGGTGGCGGCCAACCTGCTGGCGTCGCGGGGCGGCGGCAGCATCGCGGTGATCACCTCGGTGGCCGGCGACCGCGGCCGGCAGAGCAACTATGTCTATGGCGCGGCCAAGGCGGCGCTCTCCACCTTCGTGGCCGGGTTGCGGCATCGGCTCCACCCGCAGGGCGTGAGGGTGGTGGACCTGCGGCCGGGGTTCGTCGACACGCCGATGACGGCGCACCTGCCCAAGGGGCCGCTCTTCGCCTCGGCCGAGAAGGTGGGCGGGCTGATCTACGGCGCGCTGGGCAGCGAGGGCGTGCGCTATGTCCCGGGCTTCTGGCGGTGGATCATGTGGGTGGTCCGCAACCTGCCCGACGCCCTGTTCCTGCGGTCGAAGCTGTAGTCCGCGCGCGATCGATCCGTCGTGATCGTGCGACTCACGCGGAGCGCCGGCGCCTGCGGGTGATCATCCGCACCGGCCCGAGGAAGGTCTGCTCCTCGTCGTAGCGCAGCCGCTCCCGCGAGCCGACGACCAGCGTCGTGGGCGGCCTCTCCAGCCAGTGGCGCACCAGCACCTCCCCGTTGCTGGCGAGAGCGCGCAGCAGGGCGGGCGGGCAGAGCGGCAGGTAGCGTGTCATGAGCGGTTGCAGCACGCGCGCGTAGGCCCGGGGCGACAGCTCGGCGTGGCGGTGGCGCGGGTCGAGCGTGCCGTCGAATGCCGGCGCGACATGCAGCAGCTCGTGCAGCACCGTGCGCAGCCGCTGCTCCGGCGTCGACTGCCGAAAAAAGAGCGGCCGCAGGGTCATCACGTACAGCACCTCGCGCCCGCGAAACCGCACCCGCGGCTTGCGGCGCTGCCCGGTGGGGGATCGCAGCGCCCCGTCGGCGAAGCGCAGCGGCCGGATGGTGGCGCGGCTGCGACGGCGTGCCTCACCGGCCACGACCAGCACCCGCTCGGCCCGCACGTGCGCCAGCTCCGGCAGCCGCCGCGCGATATCGCGGATCAGCAGGCGGACGACCCTCGACAGGTTGGGGCGCGCAGACGTGGCCATCGGGCGGCCACTGTAGGCGTTGGTGCGCCGTCTGGCCTGTTTTGCGATCGGTCGCGATGGCGGCACCGACCGCGTCGGCCGTCGGTTCCGCTTGACGGCGGTGGGCCGGAGTCGACACAACCGGCGCCGTCGAGGGGCGCCGCGCGCCTCGCAAGGAGATCCGATGACGATGCTGCTGGAGCCCTGGCACCGCTCGCGAGGGGCGCACCTGACGGCGGGGCGGGTGGAGCACTACGGCGACCCGGTGGCCGAGTACCGGGCCGTGACGTCGACGGTCGCCGTGGTGGACGGCTCGTGGCGCGACCGGCTGGTGGTGACCGGCGACGATCGCTTGGCGTTCGTGCAGGGGCTGTGCACCAATGACGTGGAGGCGCTGGCGGAGGGCCATGCGTGCGAGCTGGTCTTCATCACGCCCAAGGGGCGGATGGTGGCCGACGCGCGCTGCACCAAGCTGGACGACGCGTTGCTGCTGGAGCTGGAGCCGGGGCGTGGGGCGGCTCTGGTGGAGCAGCTGGCGAAGTACCGGATCCACGAGGCGGTCGAGTGGCAGGACGCGGCGGAGTGGCTGGCGGCGCTGGAGCTGTGGGGGCCGCTGGCGGCGCAGGCGCTGGGGCTGGAGCGGCTTGAGCCGGGCGCGGGCTCGGCGGTGGTGGTGGACGACGTGGCGCTGATCGCCGTCGGGACGCCGTTCGGGGCGGTCTGCTACGTGCCGGCCGATGGGGTGGCGGCGGCGGCCTAGGCGCTGACGCAGCGGGCGGCGGCGCTGGGCGGCTGCGCGGCGGGCACGGCGGCGGTGGAGCCGGAGCGGCTGCGGATCGGCCTGGGGCGGTTCGGGCCGGACTGGGACGAGGGGACCAACCCGCTGGAGGCGGGGCTGGACCGCACGCTCGATTATCGCAAGGGCTGCTACGTGGGGCAGGAGGTGGTGGCCAAGGCCACGTACATCGGCCAGGTGAGTCGGCGGCTGGTGCGGCTCGCGTGGCGCGGTGCGGCCGTCGCGCCCGGCACGGCCATCTTGGGCGGGCGGCTGCCGGGGCGGATAACCAGCTGCGCGGCGGTCCCGGGGAGTGACGAGGTTTTTGCGCTGGGCGTGGTGCGTCGCGACTCGGCCGCGGCCGGGACGCCGCTGCAGGTGGGCGAGGGCGGGCCGCAGGCGCTCGTGACCGGCTACCCGTATCGCTCCGCCGAGAAGCCTGTCTGAAGCTGTGAGGTGCGTGATGACGGGGAGTGAGGCGATGCAGCGGACGATTCTGGTGGCCGTCAAGGACCTGCTGTTCGGGAGCAAGGTGCAGGAGTCGGGCAAGCGGACGGGCACGGTGCTGACGTGGGCGCCGCGCTTTTCGCCGCTGCGCGAGGTGGCTCGGGAGCGTCGGCCCGACGTGCTGGTCGTCGACCTGGGCGAGCCGGGCGTGCTGGAGGAGCTGGCGGCGATCCGAGCGGAGCTGCCGGCGCTGACGGTGGTCGGTTTCGCTGGACATGTGAACGAGGCGGCGATCGACGGGGCGCGGTCGATCGGTGTATCGGCGGTCTACACACGCGGGCAGTTCAGCGCGCGGGTCGACCAGATCCTCACCGAGCTGCGGGGCGGGTAGGTCCGCTGCTTCCTCGCCCGCGCTTGCCCTGTCATGGCGGCGAGACGGCCGCCGACAGGTCGAGGCTTGGCAGGGCGGCGAGACGTAGGGGTACGCGCTGCGCGCCTGTGATCTGCTGCCGCTCTCTCCGTTCCTGTCGCGGCGGCCGGAAGGCCGCCGATCGGTTGAGGCTTGGCAGGGCCGCTGTTGGAACGTGCCGCTTCCCGCATCGTCACGACGATCGGTGCCAAGACTCCAAGCCAGAGACGCTCCAAGGAGCGTCTCTACGGGCGGAAAGAGCGGCGGTAAGAGCTGCGGAGAAAGCAGCGGAGCGCGTACCCCTCTGCGACGACGATCGGTGCCAAGAGTCCAAGCCAGAGACGCTCCAAGGAGCGTCTCTACGGGCGGAAAGAGCTGCGGAGAGAGCAGCGGAGCGCGTACCACTCTGCGACGACGATCGGCGCCAAGACTCCAAGCCAGAGACGCTCCAAGGAGCGTCTTTACGGCGGAGAAGAGCCGGAGAAAAGGCGCCACGCGCTGTCTCTCCTCAGCTCGGCAGTCGCTCGGCCCCGCCCGGCTCGTGCGCCGTGACGCCCGCCATCTCGCGCGGCCGCACCCACGCGTCGAACTGCTGCGGCGTCAGCTTCCCCTCGCCCAGCGCCGTCTCTCGCAGCGTGCGCCCGCTGCGCTCCGCCTCCCGCACCAGCCGCGCCGCCTCATGATGTCCGATGTGCGGCGCCAGCGCCGTCGCCAGCATCAGCGACCGCTCGGCCGTCTCCCGCAGGTGCGCTTCGTTGGCCCGCAGCCCCCGCAGCGCGTGCGCCTCGAACGATGTCATCCCGTCCGCCAGCAGCCGCGCGCTCTGCAGGAACGCCTGCGCCAGCAGCGGCCGCGCCGTGTTGAGCTCGAAATTCCCCGCGTTGCCCGCCAGCCCCACCGTGACGTCGTTGCCGGCCACCTGCATGCAGGCCATCAGCAGCGCCTCCGCCTGGGTCGGGTTGGCCTTGCCCGGCATCATCGACGACCCCGGCTCGTTGTGCGGCAGCTCCAGCTCCTGCAGGCCGCAGTGCGGTCCGCTCGCCATCCAGCGCACATCACTCGCCAGCCGCGTGAGCGCGCCCGCCAGCAGCCGCAACAGCCCATGCGCGTGCACGATCGGATCGGCCGCCGCGAGCAGCTCCGCGCGCACCGCCGCGACCCGCAGCGGCAGGCCTGTCTCCTCCGCCAGCAGCGCCGCCACCCACGGGCCGAAGCTGGGCGGCGCGCCAAAGCCCGTCCCCACCGCCGTCGCCCCGATCGGCACCGCGCAAAGCTCCTCCACCGCCGCCGGCACCAGCCGCTCCACCCGCGCCAGCTGCGCCTCCCACGACGCCAGCTCCTGCCCCAGCGTCACCGGCAGCGCGTCCTGCAGATGCGTGCGGCCGGGCTTGACGACGTGGCTCCACGCACGCGCTTTCTCCTCCAGCGTGCAGCGCAGCCGGGCCAGCGCCGGCACGACGCCATCGCGCAGCGCCAGAGCCGCCGCCAGCTGCAGCGCCGTCGGCAGCACGTCGTTGGTCGATTGACCCCGGTTGACGTGGTCGTTGGGATGCACGCGCGGCTGCGGGTGTGCGTGGCTGCGTGACGTGAGGTGATGTTCCTCCTCGAGCATCCGACTCGCACTGCGGGCCAGCACCTCGTTGAGGTTCATGTGGCTCTGGGTGCCGCTGCCCGACTGCCACAGGCTGAGCGGAAACGCCTGCGCCAGGCGATCGTCGTCCGGCGACGCCAGCAGCGCATCGACCGCCCGCAACACCGCGTCGGCCACGGCCGGCTCCAGCAGCCCCAGCTCGCCGTTGACGCGGGCGCAGGCGCGCTTGACCCGTGCCATCGCCCGCAGCAGGCCGGCGGGCATCCGCTCGTCCGACAGGCGGAAATGCTCCAGCGCCCGCTGCGTCTGCGCGCCCCACGGGGCGTCGGCCGCCACGGCCACCTCTCCCAGATCGTCCTGCTCGATGCGGTGTGCCATGCCCGCCAGAGTGGCGATGGCCGCGCTGCGCCGCCGCTGCCGCCGACAAGTCGCTTGCCCCCCGGCCACCTCGGCGGCCACAATCCGCGGCCATTTGCCACCGGGCGGCCGGTGCGGAGCGTTCATGACGAAGGTCGGTGTGTTGACGGGCGGCGGCGACTGTCCCGGGCTCAATGCGGTCATCCGCGCCGTGGCGCGCCGCTCCGAGGAGTACGGCTGGGAGGTGATGGGCATCCGCGACGGCTGGCGCGGGCTGATGGACACGCCCAGCCACGAGCGGCTCTCGCGCGACCGCGTGCGGGGCATCCTCCACATGGGCGGCACGATTCTCGGCACCTCGCGGGCCACGCCGCTCAAGAAGGACGCCCAGGGCAACGACCGTGTCGAGGAGGTGCTGCGCAACGTCGACAAGCTCAAGCTCGACGCGATCATCGCCATCGGCGGCGAGGGCACGCTCAACGTGGCGCATCAGATGGCGCTGCGCGGCCTGCGGGTGGTGGGGGTGCCCAAGACGATCGACAACGACATCCCGGGCACCGACTGGACGTTCGGCTTCGACACCGCCGTGGGCATCGCCACCGAGGCGATCGACCGGCTGCACTCGACGGCGGAGTCGCACAGCCGCGCGATGGTGATCGAGGTGATGGGCCGTCACGCGGGGTGGATCGCCACGCACTGCGGCATCGCGGGCGGCGCCGACCTGGTGCTGGTGCCGGAGCATCCGGTCGATCTGGACTCGGTGTGCGCCTCGCTGGAGCGGCGCCATCAGCGGTCGCGCTTCTCGGTGGTGGTGGTGGCAGAGGGTGCACGGCTGCAGGTGAACGGCGCACGCTCCGACGGTCTGGTGGCGCGCGGGCTGGACGAGTTCGGGCGTCCCAAGCTGGGCGGCATCGGGCAGCTGCTGGCGGACGAGCTGGAGTCGCGGCTCAAGCTGGAGTCGCGGGTGACGGTGCTGGGGTACATCCAGCGCGGCGGCTCGCCGTCGGCGCGCGACCGGGTGCTGGCGACTCAGTTCGGTGTGGCGGCGGCCGACTTCGTGCGGATGGAGAAGTTCGGTCACATGACGGCGCTCAAGGGGCGGGCGATCGAGCCGGTGCCGCTCTCCGTCGTCACCGGGCCGCTCAAGACGGTCGACGAGATTTACGATATCGCGAGAGTATTCTTCGCCTGACGCCGCGGGCGATCGACAAAGATCGAGGCGGTCGTAACGGCAGGTCTCTCTGAGTCGCGAGAGGGAGCGTCATCCCGATTGCTCTTGCCGGGGGGCTGTGCTTCCCTGCCGCCATGCGTCCGATTCTCTCCTGCCTCGCTCTTGCGATTCTGTTCGTTCATGCCCCGGTGCGGGCCGCGGAGCCGCCGCCGTTGCTGGCGGTGCTGGACTTTGACGCGCCCGATGGCGGTGTGGAGCCGAGCGATCTGCAGGTGCTCAGCGACGCGTTCCGGTCGGCGGTGATCAAGGAGACCGGCGACCGCTACAAGGTGATGACGCGCGAAACGATGATGGAGATGGTGCCGCCGGAGCAGATGAAATGCTTCGCCGACAAGTGCGTCGCCGAGATCGGCCGGATGCTGCAGGCGCCGTACATCATGGCCGGCGCGATCCGCAAGCTGGGCAGCCGCAAGGTGCTGACGATCGAGGCGTACGAGTCGGTCACCGGCCGCGCGCTGGGCACGGAGCAGCTGGTGGGGGCCTCGACGGAGGATCTGTTCGTCGAGCTGGGGGAGCAGAGCCGCGGGCTGGTGCGCGACTGGCTGCGGCTCAACGCCGCGCCGACGCCCGCCGTGGAAGCGACAGCCCAGCAGTCGGCGGCCTCGACGCCCGCACAAGCATCGCCCGCGACGCCCGAGCCCAAGGCGGCCCCGACCGCGCCGTCGACGGCCACCCCCGGCTTTGACGCCGAGGCGTTCGCCCGGTTGTCGGGGGCGGTGTTCGGGGCGATGCAGCGTCAGCCGCCGGTGGCGACATCGACAATGCGCGCGCCGCCGCCGTCCGAGCCCGTGGCGATCGTGGATGCCGAGCCGGCTCAGGCCGCGTCGCCGGACGCGGAGGACGATGGGCCGCCCTCTTCCGACGCGTTGGCTGTTCGGTTCACCGCCATCGGCGCCAGCGGCGCGGTCGGCCTCGAGCTGGCCGGGGCGTGGGGAGGGTTCGAGGCGGCCGCGACGTTCGGGCTGCTCTCGGGCATTTCAGCGGGCTACATCCTCGGGCCGCTCGTGGCGCGCGTTGGACTCGTGGTCGACCCTGACGGCTACGCCTACACCACGGCCTCGGCCGGCATCGACTTCCGCATCTCGCACCTGAGCATCGTCGCCGGTGTCGGCTGGTTCCAGGGGGAGGCGACCTCCTCCGACGCGTACGGGCTCTCGGGCGTCATGCCCGAGCTTCGGCTCGGCTGGGTGCTCTGATCGGTCTCGCCCGCGGCGTCACCGCGGCCGGGCGATCGGTCCCAGCGTCGCCTTGACGGCGCGCACGTAGTCGGCCGGAGCGAGGATGATCTGCGTCCCGCGCACGCCGGCGCTCACCGAAACGGTGTCGAACAGCTCCAGCGTCTCGTCGACGAAGACGGGGTAGTCCTTCTTGCCGGCCAGCGCGGTGACGCCGCCGCGGATGTAGCCGGTGAGCGGCTGCACCTCCTTGAGCGCGACGGTGTCGATGCTGCGGTTGCTCGAGAGCCGCGCCAGCGCCTTGAGGTCCAGCTCCTGATCGCCCGGCACCACCGCCAGACAGACGCCGTGCTTGTCGCCCCGGCAGACCAGCGTCTTGAACACCTGCTCCGCCGGCATCCCCACCTTGCGCGCCACCGTCTCGGCCGTCAGGTCGTTCTCGTCCACCTCGTAATCACGCAGCTCGTAGGTGATGCCGAGGGTGTCGAGCAGGCGGGCGGCGTTGGTCTTCACGATACGACTCCGATGGATGTTCTACAGGCGTTATCTCTGAGGTGAGAGTCACACCGAAAGGGTATTGGCATCGCGGCCGGCGGCGGAGAGCCCGACCAGCCGTTCGCTCACCTCCCAGAGGCGGGCGGCGAGGACGTCGTCGGCGGCGGTGCGGGAGATGCGGGCCTCGCGCTCGTCCTTGAAGTACCGGCCGGTGACGCCGGCCACCTCGGGGCTGGCGGCGAGGTGGACGATGGTGCGAGCGCCGTCGGCCGGAGAGCGGAAGAAGAGCCTCCCGACAGCGTTGGTGAGCGGCCGGAGAAACCATGGCAGGTTGTTCCACAGGCCGGTCGCGACGACGCCCGGGTGGAGCGCGTTGACGGTGACGCGTCCGGACCAGCGGCGCGCCAGCTCGCGGGTGAAGAGGATGTTGGCCAGCTTGGAGCGGCCGTAGGCCTTCCACAGCGAGTAATCGCGCTCCAGCCCCAGGTCGTCCAGGTCGAGCGTCATGCCGCGGTGGGCGTCGCTGGCGACATTGACGACGCGGCCGCGCCCGCTGGCGCACAGCAGCTCCTCCAGCAGCCGGGTGAGCAGGTAGTAGCCCAGGTGGTTGACGGCGAAGGTCGTCTCGAGCCCGTCCTCGGTCAGGGTGCGGCTCTGCGCGAACGTGCCGGCGTTGTTGACGAGCACATCCAGCCGGCCGAACCGCTGGCGCACCTGCTGGGCCAGCGCGCGCACCTGGGCCTGCGAGGAAAAGTCGCACAGCAGGCTGGAGAGCGCGGCGTTGGGGGCGCGGGCGCGGGCCTGACGCAGGGCGCTCTCCGTGCGCTCCGGGTCGCGTCCGACCAGCACGACATGCGCGCCGCGCCGGGCCAGCTCGATCGACGCCTCCAGCCCGATGCCGTTGGTCGCCCCGGTCACCAGCACCACCTGCTCGTTCGCCTCGGTCATGTCGTCGTCGCCTCCGTGCCGGATGTCCCGAGGCGGAAAGGTGCCGAAAAACGGGGTCGGATGGCAAGATTGTCGACGCGCCGCCCGCAACGGGGCCGGCGATGGGAGCAGCGGCGATGGCGATGGAGCATGAGGAGGCGATCCGGCTGGCGAGCGAGGAGGGGGCGCTGGCGAGCTATTACCGCGACTGCCTGCGGCCGCTGCTGCGCGATCCGGAGGGCTCCTGGCCGCGCTGCTGCGGTGGCGGCTGCGAGCCGTGCAATCGGGTGCTGTGCGCCGTGGCGGCCCGGGCGCTGGTGCTGATGGAGACACCGCGCAAGGCACCGCTGCCGTAGGAATTCAGGCCGGCAGGGGCGGCGCCAGAGGATCACCATGCTGCGAGTCCGTGCCCGTTCTGATCTGTCGACGCGGCCGGAGCGGTGTCGATCGTCGTGGTCCTGGTATCGACTCCGTGACGTCGGCAGTTTCGAACGAGCCGCGTGCGTGACGTGTCCGCGCGTCGCCGATGGTGCGTGAGCCTTGGCCGATATCGGCACAAACGTTGACGCCCGCGGCCACCGCGGCGACGATGCGTCCGTTTCATTGCCGACGTCCGAGCTGCGCCCGCCGGGGCGCCCCGTGGCGTCTGTCCGGGAGGCGGTATGCAGCGGTGGCGTGGCTGGGCGGCGGTGGCAGGGGCCCTCGGGTTGGTGAGCGCTCCGGCGCAGGCCGGCGAGAACGACCTCGCGCTGTCTCTGCTGGGTTCGCCGCGCGAGCTCAAGGACGGCGACACCGTCGTCGTGGCGCTCGACCCGGATGCGCAGGAGCGGTTCGCGCGGTTCGTGATGGACTTCGCGATGGCGGTGACGCCGCTGCCGGCCGGTCAGGCGGGCAGCATGGGCGACGCCGGCTTCTCGCTCTCGCTCAGCGCCGACGTGGCGGTCATCAACCCGCAGCAGAAGCTGCTGTCGGGCGGCTCCCGGCTCGTGTGGCCCACGGAGCGCACCCTGAGCGACGCCAGCAAGGGGCCCGCGCCGGCGTTTCTGGTGCCGACGCTGCACCTGCGCAAGGGGCTGCCGTTCGGCTTCGAGGTGGGCGGCAGCTTCGGCTTCATTCCGCTCTCGCAGATGATCACCACGAGCGGCCACGTGAAGTGGGCGCTGTTCGAGGGCGTGCAGTACGTGCCGGACATCTCGGTGCAGGCGCTGGTGACCAGCGTGCTGGGCACCGGGCCGCTCAGCCTCGTGGTGGGCGGCTGGGACGCGGGCGCCACCGAGAAGTTCTCGATCGGCGGCGGCTCGGAGCTGGCGATCTCGGGCGGCTTCCAGAAGCTCGGCGTCAACGCCGAGACGGGCAATGTCGACTTCTCGGCGGCCGAGAACACCGACCGCCCCTACGCGGACGACGGCGGCTTCGCGGCGATGCCGCTGCTGGCCGACAAGAACCAGCCGCTTGCCTCGATCCTCAATCCCGTGACGTCGTTCTCGCGCTTCTACTTCGGGCTGGAGTGGCGCCGGCAACTGCTGACGCTCGGGCTGGACGGCGCCTACGCGTGGGGCGAGAACGGCATCTCCGGAGAGGCTGCCGCGCCGCGGTTCGCGTCGAGCCAGTGGCGTGTCGCCGGCCGCCTGGGCATCACCTTCTGATCCGCCGCGTTGAGCGATGACCCGACATGAGTGTTGACGACATCCGCGTCGTCCACACTCATGTCGTCAACATCTGCGTCTACGGCGATCCGTCCCGTAGCCGATCAGGCCCCGGCGGCGATCGGCGCGCGCAGGATGCTCTCCAGCACGCGGCGGGCCGACTCGACCTGCTCCTGCGACGGCTCGCCGGAGAGGAACTCGAAGCCGCAGTTGACCCCCTGCGGCGTCTCCGTCACGCGTGCGCGCACCTGGACGCCCGGCAGCGCGCCGGCGAGCGCCATGTTGACCCGCTGCTCGAGCTGCTGCGCCCGCGAGGGGGGCGGCACCTCGCCGCGGGCGGCCATGTCGGCATGACGGCTGATGGCGACCCGCTCCGGATGGCCCTCGGGCAGCAGGGAGAGCGCCTCCGTCAGCAGCGGCAGGGCGTCGGTCGGTCGGCCGGTGCGCAGCAGGAACGCCCCCAGCGCGCCGACCGTCTCGCCCACGACCACCGGCGCATCGGCCAGGTCGCGCGACATCTCGACCGCCTTTTCCAGCGCGGCGGCGGCCTCGTCGGGCGCGGCCCGGGTGAGAAAGAGCCCGCGCTCGCGCTGCAGCCGCGTCTGCCACGGGTAGGGCGCCGCGCCGAGCCGCTCGGCGGCGACGTCGAAGACGCGGCGCGCGGTGTTGTTGTCGCCCACCTGGCTGGCCAGCGCGGCCATCGACAGCAGCGCCGCCAGCGCCTGACGCCAATCCGCAGCGCCGGCGTAGAGCCGAGACGCCTGATCCCACGACTGCATCGCCTCGTTGAGCGCGCCGGTCTGCTGGCACACCTGGCCGTGCATCCCCAGCAGCTGCGCGCCGGCGGGGCTGTCCAGCTTGCCGCGGCCGGTCAGCAGCGCGATCCCCGACTCCAGCGCCGCCCGGTGCACAGCCGGGGGCGCGCCGTTGCACGCCTCCACCAGCCCCGCGAGGTACGGCTGCACCTCCGCCTCCTCCATCTTGGCGAGCGACGGCGTCTCGGTGCCGGCGGCCAGACGCACCAAGGTCGAGAGCGCCAGCGCGGCGGGCGCCTGCTCATGACGGGTGGCGGCCAGCACCGCCATCATCTCGTCGACCAGCGTGACGGCGGCGGTCGCCTCTCCCTTGGCCACCAGCAGCCGCGCCAGCGGGGCGAGCCCGAACGCGTAGCCGGCGTTGAGCCGCCCGTACGCCGCCTCGCGGGCCGGCAGCGCCTTGCGGAGCCGCTCCTCCGCCGCGGCCACCTCGCCCGCCGCGACCAGCAGCTCGCACAGGTGAACCTCGTACTCGAGCCGGTCCTGCTCGCCCGAGGCGTCGTCGGCCGGGGTGGTCACCGCCCGCTCCAGCAGGGTGCGCGCCCGCGCCATGTCGCCCGCCCGCGCCACCACCATGCCGAGACGGAACGCCGCGGCCGCCTGCTTGCCCGGCGAGGCCTGCGTCGCCTCCAGCTCGGCCAGCTCCGCCTCGTGAAACGCGACGTCCCGCAGCTCGACCCGCACACCGCCGCCGGTCGCCGCCGACTCCGGGGTGCCGTCCGTCTCGGGCGTCGCCTCGGACGTGCCGCCCTCCACCCCCGCGGCGGCGCGTGCCGCCTCGGCCAGGGTCGGTCCGGCCGCCTTGCCCTCCGCGGCGCTCTTGCGCGACCGGCGCGGCAACACCACCGCCAGCCCGAGCAGGGCGGCCACGGCCAGGAGGACCAGCAGGTCAGTCGTCACGGATAACTCC
>Ga0172373_10003759_pt1 | contig 21853 bp, 29 predicted proteins | sample Lak10m_2_FD_114546 | JGI IMG/M metagenome (GOLD analysis project Ga0172373, IMG submission 114546) | Freshwater microbial communities from Kabuno Bay, South-Kivu, Congo - kab_092012_10m | ecosystem: Environmental > Aquatic > Freshwater > Lake | place: Democratic Republic of the Congo...
AATACCTCAAGCTCAAGATTCTCCAGCTCAACACCGAGGACATCCCTTCGTTCCTCTATAACCGCATGCCGGCAGCATCACGTTCGGCAGGCATTTCTACCGTAGGAAACCCGTGAACAGCCAGGTTCTTGAAAAGAAGGAGCGGCTGCATCCTGCCTTGAAAGATGGTTTCACGAAGCTGTACGGATACACGAATGACGACGATGGAATACGGCATGCAATGCTTGATGAGCCAAACATTGACCAAAGTGATGCGAAGTACTTCCTTCTTTCTTGTACATCTTTCATCAACTACCTCAAGGCCAACCTAGTGTGATCACGCATAACCCGGCGGTCAATCTCGCTCCCTTCGGTCGCCGGACGCTGCGCGATGAAGCCGCGCAGTGCCGGTTAGCTCTACTTTGCCCCGCACGATGAACACGCGATCCCCATGACCCCCGATATCCTGATCCGTGACGAGACGCCTGCTGACATCGACGCCATCGCATCGGTGACGATCGAAGCGTTCAGGACGCTGGAGATCAGCCGCCACACCGAGCAGTTCATCGTCGCTGCGCTGCGCGCCGCAGGGGCGCTGGCGGTTTCGCTGGTTGCGGAACGGGACAGGCGCGTGGTTGGGCACATCGCGTTCTCGCCGGTGACCCTGTCGGACGGCACGCCGGACTGGTACGGGCTGGGGCCGGTGTCGGTGCTGCCCGAGCATCAGCGACAAGGCATCGGCAACATGCTGATCCGCGCGGGGCTGGCGCGTCTGCAAGCCCGGCATGCGCGCGGCTGTTGCCTCGTCGGGCATCCGGGTTACTACCGGCAGTTCGGTTTTGCCAACACGCCCGGGCTCGCGCTCGAGGGCGTGCCGCCCGAGGTGTTCTTCGCGCTGGCGTTCGACGGCCGGATGCCGCAGGGCAGTGTCAGCTTCCACGCGGGGTTCATGGCGAACGCCTGAGCGCTTCGGCTGCCGTCTCGCCAGCGCCGACTTTCACGAACTCCACACATGTGCGGTCGCTTCGCTTTCAAGGCACTGCTCTAGAGCAGCGCACGCTTGCAGGATGTGGCGCACCACGGTGATGCAGACGGGTTGAATCCGCGCGCCAAAGTTGGGCACGAGCGGGTGTGGTGTTGCCGCGGCCAGCGCCATGCATGAGTCCGTCAAATCGCATGAAATACATATGGTTATATGGCATGTGACGAGCATGGCACGGTATTCGCGTAGATAGGGCAGCGCGCCGCGCTCACTCGTACTCACATCCTCATAAGGGAGCTCATCCATGCAACGTCGCAACTTCGTCAAAGCCACCGCAGTTACCGTCGCACTCGCCGCCGCCGGCTTCATGTCCGCGCCGGCTATCGCCGCCGATACCATCAAGGTCGGCATCCTCCATTCGCTGTCGGGCACGATGGCGATTTCCGAGACCGCGCTGAAGGAAACGGCGCTGATGACCATCGCCGAGATCAACGCCAAGGGTGGCGTGCTCGGCAAGCAGCTCGAACCCGTGGTTGTCGATCCGGCCTCCAACTGGCCGCTGTTCGCCGAAAAGGCCCGCCAGCTGCTGACGCAGGACAAGGTTGCCGTCACCTTCGGCTGCTGGACGTCCGTGTCGCGCAAGTCGGTGAACCCGGTGTTCAAGGAACTCAACGGCCTGCTGTTCTACCCCGTTCAATATGAAGGCGAAGAACTCGAGAAGAACGTCTTCTACACCGGCGCCGCGCCCAACCAGCAAGCGATCCCGGCGGTCGAATACCTGATGAGCAAGGACGGCGGCTCGGCCAAGCGCTTCGTGCTGCTCGGCACCGACTACGTCTATCCGCGCACCACCAACAAGATCCTGCGTGCCTTCCTGAAGTCGAAGGGCGTCGCCGAGGCCGACATCATGGAGGACTACACCCCCTTTGGCCATTCCGACTACCAGACCATCATTGCCAAGATCAAGAAGTTCGCTTCCGAAGGCAAGAAGACCGCCGTCATTTCCACCATCAACGGCGACTCCAACGTGCCCTTCTACAAGGAACTGGGTAATGCCGGCCTGAAGGCCACCGATGTGCCGGTCGTCGCCTTCTCCGTGGGCGAAGAGGAGCTGCGCGGCGTCGATACCAAGCCGCTGGTCGGCCACCTGGCCGCGTGGAACTACTTCCAGTCCGTGAAGAATCCGACCAACGATGCGTTTATCAAGATGTACAAGGACTGGGCGGTCAAGCAGAAGCTGCCGAATGCCGCCACTGTCGTCACCAACGATCCAATGGAGGCCACCTATGTCGGCATTCACATGTGGAAGCAGGCAGTCGAGAAGGCCAAGTCCACCGATGTGGACAAGGTCATCGCCGCGATGGGCGGCCAGACCTTCAAGGCCCCGTCGGGCTTCGAGATCCAGATGGACCCGAAGAACCACCACCTGCACAAGCCCGTGCTGATCGGCGAAGTGAAGGCGGACGGCCAGTTCAACGTGGTGTGGAAGACCAAGGGCCCGGTCAAGGCTGCGCCGTGGTCGCCCTACATCGCCGGCAACGACAAGAAGAAGGACGAGCCCGAAGGCAAGTAATTCTGCTGCGCTTGTAGCAGTATGAATAGCGGGACGGCAGGGATGCCGTCCCGCCAGCGCCGACTTTTGCCTAATAAACCATGCGCACTTTTCTCCTCGCACTTTTCTGCTGGCTGACGTTTTCTGCCCATGCGACGGTCGATCCGGCGCTCGTGGCGCAATTGGCCGCCGAAGAGTCCGACGACAAGATTGCCGCAATCCTGCAGATCGCCCAGACCGCCGAGCCGGAAGCGCTGACTATCCTGCAGTCCCTGTCCGAGGGCACGCTCACCGCGCCCGATGGCAGCGAGATCACCCTCAACAACCGCGTGCGCGGCGAACTGGCCAACGCGCTCGCCGGACTTAAGCTGTTCGACCCGGATGTCAAGGTGCGCCGCGCCGCCGCGCAGGAATTGCAGACCAACGTCGGCATCGAAATGGCGCCACTGCTGGCGCGTGCGCTGGAGAAGGAGAGCGACAGCGGCATCAAGGCGATGCTCGTCACGGCGCATGCCCAGGCCAACCTGACTAGTCCCGAAGCCAGTGCGCGCCTCGCCGCCGTCAAGGCGCTCGGCACCGCGCCGAGCCCCGGCACCCGCGCCCTGCTGCTGCCGCTGACGCAAGAGAGCGGTGAAGCGGACATGCAGGTGCGCATCGCTGCGATCCAGTCGCTGAAATCCGTGGAGTCGAGCCTGGCCGTCGGCGAAAACCTCGGCCGCGTATTCACCGGCCTTTCGCTCGGCAGCATCCTCCTGCTGGCCGCGCTGGGCCTCGCCATCACCTATGGCGTGATGGGCGTCATCAACATGGCGCACGGCGAACTGCTGATGATCGGCGCCTATGCCACCTATGCGGTGCAGGGCCTGTTCCGCAACTACTTCCCTGGCTTTGTGGATGCCTATGTGATCGCCGCGATCCCGGTCGCTTTCTTCTGCGCCGCCGCCGTCGGCATTTTGCTTGAGCGCACGGTGATCCGCCATCTGTACGGCCGGCCGCTGGAGACGCTGCTCGCCACTTGGGGCTTGTCGCTGATCCTGATCCAGGCGGCGCGCGTGCTGTTCGGCGCGCAGAACGTCGAGCTGGCGAATCCGAGCTGGATGTCGGGCGGCGTGACCCTGATGGCCGGCCTCGTGCTGCCGTGGAACCGCATCGCCATCATCGCCTTCTCGCTGGGCGTGCTGCTGCTCGTCTGGCTGCTGATGAACCGGACGCGCCTCGGCATGTTCGTGCGCGCCGTGACGCAGAATCGCCCGATGGCCGGCTGCGTCGGGGTGCATACGGCGAAGATCGACACGCTGGCCTTCGGTCTCGGTGCCGGCATTGCCGGCCTCGGCGGCGTCGCACTCTCGCAGATCGCCAACGTCGGACCGGACATGGGGCAGGGTTATATCGTCGATAGTTTCATGGTCGTCGTGCTCGGTGGCGTCGGCCAGCTCGCCGGCGCGGTGTGGGCGGCGCTGGGCCTCGGCGTCGTCACCAAATTCCTCGAAGGCTGGAGCGGCGCAGTGATCGCCAAGATCGCCGTGCTGGTCTTCATCATCGTTTTCATCCAGAAGCGTCCGCAGGGCCTGTTTGCACTGAAAGGCAGGTTTGTGGAGTCATGAGAACGCCGCTGACTGTCCGCTTCCTGCAAGCTACCCCGAAGTCCGGCTGGATCGCGCTCGCCGTCTTCGCGGCACTGACGTTCGTCGTGCTGCCACTGCTGCACCTCGCCGTGCCGCCGACCAGCCCGCTCCATGTATCCACCTTCTTCATCACGCTGGCCGGCAAGATCATGTGCTACGCCATCGTGGCTGTTGCCATGGACCTGATCTGGGGCTACGCCGGCATTCTCTCGCTCGGCCATGGCCTGTTCTTCGCGCTCGGCGGCTACGCCTTCGGCATGTACCTGATGCGCCAGATTGGCCGCGATGGTTCATACCAATCCGACCTGCCGGACTTCATGGTCTTCCTCGACTGGAAGGAGCTGCCCTGGTACTGGGTCGGCAGCGACTCCTTCCTCTGGGCACTGTTCCTCGTGCTCGTCGTGCCCGGCCTCGTCGCGTTCATCTTCGGTTTCTTCGCCTTCCGCTCGCGCATCAAGGGCGTGTATTTCTCGATCATCACGCAGGCGCTCACCTTCGCCGCGATGCTGCTGTTCTTCCGCAACGAGACCGGCTTCGGCGGCAACAACGGCTTCACCGATTTCAAACGCATCCTCGGCTACAGCATCACCTCGCCCGAGATGCGCGTGATCCTGTTTTCCCTCTCGGCGGCGCTGCTGATGGCGACGCTGCTGGTCGGCCGCTATCTCGTCGTCTCCAAGTTCGGCCGCGTGCTCGCGGCGATCCGTGATGCCGAGTCGCGGACCATGTTCCTCGGCTACAACCCGCTCTGGTACAAACTGGCGATCTGGACTTTCTCGGCCATGCTGTGCGGGCTGGCCGGCGCGCTCTACGTGCCGCAGGTCGGCATCATCAACCCCGGTGAAATGTCTCCGGCCAACTCGATCGAGATCGCCATCTGGGCGGCGGTCGGCGGGCGTGGCACATTGATCGGCCCGGTCATCGGCGCGGCGATCGTCAACCTCTCGAAGAGTTTTTTCACCCAGACCTTCCCGGATTACTGGCTGTTCTTCCTCGGCGCGCTGTTCGTCGCGGTGACGCTGTGGCTGCCCGACGGCGTGGCGGGGTTGTGGAAGCGCTGGAAAGCGAGTCGCGCATGAACTCAGTTGCCAATAGCGCGGCCGAAAATCGCCACGATCAGGAATGGCTGGGCGGCACCTCGACCGGCCACGTTCTGCAGCCGGGCGAGGTCGACATCTCGCACAAGGTCATCCTCTACCTCGAAGGCATCTCGGTCAGCTTCGACGGCTTCAAGGCGCTCAACAACCTCAACCTCGCGATCGATGCCGGCGAACTGCGCTGCATCATCGGCCCCAACGGCGCCGGCAAGACGACGATGATGGATGTCATCACCGGCAAGACGCGGCCAGACGAAGGCCGCTGCTTCTTCGGCCAGACGGTCGACCTGACGAAATTGCGCGAAGCGGAGATCGCCCACACCGGCATCGGCCGCAAGTTCCAGAAGCCGACCATCTTCGAAAACCTGAGCGTCTTCGAGAACCTTGAACTTGCGCTGAAGATGGACAAGCGCGCCCGCACCAGCCTGTTCGCCTGGCTCGGCGACGACCAGCGCGACAAGATTTCCGACACACTCAAACAGATCCATCTCGACGCGCAGGCGGAACGCCAGGCCGGCCTGCTCTCGCACGGCCAGAAGCAGTGGCTCGAGATCGGCATGCTGCTGGTGCAGGACCCCAAGCTGCTGTTGCTCGACGAGCCGGTGGCTGGCATGACCGACGACGAAACCGCGCGCACCGGCGAACTGTTCAAGTCGCTGGCCGGCCAGCATTCGCTGGTGGTCGTCGAACACGACATGGCCTTCATCGAGCAACTCGGCGGCAAGGTGACGGTGCTGCACGAAGGCGCGGTGCTCGCCGAGGGCGACCTCGCGACCGTGCAGGCCGACGAGCGCGTCATCGAAGTGTATCTGGGCCGCTGATCATGTTGGTCGTGCAAAACCTCAACCAGTATTACGGCGGCAGCCACATCCTGCGCGACCTGTCCTTCGATGCACCGGTCGGCAAGGTGACGACGCTGCTGGGCCGCAACGGCGTCGGCAAGACGACGCTGCTCAAGTGCCTGATGGGCTTGGTGCCGGCGAAGACCGGCAGCGTCAGCTTCGAAGGCAAGGACATCACGACGCTGCCCTCACATGCCCGCGTGCGTGCCGGCATCGGCTACGTGCCGCAGGGCCGCGAGATCTTCCCGCGCCTGACGGTGGAAGAAAACCTGCTGATGGGCATGGCCAGCCTGAGCGCGAAAGCCAAGCTGCCCGAGCGCATCTTCGAACTCTTCCCCGTGCTCAAGAGCATGCTCAAGCGGCGCGGCGGCGACCTCTCCGGTGGCCAGCAACAGCAGCTCGCCATCGGCCGCGCGCTGGCGCTGAATCCAAGATTGCTGATCCTCGACGAGCCGACCGAGGGCATCCAGCCCTCGATCATCAAGGACATCGAACGCGCGATCCGCGTCGTCGCCAGCAGCCAGCCGAGTCTCGATGTGGCGAAGAAGAATGCGGAGCGCCAGGAAGTGATGGAAGCGATCCAGAAGGTTGCCGCGACCGGCGAGGTCGCCATCCTGCTGGTCGAGCAGTATTACGACTTCGCGCGCGCACTGGCCGACCAGTACCTGCTGATGGAGCGCGGCGAGTTCATCAAGCGCGGCGCTGGCGCCGACATGGAGAAGGACGGGGTGCGCGAACTCTTGGCGGTCTAGGGCCGTATGATTCAGCCATGCGCCCCGCAGAAGACTTTCTCACTACCGCCTGGCAAGCCCGCCTCGACCTCGGCTTCGAGCGCAGCCATGGTGAACGGGCGGAAACCATCCTCGCCCGCCGCGCGCATCATGGCCCGCTGCGAATCCAGAAGCCGCTTTATCCGGAAGGCCCGGAACTCTGCCATGCGATTGTGTTACATCCGCCCGCCGGCATCTGCGGCGGCGACCAGCTGCAGATCGATGTCGAGGTGGGTGATGACGCGCAGGCGCTGCTCACCACGCCAGGTGCCGGCAAGTGGTATCGCTCAGCGGGCCCTGTTGCGGGGCAAAGCGTGACATTGAAAGCCGGCGCTGGCGGGACGGCAGAGTGGCTGCCGCAGGAGAGCATCGTTTTCGCTGGCGCGCAGGCGCGCATGCGCACGACGGTCGATCTGGCAGAGGGCGCGCGTTTCATCGGCGTCGAGACGTTGTGTTTTGGCCGCCGCGCCAGCGGCGAAACTTTCGACCATGGCAGTCTGCGGCTCGCCACCGACATCCGCCATGGTGACAAGCTGCTGTGGCGCGAGCGCGGTGTCATCGACGGCGGTTCGGCCCTGATGGCTTCGCCGATCGGGCTGGCCGGCTTCACCGTCTGCTCGACCATCATCGCGGCCGGTGCCGAGGTCGATGCCGAAACGCTGGCGACCTGCCGGCAGGCGACGCCGACCGAAACTGGCGCGCAATTCGGCGTCACGGCGATGCCGCAACTGTTCGTCGGCCGCTACCTCGGCCATTCGAGTGAGGCCGCGCGCGCCTGGTTCGTCGAACTGTGGTGCAGCCTGCGGCCTGCCTTCATCGGGCGCGACATGGTCGTGCCCCGCATCTGGAATACCTGAAAAGGAGAGCCCATGGAACTCACCCCCCGCGAAAAGGACAAGCTGCTGATCTTCACCGCCGCGCTGCTGGCCGAGCGGCGCAAGGCGCGCGGCCTCAAGCTCAACTATCCGGAGGCGGTGGCATTCATCACTGCCGGCATCCTCGAAGGCGCGCGCGACGGCCAGACCGTGGCAGAGCTGATGAGCTACGGCGCGACGCTGCTGAAGCGCGACGAGGTGATGGAAGGCGTGCCCGAGATGATCCCCGAGATTCAGGTGGAGGGCACCTTCCCCGACGGCACCAAGCTCGTCACCGTCCATAACCCCATCGTCTAGGAGGCTGAAATGATTCCAGGCGAAATGCGCATCGAAGCCGGCGAAATCGAACTGAACGCCGGCCGCCGCACCGTGACGCTGACCGTGGCGAACACCGGCGACCGGCCGATCCAGGTCGGTTCGCACTACCACTTCTTCGAAACCAACGAAGGCTTGCGTTTCGACCGCGCCGCCGCGCGCGGCATGCGCCTCAACATCGCCGCCGGCACGGCAGTGCGCTTCGAACCGGGCCAGACGCGAACGGTAGAACTGGTCGACTATGCCGGCGCCCGCAAGGTCTATGGCTTCCAGGGAAAAATTCAGGGGGCGCTGAAATGAAAATCACCAAGCAAGCCTATGCGGAAATGTTCGGCCCCACGACGGGAGATCGGTTACGCCTCGCCGACACCGAACTCTGGATCGAGGTCGAGCAGGACTACACGCTCTACGGCGAGGAAGTGAAGTTCGGCGGCGGCAAGGTGATCCGCGATGGCATGGGCCAAGGGCAAATGTTGTCCAGGGACGTAGCCGACACGGTGATCACGAACGCGCTGATCGTCGATGCGGTGGCCGGGATCGTCAAGGCCGACATCGGCCTGAAGAACGGCATGATCTGGCGCATCGGCAAGGCCGGCAACCCCGACGTGCAGCCGGGCGTCACGATCCCCATCGGCGCCGGCACCGAAGCCATCGCCGGCGAAGGAATGATCGTCACGGCCGGCGGCATCGACAGCCACATCCATTTCATCTGCCCGCAGCAGATCGAGGAGGCGCTGATGTCGGGCGTCACGACGATGCTCGGCGGCGGCACCGGTCCGGCGACGGGCACCTTCGCCACCACCTGCACGCCGGGGCCGTGGCACATCCATTCGATGCTGGCGGCGGCCGACGCCTTCCCGATGAACCTCGGTTTCCTCGGCAAGGGCAACGTTGCACTGCCCGGCCCGCTCAAGGAGCAGGTTGAGGCCGGCGCCATCGGCTTGAAGCTGCACGAGGACTGGGGCACCACGCCGGCCGCCATCGACAACTGCCTGACGGTGGCCGACCAGCTGGACGTGCAGGTGGCGATCCACACCGACACGCTCAACGAGTCCGGCTTCGTCGAGGCCACGCTGGCCGCCTTCAAGGGTCGCACCATCCACACCTTCCACACCGAAGGCGCCGGCGGCGGCCACGCGCCGGACATCATCAAGGCAGCCGGGCTGCCCAACGTGCTGCCTTCGTCGACCAATCCGACGATGCCCTACACGCGCAACACCATCGATGAGCACCTCGACATGCTGATGGTCTGCCACCACCTCGACCCGAGCATCGCCGAGGACATCGCCTTCGCCGAGTCGCGCATCCGCCGCGAGACCATCGCCGCCGAGGACATCCTGCACGACCTGGGCGCGTTCTCGATGATGTCGTCGGACTCGCAGGCCATGGGCCGCGTCGGCGAGGTGATCATCCGCACCTGGCAGACCGCGCACAAGATGAAGCTGCAGCGCGGTGCGCTCAAGGAAGACAGCGCGCGCAACGACAACGCCCGTATCAAGCGCTACATCGCCAAGTACACCATCAACCCGGCCATCACGCACGGCATCGGCCACATCGTCGGCAGCATCGAGCCGGGCAAGCTCGCCGACCTGGTGCTGTGGAAGCCGGCCTTCTTCGGCGTGAAGCCCTCGCTGATCCTCAAGGGCGGCATGATCGCCGCCGCCGCCATGGGCGACCCGAATGCCTCGATCCCGACGCCGCAGCCAGTGCACTACCGGCCGATGTTCGGTAGCTTTGCGGGCGGCCTCAAGACCTCGCTGACCTTCGTCTCGCAGGCCGCGCTGAAGAATCCGGCCGTGCTGTCGCTTGGCTTGCAGAAGCGGCTGGAGCCGGTGAAGAACTGCCGTAAGGTGACCAAGGCCGACATGGTGCACAACAGTGCCACGCCCGTAATTGACGTGGACACCGAGACCTATGCGGTACGCGCCGACGGTGAGCTGCTGGTCTGCGAACCCGCGCAAGTGCTGCCGATGACGCAACGCTACTTCCTGTTCTGAAGATGCTGGTGATCGAGACATTCGCCGAGTCGAAAGCCGTCGCCAGCGAAAAGCTGGAACTGACGTTCGATCTGCGCTGCAAGAGCCGGCTGCGCACGCAACTGGCCAGCGGCGAGGACTGCGGCCTGTTCCTCGAGCGTGGCACGGTGCTGCGCGGCGGCGACAAGCTGCTCGCGAATGATGGCTGTGTCGTCGAGGTGATCGCCGCGCCCGAGAAACTCATGGAGGCGGTGAGCGGAGAGCCATTGCTCATCGCCAAGGCCGCCTACCACCTCGGCAACCGGCATGTCGCCGTGCATCTGCTGCCGGGCAAGCTGCGCTTCGTCGCCGACCACGTGCTCGGCGAAATGGTGCGTGGCCTCGGCCTGAAAGTAATCGAAATTGAAGCGCCGTTCGAGCCGGAGAGCGGAGCGTATGGAGCGCATCCGCACGGCCATAGCAGCGATGGTGAAGGCCGCGGCCCCCGTATCCACGATCATTTTCAATATAAATGAGTCAATACAAATGAGCCTGACCCGTCTCTTGCAGCTCGCCAGTCCCGCGCTGCCGGTCGGGGCCTACACCTATTCGCAGGGACTCGAATGGGCCATCGAGGCCGGTACGGTCAAAGATGAAGCGACGGTACTGCAGTGGATTGCCGACCAGCTCGAATGGAACCTCGGCCGCTTCGAGGCACCGTTGCTGCACAAGATGATGAAGGGGGGCGAGATTGCCGAACTCGATGCGCAGTATCTCGCCAGCCGCGAGACCGCCGAACTGCGCGCCGAAACATTGCAGATGGGGCATTCGCTCGCGCGTCTGATCAGTGACTTGAAGGAAAACATTGCCGTCCCGCCAGCGTCGACTTTCATGGGCGCGTGGAGTGCTGTTGCCGTCGCATGGCAGATCGAACCACGAGAGGCATTAACCGTCTGGCTTTGGAGCTGGGCCGAGAACCAGACCATGGCGGCGCTGAAGGCCGTGCCGCTCGGGCAGGCCGCCGGCCAACGCATCCTGCTGGAGATCGGCAGTCGCATTCCCAGCGTCGTCGAACGCGCGCTCGCGCTCGACGAAGACAGCACCAGCAACTTCGCGCCGGGCTTCGCCATCGCCTGCGCGCGCCACGAAACACAATATTCACGACTGTTCAGATCATGAAGCAAGCACTCAGAATAGGCATCGGCGGGCCGGTGGGCTCGGGGAAAACCGCTTTGACGCTGGCGCTCTGCCAGGCGCTGCGCGACACCTACAACATCGCCGCCGTCACCAACGACATCTACACCGAGGAGGATGCGCAGTTCCTCGTGAAGAACGCTGCGCTGGCGCCCGAACGCATCATCGGCGTCGAGACCGGCGGCTGCCCGCACACGGCGATCCGCGAGGATGCGTCGATCAACCTCGAAGCCGTCGATCGCCTCAACGCGCGCTTCCCCGGCCTCGAAATCGTTTTCATCGAAAGCGGCGGCGACAATCTCGCCGCCACCTTCAGCCCGGAACTCTCCGATTTGACGCTCTACGTCATCGACGTTGCCGCCGGCGACAAGATTCCGCGCAAGGGCGGGCCGGGCATCACCAAGTCCGACCTGCTGGTCATCAACAAGATTGACCTTGCGCCGATGGTCGGTGCCTCGCTGGAAGTGATGGACCGTGACGCGAAGAAGATGCGCGGAGGGGAGAATGGGCGTCCCTTCATCTTCTCGAACATGAAGACGGGACAGGGGCTCGCCGAAATCATTGCCTTCATCGTCGACAAAGGCATGCTGCCCGCACATTGATTGTGATCTTTGCGACAAAGCACTTCGTCGTATCTGTCAGATCAATGACTTAGCAGCTGGCACACGGGTTGCTGTAGGGAGGGTGACCCTACACGTGGAGAACATCGTGGACCTCCCAGTGATCGCCCCACCCCCTAAAGCCGGCGGCTGCAGTTCCGGCAGTTGCGGCTCGACCTCGTCGCAGATGGACGGCATGTCGGAAGACATTCGCCGCCGCGTGCAGGACCATCCCTGTTACTCGGAGGAGGCGCACCATCACTTCGCGCGCATGCACGCGGCCGTGGCGCCGGCCTGCAACATCCAGTGCCACTACTGCAACCGCAAGTACGACTGCGCCAACGAATCGCGGCCGGGCGTCGTGTCAGAACTGCTGACGCCCGATCAGGCGGTGAAGAAGACGCTGGCGGTGGCGGCGGCAATCCCGCAGATGTCGGTGCTTGGCATCGCCGGGCCGGGCGATCCCCTCGCCAACCCGGAGCGCACCTTCGCCACCTTCCGCGGCCTCGCCGAGAAGGCGCCGGACATCAAGCTCTGCGTGTCGACCAACGGCCTCGCGCTACCCGAAGCCGTCGAGGAACTAGCGAAGCACAACATCGACCACGTGACGATCACCATCAACTGCGTCGACCCGGACGTCGGCGCCAAGATCTATCCGTGGATCTTCTGGAAGAATCAGCGCATCTTCGGCCGGCAGGCGGCGGAAATCCTCATCGCCCAGCAGCAGAAGGGCCTCGAGATGCTGGTGGCCAAGGGCATCCTCGTCAAGGTCAATTCGGTGATGATCCCCGGCGTGAATGACGACCACCTCAAGGAGGTGTCGAAGATCGTCAAGGCCAAGGGCGCCTTCCTGCACAACGTCATGCCGCTGATCGCCGAAGCCGAGCACGGTACCTTCTACGGCGTGATGGGGCAGCGCAGCCCCAGCCCGGCCGAACTCAAGAATCTGCAGGACGCCTGCGAGGGCGACATGAACATGATGCGCCACTGCCGCCAGTGCCGCGCCGACGCGGTAGGCCTGCTCGGCGAGGATCGCGGTGCGGAGTTCACGATGGAGAAAGTGGAAGCGATGACGCTCGACGATGCCTTCCTCGCTGCTGCACTGGCTCAGCGCACGGCGCTGCGCGAGAAGGTGGCGGCCGAGATGGAAGCCAAGCGCGCCAAGGCGCATGCACCCAATGTGACGGCTGCACCCGCGCAGGCGGTGATCAGTTTCCATCGCCCGGCGCAAAAGTCGGCGCTGGCGGGACGGCAGGAAGAAGGCCGCCCGGTGCTGATGGCCGTCGCGGCAAAGGGCGGGCTGGTCGCCGAACACTTCGGCCATGCGCGCGAATTCCTCGTCTATGAAGCCACGGCTGCCGGTGCCAAGCTGGTCGGCCATCGCAAGACCGATCTCTACTGCAGCGGGGACGAGTCCTGCGGCGATGGTGAGAGCGTGCTGGCGAAAACCATCCGCGCGCTGGCAGGCTGCGAGGTGGTGCTGTGCTCGAAGATCGGCTACGAACCCTGGGGCCAGCTCGAAGCGGCGGGCATCCAGCCCAACGGCGAACACCCGATGGAGGAAATCGAACCGGCCTGCATCGCGGTCTGGAACGAAATGCTGGCGGCCGGCAAGCTGGCTGACAAAACCATTTCAAAGGTGGCGTGATGGCACTCGAAATCGTCGAAACCTGCGTCAATTGCTGGGCCTGTCTGCCGCTCTGCCCGAGCAAGGCGATCGCCGAGGCGAAGCCACACTTTCTGATCGACGCCGACAAGTGCACCGAGTGCCTCGGCGACTTCGCCTCCCCGCAGTGCGCGGCGATCTGCCCGATCGAGGGCGCGATCGTCGACGAACTCAACGTCGCCCTCAATCCGCCCGGTTCGCTCACTGGCATTCCGCCGGAACGCTGGGCAGCAGCGCAACGCGAGATCGCCGCGCGCTAATCATGACTACCGTCATCTTCTACGAAAAGTCGGGCTGCACCGGAAACGCGCGCCAGAAGGCGCTGCTCGAAGCCGCCGGCCATGCCGTGGACGCGCGCGACTTGCGCCGCGTGATGTGGACGCGCATGCGCCTGCTGAGTTTCTTCCACGACCTGCCGGTGGCGGACTGGTTCAACCGCAGCGCGCCCGCCGTGAAGAACGGCGACATCGTGCCCGAACAGCTCGATCGCTCGACAGCGCTTTCGCTGCTGCAGAACGATCCGTTGCTGATCCGCCGGCCGCTGATGGAAGTGGACGAGCAGCGCATGGTTGGCTTCGACCCGGTGCGCGTGCATGCCTGGATCGGGCTGGGTGATACGCCGCCCACCGGCAATCTCGACGCGTGCGCGCATCCGGATCCAGCCCGCCGCTGCCCCGATCCGCTGGCGCTTTGACGCATGGCTACGACGGTCGGCCCGGACGGTGCTCTCGAACTCGCGCCCGGTGTGCACTGGGTCGGCGCGCTCGACCCGACGCTGCGCAGCTTCGACATCATCCTTAAGACCGCCAACGGCACCAGCTACAACAGCTACGTGGTGCGCGGCAGCGCCGGCGTGGCGGTGATCGATACGGTGAAGGAGAACTTCGCCGCCACCTTCTTCCGCCGGCTGGAATCGATTGCCGATTACAGCGAGATTCGCGTCATCGTGCTCAACCATCTCGAGCCCGACCATTCCGGCGCGCTGCCCGAACTGCTGCGCCGCGCGCCGCAGGCGCGGCTGTATATCTCGTCCAAGGCGGCGATGATGCTCAAGGGTCTGCTGCACGGCGAGCAACTGGCCTTCACGCCGGTGCAGACCGGCGACAGCGTGTCGCTCGGCGACCGCACGCTGCGCTTCCTGCAGACGCCCTACCTGCACTGGCCCGACACGCAATGCACCTTTCTGGAAGAGGAGGCGATCCTCTTTTCCGGCGACGTGTTCGGCTGCCATTTCTGCGACGCGCGCATGTTCAACGACGCGGTCGGCGACTTCCGTTTCTCCTTCGAGTACTACTACGCGCACATCATGCGGCCCTTCCGTGCGCATGTGCTGGAAGCGCTGGAACTCATCGAGCCGCTGCCGCTGCGCATGATCGCGCCGGCGCACGGCCCGCTGCTGCGCGACGCCCCCGAGCGTTATGTCGCGCGCTATCGCGAACTGTCGGCCTCGGGCCTCAAGAACGAGGCGGCGGAAGAGAAGACGCTGCTGGTCTTCTACCTCTCGGCCTACGGCAGCACGCGCGCGATGGCCGAGTCGGTGGCCGCCGGTGCCGAAGCCGCGGGCGGCGTGCGCGTCTCGCTCTACGATCTCGAAGCCGGCGAGGTGAATCCCTTCGTCGACCTGATCGAGGAAGCCGATGCGCTCGCCTTCGGCAGCCCGACGATCAACGGCGACGCCGTCAAGCCGGTGTGGGACCTGCTGTCTTCACTCACCGCCGTCAACGTGCGCGGCAAGATCGGCGCGGCTTTCGGCTCCTACGGCTGGAGTGGCGAAGCGGTGCCGATGGTCGAGGACCGCCTGCGTGGCCTCAAGCTGCGCGTGCCCGTGAAGGGCGTCAAGGCGAAGCTGATCCCGACCGTCACCGAACTTGAATCCTGCCATGCACTGGGCCGCGACCTCGCCCTGCACCTCACCGGCCGCGTGGAGAACCGCATCATCGATATGACCGCGCTGGCCTGAACCCCCCAAGGAAACCACCATGCCCAAAGCGAATGTCACCTTCCAGGATGTCGGCGTCACCGTCACCGTGCCCGCCGGCACGCGCCTGATCGAAATCTCGGAAAAGGTCGGCGCCGGCATCACCTACGGCTGCCGCGAAGGCGAGTGCTGCACCTGCCTGACCAGGATCGTCTCCGGTCACGAGCATCTGGCGCCGCCCAGCGTCCTCGAAGACCAGGTGCTGAAGGACAACCTCGCGCCGCGCCATCACCGGCTGGCCTGCCAGGCGCAGGTGCTCGGCGGCGACATCGTCGTCAAGCCGGCCTAACTGATTTCTACTCAAACGACACAGGGAGCTTCACCATGCCGAACGTTACTTTTTCCAGTCCGCTGCACAAGGACAAAACCGTCTACGCCGTCGCCGGCAGCCACGAGCTGACGATTCTCGAACTGGCCAAGCAAAACCACATTCCCATCGACTTTTCCTGCGGCGACGGCGAGTGCGGTACCTGCCTGGTGCGCGTGATTCACACCAACAAGCTCAAGAAATTCGGCCATCCGCTCACCGAGCGCGAGGTCACGGTGCTGCGCGAGCTGGGCAAGATCACCAAGGCGCAGGTTGAGGAAATGGCCGTCACCGACGTCTGTCCCACCGAATGGCGGCTGGCCTGCCAGATGGTGCTGGACAACGAAGACATTGTTGTCGAATACCCCAGCAAGTGATGGTCTGACCGGTCGCGCCGAAGCGGCCTATCTCGGCCTCGCGCTGGGCGACGCGCTCGGTGCCACGGTCGAGTTCATGACGCCGCGCGAGATCCGCGCGGCGTTCGCGCGTTCCGGCGGCATCCACCGCGAGATGATCGGTGGCGGCTGGCTGCGCCTCAAGCCCGGCCAGGTCACCGACGACACCACCATGGCGCTGGCGCTCGGCGACGCCATCCCCGCCTGCGACGGGCGGGTGGAGCCGCTCGCCTGCGCGCAGGCCTTCGATGCCTGGATGCGCGGCAAGCCGATCGACATCGGCAACACGGTGCGACGCAATTTGATCAGCTTCCGCAAGTCCGGCGATCCGGTCGCGCCGCCTTCCGAGCACGACGCCGGCAACGGCGCGGCGATGCGCGTACTGCCCGTCGCGCTGGCCACGCTGGGGCAAGACGATGATGTCGTGCGCGCGGCCGTGCGCGCGCAGGCGCACACCACGCATCACAACGCGGCTTCCGATGCCGCGTGCGATTGCCTCGTCTTCATGGTGCAGGATGCCTTGCGTGGCGCGAATCTGCGCGAACTCTATCGCCAGCGCATCCGGCCCTTCGTCGCGGCGCATCCGGAATTCGCCTTCCGGCCGCGCCGGCGCGAGAATCCGAGCGGCTGGGTGGTCGAGACCGTGCAGGCCGTGTTGCAGGCGCTGCTCGACAATGGCAGCTTCGAGGCCTGCCTGATCGATGTCGTCAATCGCGGCGGCGATGCCGATACGACCGGTGCGATCGTCGGCATGCTGGCCGGCGCGCTCTACGGTCACGCGGCGCTGCCCGTACGCTGGCTCAAGGCGCTTGATCCGACCATGCGCGAGCGCTGCACGACGCAGGCCCGCGCGCTGATTGCCTTCGCTCAGGCCGCTTAGACGGGTTGCGCGGCCGCCAGCATTTCCGTGCAATCGGCGGCGACGATCGCGATGCCCATCTTCTTGAGGTAGCGCTTTTCCTTGTCGGTCGGCGTTTCGATGAAGGCCCAGCCCGCGGTCAGCGGCGGCTGGACGCTGCCGTAGATGATGTCGGCCATCACCATGCGCTCGCTGTCGCGGTTGAAGCGCATGCCGAGAAAGAGATAGCGCTTGCCCTGGCGCATGGGCTTGATGAAGGGCGGGATGGCGAAGCCGCCCATCAGCTCGGTGATGTAGTCAACGTAGTCGGCGTCCGAGGCGATGTAGCTCGACTGCGGGCGTGGCGCGCCCATCGGCTTGAAGAGGATCGGCACGCCGCCCGGCGCCTGCTCGGGCTGGATGGCGGTGTAGTCCTTGCCATCGCTGGCGAACAGCTTGAAGCGGTAGTCGGTGCCGCCGATGCGCGCGCAGCCGAGCACCAGCAGGTGCGGCACGCCGGCGTAGGAGTCGAGCAGTTGCGTGTCGCGGTTGATGTCGATCACGTAGTTTGGACGCAGTGCCTTGATCCAGTCATGCAGCGCGCCGCGCGTCCACTGCGTGGCGCCCGCTGTGGTGCCATAAGTGGCATCGAGGAACTTCGTCACCGCCGCGCGCCCGCGCTTCAGTTCGACGTTCATCGCCGCGCGCGGAAACTCGTACATCAGCTTGGGCGACATCGGCTTGCCGCCGTTCATGGCGAGGATCAGCTCGTCGCTGGTCGCGGGGATCGGCGCGCCGGTAGCGGCGTTGCGCACGTCGGCGAGCGTACCGGGGCCGAGATAGGGCACGATGCTGCCGTCCTGCAGGCCGGCAAGCAGGGAATCGCGTAGTTCTGTGGTGAGCATGGGGGTCTCCATCGGGGTTTGGAGACTCGATGCAATTCCCGCGCCCGGTGGGAATCCCGCATCAATACAGGGAATCAGGAATGCTTGTCGGGTTTGCTACAGGAAGGTGCCGTCACGCCAGCGCCGAGTTTCTGACTTTACTAAATATATCTGTTCATATATATTGAGCACATGATTTCCCCGGAAAAACCTCTCGAATGGCTTGGCAGCAGCTATCGGGACTTGATGGCCTTGCCTGTCGAGATTCGCCGATTCTTCGGATTCGCGTTGTCGCTGGCACAGGCAGGCGATCAGCACGATGCGGCGAAGGTACTCAAGGGTTTCGGCGGAGCGGGGGTGCTTGAGGTTGTCGAGGACAACGTGGGCGGCACCTATCGCGCCGTGTATACGGTGAAGTTTGCGGAAGCGGTATTTGTGCTGCATTGCTTCCAGAAGAAAAGCAAGCGCGGGATCGAAACGCCAAAGGAAGATATCGCGATTATTCGCGCCCGGCTGAAGATTGCCGAGGCACTGGTGAAGGAGCTACGACATGAAACAAAGACTCGTTGAAGGCGTCGAGGTACAACGCGGTTCGGGCAATGTGTTCGCCGATCTCGGGCTGCCCGATGCCGAGAAGCTCAAGATCAAGGCCGGCCTGGTCATCGAAATCAGGAAGGCCATGCGTCGCCTCGAATTGACCCAGCAGGAAGCCGCCAAGCGCATGGGGCTGACGCAGCCGAAAGTCTCCGATATGATGCGCGGCGACTTTTCCAATCTCTCCGAACGCAAGCTGATGGATTGTCTGACGCGCCTCGGATACAACATCGAAATCAAGGTCAAGCCGACCAAGGAAGCTGTCGGACATTTGCTGCTGGCGGTGGCCTGATCACTGCCGTCACACGGAAGCTGACTTTCGCGTCAGGCGGCCTCCGCCAGTGGCAGGCGGATATCGAGTTCATCGAATGGGACATGTACGGTTTCGTCTTCGCGACGCTCGACCAGACCGAGTTCGAGCAGGCGCGCCACATCGGTGTGCACGTTGGAATAGTTGCGTCCGGCGGCCTTCGCCAGCGCATAGACGCTGCTCGGCCCCACGCGGCGCAGCGTGTCGATCAGGTCGATGCGCGCCGGCGTGAGTTCGGCGAAAAGCATGCGTGCCGACTCGAAGGAAAGCCGAAAGTCCTGCGCCTCACCGGCGGCGAGTTGTTCGCGTGCCATGGCGAAGATGTTGCCTTTGCGCCCCAGTTCGATGATGGCTTTCATGTGGTTCTCCAGTTCTCGACATCGCGTTCGAAATCAGCCAGCAGCGCATCCAGTGTCGTAAAAGCGTAAGCTTCTTCACGTTCGTCGACATGCCGGTGGTCACCCTTGCCGCGCTCGTTGTCGTAGCGCACCCAACACATGCCGGGCATGCCAAAGAACAATCGGTACTTGTAGTGGTGGCGACATGGCGGCAATGGCGCCGCCAATTCCCAGATCACGATTTCGACGATGGAGCCGTCATCCCGGATTTCCTTGGCTTGAACTATGGCACGCGCGTTCATATATTGCATTGTAGCAATATATTGCATGCTTGCAATAGTTTGGCCGAAAGTGCTGTGCCGTCTCGCCAGCGCCGACTTTCGTTTCAGGCGGCCTACGCTGCCTTGAATTTATATTGAAAACAGAATAATATTTGCCAATGTCCAAGATGCAACCGAAACCCTTGATCTGGCTGGGCGACAGCCTGGAAGCCGTCAAGTCGTTCTCTGTCACCGCAAAGAAAGAGGCTGGCCACGAGTTGGGTCAGGTACAGGAAGGTCGGGAACCCTCCGACTGGAAACCGATGGAAACGGTGGGCGCCGGGGTCAAGGAAATACGCATCAGGGTTGAGAAGGCTTACCGGGTGTTATATGTCGCCAAGTTCGCGGAAGCGGTATATGTCCTGCACGGCTTCGAGAAGAAAACGCAGAAGACTTCGAAAGCCGATCTCGATCTGGCGAACACCCGCTATCGCCAGTTGGTGAATGAAAGGAAGAAGAGATGAGCACGATTACGATGACCAAGAGCAGCGGCAACGTATTCGCCGACCTTGGCTTTTCCGCCGAGGAAGCGCAAAACCTGCAACTGCGCTCGCAAACCATGATGGCCATGGCGAACTGGTATGCGGCCAGCGGATTGACGCAGGCGCAAGCCGCCAAATCACTGGGCGTAACCCAGCCGCGCCTCAATCAGTTGCTCAAGGGCAAGATCAACGAATTCAGTCTGGATGCGCTAGTCAACATGGCAACGCGTGCCGGCATGCGCGTGGGGCTGACGATCAAACCGGTACCGAAAGTGAAGGCTGTATCGGCGCGACCCGCGCAGGCAAAACCGCGCAATGCAACCAAGGTCGTTGCCGCAGCGTAATTTCACTATTCCGCCGTTTCCTTCGGTCGTGACGAGCATGACTGTCGTCACGCCAGCGCCGACTTTTTCAACCAACCGCTATGTCAGAGTGCGACCCTCTGCTGTCGTTCAGATGACAAGTCGCATCCGTCTCCAATGCATCAGTAAGCCATCTCTCAGCAGCGGGGGGGGCGATGCCACTATCCGTTGGCAAATGGCATAGCCAAGATTCGTATGCGGCGAGTTCCATGGCTCACCCAGCGAGCCCATGCCGCGCTAGCATCTCACCTCATGAAGGTACGGATACATCGTGGCGCGCATGAGATCGGTGGTTCATGCGTCGAAGTTATGGCGGATGGCGAATCCATCCTCGTAGATGCTGGTTTGCCGCTTGATGTCGATACCTGCGAAACGCCAAGATTGCCAATTATCGATAGCGGAGTACTTCGCGGCATCGTTATCTCTCATCCCCACCGAGATCACTATGGGCTATTGCCATGGATACCTGAAATGCCCGTCCTGATGGGAGACGCTGCCCGCCGAATTCTTCAAGCTGCGGCGCCTTTCATGCGGCAACCCCAAATGGTGTTGGGCGGACCGAGCTTGGTAGATCGGCAGACAACAAGATTTGGGCCATTCAAGATCACGCCTTATCTGGTCGATCACTCTGCCTACGATGCCTACGCTCTTCTCATCGAAGCCGATGGGCGGCGGCTGTTCTATAGCGGCGATATTCGAACGCACGGCCGCAAAAGGCATCTTGTGGAGAAGCTGATCCAAACACCGCCGCAGACGATCAATACACTGCTATTGGAAGGCACAACACTGGGTCGGGATGACGGAGAAGGTCTGGATTCCGAGGATCAGATTGAATCAAAGCTTGCCGACATTTTTCAGGACACCGCCGGCCTTGCCCTAATACAGACGTCAGCCCAGAACATTGATCGGATGGTGTCGATATTTCGGGCCTGCAAGAAATCCAAACGTACGACGGTCATCGACCTTTACACCGCCGAGATTCTGGCAGCGACGGGTAACCCCAATATTCCATGCTCGGACTGGGATTGTGTTGCGCTTTGCATTCCACAGCGGCAGCGCGTTCAGATTCGGGACAACGGTTTGATTGATACCTTGAAACGCCACTCACGGCATCGAATCTATCCGCGAACGATTTCAGATAACCCAGGAGCCTACGCTCTGATTTTCCGGAACCTGTGGATGCGTGACCTGGAACGTGCCGACTGTCTTTCAGGCGCATGCCTGATCCACTCCATGTGGTCGGGCTATATGAAGGGTGATGGTTTTGCGGAGGTCGATGCTTGGCGAATAGCACATGGCATGCCGCTCCATCAGGTACATACCTCCGGTCACGCCAGTCCATCCGAACTGAAGCGAATAGCAACCGCGCTTTCACCGGATGTGCTGGTGCCGATACATAGCGCGATGCCAGATAAGTATGGAGAGATATATCATCATGTTGTCACTCAAGATGATGGGAGATGGTGGGATGTCTAAGGAAACACTGAACAAGCCGTCGAGAAATTCTTCGACGGTGACGAATTGAGACGAAATGCCGAATCGCGCTCACATTTCATCGACGGAAGGCCCGATACATGGGGGGAGGTTGGGGGCA
>Ga0172373_10003760_pt1 | contig 21852 bp, 4 predicted proteins | sample Lak10m_2_FD_114546 | JGI IMG/M metagenome (GOLD analysis project Ga0172373, IMG submission 114546) | Freshwater microbial communities from Kabuno Bay, South-Kivu, Congo - kab_092012_10m | ecosystem: Environmental > Aquatic > Freshwater > Lake | place: Democratic Republic of the Congo: South-Kivu...
GCAGCATTAGAGGGAGCATTAATGTTCCTACCGCATTTACCAAAAGGTACTGTAAAAGGTTATCCTCAAATAAACACACCTAAACAACTACCTGGTTCTGGTAATGTTAATCAACCCGTTGAAAATATTTTTTCTAAAATTTTTAAAAACCCAATTCCTGATTGGGCTATAAAAGAAATGCGGTTTAGGTCATTACCTGAATTAAATAATAAACAAGCTACGGAAGTTTTAGAAAATTTTAGAGCAAGAATAAAAACAACAGAAGGACAAAAAAGATTAAAAGAACTTGGTATTACAGATACTGGCATTTTAAATGATTTAAAAATATTAGCTGATGATGAAACATTAGGTCAATATTGGTTGCAAAAAATTGGATTAAATCCCAATTTACCTGAAATAAAAAGAGTAACTAGACATGAAATAGAACACGCTGTCCAAGAAGCTAGAAATATATCTTTAATGAATAAATACAATCAAGATGTAGGTAACTTAAAATATTTATTCAGACCAAAAAAAGGAAGGTTAGCTTTGGAAGAAGCAGTAAGAAATACAACAGATATTGATGAATTGTTAAAAGGTTTAGAGCTTAGAAAAACTCCTGAGAAAGTAGATTGGAATGCGATAAAATCAAGTGATAAAAAAGACCCTGCTCAATTATTTGAATACATGTCAAATAAACAAAGAGCTACAAATTATTTTGATTCAGGTTCATTGGGAAAAGAGAAATCTGCATTTCTTGGAGAAGTTCAACAATATATGATGGATAATAATATTATCCCTAAAACTTCTTATGTAGAGGTTACTCCAGAAATGGTAAAAAATACTTTTGTAGATGCAATGTTTGATGAAACTGGTGGAGGTAAATATCTGAGATTATTTAATATTATGAAGCCCACAGAAGCTAATTATAAATTAATTTCTGAAGGACTTAATAAAATGTTAGGATTAGTTCCTCCAGCAGCTATTATAGGAGCAGGAGCAATGCAAGAAAAACAATTAGGCGGAACTATAAATTTAGAACTCACAAAAGATGAGATTGATCAGTATGTAAAAGGTGGTTATATAGTAGAAGACATATCTGTACCAGAACTTAATCAAGCTCAGAAAGGTGGAAATAAAAGTAAATCTAATGGTCTTTCATTAGATGATTATATTACTTTATATGAAAAATCTTTAGCATTAGAACAAGCTATAAAATCTAATCCTGATTATAAATTAATTACAACTCTTCCTTCTAAAAAAGATTGGTTAATAAATTTAAATACTGCAAGTAAAAGAGCTCCTAAACTTCTTCAAGAACAAAAAAAATATATTAATCAAGCTTTTGATAAACTTCCTGATAGTCCTGAAAAAACTAAAAAACAAGAAAATAGCAAAAAACTATTTGAACCAGGATTTTATTATAATGAAGTAACACCTAATACATTTAACCAAAGAGAATTGTCATTTGGTGTACTAAACCCAGATTTTCCAATGGGTTTTTATGATAAAAGAATTATGCCTACTCAACAAGTGACATATGAGGGAAGAGGAGACCGTGTTCAAATGTATAAATATGATCCACCTGTATTAAGAGAACAGACATTAAAACTTTTTCCAGAAGCTGAAGAAAAACTAATTGCATTAGAACAAAAATTTAATCCAGCTGAAGTAACTGATAAATCTATTAGTAATAACAATAAATCAAATAAAACATCAGTATTAGCTCAATCAATTAAAAAAGCTGTTTATCCAGAAGGCTATCAACCATATTCTCTACATGGTAAAGTATTAGATCCAGAAGTATATGGATATGCTGAATCTATTAATCAAAAACCAGTAGATGTAGCACAGTTTGCGGACACTTATGGTTATAAAGCAAAAATGGATGAGTATAAAAAATCTGGTAAATATCCATGGGCAAAACAAGAAGGTGGATTAATTCAAGCTCAGAAAGGAATATCAAAATCTCAAAAAAAATCTTGGGAAAACTTAAGTAAACAGTTAAAAAAACCAGTTATAAAAATTCCAAAAAATATGGCTGAGGCGCAACAGATGATGGATTCTGGTGAATTAGATTATGAGTCTTGGGAAGAAACAAAAGCAAGAAATATAAAAGAAGCTGAGGAAAGAAAACAAGCAAGATTAAAATCTTTGAAAGATTATGAAAAAAGAGTTTCAAATAAAAAATATAATTCTTTAACAGGTTTACCTAATGAAGATTGGAGAGAACTTTTAGCAAATGAAGCAGCACCACTAGGTGCAAAGTTTAGAGTTTCTCAAGAGGATAATTTTTTTGATGATTACTTAAATCCATTAGTTATGATTGGTAGCGGAGCTCAATCACTAGGTGAAGCACCAAAACTAGCAAAAGAATCAGATTCTTACATGCCATATGTATCAGCTATAGGTAGTCCATTATTAACGGGAGCTTTAGCCGGTGTTGGTGCTAATAATACAAAACAATTTGTAAATAATATAGTTAATCCTTTAGCTGGATTAAGTAAAAAAGCAAAGCCAAAAAGAGCAACTAATATAGGTTTAGATACATATTCTGGAGATAGTTTTACACCAATACGTATAGGAGGTAAAAACTATAAATATGCTGGACAAGAATGGTATAATATTGATCCAGAAGATTATGCAGGAATGACTAGGGAAGAAATACAAAAACAAGGTTTACAAGATGCTGGTGAAAGTTTAAATCAATTATTTAAAAGAAATCCAAATTATGGTAAAGATGTATTTGATGTAGGAGATTTTAACTTTAAACAATTCTCAGAAGGTGATGAAGCTCTTAAAGATCTATATACCAAACTTAATAAACAAAAACAATTAACAGTTGATGATTTTTATACTGACCAAGAAGTATTAGAACTTGCTAATAAATATAAAAAACATTTAGAGAATTTAGAAAGTTTTGATAAAAGTAATCCTTTAGATCCAAATGAAATGATCTTTGCTGCTTTTACTGGTCAAGTAAATACAAGAGATGAATTATTTAATTTATTATATCCTAATTCTTTTCAACCCAGTTTTAGAGAAAAATTTTTAACACCAGCACAAGAACAATTGCTTAAACACTATAATTTTAGAACTGGTAGTAAAGGTAATTTAGAAAAAAATAGTTTGAAGAATTTTGGTGATATGTTTTTTGAACCTCAACAAAATATTGAATTACCTTTAGTAAAAGATTTAAAAAAGTTTGATGATGCTGATAACTTTTTTTATAGTGATCCTAAAATAGTTGTATCAGAAATGCGAGGTAGTTTAGGTTTGTCATTAGAAGACATTGAAAAATTATCATCTGAAGAATTACTAAACTATAGAAATGAAATAATTAATAAATTAAAAAAACAAGCAGTTGATCGTGTAAACAAAAGTTTAAAAAATAAATTCACAGGTCAAAAAGCTTGGCAAGAGTTAATTAAAAATCCAGGATATTATAATAAATTAGGTGGATTAATTGAAGCTCAGAAAGGTATAATATCTACTAAAGAACACACAGATAAAAAAGGAAACAAAACAATCAGAGTACAAAAAGAAGACGGAACTGTTTATACTAAAGTTATAGGTAAAGATGGTAAAGTTTACAATAGAACTTTTGATCCTAAAAAAGACTCTTGGTTAACAGATCAAACAAAAAATTTATATTCTAAACCACAAGGTGCTGGTAATTATGCTGATGAATTTTTTACAGAAGCTGCTTTACTACCAGGTACTGTAAAGGGTGTAAAAGCTGCTGCTCCATTAGTAAAACAAGGTTTAAAAACATTGATGACAGCGGCACCAGCCTGGGCTCCAGGAGCTAATCTTGGAAACTTTCTTACTGCAGCAGGAGGTGTTATGGGAGTTAATGAATATATTGATCCAAATAGTGATGTAAGAAAAGCAACTAAAAAAGCTTATAAAAATCCAACAATTAATAATGTGACAGATGCATTATATGAAAATACATTGAATGCGCTTAACTTTTCTGGTTTTGGGGCAGGTGCTAAAGCAAAAAATTTAAAAAACTCTATTAAACTACCGGAATATAAAAATTATTATAGAGTTGAACCTACATCATTTAAAAAAGATCTTTCAGATAAACTGAGTGGTAGATGGGTAGGTGAATTAGAAGATATGCCTTTTTATGTTAAAAATTTAAAAGATCCAAATGCTAATGTAAGGGTTATTAGAAAAAAAATGAAAGTATCTGATTGGGATAAAATTTCAGGTAAAAATATGCCTGAAGATGCAAAACTTATGAGTATTGGTACAGGTGAATTTGATAGATATTCAGATGCTACCACAGCCGGTTTATTACCAGAAGCTATAGCAAAAAGATTAGCTAAAGGAGTACCTTTACCATCAGATATAGAATACTTAGCAAAAAATAAAAGTTTGTATAATAAAAATGAAGGTATTTTATCAGACACTGACATAAATAAACTAAGAACAAAGAAAAAAATTTTACCTTTTTCATCATGGGATAGAATTGAATTTAGTGGAAATGATAAAAAATCTGATGCTATTGAACATTTACTTTTAGCAAGTGATAAAAAAAATAAAATAAATAAAAATATTTTAGGTATACCTAGAAAATATTTACCATTTAAAGAAGGTGGTATAGTTGCAGAATTATCAGATGATGAAATTCAAGATTATATTAATCAAGGTTATGTAGTTGAAGAAGTAGATGAACCTAAAATGCAATTTGGTGGTGATGGTTCTGATGAAGACTATGAAGCTAAAATTAATACTATTAAACAAAAGCTTGATAAATTAAAAAAAGAAAGAGAAATGAAATCTGTAGAATCTGCAGAGCCTGTTGTAACTACAGTTCCTCAAACTATTGTTACTTCTAAAGTAAATACAACAACTGTTCCAAATAATATTACTGTAAAATCAAAACCTGTTGTTAAAACTCAAACTGAAAAACCTATTGTTAAAACATTTGAAAAAAGTAAAATTAAACAAGAGGTTAGAGTAAAAACGGAGGATACAAAACAAAAACTAGAAAAGTTTACTAAAGATACCTTGGCAAAAATAAAAAACCAGATTGTTCCTACAGCAGACCCTGAACCTAACATAGTTAATATGTACAAGAACAATTACCAAAGACATTTAAATTCTATTATAACTGATCTTAGCAAATCTAAAAACTTATTTAATAATAATCAATTAGAGAAAGAAATAATGGATAGACAGTATATAGATAATGTAAGATATGGTAGATTTGACAAGAGAGGTGATGATGTTATGAACAGAACTGATTTTAAAAGAAATGTAGACTCAGAAAAATACTTAGCCGATATTGCTGAAGATAACAGTGTTATTATAGATATAGGTTCTGCTTTAGGAAATAATGATCCGAAACTATCTGGTGTATCTGTTTTTGAATTAGCTTCTAATCCAAAAATTAAACAAAAAAATGTACATGTGATTGCAACAGATATTGCTTCTGGGGTTAAAGATTTTAAAACTCATGTTAAAAACAAAACAGCATATGATATTGATTATGCAGAAGTACCAATGAATTTTAAAACACCAATAAGTAAAATACTAAAAGATAAAAAACTATCTGATAAAGAAAATATTTATTTAAGAACTGCTAATAGTATTGATTTATTGATGAATGTTAATCAAGCAAAAGAACATTTAAATCATATTGCAAAAAGTTTAAAAGAAAAAACTGTTACTTATTTATATAATAATGTGATATTATATAAACCTAAAGGTAAAACAACATTTCAAAAACTAGGAAATATTAACAATGCCGGGTATGATCATAATAATAAATCATGGTTAACAAATAAAAACAGAACACCTTATAAGTTAACAAAAGCCCCTTTAAGATAAATGTTTAAAGTTTAAACATTATATTTATTTTTAGTATATTAAAGTATAAGCTTTACAAATGGAAAAAAGAAAAGTACGTATTTATAAATCTCATGATGGAGAAGGTAAGTACATAAATAAAACTAAACAGTTTTTAGAAAAAGCTCAGATGGGTATGCAAATGCGTAATCAAAATGAAGATATTCAAGAGCAATTACAAAGTGTTAAGTATTATATTAAAGGTTTAAAAAATGAGACAATAGATGATATAGATATTCTTAAACTTTTGATTTCAAAAGGGTTAAGAAAAGATATAGCATCAGCATTGATTGATCAAGTTAATACAGAAATTGAGGAAGATGAAGCTGAACAAGAGGAAGATAATGAAGAAGCTGAAACTGAAAATCAAGAAACTGCACAATCTCAAATGATTCCTCAACAGCAAGAAGAAACTGAAGAAGAACCTGATGCAGCATTAGAACATTATAATTCTTATGCTGATGAAGAATACTCAAATCCAAATATGGAATATCAATATGGAGGTTTACCAAGCAAGAAAAAGTTTACTTCTAATGTATTGAAATTACTTAAAAAACAAGAAGGAGGTGAAGAGCAACAAATTGGTCAAGGTTCTAGATTTGAAACAATTAATAATGACGCAAATAGTCAAAAGTCAAATTTTCTTAATAAGATAAAAGAAATAGCAAGTAAGTCTGCTGTAGATGATTTGTATGAAAAAATGATTAAATCTCAAGATCCTGAGTTGATGCAAACTGCAAAGAAAATGGCAGAAGAAAGAAATAAACCTGCTACTGGTACATTTGAAGAAGCTCAGTCAGGAGGATTTATTGGAGGTGATAATCAACCGGATATGTTTATGTATGGAGGAACTGAGTTACCTTTCTATGAAGCAGATTTCTTACCAGAGGCACGTTATGGTTATTCTGTAGGCAATTTAAGAAAAGCTCAAAAAGGAGATAACGGTAAACTTACAGAAGAAGAATTAAAACAAGCAAAAGAACTTGGTATTAATGATCCTGGTTTTAGCCCTGATGGTACAAGACAAAGAATTAATGATGCTAGAAGAAACAAATGGATTGATGAACAAATGCAATCTAAAAATAATTTAACAGAAAAAGATACTAAAAGGTCTAAAGAAAAAAGAACTTATATAGGTGTACCTTATAACGCAAGAACAAGAGAAGCATATACAGATTCTTTTGAAGGATTAGATCCTTATGCTAAAACAGTTCACAAAAGAGGATTATTTGGAAGACCTAAGCAATGGACTGAATACTATACAAAAGGTAAAGGTCCTGCTAAATCATTAACACCAGGTCAAGAAATTCAAGCAGCTTATGAAAAACAATTAGCAGAAGCTCCTACAAAATTAAAACATGGTGTTGAAAAAGAACTTTGGGATGACTTATCTGGTAAAGCAAAAAGAGCTATTAGAAGAGGAGAGAGACAATTAGGTAGAGAAGCTAGAAGAGGTGCTGACTCAATGAAAGAAGATGCTGAATTTAACAAAGGTGTTCATGCTAGATATAAATATGACACAGAAGAAGATTTAGCAAGAGATTTAAAAAGAAGTGAAGATGCTTGGGATAAAGATAAATCTTTTGTATCTGATATTGATAATTCTGATAACTATCCATATAAAGGTAAGATTTATCTTACACATGATGAAAAAGGTGAACGTTTTGATTCACCTATTATTGTAGCTGGTCCAGATCTAGGCTATACAGAAGAAGATTATGATTCTAAAAATATGATTGATTATGAACAAAAACAACTTGATGAAGAAGCATTAGAAGAAAAAACATTATATGAACAAATGATGAAAGATGAAGCTGCTGCAAAAGAAGAAATGGAGTTAGATGCAGAAAAACAAAACTATGATAATAGTAAATTAAACAATGATCATTATGTTACAAATCCTGAATTATTAAAATTACAAAATTCTGAAGATAGTGAAATTGATTATAATAATTTTAAAGCAGATCAACTTCAAAAATTATTTGATATAAAAAATGAGTTTTCACCAAAAAAAATGGTTGATCCTCAATTAAGTAAACTATATCAATTTATACCTGGTGAATCAAATGCACAAAAATTTGAAAAATTACAAGAAAATTTAGAAACTGATGATCAGTCAAGTTTTAAAAATCAAAAATTTGGCTTTAGATATGGTGGTTTACCAAAAGCACAGACTGGACCTCCTGTTAAGAAAGCTTCTGATCCAACTACTAACACTACTGATTTGTCAGGTATGTTACAACCTGTAAAAAATTCAAACACATTTGCAAGTACAACGCAGTCTTTTCCAGGAATGCCTTCAAATGTTCCTGTCAATCCTGATGCTGGTAAAGTAAAAACAGTTGAGATGGATCCTAATCAAACTAAAGATCAAAAAATTACATCTTTAGATTTTGGTAATCCAAGCAATGATGATATAATTGCTATTGATAAAGAAAGAGCTCCAAGTAACTTTGATGGAGAAAAAGCTGTTAATATGTTTAATGCAGGTGCTACAGCTGTAACAGGTTTCATGGATAGACTTGATGCTGCTAAGAAAGAAAAAGAAATGTATGAAAATAATTTTAATTCTGATAACTTATATGCAGCAAGTAATACTAAAGATAGAGGAGACTATGTAGACTATGGTCAACAGTTAGGTCAATTTAGATATGATCAAATGGGTAGTGATACTAGCGGAAGATTTGCTTATGGTCGAACAGGTGGTTATATGCAAGAAGGTGGATATGCTGAGAATGATGAAGTATTTATGACTGATGATGAATTAGAAGATTTTCTAATGAATGGAGGAGAAGTAGAATATTTATAACTTTACTATTATGATAAAGGTTAGAATTAAAAAATTACCAAAAGCTAGAACAGGTTACCAAGTACAAGGTTCTTTAGCTAATGATGTACCAGCAATGGGTGGTGCAGATTATAATACTTATATAGGAAAGCCTGGGCTTCAGGTAAGTAAGTACATGACAGCTGTTCCTAGAGAAGATGCTAATCTAGAAGCTGAAGGAGGTGAAACAGTATATGGTGACATCAATGGTGATGGACTTCCTGAACACAAAATAATCAAAGGCCCAAGACACTCAAATGGTGGTGTTCCATTAAACTTACCGGATGATACTTTTATATACAGTGACTTTAGAGGAATGAGTATTAAAGAACCTGAAATATTAGCAAATTTTGGTAAGAATTCTAAAGGTAAAAAAAGTTATACTCCAGCTACATTAGCAAAGCAGTATGATATTGATAAGTACAGAAAGATTTTACAGGATCCAAATTCTGATAGTATTGATATTAAAACAGCTGAGTTAATGATTGCAAACTATAATAAAAAACTTGCAGCATTAGCATTAGCGCAAGAGTCTAAAAAAGGTTTTCCACAAGGTATCCCAGCTGTAGCTAAACCATACATGACTGAAAACAAATATGAGGAGTCTACTTTCTTAGATCCATCTATAAAAGATCTTAGAAACAAAGTTGATCAAAAACTTGAACAATCTCAAAATCAAAATGTTGAAGAAACTGATTATTCAAATACTGAATTACAAGATGAGGCACAAGCAATGAACCAAGGTCAACCAGTAGCAATGCCTGAACAAGAAATGGCTCAATATGGTGGTATGTTTATGGGTGGTTTTGAATATCCTTATGTAGATTTACCTGAAGCAGAATACGGAATGGCTATGGGAGCTAATCCAAGAAATTATATGGGTAGACCTAAATCTCCTATGTATGCTAGAGGAGGTGCTTTAAGAACATATCAAGGGGATAAAGGATCTAGTTCTGTTGGAGAAATGGGTGGTGCAGGAGATGTTTTAGATATTTCAGGTATGAGTCCTGAACAAGCTACTAAAGCACATTATATGTGGAAAAGAAAAAATCAAGATAAAGAACCATCTGTAACTAAAGATGGTAAAAAGATGAAATACAAAGCACCAGATCCACAAAAGACGGTGAGTATGGATAATTTAAAAGCAGTTAATGCAGCTGGTCAAAAGTTTTTAGAAACAGAATTAAAAAATCCTAAGTCTAAAATTAGAGCTGAACTAGTTAAAGAAGCACAAGCAGCATATAAAGATGCTGCAACTGCTGGTAAAGCTGGTTTAAGTAAATTTAGAAAAGGTAAAACGTCTTTAACTGAAGATGAAATTATAAATGGTATTTTAAGTGGTAAAAAAAGAAATGATGCTATAAAAGAAGCTGGTATTAATACAGAATACCTTAATAATCAAGGTTCTGGTTTTGCAACATTTGATGATTTAAAAAGTAGAGGTATTGTTAAAGATCAAACCGAATATGACGCAAAAAAAGCAGAGTATACAAAAAATGGTTGGGATAGTAAAGATAACATAGCAAAAACTTTGGGTATAAAAATGCCAACACCACAAGAAACTTTAGCTGAACAAGCTGGAACACATGGTATTGCTAGAATGAACTTAAATAAAAAGAAAGGTGCATATGATTCATTTAGTGATGATGATACATATTCTATGGATACCTTTTTAGGTAGAGGAACACAAAGTAGAGAAACTAATACAGGTGCTAAAGATAATCCAGATATGGCTAAATTATATGGTGATGATTATGCTACATTATCACCAATTGATGGTTATGCTGGTAATACAACATTAGGACAAGGTGTGAATCCAAACATGGATGGTGGTACTTTTGAAGAAGAACCTGAAACAGAAGCTGAAAAAGTTCAAGATAATGTTGAACAAGGAAAAGATCCTGAAGAACCAACAGATGAAGAAGTAGTTGAATCTGAATCTGAACCTGAAATGTGGTTACAAGATAAAATAAAAATGGCTGGTGCTGCAGTAGATTTATTCTCTGCTAAAAAGTATATGCCTTGGGCATCTAAAGTAGATTTGCAAACACCAAAACCTACTTTTATGGACCCGACTAGAGAACTTGCTGCTAATGCAGAACAAGCAAACATTCAAACTGCTGGTATGGCTCAGTTTGCAGGACCACAAGCATTGTCAGCTAGATCATCTTCTATACAAGGACAAGGTGCTAAAAATGCTGCTGATGTGATGGCTAAATACAATAATGCTAATGTTAATATTGCTAATCAATTTGAAAGTAATATTGCTAATATTAACAATCAAGAACAAGCAATGAATCAGCAAATAACACAAAAATTATATGATCAGAATACAATAGCTAATCAACAGTTTGATAATAGTAAAAGAGCATTAAGAGGTAACTTGTTGAATCAATATACAAATGCAATCACAAATGCTAATAAGACAGATGCATTAAATCAAATGTATCCTCAAATGAAAGTTGATGCTGGTGCTGGTGGTAAAGTTCATTATGATCCGTCAAAAGCAAAACAAATCAAACCTACTACTTCTAAATCTGTAAGTGAACTTATTGCTGAATGTAAAGCAGATGGTGTTGAAGAAAAAAGTATTATGGAGTGTGTTAAAGTTAAGCAACAAGCAGGTTCTTCAGCTGGTAATAATGATGCAGAAGCATTTCAAGCACAATTTGGTGAAATGAAAAATGGAGGTTTTGTTTACAGTGATATTGTTTTCCCATTTATATTATAAACTTATCATGTTTATAGTAAACATAAAAAATTTATAGATTTACAATAGAAAAAATTACTATGGCTACATATTTACAAGGTGTTACTGATTACATTCCAGATTTTCAACCTTTTCAACCAGATCTTAATTTTTATGCTAATGTTTTACAAACAAAGCAAAATCAATATGATACAAATTATAAAGCATTAAATAATTTGTACGGTGAATTATATCATCAAAGAGTAACTAGAGATGATAGTAATAAAATGAAAGATGATTATCTTAAAAAAGTTGATTTTGAACTAAAAAGAGTATCTGCATTGGATTTATCTTTAGAGCAAAATGTTCAGCAAGCACAACAAGTATTTAAACCATTGTATGAGAATAAACACCTGATGAAAGACATGGCTTTAACTAAAAACTATGATCTTGAAAAAGGAAAAGCTATGGCTTTAAAAAACAATAAAGACATAAAACAGAGAGAGCTTTATTGGGATGTTGGTATTAAAGGGATGGATTATAGATTAGATGAATTTAAAAATGCACTCAAAGAAGATGTTTTAAGTTTTGATAATATTACTTATACTCCTAATGTTAATGTTTATGAAAAGTATAAAGAACTATCAAAAGATATTAATATTGATATTACTTCACCAGATAAATCTGGTATGTATTTAGTAAGACAAAAAAATGGAGATTTAATTATTCCATCATTACAAAAATTGTTTTTATCTACTTACGCAAGTGATCCTGCTTTACAAGCAAAATATGCTACAGAAGCTTATGTTGCAAGAAAAGATGATATTGAAAAAAGAGCAGCTAAGTATAATAATAATAAAATATTAGCAGAACAAGAATATCTTAAAGAAAAGTATGTTATTTTAAAAGAATATGCAAATCAAAAAACAGATGATTCTGAAGATGCTCTTGACGCGTCAACTACAAAACAATCTATAGTTCAAAATGAAGTAGAAGCTGGAGATGTAAATCCAAGACAACCTGCATTTTTAGAGAGAATTAATCAAGCAATTCAAGTTGATAAAATTGTTTATGAACATAATTCAAAATTAAACAGTGAAATTAATTCTGGAAAAACATCATTATATACTGATAAACCATTAGCTGATCCTACAGGTCTTGATATTGATAACATTGAACTTGCAAGACAAATTGTAGATTCTAATTATGCTACATTTTTAGCAGAAAAAGATATTTTAACTTACTCATCAACACTTGCTGAAAGAGATAAAATTATTGATTACAAAGTTAATCCTATTGGTCTTGAAAATATGAGACATATGCATAATATGCAAAGAGATGCCAATAACAATAATTTTGCATTACAAAGAGATAAAATAAAATTTCAAAATGATCTTTATCTTGCTAAATTAAAAAATGAAGCTGATGAAAAAAATGCAATATTGGAATGGCAATTAGATAATGGTCTTGCTGAAGTTAAGGATGGTCAAATTGTTCCTGTTGAAACACCTGGACAATCATTTGAATCTATAGATGGTGGGAATACAGAAAACAGAAATATAAAAGTTGATAAAGATAATAGATCAATTTTATTAGATAATACACAATCTCAATCTAGTGAATACTTTGATACATGGTTGCAAATAATGAGATCAGGTATTAAAAAAGGAGAAATTAAAAAAGCTGACTTATCATATTTAATGGGTCAAAATGAAAAGTGGGCAGATAAAATATGGGAAAAATATAATAATCAAGCAGATGATAAACAAAGCAGAAATGATTTAGTACAAAATTTATTATTAAGTGCTAAGATTTTTGATTTGAAAAAAAGAATGGATAACTGGAGTGCTAGAAACCGTGGTCTTTCTGTTGCTGATGCATACAATATGGATGGATTAAGAGCACAAATGAAGCTAGAGCAAGTAAAAAACATTTATAAATTACATATAGGAATCAAAAAAGATAATAATCAAAGAATTCAGTCTGCTTTATATAATGCATTATCTCAAACAACTTTATCAGATAAAACTAAATATTCAATAATTGATGCATATATTAAAAAATATAGAACTGCAAAAATATATGATGATGATGATTTTGATGATTTAGTTAATGACTTTATTGATAAATATGATAAAAGCTCAAAAACTGTAAAAGTAGATTGGAAAACTGTTGATCCTAGAATGGCTCAATATGCAACACCAGAAAAAGAAACAAGTAAAGTTTCTTGGGCTAAGTTGTTAAATGATGTCTATGATCCATTAGTTAGTAACCCTAATCATAAAGTTGGTTTATTATCTTATAGAGGAACAACATCTACATCAAATACAGGAGAAGCAACTATTGGTTCTAGACCAACATCCGTTCCTGTGAACTTTGGAGCTAAAAATGATAATCTTATTATGTTTAAGCAATTTGTAAATGATTTAAAAGGGATTAATTTTACAAATGATACTGAGAGTTATAGAATATCTACTAAAGGAAATGTTTATGAAAAAAACTATGATTTAACTGATACTGATAAACTTAAAAGATTAAAAAATTTAGCTTTTGACTTGGATGCTTTATCTTATCAAAAATCACAAAAAGATAAACCAAATATTTTTAAACTTGTTCAACATCAAGTAGGTATGGAAAATAGTTATCTTGGTGCTATGACAATTAAAAATATACCTGATGAAGTACTTTATAAATACTTTGATAAAACAAATGATGCTGCTATTATAAAAGAAATTAAAGCTAATGGTATAACCTATATTGCACCTCAATCAAATTGGAAGAATGGTTTATTTCAATCTAATAAAATTTCAGCTAATGAAATGATTTTAAACACTGGTAAAACTATTCAGTATATTGATCCAATGTATGGTCATAAATTTAATATTACTAGAGATAAAGCAACAGGTAATTATAATTTTAATACTGAGATTAATTATGTTGATGAAAATGGTAATCCTCAAAAAGAAACAGAGTCATTACCAATTGCTGCTCTAGGAAATGCTATTGATGGTGAAATTGAAAAATATATTTCTCAATTTACTAAGTTATCTAAAGCAAATGAAGAAAATTTTAAATATTTTCAATCAGTTGGTAATACAGAAGCAACACAAAAAATGATCAAAGCATTTGGAAAAGGTTTTAAAAATAGTGGATTTAAAATAATAGACTAATGGCTAAAAATAGATTTATTTCAGTAAAAGAATTAAACTTAGATAATGTTTCTAACACAAGTAAAGTAATAGACATTAACGCTCAGAATTATGGTGTAACACCTAATTCACCAAAAGTTTCAAACTCATCTTCAAAATTTATTGGACCTGACTACTTTAAAAATGCATCTGCTGAATTAAAAATGGGTACTAAAAGTACTATTGATCAAAATGAATATGGTAAAACATTTACATTTGATAATAGTCCTACTAGTGCTTCATTTAAAGCTAGGTATAAAGGTTACGGTCAAGACATTTATAATAAAATTGGTTTTGAACCTGATATAAATAATGAAACTATTTATAATCAAAACACAAATACTTTTGATGACATGAAGAGATGGTTTAAACACTCAGCTGCACCAATGATTGGACTGGGGTTTATGGCACCAATTCATTCCTACGGCAAGCTCTTAGGTTCTGGAGATGTAGGAGCAGACAGACAAGAGGCAAAAGATTATGAATACTACAATTCTATAGGTTATTCATCTAGAGGAGGTATTGGTGGGTTTGCTACAAACTTACTAAACTCTGTATCATATTCAGCAGGTATCTTATTAGAGGGTGCTGTAGAAGGAGCTATGGTTAGTGGTGCTGTAGGTGCAGCAACTGGAGGTGAGTTAAATTTATTAGGTGGTGCTTTAGGAGGTGTTAAAGCACTTACTAAAATCCCTTCTGCATTAATTCAATCTGTTAAAAATATTGGTAAAATTACTAAAGCATTACAAAATTTAAAAAATATAAATAATGCTAAAAGTGTTTGGAAATCTGCAGGTGAGTTTGGTGTAAAAACTTTAGAAAAATTAAATCCACTTGAAAATACAGTTGATGCAATAAAAGGCTTACAAGAAGCAGGTGATATTTCTAAATTAGCTAAGACTGCAAGAACAGCTGGTGCTTTTTGGCATGATGTGATGAGTATGAATATGGCTTTATCAGAAGGTAGATTGGAGGGTGGTTTTACTGAACAAAATGTTTATAATAAACTATACAATGATTATTTTGCTAAACATGGTAAAGCTCCATCTGGAGAGTTACAAACTGACATGATGCTTCAAGCTAAAAAAGCTGGATTTAAAAATACTCTTTATAACACAGGTTTAGTATTTTATTCAAATAAAATTGCATTTCCTTCAATAACAAGAGCTAAATTTTTAAAAGGTGCACCTAAATTAAATTTTGGTAAAGTAGTCGGTGAAGTAGGTAAAGAGTTTCAAATCATTTATAATCCTGCAGATAATGTTGCTAAAGCAGCTTATACTGCAGAAGAAATATCTTTAAAAAATTCTTTAAAAGCATTAAAGCAACCTAAACAATGGGGTAAATTAGGTTTAAATTATTTTAAATCAAATTTAGTAGAAGGTCTTCAAGAAATTAGTCAAGAAGCATTAGCTGCTGCAACTGAAAAATATTACACTGATACTTTTAAAAACCCTGCTATAGCAAGTTATAAGTATGGTATGGGAGCTTTAATGGATGGTTTAGATAAACAACTTAATGCCCAAGGTGCTGAAACATTTGCATCAGGTTTTTTAATGGGAGGATTATTAGAAGGACCAAGTAAATTATTTAAGTTTGGTACTAGAAACTTTAGTAGAATTTTTAAAGATAAAGCTGTTCATAAAGAGTACATGAAAAAAAGAGAGGCTCAAGCAAAAAGCATTGTGAACTCTTTAAATTACATGCATCAGAATGCTCATCATTTTTTTGATCCTAGAATCAACAATTATTCAAATCAAATGCTTGCTGCTAAAGCAGTAGACAATCCGGAAAATCTTGATAAGAAAACTTTAAAAGATATAGAATTTGCTACATTTCAAAGTTCTGTTCAGACTGCTTTAAGGACAGGTACATTTGACATGTTTTTAGATAACTTATCTGAATATAAAAATGTAACTCCTGAAGAATTAGAAGAAGCATGGTCATTAGAACCAGGACAAGGACAGAAAGCATTACAAAATATTGATACTGCAATTAAATCTGCTAAAGAAACAGCAGCAAGATATAAGTTTGCTCAAGACAATCTTAAAGCACGTGTAGATCCTAAAAAATTCAAAGAAGGGTCTCCAGAATATGATGCTGCTATTGTTTACAATAAAGCATATGAAGAATCATTAAATAGCTTAGTGTTTTTACAAGCTACTTTTGATAATAATATTAAAAGATTAAGTGACTTATATAATGAACTAAATAAATTACCAACTATTTCTGGTAACTTGTTTGGGAATTTTGATATCATATCAGATCCAATAAAATTAAATAATCAAATTCAGTATTTGATGGCTGATATTGAATCTGTAAAAACTTCAACTTCTCCAGAAGCTGTAGAAGAAGTGAGACAAAAAAGAGAATTATTAAAAGCTTTAAATAAATTTCAAGAAGCTCAAGATAATAACACTGGAGAAAACTTTAATCAGTTAATGCAAGCTAGTAATACAGGTGTACATACAGAGGCTACTGTAGATTTTTATAATTCATTTATTGATTTACTTGAGGCAATTGCTGGTACTGAAGAAAACAAAGTTAAATTAACAAATGAAATAAATAAGATTGGTGGTCCAAACCAATTATTTTCATCTTTATTAGATATTCATAAGTTAAAACTTGAGAAAAATAATGTAGCAAAATATATAAACATTCTTGCTGATCCAGAAGGTTTTTATGAAAGTGTAAATAAGAACTTTCAGTGGATGAAAAAGATGTATAATGATAGAAAAGAAATATACAAAGATATTGTTAATCAAGAAATCACAAATGTTGAAAGAAATGAGATATTAAATACATTAGCTTCTCAAGGTATTTTTGTTGACTTAGAAGAATTTGCTAATTATGTAGAAGATCCTAAAAATTATATTCCTGAGTATTTTATTGATACAACAAAAGAAATGGTAATAGATACAGGAAGTATTCTTTATATTGATTATGCTAAAGTTTTTATTGAAGCAACTAGAACTGCTGTAAAAAAACCTGCTGGTGATCCTGCTACAGAAAAACAAAAAATGGAAGACCAGTTAGATGAACTGGAACAAAAGAAAAAAGCAGAATTAAAACAAGCTCAAGAAGATTTTGAACAATCATTTCAAGATGAAGTTGGTATTTCAGTAGAAGATGCTAGAACTCAGAATGCTGATGCAGAAGAATCTAATGCTCAATTAAAAATAGATCAAGCTGCAGCTGATGAAAAAATAAAAAAATATCAAACCTTATTAGAGCTTATTGGTTCTAATTTAGTTGACTCAAATGAAATAGTAAAATTATCTGAAGAGTTATTTACTGCAGAGGAATTAGCATTAAATCCTGATGAAATAAACTTAGATATTCAAGATGCTTTAATTTTTGGTGCGGATGGTAAGCGTAAATTTAAAAAAGCTGAACCAGGTGTTGCAGATAAAGCACTTGATATAATGTATGTTTTAACAGAAAAAACTCCAACATTAACCGCTCAAAAAATTGATGAGCAAAAAGTTATATTGAGTCAAAAGCCTGTAGATATAATTGATATAGAAAATACTAAAAGTTATATTGTTTATCAAGAAAGAATTGCTCCAATAAATCAAAGATATGAGAAGTTTGAGCAAGACATCCGGGATAACTTTAAAGATGTAGCAGAGGATTCTCCTATAGAAGAATACACAGCTGATATGAACTTTGACATGTTCCCTGAAGATCTACAAGCATTGATAACACAAGGATATGAAGCAACACTAGTTAATCTTGGTATTGAACCTAAAAGTGAATTAGAGCTCAGACCTGAAAAGTATGAACAGACAAGACAAAATTGGATAGAATCTGAAGAAGGTAGACAAGTATTAAAAGCATATAATGAAAAAGTAAGAGAAGAGAATGTTAAAAAAGCAGAAGCTTTAAAAAATCCACCAACTCTTAAATTTAAGTATGCTGGTAAATTAGTAATAAATTCATCTATTACAGTTAATGCATTAAATGGTATCATTAATATATTAGAAAATAGCTTACGTACTAAAACACATAAGATTGGTGAAAATAGTTATAAGTTAGACAAATCTGATTTACAAGATCTTGAAGAAGATATTAAAAACCTGAAAGCTTACTTAGGTTATAGACAGTCAGTAAATGCTCCAGTAACTATACAAGAAAAAGTATTTAGAAATTTTAAAACTAATGTTCAAGCAAGACAAGATGAGCTAGAAGATGTTTTTGATGAGGATGGTACTAAACTTGGTAGAAAATTTGCAGGTGATCCTGATACTAAATTAACTCTAAGAGCAACTACAATTGCTGATCAAATTGCTGAAGCAAAGTTACCTGGACAAAGACCTGGTTATTCTAAAAAACATGTTGATTCAATAATAAATTCTTTCTTTAGTATTTATAATACTGAGGTAAGAAAAGGTAATGCTGAAGCTTTTAATTTAGCTTGGTCAGCTTTTACAGAACTTGTAAAAAATAATTACCGTCAGTTTAAAGATCAGGAAAAATTAGATAAAATTAAAGAGTTTTTACAATTAAATACAACTGAAGACAACTTTAGAAAATTACTAGACCAACAAGCATTTTCAAACAATGCAGCTGCAGGTACTAGAAGTGATGCTGTTATTAGAAAGTTTTTTAACTATGATACAGCAACAGATGATTATGCCGTATTGAACTATAGTGATACAGTTATGGTTGATGATGTTGAAATGAAAATTTCAGACATCATGAGTAAAAGTGCATTTGATAGTTTGTTTGGACCTTCTGGTGTTGTAACAAGTTTTAGAACTAGTTTGTCTGACAACAGGTTTTTTCCATTAGCTAATAACATTAAATTATTTGATAAAAATTTATTAGAAAATGGAGTATCTGGTGAAACAGATTTAGTATTAATTAATACTAAAGGTGAAATAATGATTGTAGATATTAAAACATCTACATATTGGACAGGTTTTAATCAACCAAACAATTGGAAAAATATTGCTTATAGAGCTCAACTTTCAATCTATAGAAACTTGTATTACAACATGACTGGTGTTATGCCAAAAATTGCACTGTTTCCAATAAAATTAAAGTTAGATAATGCATTTATTACAGAAGCAAGTGTTGGTGGAGAATTTGATAAAGCAAAAAACTTTACACCATTAGTACCTCAATCTGCTAAATTATTTAATACACTAGAGCTTGAATACTTACCTGAAGTAGAAACTGAAGGTGGTATAGTTTTAAATAAACCGGTAACTCCGGTTGTTCCAATTAAAGAAGAAAAAGAAAAAGAAGTAAAAGAAAAAAAATCTGATACTTTAACTCCTTCTGATACAACTAAAGTATTACTTAAAGACAATGTAGGTAAACAACTGATTTATAATGGTCAAGTAGGAACTTTAGTTTTATTAGATGATGGTGTTTATGCTATGCAATTTACAGATGATAAAGGTGTTGATACTATTATAGATTTAATGTTTAATGGTATTCCTATTAAAATACATAATTTACCATTAAATAAAGCTGGTTTATCATTTATAACAGAAATAAAAGAAGTAGGTCAAGTTGCTGTAATAAATAATGAAGTTATAGATGCTAAGTTTGATGATCCTTCTGAACAAACAGCAACTATTAATGGTGTGAGATATAGAGTAAATAGAGATAAATCTCAATCTATTGTATCTCTTACATATAATTTACATGATGCTAGAATTGAAGAGTTGGAAAATGAAAAATTTGAACTTTTAAAACAAATAGTTAAGTTAAAAGAGGAAACTAAAAAAACAAATGATAGAAATATTAAGAATAATAATATTAAAAAAGTAGTTGACATTCAAGAAACTATCAATGAGCTTAACAATGAAATTAAAAAATTATCACAAAACAATCCTCAAAGAACTATTAGAGGAGGCAATACAAATGATTTAATTTTTGCATTAAATAGATTACCAACTAGTTTTACAAAAGGGCACACTGAAAAAAAATCACTAGATGAGAAAAAAGAATTAAAAGATATTGCTTCTGTGTCAGAGTCTTCTTCAGTTGCAACTCAAATGGATGACATTGTTGCAAAAAATTATCCGGAGGCATATGATAAATTAGTAACACAAGGGGTAAATGCTATAAACAAAGCGGAATTAAATAGTATTAAGTCTTGGGCTTATGAAATGATTGATGCATTATATGATCTTCAAGATAAACTTAAATCAGAACAAAGACCCACAGCAGAAGTATCCAATCAGTTATTTGGTGTATATGAATTATTAAATGATCTTGAATTAATTAACTTAGGTAAAAATGGAAAAATCCTTAAAGCACAACCAGCAGAACTCAGCAAAAAATTTGGACCAGAAAGTGGTGAACAAGTACAGACCGGGACTAGTACATCTGAGGTTCAAGAGTCTGTCGGAGGACAAGCAGAGACTGTTCCTGGAGAAACAGGAGGAGAACAAACGCAAGAAATCTCTTTTGATGAACTCAAAAAGATAGCAAAATCTGAAGCAACAGAATTAGATTTTGAAACAGAGCTTCCTACAGAAGTAAATCCAGCTGTTGCAGAATTTGCAGACATAACTGATAAAGCTCAATTAGAGTTAAAGAAAAATCAGTTGCAAAGATCAATGAATAAAAACAAATTAACTCTTGATCAAATTTATGCTGCATATAATGAAAGGCTGTTAGAGTTACAAGAAAAAGTATCAATTAACAGTATTGCAAAAGGAGATATTTTACAAAATATTACTAACTTTACAGGGCAAGATTTACCTGTTCAAGTTGTGACTGTTAAAGAAAATTCTGTTATATTAAAGTATGGGGATACTGAAATTGAAATAACAGAAGATGATCTTGTGAATAATTTTGTTAAACCTACTGATACACCTGTTATGGAAGAACCTACCAAACCTTCAGAAGAACTGAATAACCTAGCAAAAGAGTCTAAAGAATCTTTTGATGAGTTTTCTAAAAATGAAGAATTAAAAAATAAAATTATTGATGAAGTTGAAAAATCAACTGAAGATGATTTAATTAATAAATTTAAAAACAATATTAAAATCTGCTAATAATGGCTTGTAAACTTAACACTGATCAGATAAGTGATGTATATGGAATAATTTATCATAAAATTTCTAACAGTCAAGGTCCTTTAAACATTAAGGACCTTGTTAAGTTTTTTTATGACCTTGCTCTTGAAAGTTCTGATAATGATATAGACAAAGCATTGTTATATGCTCAAGCTGTACCAGATATATTTAACCTTGTAACAAATAATTCAAAAATTAATAAGGCTCTTGTTCAGATGAAGTTTGATATGACACCTGTAATGCAAATGCGTGTAGATTTTGAAGAAC